>CXWK01063134.1_pt1 | contig 13239 bp, 9 predicted proteins | sample 590851 | NCBI WGS metagenome assembly CXWK01 (sample SAMEA3498364, study PRJEB10139) | wastewater metagenome | biome: wastewater treatment plant; material: activated sludge | place: Denmark | collected 2014-08-01
TTGCCCGCCACCAGCACCTCGCCGATGGACGGCCCCACGATCGGAACAGCTTGTCCGGTCGACATCGCCCACGCCCGCGGTGTCACTCCATTGGTCGCGGTGACTACGACGCGTACCGACTCGCCCGCCGCGGCAGCGGGAACCGTCAACGACGCACTGTCCTGCCCGGCGATGTCCCGCCAGGAGCCTGCCTCGCCCCCGCCGCGCTGCCACTGGTAGCGGACTCGAGGCGACGGTGTTCCCTCGATGCCGGTCACCTGGGCGGTGAGGACCTGACCGACCGCGGGGGTGCCGGTCACACTGGCGGCGCCCACCGCGGGCGCAGTTCCCCGCACGGCCACTGTGGCGGGTGATCGCGCTACGGCGGGCTCGCCCACGCCGTTGTCGCCCGTCACCACCACCCGCAACTGTTGTCCGACCTGACCCGCACCGACGGTCAACTGCTGCGCTGTCTGCCCGGGCAGCGACGTCCAGGACCCCGCCGATGTGGCTTGCCACTGATAGGTCAGCGTGGGTGCCGGCACCCCCGCCACACCGTGGACCGTCGCCGTCAGCGTCTTGCCGACGGCCACGTCCCCCACCACTCCCACGTCGCCGATCCGGGCACGGGTGCCCACCACGGGGCCCGATGTCACGACCGACGACACCGCCGGTGGGTCGACGCCGTTCGTGGCGGTCACCGTCACCCGCAGGTAGTCACCCAGTTCGTCGGAGCTCGGCACGAAGCCCGCCGCGGTGGCACCGGGCACCGTGGTCCACGGCCCGACCGCCGCGGGGCCGGTCTGCCACTCATACGTCAATGTGGGAGCCGGGTCGCCCGTGGCGCTGGTCTGGACCACCAACGCCGAGCCAACCTGGGGGGTACCGGCAATGGCGGTGCTGGCGAACGCCGGCGCTTCGACTGGGGGGCCGGGGACGAAGTACGTGAACCCGTCGGTGACCGTCGTGCCCAGACCCGTAGTGGTGTTCGTGACTGCGACGGTGGCCGGACCTGCGACACCTCCGGGAACGGTTGCCGTGATCATCTTGTCGGATACGACGGTGACATCGGTGGCGTTGTTGCCCCCGACCGTGACCGTCGCCGGATCCAGGAAGCCGGTTCCTGAGAGGGTGATCGAGTAGTTGCCGGCGGTACTGCCACTGGCGGGGGCGATGCCGGTCACAGCGGGGGTCACCGCGGGCGTNNGTCCGGGCGTGGCACTGACGGGGGCAGTCTCGGCTGTCAGCGCCAAGGCCTGCGCCAGCACCGTCACCTCGACAGGAGTGGCCGGATCCAGGCCGGTGACGACACCGGGCGCCGACAGCATCGCCTGCCCGTCGACGATGGCTTGGTACGTGACGGCACCGAGTTCTTCGGCCTGGGTTGGTTTCTGCCAGTCGATGGCCAGCGATCCATTGGCCACCGGCTCGACGGTGACGTCCAACGCGGGGGCGACCGTGATGATCTCGACGCTGCCGTCCACCCCGGTGAAGTTGGTCCCCGTGGTGTCGTACACCGGCCCCGGGAAGCCCGGGAACGACGGGGCAAAGGAACCGCCGCCACCGCCGCCGCCACCGACGTTGTTGAACAGGCTCAGGGCACCGCCGCTTGCGCCACCCCCGTAGCCGCCGCCACCACCGCCGCCCCGCTGATATTGACCCGCGGATCCACCCACGCCTCCTCGCGCAGGACCCGACCCACCCGATCCACCGCAGCACCCGGCGCCGCCGGCGCCACCGTCTCCATTGCCTCCGCTACTGCCCTTGCCCTCCAAATCGCCGGTCCCAGACCCACCTATCCCGCCGGCACCCCCGTTACCCGCGTCGGGGCCTGCCCCGGCCTGCCCGGATCCGTCGGGATTGCCGGCACTGCCGCCATCGCCGGTGGCTGCATTGCCCGTGTTCGCACCGCCACCACCGCCACCGCCACCTGCGATCACCGAACTGGCGGCCGACCCCGGATAGACGCCCGAACTCCCCCCGCCACCGGCAGCGGTCGGTCCGGAGTCCGAGAAGTTCCCGCCGCTACCCCCGCCGCCAACCACCACGGTCCACGGACTCTGGGCCTGGGCGACCGGGATGAAGCCGATCACGAGCGCGCCCCCACCACCGGCGGCCCCCGGGCTGAGGTTGACTCCCGTCCAAGTACCCGCCCCGCTGGCCCCTATCGCGTACACCAGGGCTCCGTTCACGCCATCGGGCGGGGTATAGGAGTAGGTGCCGGGGGTGCTCCAGGACGTGACCGCCGCCGCACCCTCGGCTGATGCCGGACCCACACTCGGCGCAGCGATCGTCGCCACCGCCAACGCTCCCGCCAGTCCTGGGAGCCATATCCGACCTGCCATGTTCCGCACTCCATCAGCCTGGACCGTCTGGCCGGGAGCCCGTCGATCCCAGCCGCTGCGATCACGATAGGCAGTGGGTCCGCCACGTCGCTCCCCCATCCGCCACGTCGCTCCCCCAAAGGACTCGCACATTGCGCCGGGTCATGGTCGATTGCCGGATCCCGCAGTTACTGTGCCCTCATGAGTNNGATCCGCCCTCCTGATCCTGGTGCTGGCCGTCGCGACAGCGCTGTTCGGACTGACCGCCAACCCCGGGGTCAGCGCACAGGTGGCCGCCCAGTGCGACACGGACACCGTTGACCTGGGCATCGTCAAAGCCACCGGCTGCTTCACCAAGCGCGTCCCGAACGGCGACACCGATCCGGTGTTCGACACCACTGCGGCGTTCCGCCTGAACGGGTTCGACGTCACTCCCCATGCCGGGACGACCGTCACGTTCACCCCCGCCACCGGCAAGCGCGGAGCCAGCGTCACCACCAACAACGGCTTCGTCGATCTGACCGCCACCAGCAAGAGCGGCAAGTGGGGCACGATCCACTTCAACAACATGGTGTTCTCGTTCACCCCACCCAAGACCGGCGAGGTGGTCATCGCCACCAGTGCGCTCGCTCAGCCACTTCCCGTCATCACGGGCCTCACGCCGCTGGCGGTGTCCCAGCCGATCACGCTGACTGACGAGGGCGCGAAATTCGACCTGAGTTTCTCGGTCGGCAGCTTCTTCCTGGAACTGGTCAGCGGCAGCGAGAAGGAGATGGCCGCCAGCATCGGTTTCGAGGTGCAGGACGGCAAGTTCTCGATCGCGAGCGGCAAGTTCTCGGTGGGCAAGTTCACGCTGGCCAAGTTGCTGACTGTCAACGAAGGCTCCCTTGAGATCGGCGCGGACAAGTTCGATATCGATGGCGNNCACGCTGGCCAAGCTGCTGACCGTCAACGAGGGGTCCCTTGAGCTCGGTGCGGACAAGTTCGACATCGACGGCGACGGCGTGTTCACGGCCGTGTCCGGATTCGGGGTGGTGTTCGGCACCACGATCGAGGGCAATCAGATGAAGCGGGCCACCCTGGGCATCTCCGAGATCAACAAACCGCTCGGTTCCAGCGGGGTCTACCTGCAGAAGCTGGCCGTGTCACTGTTCCCGTCGCCGCCCTACGGCGGCTCAGGAACGATTGGATTGTCGGCGGGCCCGAAGACGTCCTTCTTCGGACGCAAGGTCACGGCCGTCGAAGCAGAAGGAACCGTCGAAGTCCGGGGCGAGGACACCACCAATCGGAAACCCGCCTACTTCACTGTGGGAGGCAAGTTCTCGTTGATGACGCTGCCCGTGGGCAACGCGAGCTTCTCGTACTACTTCGGGCAGGGCACCCGCATGAGCGCGAACGTCGGGATCGGGCTGCCCTCGGGAACGAACGACCCCAATCAGCCCACCTATGTCGGCGGTGGCTTCTCGGGCTGGACCAGCGCCCAGCACTTCGACCTCGAGGGCGACGCCAAACTGAAACTCCTGGGCATCGACCTGCTCGGCGCCAAGACCGTCGTGTCGGACATCGGGTTCGCCGGCTGCCTGCAGGTCGTCGCGTGGATCGGCGGCGGTGTCCGCTGGTCCGATGGCCGCGGCGAGCTGCTCGGCGGCTGGACTTGCAACATCGGCGGGTACCAGCCGCAGCCCGGTGCCGCGCAGAAGATGAACGACGGGCAGATGCGGCTGCGGTTGGACGACGAGACCCGGGTGATCCGGGTGCGGGCACCCGAGGGTGAGCCGGCCCCCCAGGTCGAGTTCAGCCAGCGCGGCGGACCCCGGTTGTCGTCCCCGGCACCCGGTGACGATGACGGGATGCAGCGGTTCGCGGGCGGGGCGTCGATCAGCCACGAGAATGTGACGTCGCTGATCGTCAAGGGCGATGCGACCGGTCAGTGGACGATGCGGCAACTGCCCGGTTCCAGCGGAGTTGAGACAGTCGCCACTGCCGGGGTGCTGCGGAAGCCCCGGGTGGATGCGTGGGTCACCGGCTCCGGTAGTAGGCGGACGCTGCACTGGGATGCCCGTGAGATCAAACATCAGAAGCTGCAGTTCTCCGAGACGCTGCCTTCGGGCCTCGAGGTGCCGATCCTCTCGACTACGCGGGCGAGCGGAACCGCACGGTTCACGCCGACCCAAGGGCCGGGCACATACAACAAGCGGCGGCCCATCTCGGTTGACGTGCGGCAGCGACTGAACACCCCACGCGACTCGTTCACTGCTGGCCACTACTAGGTGAAGCGCCTGGCGGCTCCCGCCAAGGTCCGCGGCCTGCAGGTCCATCGCCGTGTCGCCGACCTGGTCGCGGACTGGAAGCCGGTCAAGGGCGCCGAGTCGTACCGCGTCGAGGCGACCGCGGTGGGCGCGGGTGCCACGTACGTCTCGGACGTGCCGGCTCGACGCACCCGGGCTCGATTGAGCGTCGCCACGACGGACCAGATGCGGGTGAAGGTGTTCGCGATCAATTCGCAAGATCGTGCCGGGGCTGCGGCGGTCCGCCGCATCGACACGGAACGAATCGTGCCGAACCTGCGCACAGCCGCGCGCCGCACCGCGGACTCCGCGACATGGACCCGCGCCCGCCGCGTGTTCGTGGACGCGCCCTGCCCCGACGGTGGCTCCTGCGAGGGCATGGTGAGGATCGTCAGCGACTCCGGCACCGTCGGGCGCACTGCGTTCAGCGTGCCACCGGATCTGACGGATCGCGTCCTGATGCGGCTTGATTCCCGGCCTCGGGCCGACAGCCGCGTGGTGGTGCGGTTGACGCAGTCGGAACGTCAGCGGGTGGCACGGGCGGACCTCAACTGACTGTCAGGCTTCCTGTCGCTTCTCGGCCCCTGCCGCGTCGGGATTCGACCATAAGCCTGGCACCTTTCACCAGCCCAAGACAGTGCAGCGCCGGGCTCCCTGATTACCCCCAGGTATGCGGTCGGAACTGCGGCCGGGGACCTCGATGCGCGCGGCTCGACTCGGCGGTCCGCTACCGGCGGAGTTCTGCGCCACCACCCTGAACCCGACCGAGCGACCCCGCCAGGGCCGCTTCATGGGAACGTCGTGTTCCGTGCCGGTGGTGGTCGCCAGGACGTTGCATCGAGCCCTCGACTTCGACTGGAGTTCGTACGACGGACCCGCGGTGCCGGGGTTCCGCGGCGGTGTCCAACTCACGTTGACCGCTTTGCGGCTGACTCGTGTGATGCGCGGCTTGCCCGGTGCGCCCGGCCGCGTCAGTACCGGTGACGTGGGCGTCGCGGCGGGCGTGGTCGGACTCGATGACGGCGCCGTACTCGGGCTGGGGCTGGGACTGGTGCTGGTGCCTGCACTGGGGGTGGGGCTGAGGCTCGCGTTGGGGCTGGGGCTAGCGCTCGAGCTCGGGCTGCTGCTTGAGCTCGCGCTGCTGGTTGAACTAGGGCTGATGCTGGCGGTAGGGCTGCTGCTGGCGCTCGGACTGGAACTGCTCGATGGACTCGGGCTGCTCGAACTCCCGCCCGCACAGTTGGGGGGACTCGTGTCGGGCTGGATGGTGATGCGCAGGGTTCCGTCGGTGGGCAGCTCCACGATGGGATTGCGTTCCGGGGTGTGGTTGAACGTATCGCCGTACGGGAATTTGTAGGCGTCGGTCAGCGGCCACAGTGCGGCCGCCCAGACGTTGTAGTTGCGTGCGTTGGGCTGCGCCCCGGCGAACGGTCCCGGCGGTGTCGCGACGTCGAACTGGGCGGTGTCATTGCCGTAGTCGGGACTGCCCCAGAACCCGTACGCGAACCCGGCCACCAGGTCACGGTAGGCGGCAGAGTAGATGTCGTTGCCGGAGTGCGGTTCCCCACCCACCAGGTACGGGCTGTTGTTGCCGTAGATGCCGTTCGTGTCGTTGCCACTGTTGCCGACCAGCGATCGGCCGGTGACATCGATCGGCAGCAGATCGTCCGGTCCCTGATCGACCAGTGTGAGCAACCCCGGACCGTCAGGGTCGTCGGGATCAGCTCGGAACGCACCGACGTAGTCGTACGACTCCCCCAGCGCGGTGCCCCGTACCCGCAGCGGAACCCCGGCCAGGGACCCCACGTAGTTCTCGAACGTCGGGTAGCCGCTGGGGTGGAGCCCGCTGACGATGTTGGGCGACACGACGCGCAGGAACCGATCGTCGGAGTCCAGGCGCAGCGTCTTGCTGAAGTCGCCACCAGCGGCGGTCAGTTCCTCGGCCAACGTGTCGCGGACGACATCGGTGTAGCAGCCCCACCGTTTGGCCCCGACCAACTGCCCATCAGCGTTGAACACCTCGAGGTCCAGCGGGATACCGAACATGTCGACCGCGGTCAGGTTCGCCACACCGGGATAGGTGAGTTCGACCGCGTCGTAGCGCACCTGCGACGTGTCGGGGCTCGGTTCGCCGTGCGCGGGCAGTGGTTGACCCAGGGAGACGAACACGCGTCCGGATCGAACCGACGGCACCACGAACGACTCCCGAGAGGACAACGGCTGCGGACCAGCCACCACCTCGGTTCCGCCCGCTTGCGCCACGACGAAGACCTCGTCGGCGGAGAAGTCGGGATTGTTGTTCACCACCGTGATCGTCAATCCCTCAGCGGCACTGCTCGGCGGTGCGATGACGAAACTGCCCGCCAGGGTGACCGCCGCCGCCCCGGCAACCACCACTGCCATCCGTTGTCTCGCGTCCCCACGATTCCCCATGGTCACTCTCCGCTCCCGTAACTCCGCAGCGTGACTGATGCGTGAGAGTCATGGTGCATCGACATCGGCGCGGAACCGCACTCGAGGTCGGCATTCGGGTGACGGCAGCGGCTCGGGGTTCCTGGATCCGATCATGGCCAACGCCGACCCTGACTACCGTGGCGGTGAATGGAAGATGGGAGCCAGACATGTTGGCAAGGCGCGTGACGGTGGTCGTGGCAGGTGCTGCGATGGCAGCGGGGACGATGACGATGTGGTCGACTCAGTCCGCAGCGGGAGCCCCCCAACCGGCAGCCGCAGTGGCTGCTGTCGCGCTGTCGATCGAACTCGCGTCCCCGACCACTGCGGTCGGCGACATCAACCCCGTGACAGTCACCCTCAGTCCCCCAACCAGGCGCCCGGTGAACATCCAGATCCGTTGGCCCAATCAGGGATGGACGACCGTCGACACTGTGGAGTCGGACTCAGCAGGCACCGCGACCGGCTCGTGGAAGGCCTTCGTGGGCGACTTCGAGTACCAGGTTCGAGCCGTTGCACCAGCCCACCGTGGCTCGCCTCAGGTGATCAGCGACACCGGAACCGTCGCTGTCACTTACGGCCCCGACGTCCCGCCCGACGACTACGACCCGATGACTCCCGGTCGACTGGTCATCCGGCCGAATGCCGACAAGGTGCTCGATCTCGGGGACTACCGGATCCGCGTGGATGCCGGTGTCCCGGCACGAGGCATTGTTTCCGCCGCCAGTTCCGGGGGGATGTCGGTGCGGGCCGTCGATGGGTCCGGTCGGGTCGCGTGGGCCAACGATCCGGGACGAGCGTTCGTTTCGGCCAGTAGCGCCACCGTCAACTGGTTTTTCCGGTCCAAGGCGGGAGCGTTCTGGCCGGACGTCGAACGGTCGACGCGGCTCACCCAGCAGACCATCACCGCAGCCCGGGTACGCGACGGTGCCGCCGTGCTGTCGGGACTCGTGCGTGGCGGGGGCGCGTCAGCGCCCTTCACCGTGACGATGACGGAAGTGCCGCGCAACCGGAGCGTCACCGCCCTGGAGATCGACGTGACAATGGGTCGCACGACGAGTGCCGATCGCGTTTCGAGCGTGATGCTGACGTCGGGTCGCAAGCGTCACAGTCCGGTTCATGGGCTCGGCGAACAGTTCCGCCCCTTCGACCTGGACGGCCAGGTCATGCCGATCCTGGTGCAGGAACAAGGCGTCACCCGCGGCGAGGAACCTGCGGCCGCCATCGTCGACATCGCAACGTGGGGCGCGGGAAACCTCAATACGACGTACGCCCCTTGGCCCACGTACGTGACCGGACAGAAGCGATCGTTCGAACTGGTTGATGATCTGCGTAGCGGCGCGTTCTCGGTCGCGGACATGCGGCGGCCCACGCAGATCTCGCTGGAGTCGTTCCAGGCGGGCATGACGGCACGGGTCCTCGCGGCCGGTTCACCCCAGAAGCTGATGGCGGCCAGAGGCGCCGGCCAACGCCGACCCGAATTGGCGAATTGGATCCAGAAGGGTGCGGTTCTGGGCCTGCAGGGTGGAACTGAGTTCGTCACTGATGTCGTTGCGGACATGCGCAAGGCGGGCACCAAGATCTCCGGTGTTTGGCTGCAGGACTGGGTCGGCAAGCGAGTTACCGGCTTCGGCGAGCAGTTGTGGTGGACGTGGCAGCTGAACCGGGAGCGTTACCCGCAGTGGAACAAGATGGTGCGCGACTTCCGCAAGCAGGGCATCCGCACCATGACCTACATCAACCCCTTCGTGATCGACGTCGACGAGGTCGACGGCCAGCCCGTGAAGAACTACTGGCGGATCGGGGAGCGCAAGGGCTTCCTGGTCAAGAACCGGCTCGGCGAGACCTATGTGGTCGAGACGGTCGGGTTCCCCACGGCAATGGTTGACCTGACGAACCCGAAGGCCCGTGACTGGTTCGCGGACATCGTGGCCGACAACGTCTTGGGCGTCGGCGCCTCGGGCTTCATGGCGGACTTCGGTGAGTACCTACCGTTCGACAGCGTGGTTCACAAGGGCACCGCCATGCAGCAGCACAACCGGTACCCGCAACTGTGGGCCGAGACCGTGCGCGAGGGGTGCAAGCGAGGTGGAGTGCCGGATTGTGTGGCCTTCTTCCGGGCGGGCTACACCGGGTCCCCCAAGAGCGCCCCATTGATGTGGGCGGGCGACCAGATGGTCAACTACGCGGTCGAGGATGGACTCGCCAATGCCATCAAGGGCATGCTGGCCGGTGGGGTCAGCGGTGCGCCGCTGTGGCACAGCGATATCGGCGGGTACACGAGCGTCAACACCGGGGTGGAGAACTTCATCCGGCCCCCCGATCTGAATGCCCGGTGGGCCGAGATGCAGGCGTTCGGTCCGGTGATGCGGTCCCACGAGACCAATCGCCCCCGCTTGAATCAGCAGATCTACGACACCGCGACCACGCGCAAGCAGTTCGCTCGAGCATCCCAGATCTACGCCGCCCTGCACGAGTACCGTCAAGGCGTCATCGACGAGGGCATCGACCGTGGCATCCCCGCCATGCGCCATACCTGGTTGGTGTACCCGGGGACCAAGGCCGCGCAGCGCGACACGCAGTTCTTCTTGGGCGATCACCTGTTCACGGCCCCCGTCGTCTCCGAGAATGCGATGGCAGTGACGGTGACCTTCCCACCCGGACGGTGGCGGCACATCCTGACTGGGAGGACCTACGCGGGCAATCGCGCGACTCAAGTCGACGCACCGATCGGAACACCGGCGGCGTTCGTCAAAGTCGGTGACTCAGTGGGCCGCGACATCATCTCGTCGATGAAGAAGGCGGGGCTCTACCGCTGATTCGCGTCGCCGAACGCGTCGGATCGATCACCGCGACCAGCGAGTCTGCGAGCATCGGATATGTCCGCCAGGCCCGAGCCACCCTCATACAAGGCGGGGGTCCTGTTGCTGTCCCTGATCTGCGGGCTGATCGATGCGACGTGCCTGCTCGCCCTGGGTGGGGTCTTCGCCGAACTCATGACGGGCAACGTCCTGTTGCTGGCGCTGGGGTTGGGCTCCCAACTGATCACGGTGACGTGGGCCGTATCGCTCATCGGTGCGATCATCCCGTTCGTGATCGGAGCCTTCGCAGCCGGACTCGCGACAAACGGGCGCCACACCACCGCCGCACGGCTCATCGGCTACCCCGTGGAATGCGCTGCGGTGGTGGCAGCCGCGATCCTGGCTGTGGTGACGACGCCTGAGGTGTCCGGGCTGATGGCCGAGGAGTCCTTCTTCATGACGCACGACGGGTCACTGACGCCGGTCCCCCACGTCGATGCGCTGGTGATCGTTGCGCTGCTCGCCTTCGCCATGGGCATCCACAACGCGATGATGCGCAAGCACGGTGTTCCGGACGTGGCCACGAACCTGTTGACACTCACCATGGCGGCGCTGGTATCCGATTCGGCATTGGCGGGCGGCCAGTCCTTCCACTGGCGGCGTCGACTGTTGTCCATCGTGCTGTTCATCGTGGGGGCGGCCTCGGGGGCATTCCTGCTGCGGTTCCACGTGGCCTTGCCCCTGATTGCGGCCAGCGTCATCTTCGTTCTTGCCTTGTGGCCGCTGGTCAAGGGCCGCCCGGAACCCACAGTGGCCGCCTGAGGCATAGCCTGGGAGGTGAGTGGTTGGGAGGCCGACATGCAGACAGTGGCTGGCAAGCGGGTGCTCGTGACGGGCGCGGCGATGGGGATGGGCAGGTTGTTCGCGCAACGCGCGGTCGACGAGGACGCCGCCGCGGTGGTGCTGTGGGACGTCAATGAGGCGGAACTGACCGAGACCGCCGCCGAGCTGGACGAGGGCCGGGCGCAGGTGCGCACCGACGTGGTCGATGTGGGCGACTGGCAAGCAGTCAAGGCGGCGGCCGCTGAGGTCCTCGCTGAGTTCGGCGGCATCGACATCGTGATCAACAACGCCGGGATCGTGCGCGGCAACCACTACTTCTGGGAGACCGACACTGAGCGAGATGTCGCCCTGACGTTGGACGTCAACACTCTTGGCCCCATGGCTATCGCGCGGGAGTTCCTGCCGGGCATGATCGACAGCGGCAGCGAGTGCCGGCTGGTCAACCTCGCCTCGGCAGCGGGACTGACACCGAACCCCCGCCTCGCGGCCTACGCCGGGTCGAAGTGGGCCATGGTCGGGTGGTCGGAGTCCGTGCGGCTCGAGCTAGAGCAGGCCGGGCACCACAACGTCCGGGTGACCACTGTCTGTCCGTACTACATCAAGACCGGCATGTTCGACGGCGCCACGTCGGCCCCGCTGCTGCCGCTGTTGGAGCCCGAGGATGTCGTCGACGAGACCTGGGGGGCGATGCTCAAGGGCAAGGCCTTCGTGATTATGCCGAAGACGGTGCTGCTCAGCGAGGCGTTCAAGGGCATCGTGCCGTTGTGGATGCGCGACTTCCTTGCCGATCGGGTGTTCGGGATCTATCACACGATGGACGACTTCCACGGTCGTCCCGATCAGCAGGCCTGACCCGGTTGTGGCCGACGTGGACGATACGACCTACTCGTTCACGACCACACTGTGGATCTGGGATGCCCGTAAGTCCGATTCGTGGACCTTCGCCACCGTGCCGCCGGAACACAGTGACGACCTGAGCGCCCGCAGCGGCCCGAGGGCAGGCTTCGGATCATTGCCCGTTGAGGTCACCATCGGCGGCTCGACCTGGCGCACGTCGGTGTTCCCTGACAAGGACTCCGGTTGCTTCGTCCTGCCCATCAAGGCGGCTGTTCGTAAGGCCGAGTCAGTCGGTGCGGGCGACGACGTAGCCATCACCCTGCGGCCCGTCTGACCGCCGCAACAGTCACCGGGTCAGCCCCGGGTTTCGGGGTCGACTTTGCCGCCCTGTCGGCGACCGGAGTATCCGCGCGAACGTTTGGTGCGGCTCGAGCTGGCCGACAGGATTGCATAGTCCAGGTTGTGGTCGAGCATGGTGATGGATTCGTCGAGCTCAACCAACTCCTCGGCGATTCCTGGGTCAGCGTCAGGTCCCATGGCGGCCAACGTGTTGCGCGCCTCGGCCAGGGACGATCGCGCCGAGTCGATGTCGCCACTGCGCATGGCGCGCTCGCCATCCCGTTTGGCGGACTGGACGTCGAGCAGCAGTTTGTGGCGCTGAACGACGGCGTCGGGTACCCGCCCCTTCGCGACGTCGCCGGGAACAACGTTGACGGACACCGGCATCGTGATCGTGTGGGCTTCCAGGTCGGGAATGGATACGAACTCAAGCACGAACTGGGCCACCGTGGCCAGACCGAGCCCCGCCCTCGCCGGCACCGCGATACCGAACAGAAGTTGGCGCTGTTCTCCGGAGTAGAAGTCGCCCAGTTCGACCAGGACGCCCTCCGGTGTTCCTTGGCAGGGAAGGTCGTTGAGCACCGAGATGGCCGTCACGTCGTCGCCGATCGGCGTGATCATCAGGCTCGCGGCCTGGACCGTCTTGGACAACAAGCCCTCCAGTTCGCCCGCGATGGCGGCGGCAGCGGCGTCCGACTCTTCGGCGAAGCTGTGATTGCCGGTTCCGCCGATGGCCAGTTCGGACAGGATCTCGTCGTCGTAGCCGAGTCCGATTCCGATCGTCGAGGTGGTGATCGCCTGCGAGGCTGCCTTGGCGCCCATCTGACGGAACTTGGCCGGATCGGTGACGCCCGCGTTGGCGTGTCCGTCGGAGAGCAGGATGATCGTGGCTCCGCCCCGGCCAAGTACTCGACGGGCCTCTTGCATGCCGCGCAGGTAGCCCGACGAGATGTCCGTGGTTCGTCCGGTCCGCACCGCGGCGATGGCCGTTCGGATCCGGTCGCGGCCGAGGGCCTTGATCGTGGCGGCCGGCACCGCTACCTCGGCTTCGTCGTCGAACACGACGAGACCGAACGAGTCGTGTTCGTCGAGGCAGTCCACCAGCGCGAGGAGTCCGCGCTTGGCCGACTCCAACGGACGTCCCGACATCGAGCCGCTGCGATCCAGAACCACGATCGTCGCGTGTTCGGGACGAGCCGCGTCTGTGTCGCCGGTCGGTGCTGTCAGGTCCAGCAGGACGGTGACGACGTCGTCGTTCTCGACGGCGACAACGTCGACGTCCAGGTGTGCGTTGATGTGCATGTGATGTCCCCCGTGGTTGTAGTGGTTCCGGTTGTGGCGGGTAGTTGTTGCTGATCTCGGTCGTGGCTGTCCTCT
>CXWK01008005.1_pt1 | contig 13226 bp, 8 predicted proteins | sample 590851 | NCBI WGS metagenome assembly CXWK01 (sample SAMEA3498364, study PRJEB10139) | wastewater metagenome | biome: wastewater treatment plant; material: activated sludge | place: Denmark | collected 2014-08-01
GGCGGAAACGCGATGGCGGAGATGGGCGCGTTCATCGCCGACCGCATTGTGCGCTGCCACCTGCGCACGATGGCGCGGATGAATGTGGACTACGACCTGCTGACGTGGGAAGGCGACATCCTGCGCCTGCAGTTCTGGACCAAAGCCTTCGAAGAACTGAAGGCCCTCGGCGCCGTGTTCCTGCAAACGGAAGGACGACTCGCCGGATGCTGGGTGATGAAGATCGAGGACGGCCAGACGGCCGAGTCCGACGAGCCGAGCGAAGAGGAGAGTCGCGAGAAGGTCATCGTGCGGTCCAACGGCACCGTCACCTACGTCGGCAAGGACATCGCCAACCAATTCTGGAAGTTCGGGCTGCTCGGGCGCGACTTCCACTATCGCGTGTTCGACGACCGCGGCGGCCGGCCGCTGTGGGCCACCACCTCAACGCCGCAGACAGATGGCCCAGCGCCACCGCCGTTTGGACGCGCGTCGGCGGTCTACAACGTCATCGACTCGCGACAGGCATACCTTCAGGAATTGCTGAAGCAAGCGCTTGGTGCGATGGGCTTCGCGAAGCAGGCAGAAGCATCGACGCACTTCGCCTACGAGATGGTCGCGCTGTCGCATGCCACCGCGCGCGAGCTGGGCTACGCGGATGAAGAAGGCCTCGGCAAGCCGTTTGTGGAGGTGTCGGGCCGGAAAGGCCGCGGCGTGAAGGCCGACGACCTGCTGGACCGCCTCATCACAACCGCGACCGGCGAAGTGATGTCACGGCAGCCCGACCTGCCGGCAGCCGACGCACGAGGCATCGCCGAAGCCATCGCCGTCGCGGCCGTTCGTTACTTCCTTGTCAAGTTCTCGCGAGGCAAAGTCATCGCGTTCGACATCAAGGAAGCGCTGAGCTTTGAGGGCGACACAGGCCCGTATCTCCAGTACGCAGTCGTACGCGCGAACAACATCTTCGGCAAACTGCGTGAGCGCGATGGCGTGACCGCAGAGACGATCGCCGACCACCTCGATGCGCTCTCACCGGCCGCCCTGGTCGAAGGCGAGGAAGCCGACGAATTGTGGGGCCTGGTCCTTGAGGCCGCCCGCCTGGACGAAATTGTGGATTCCGCGGTGCGCGCGCTCGAGATCTCGCACCTGGCAAAGTTCACGTTCACACTTGCGCAGTCGTTCAACACGTTCTATCACCGGCAGCCGATCATGCGCGAAGAACGCGCGGACGTCCGCCTGTGGCGCGCGGCCGCCGTGGCGTACTGCAAACGGCAGCTCACCCGCTCCCTGGAACTGATGGGTTGCTCGGTTCCAATCAGGATGTGAAAGTCCAGGGTCCAGAGTCCAGAGTCCAGAGTCCAGGGTCCAGAGTCCAGAGTCCAGGGTCCAGAGTCCAGAGTCCAGAGTCCAGCGTCCAGCGTCCAGGAGGCATTGTGAAGCGACCGGTGATTGGGGTGGCGTTTGCGAGGGAAGACTATACGGCGGCGCTTGAGGCGGCCGGAGCTGAGGTGCGCGAGCTGTCGCCGGCGGCTGGCCCTGCGCGCGAAGCCCTCGACGGGCTTGACGGCATCCTCCTGACCGGCGGCCCCGATGTGCGGCCGTCACTGTACGGCGCGGACGAGACACATCCGACCGTTGAAATTGACGACGAGCGGGATGGGTTTGAGGTGCCGCTCGCCAGAGCCGCGCTCGAACGCGGGCTTCCGCTACTCGCCATCTGTCGCGGTGTTCAGGTCCTGAACGTCGCGGCCGGTGGCACGCTCGTCCAGGACCTGCCGTCTGAACGTCCGGGTGGCCTCAATCACTCCGTGCTCACGCCCAGGACAGCCATCTCACACGACGTGGCGGTGGTCCCGGGCTCACGCTTGGCCGAGGTCGTCGCGCCCAGCCTGAAAGGAGACGGCCGGCTCGACGTCAACAGCCGCCACCATCAGGCCGTCGACGTCGTCGCGCCGGGTTTTGTCGTGTCGGCCACCGCCTCTGACGGCACGATTGAAGCCATTGAGGCGGTAGATGCGACCGGCGCCCCACGCGCGGGCTTTTGTGTCGGCGTCCAGTGGCACCCCGAGAACTTCTGGCGCACCGGGGAGACAGCGTCGCTGTTCACAAGCTTCGTGGCTGCGGCCGGAAGATTCACCATGAAGGAGTGAAGTTCCATGAAGGCGTGGGGTTGGGTGCCGCCTTCGGCGGCACGCGCGATTGAAGGGAGGGCCGGAGAAAAAGACGTCGGGTGTCTTTTTGCCTGCCGCCTCCAAAAAGACACCCGACGTCTTTTTCTCCCGCCTTCCCTTCGATCGTGCGGCCCCGGCGTAGCCGGGCCCCCAACCCCGCGCTTTTTGACGACCCCCAGAAGACCCATGAATTTCTTCATGGATCTTCATGGAACTTCATGGTGATCCGGGGGTCACCGGTCGAAGACCGCCACGCATTCCACGTGGGGCGTGTTCGGGAACATGTCCAGCGCGTCGATCGACGAGAGCCGATAGCCGGCGGCCACGAACTTGGCCGCATCGCGCGCCAGCGTAGGCACGTCGCAGGAGACATACACCACGCGCGCTGATTCCCATCGCAACAGTCCATCAGCGACTTCCGCGGACAATCCCGTGCGGGGCGGGTCCACCACCACCACGTCTGGACGCCGCGCGGGGATCGACGCCGCTGCTTCTTCCACCGGCCCCAACTGCACCGTCAGCCGCCCGTCTGCCTGCGCGGCGTTGAGCGTCAGGTCCTGTCCACTCGCCGCATCTCCCTCGACAGCCACACCGGTGGCGCCGCGGTCCGCCAACGCGACGGCGAACAGCCCGATGCCCGAGTAGAGGTCCACAAAAGAGCCGCTACCGGCCGCGTCGATCACGCGTTGCAGGAGCGTGCCGACGAGAAAACGGTTGCCCTGGAAGAACGACGCCGCCTGGCGCGTCCACTGGAGATTGGTTTCCACTCCCAGCAGTTCACGGCCGTGCTCCACAATCCTGTCGTGGCCCGCGCACGTGAACATGCCCTTGCGCGTCAGTGCCGCAACGCCCGACAACCCGTCCGTCAGGGGCAGCCCGGCAAACCGGACCGGGTCGGCGTCGGGACGCAGTTCGCAGAGCGCGACCCGCTCGAGGCCACTGATGTTCTCCGACACCACGATGGACTCGCACGCGCCCAGGGCGGGCCCGAGAGCCTCGCGCAAGCGGCCCACCGCCTCGAACGCGCCCGCCCCCAGCTGCCGGGTCACCTCGGCGTCGCACAGTGCGTGCGACCCCTCCAGAAGGAACCCGACGCGAGTGCCCTGCACATGCAGGCGCGCGCGCAGGCGGTAGCCCTCTTCGGGCGATGCCGCCACGACGACCGCACGATCGAGCGTGAGTTTACCGATGCGCCGAAACGTATCGGCAATCACCTCGGCCTTGAGCGCAAGTTGGCGCTCGTAGGCGATGTGCGCATACAGCGCGCCCCCACATCGCGGGTCCCCCTTCGCCTCGCGGCGATCCGCGCTCGCCTCGATCACTTCGACGGTGTCGGCCCACACCACCTTGCCGGTGCGTTTGGTTATCCGTGCGCGCACCCGTTCGCCGGGCACCGCGCCGGCCACAAACACCACACGGCCATCGAGCCGGGCCAACATACGGCCGCCGGCCACCGGCCGCTCGACCTGCAATTCCACGAGGGACGAATCGGCCATCACAACTCCAATACCGGTAATGCCAGATGATCGCGGACGCTGCGATCCACAGTGACCGACACCGCACGCGCCCATTGTTCGGGAGGCAAGCGATCCCGGTAGGGCGCCAGTTCCTGCTCCGCCTGACTGGTGAAGTCGCGCAACCTATCCGACGCCACGGCGTGACGCGCCTGCGCGAGAAGGTCGTGCTCGATCGGCGCGAGTCGCTCCAGCAACGGCTCTCGCGCCGCCCCACGCGTGCGCGACAACTCCTCGCGCAGCACCGAGAGTTGCTCAATGGCCCGACTCACCGCGTCACGAAACTCCCCAGGCAGTTCGAGCCTGCCCGCCAGCCGGCCCAGCCGTTCAATCGCACGCTCGATCACCTTCGACACAGACCGCCGTTTCGGCTCGGCAGCGGCCGCTGATGCCTCGACGACCGGTTCGGATGGGGCAAGTTCAGCCCCGCCGGTCAGGCCCACCGCGCGTCGCCAGGCCGCGTGGAGTTCACGCACGTCGGCTTCGCAGAACTCGATGCGAAGGGGACGCTTCGACGTGCCCGCTTTGTGCCGCTCGGCCTTCTGTTCAATCGCTCGAAACACCACCGACAGCGGCACCCCATCGTCGGCCCATTGCTTCACGAGAGCGAAACCGGCGCCCACCACGCGCACCATGTGACCGCCGTTGGTGCGGGTCAGATGGGCTTCCACCTGGCGGCAGTAGTCAGCGACGTCAGACACGAGACAACAACTCCCACTCCACATCGCCCGCGATCAGTCGCTCGAGCGACTCGCCAGCGGGCGGGTGCGCCACCGGACCCGCGCGACGCACGAGCAACGCGCCGCGATCATCAACCCCGTAGGCAATGCCCCGGCAGGCCCCGCGCTCATCGGTCCATCGCACTGGCGCCTGGTCCAGACCCGCGCGGCCAAGCGCACGCCAGCGGTCCAGCACCGTGGTGGTCTCACTCGCGCGGAGGTCTGCCACACGAGCGCGCAGTTGGACGAGGCAGGCCGCCACCAGATCCGCGCGTGACACCGGCAGGTCGCACTCGGCGGCCAGCGATGTGGCGCGATCCGCGACCTCCCGTGGATACGCGGCGCGGTCGAGGTTCACCCCGATGCCCACCACCACCGCCGCCTTCGACGTGCCCAACGCTGAAGCCTCGCACAGAATGCCCGCGAGCTTGCGCCATGGCCTGCCGATCACAAGGTCGTTCGGCCACTTGAGTTCCACGGGCAGGCCGCTCACAGCGGTCACCGCGTCAGCGACGGCCACACCGGCAGCCATGGTCAGGAGCGGCAACTGCGCTTCCAGCCCGCCGCCGCGCACCACCACAGACAGATACATGCCCGCGCCCGGTGGTGAGAACCAGGTGCGCCCCCTTCGGCCCCGGCCTGCGCGCTGGACGTCGGCCAGCACGGCGGTGAACTCCGGCGCATCCAGCTCGGCCAGCGACAACGCGTGATCGTTGGTGGAGTCCACTTCCGCGAAGAACACCACTGGAGGCAGGCCCGCAGCCGACAAGGCCGCAGCCACGTCGGCGGGGACCGTGTCAGGTGTCATTGTCAGACTTCCGGTGCGGTCAGGGGTGTCAGGCGCACTTCGATGGGCGCGTCGGCGGCCACATCGAAACTCACCGCGGCGTCAGTCACGTTGTTGCCACTGCACACGTCCGCACAGATCGACGCCCACAGCGGCTCATGAACGGCGTGCAGACGAACGCTGGCATGCACCGGCACACCAAACCCGAGCTTCATCGCCGATCGCTCTTCGCGAATGCGATTGGTGACCTCGCACGCCTGGGCGTACGCACGCTGGGCATCTTCAGATGGCGCCGGTTGATCCGCCGCTGCAGAGGGCCACGATGCCCGATGCACCGACCCGCTCTGCCACCACGACCAGACTTCCTCGGTCACAAACGGCATGAACGGCGCGAACAGTCGCAGCAACGCCGACAACGCGGTCTGGGACGCGGCGATCGCGGATCTCGCAGCCTCGTCATCACCCTGGCGCCGGCGCTTTGCGAGTTCGATGTAGTAGTCGCAGAACGTCCAGAAGAAACTTTCCGTATCGCGCAGGGCCGCGCCGTAGTCGAAGGCCTCGAGCTGTGCGGTGGCCTTGCGAACAAGCGCGTCCAGGTCGGCCAGCATCCCGCGATCGATCGCTTCGGTCACCGGTCCGGTCGGCTCGGTCCGCGCCAGCACGAACTTCGACGCGTTGAGCAGCTTGATCGCCAGGCGCCGCCCGACTTTCATCTGCCCCGGCTCAAACGCGGTATCCACACCGGGTCCGCCCTTGGCAGCCCAGTACCTCACCGCGTCCGAACCATGTTCCTCAAGCAGCGCCATCGGTGTGACGACGTTGCCTTTGGACTTGGACATTTTTTTGCGGTCGGGATCGAGGACCCAGCCCGAGATGGCCGCGTGCTCCCAGGGGAGCCTGTCGGTTTCGAGATGTGACCGCAGCACGGTGGAAAACAGCCACGTGCGAATGATGTCGTGGGCCTGCGGACGCAGGTGCATCGGGAACGTCTGCGCGAACAGCGCCGGGTCACGTTCCCATCCGCACACGATGAACGGCGTGAGCGACGACGTGGCCCAGGTGTCCATGACGTCGGGGTCGCCGACAAACCCTCCGGGCACACCGCGCTGATCCGCGGAATATCCGGCCGGCACATCGGTGGACGGATCCACGGGCAGGTCCGCCTCTGCCGGCAGCAACCGCGCGCTGAAATCGGTGGTGCCGTCCTGGCGCACGCGGTACCACACCGGAAACGGCACGCCGAAAAACCGCTGGCGACTGACGCACCAATCGCCGTTGAGCCCGTTCACCCAGTTGTCGAACCGGGCCTGCATGTATTCGGGGTGCCACTTGAGTTCGCGGCCACGCCCCAGCAGCGCTTCGCGCTCCGCCATGGTCCGGATGAACCACTGGCGCGACGTAATGATCTCGAGCGGCCTGTCGCCCTTCTCGAAAAACTTCACATGGTGGGTAATCGGTCGCGGTTCACCCAGCAGGTCGCCGCTCTCGCGCAGCAACTCCACCACACCCGCGCGGGCTTTGACCGCCGACAGCCCGGCAATTTTGTCGTAGCGTGCTTGTGCCGAAGCGGCGTCGCGGGATTCCCAACCGTCGGCGCCCCATGTCACCGGGCGGAACGTGCCGTTTGCCTGAATCACCGCGCGCACGGGCAGGCTCAACTCGCGCCACCATGTGACGTCGGTGATGTCGCCGAAGGTGCAGATCATCGCCACGCCGCTGCCCTTTTCCGGGTCGGCCAGCGGATGTGCTCTCACAGGCACCGGCACACCAAACAACGGTGTCAGCACCTCTTTCCCAAACAGCGCCTGATACCGCTCATCGTCTGGATGCGCGACCAGGGCGACACACGCGGGTAGCAACTCGGGCCGGGTCGTATCCACCTCGACGAAGCCGCCGTCAGCGCGCGCGAAACGAATGCGATGGTACGCACCCGGCATTTCGCGGTCTTCGAGTTCGGCCTGCGCGACGGCGGTGCGGAAGTCCACGTCCCACAGCGTCGGCGCTTCGAGCTGGTACGCCAGGTCGCGCTGCACCAATCGCAGAAACGCGAGCTGCGACACGCGCCTCGTGGGCGCGCTGATCGTGGCGTAGGTCATCGACCAGTCCACAGACAGGCCGAGGTGCCGCCACAGACGTTCGAAGACCACTTCGTCTTCGCCGGTCAGGCGTTCGCACAACTCCACGAAGTTGGGCCGCGAGACCGAGATGGGCTGTTTGCCCGGTGTGGTCGGCGGCGTAAACGACGGGTCGTACGGCAGCGCGGGATCACATCGCACGCCATAGTAATTCTGCACGCGCCGTTCGGTGGGCAGCCCGTTGTCGTCCCACCCCATTGGGTAGAACACGGCCTTGCCGCGCATGCGCTGATATCGCGCGATGACGTCGGTGTGCGTGTACGAAAACACATGCCCCACGTGCAGCGAGCCGCTGACGGTGGGCGGCGGCGTGTCGATGGCAAACACCGACGCGCGCGGGGCCTGCCGATCGAACCCATAGGTATCGCCGGCATCCCAACGGACGCGCCACTTCTCTTCAAGTCCTTCAAGGACGGGTTTTTCAGGAACCATGAACTTATCGAGGACAGCCGGCTACGACTTGATCCGATCAATCTCCTCGCGGATGAGCCGTTCGGCGGTCTCCAGCACGATCTTCCGTACCAGTTCATCGGTCATACGGCTGACCACGCGCTGCACCACTTCTTCAACGTGGGCCTCGGACAACGCTGCGCCGACAATCGGCTCGGGACGCGTGTCGGTACCTTTGCGTTCGGCTGCGAGCAGCGCGGAAAACACGGCCGCCAGTGACATCGGTTCGGCCGGGGGCGTCGGCGTCTCGCGCCCGGGCGCCGGAGCCGGCGACGACATCACCAGCACGGGTGCAGCGGCCGGAGCGACGATGGGTGTGGGCGCGGCTGAAAGATCCCACTCCACACTTGGCGTCTCATCACCGTCAGGCACAGCGGCGAGCACGTGAATGTCGGGCGGCAGATCAGGGTCGGGCGCGGCCACAAACTCGAGTCGCGCCAGCGCGATGGCGAGATCGGGATCGGAATCCGCTTCGTAGGGCACCGACAACGTGATCGGCGCCGGTTCTTCAATCGGCTCAGGGATTGGCTCGGAGATCGGCTCACTCTCCTCCACCGGCGCAGGCTCTGGCGGCGGCACCATTCTGAGCATTGGCACGGGCGCGGGGGCTGACGGCTCTGGCGTGGGGGCCGGCGGCTCTGGCGTGGGCGCCGGCGGTTCTGGCGCGGGCGCGGGCGCGGGGCGCTCCGTGCGAATCTCCACCCTGGGCATGTCTGCCGGCCACAAATCGGCAGGCTTCTGGCCAAACAGCAGGCTGCGCACCGTCCGTATCAGATGCCTCGGTTCAAACGGCTTGACGAGCACACCCTCACAACCGGTGGCGCGCGCCCGCGGTTCGTCGATCGGCTCAAAGGCCCCGGTCAGCAGCAGCACGGGCACGTGCGCCAGCGCGGGTGTGTGTTTGACGTGTGCGGCCACTTGGTACCCATCGACGTCGGGCATGCCGACATCCGCCAGCACGATGTCCGGACTTTCGGCGTTGAGGTGGGCAATGGCGCTCTGGCCGTCGCTGACCGAGATGACGCGAATGCCCTCGTCGGCAAACGTCAGCTCAATGACGCGCTGAATCGTCACGCTATCGTCGGCGAGCAAGAGCGTAGCCATCGGCTAGACGACCTCGGCCCGGGGCTGCACATGCTGGTTGATGAAATCCACAATGGTCTGCATCGGGGTGCCCGGAAGGAAGATACCAGCAATGCCCATAGCCTGCAGTTTTTCGCGGTCCACGTCGGGAATGATGCCGCCCACCACCACCTTCACGTGGTCCAGGCCCTTTTCCTTGAGCAGGGCCATGACGCGCGGGCAGATGTGCATGTGCGCGCCGCTGAGGATGGACAGTCCGATGACATCGGCATCCTCCTGCAAGGCGGCCGCCACGATTTTTTCCGGCGTCTGGCGCAGGCCGGTGTAAATCACTTCCATGCCCGCGTCACGCAGCGCACGGGCGATGACCTTGGCGCCACGGTCGTGGCCGTCCAATCCGGGTTTGGCGATCACGACACGAATAGTTCGCATTAGATTGACGGGACCTCTTCGTATTCGCCCCACACCTCGCGGAGCGCATCACACATCTCTCCGACCGTCGCGTAGGCCCGCACACAATCGAGCAGCGGATACATGGTGTTGTCGGCGCCGCGCGCGGCCTCCTTGAGGGCCTCCAGCGTGACAGCCACACGCGCGTTGTCGCGGGTCTCACGCAGCGTCTTGAGCCGCGCCATCTGCATGTCGGACGCCTGGTCGTCGATGTAGAGAATGGGGAACGGCGGCTCATCGCGGTCCACATACCCATTGACGCCCACGACGATCTTCTCGCCGCGTTCCACCGACTGCTGGTACCGGTACGACGCCTCGGCGATTTCGCGCTGCGGGAAGCCGGCCTCCACTGCCGCCACCATGCCGCCCATGCGATCGATGGCGTCAAAGTACTTGTATGCGCCCTCTTCCATGTCCAGCGTCAGTTTCTCGATGAAGTAGGACCCGCCCAGGGGATCCACCACGTTCGTCACGCCGCTCTCACACGCAATCACCTGCTGTGTGCGCAGCGCGAGTGTGGCCGCCGCCTCGGTTGGCAACGCCAGCGCCTCGTCGAGCGAGTTGGTGTGCAGCGAGTTGGTGCCGCCCAACACCGCCGACAATGCCTGCAGCGCCGTGCGAACCACGTTGTTATAGGGCTGCTGCGCGGTGAGCGACACACCGGCCGTCTGGCTGTGGAACCGCAGCTTCAACGAGCGCTCGTCCTTGGCGCCGAACCGCTCCCGCATCACACGCGCCCAGATCTTCCTGGCCGCCCGATACTTCGCGATCTCCTCGAAGAAGTCGGAGTGTGCGTTGAAGAAAAACGAGATGCGCGGCACGAACTCGTCCACATCAAGGCCGGCATCAATGCCCCACTGCACGTACTCGATGCCGTCACGCAACGTGAACGCCAGTTCCTGCAGCGCGGTGGAGCCCGCCTCGCGGATGTGATACCCGCTCACCGAAATCGTGTTCCATTTCGGCACGTCCTTCGCGCAGAACTGGAAAATGTCGGTGATGAGCCGCATCGACGGCCTGGGCGGGAAAATGTATTCCTTCTGGGCGATGAACTCCTTCAGGATGTCGTTCTGAATCGTGCCCGACAGCGTCTTCCAGTCCGCGCCCTGCTGTTCGGCCACCACCAGATACATGGCGAAGATCATCGGCGCCGGCGAGTTGATCGTCATCGACGTCGTGATGTCGGCCAGCGTGATGCCTTCAAACAGCCGTTCCATGTCGGCCAGCGACATGATCGATACGCCGCACTTGCCCACTTCGCCGAGCGACAGCGGATGGTCGGGGTCGCGCCCCATCAGCGTCGGCAGGTCAAACGCCACGCTCAGCCCCGTGCCGCCGGCGCGCAACAACTGTTTGTAGCGCTCGTTGGTTTCTTCGGGCGTGCCGAACCCGGCGAACTGCCGCATCGTCCACAACTTGCCGCGGTAGCCGGTGGGATGAATGCCGCGGGTGTAGGGGAACTCACCCGGCGCGGGCGCTTCCCCTTCCGCCACGTCATCTTGTGTGTAGAGGCGATCGATCGGGCGGCCCGAGATCGTCGTGAACTCCCCGGCGCGCTCGGGAGACCGCTTGAGCGTGGGCTCCAGGACCTCGCGCTCCCAACGGGCCTTGTTGGTCTCAGTCGTGGTGCCGGGAGCGGGGGACTTCATAGGCGTCAATTATATATGGCGCCCTCACTTGAATCGCCGCCCCACGTGCAACCGGATGGAATCCTCGAACTCGGCGTCGTGATCGGCGCGATAGACCATCGACGAGCCAATCTCCGCCGCCAGAATGGCCGACCGGTACTTCGGAGGCAACACGCCCAGCCGCGCACGAAACACCGGGTCCTCGCGCAACAGTGTCGGCAGGTGGCTGAGAATCACACGCTCAAACAGTTCCTGCTTGCCGATGTCGGGGTTCTTCTGGAAGAACTCAAACAGGCGGCTGTAGTTGCTGTTGATCTCAACCGACACCTCGTCCGAGATCTGCGTCCACGGCTTCACGCCGTCCTTGTGCCGTCGCACCAGGAGGCGAGCCTCATCTTCGGCCCGGCGCTCGAGGATGCTCAGGACGTCGGCCACGTACTGCTTCTTGTGCGCCAGGAACTCCTCTTCACTCAGCAGCAGATTCGCGATGATCTCGTATGAGGAGGAGATGACGCCGCACTTGTTGGCCGACGCATCGCGCATCAACACGACGTTCTTCTTCTGAAGCTCCAGACGGGCTTTGGGTGTGATGAAGGAGTTGGCCCCTTCCACGATGACCCGCGACGAGGGCGAGCCGTCGGGCAGCAGGAAGCGCTCCCAGTTCGCGTCGTTGATCGTTTCGGGCCGGCCGCCGCCAGGGATGAACAGGTCCGCCGGCACCGAAAATGGCAGGTCACCGAACTCCCGCGACATTTCGTCGACCGACACCCACTCTTCCACCACGCCCTCGGCGGTGCGCTTGACCCGCCGATAGACCTTCCGCATGCCGTCGTCTTTTGGCGCGCCGCGGAACAGGATGAATCCGCCCACGTGCAGCGCCGCGGGATCAAACGCGTGCAGGTCATCCTTGAGCAGGATGCGGCGCAGTTCGGTGGCGTCGGCGCCCTCCATGTCGAGAAGCGCCGCCGTGCCGTCGAGGATGAGACGAATCTGCATCTTCGGGCATCGGTTCAGCATGATCTGCATGGCGTTGCCGGCCACATCGCCGTTGGGTCCTCCGGTGAACTTCACCGAGAAGGGATCCTTGGTGATGTCGATCCCGATTTCCTGCATCGAGATTTCGGCAAACTTCACGACGCCGGTGGAGGTGACGCCGTACTCCTTGTGATTGATGCCGATCTTCTTCGAGGAAATCACGCCGGTGCCGAGGATGTAGCCCCTCCGCTTCGACGTCAGGGCGATCTCCTCGATCATGTCGTCGTGCATGTTCTCGTCAGGGCCCAGTTCAATCGGCTCATCCTGCCGGTAGTAGTCCACCACCGCCGGATGCTTCGCGACGCCGCCTTCGGTGACGTAGATGTCCAGGAAGGCGCTGAAGACATCGCGCTGTTCCTTTCTCAGAATGCGATCCTGCACGCCCTTCGGGGCCTTGGCATACGCCGACGCATCCATCAGCAACACCAGCTTCGACCCGCCTTCGTAGATGTCTTTGTTCTTGAGGTGCTGCGTGTGCGCCAGGACGAAGTTTTCGCGGAACAACGTGGACGCGTTGGTGAGGAAGTCGTCGTGGGTCTGACAGATAACAGTGCGCCATCCGCCGCGCGCAATATCCGAAAACCCGATGTGATACCCGAAGGCCTCGCCGCCAAAAAAGAACGTGATGCGGAACGGCGTGCCCGAGGGCAACAGCCCCGTGGTGCCGGGTCCCAGATCCGCCAGATACGACGGATCCAGGCGGAACGAGAGCGCCTGCTTCTCTTTGACGAAGAAGTTGGTCTTCAGCACGTGATCCACAAACGTCAGGCAGCACCGGAAGACCACGCGACGAATCTCGTCGAGATGGGCGTGGCCGGTGTCGTAGCCGGCCACCGCCTTGCCGGCGGCCTCACGCATGGTCTTGAACGACGCCCGGCGATCCCGGTCCTCGGGGCTGAACCGCAACCGGAACAGCGCCACGAACTGCGCCACGAGTGCCGGATTCGCATGAATCGCGCCCTGCACTTCTTCCCAGTCAAAGCGGTCGGGCTGCGCATGCGCCAGTTGCGTGTGGCAAAACGCGACCAGTGCGCGCGTGAGCGCAGCGTCTTCGCCGCTCATCACGCCGGTGGTGACAAACTCGCGGTACTCGGGCGAATTGGCAGCCAGGATTTGGGTATTGAACAGCTCGCTCTGCAGTCGATCGCCGAATCCCTGGCCTTCCGGAATGGTCTGGCCGTTGCGCGGACGCACACACAGCGAGAACAGCGCGTAAGGCCGCACGCCGGTGGAGACGTCGAGCACGTCGCCGCTGCGAACGCCCAGGTCGAACCG
>CXWK01069069.1_pt1 | contig 13225 bp, 11 predicted proteins | sample 590851 | NCBI WGS metagenome assembly CXWK01 (sample SAMEA3498364, study PRJEB10139) | wastewater metagenome | biome: wastewater treatment plant; material: activated sludge | place: Denmark | collected 2014-08-01
CCCAATCGATCCCTCCCCCTTGAATTGGCCTATACCCGCCAATTTCTTCAAAGCACTCTCGACGGAAGAGTTGGCACGCTCCGGAGACATGATGTCTGCTTGTAAACCGATAGTCATACGACTCTGCCCCCTCCACAAAAGGGGTGCCGGCCACCCCCAACTGTGGGTCATCGGCAAACTTGTTCAGGAGAAATTCAAGGTACTCGGCCTCAAAAGTAATATCGGCATCGAGATTCCCTATCACATCGTATGTCACCCCGGCGAGTCGTTGGTAACCTGCATTGAAACAATAAACCTTGCCGGCAAAATGCCGCTCCTTCCGCTCAGGCATTCGCACAAGTTCGATCCATGATTCTGCCCCGGCATACCGCGTGACAATCTCGTCGGTACCATCGGTTGAGCCGTCGCTCACAATAATCCACCGGACCGGCTTAATTGTCTGGGCGATNNCAACCCGTTCGATAAACTTGGCTTCGTTTCTGGCCGGTGTAATCAATACACATCGAAGCATCATCGCTTGGTCTTTCCTCGAAAGGTCCGTGGTTCAGCCTAAAGTCCAGGTCCTTCTCTTTGTAGCCTGACGAACATGGCTGGAGCAGCGCCCAATACCATAACTGTCGAGCTCAGCAATCCCAGCTTCGTGAGTGTGCGAGCTTAGTGTGCAAGAGTTTTTAGTGAGCGAGGCTCCGACCAAAAACCCGTGACAACTTGCTTGGCAAGAATTCTGAGAGCAGTCTTTTTGCGACCTTGATCGGTTTGGTCATTCTGAACATACCAATGGTGACCAGCATGTATACGAAGACACAGGCCATAATCAGTACAGCCATGCGCTGAAAGGAGGGGAGGTCTGACAAATAGTATGTCTGTAGTGTGAACCCTATGGCTTCGGCTATGAGAGCCCCAATCAATGGAGGGGCTATTGCAGGCATCAACTCTCGGAGACCTATGTGAAGTGGCTGGCCAGCGTATAGGATCGCTGGAACAAATAATATGTATGTACAGATACCGTATGAAACAGCAACACCCAAGGCACCAAAAGGTAATCCACACAGGACGGCCACGACTTGTACGATACAGCTCGCAATTCCCCATCGCATCCAGCGATCTGGTCGGCCCGCCGCTATGTGTAGCCAGCCCAGCGTTCGTTCGATAACTTGTGCAGGACCCCGAAGTGCGAAGAGGACAAGAAGGGTGCTGGCGCCAACCCATTTATCCCCGAGCAGTAACACGATCAGATCCTGTCCTATCACCGCAAGAATCACGAATGCGAGTGTGGCAAAGAATGTCAGGGACGATAGTGCGGTTGCCCAAGCTCGTCGTAGCTCCTCTACGTTATCTCGCAACTTGCTCAGGGTGGCTACGGCTACGGAATGTAGCGGAAGCGTGACGACGGTCAGCGCATTCTCATACACAGTTGCAGCGTTGTGATATAGTCCAAGTTCTCGTGCTCCAACCATATAACCGAGCCCAACTCGGTCGGCGGCTTTCGCCAGATAATCTGTAGTTGTAAACCCGGTAATATTTAGACCGAACTGCACCATCTCCTTTACTCCCTTTGAGAACACCGGCCATCCAGGAACCCAAGGGCAGTATGACCAGATTAGTACAAGCATGACGCAGGCGGTGATGAGGGGCCGAACGACGAGTGCCCAATAGCCACTGCCGGAGATGGCCATTCCAATCGCTGCGACTGCCCCAAGGACGTTGGCCGCCACTTCGATCAAAGCCACCTTCTGAAATAGCAATTTTCTCCGAAGTAATGCCGCATGCTGACAGGAGAGCGCAGTGATGACGAAGGTCAGCCCCCAAAACTGGGCAATCCTTACCAGTCGTTCTTCTTGATAGAACTCGCTGATCAGCGGAGCAGCCGCGAGTACCATAGTGGTAAACAAGGTGCCGAGTCCCGTCGTCAACCAGAACAAGGTGCTCAGTTCCTCCTGAGTGATCTGAGGCCTTTGTACTGCGGCATCCCTCGTTCCCAGGTCCATCAACACATTGGCGAATCCTGTTAAGGCGGACACCATCGCAACGAGTCCAAAATCTTCGGGCACCAGAAGACGAGCCAGGCATATCGTGGTTCCTACCTGTACAGCCGTGTTCGTGGCCTGTGCCAGGATGGAAATCGCACCGCTGTGCAAGGATTTCTTTGTAAACTCTGCCTTCTCTAGTTGTTCTTCCTGCAATTGCACTGACAAACCCAGCCCTGCGGAGAAAATGCGTTCTCCGCATGATGTGAAGCGTGGTGGAACTCATGGACTCGGGAATACACACCATCCAATATTGAAACGTAGCCGTTAAACAACTTATCTGCTGTGCCCGTTACTCTCTTGACTAGACGTACAACTAGAGGTGGCAGTCGAGTGGGCCTCGGCTGAACTCTCTGGTATCCGCTCCAGCCAGATCTCTCGCCACCACGAATAAATACTTCTTGGACAGTACATTCTGCAGTCGCTGTATCGCGATCCACACCACACATTTTCAAGGATGACGGCGGGAGTCTTCATGCTAATCAGCTTCCCTGACTTTTCGTCCACAAATCTGGAGAGTCTCGTTTTGACTTGATACATACCGTCGCAGAACGGAACCATATCCCGGTCCCACATCAACCCACGATTTCGTGCATCCGTATCCAACGTCGCCAAGATGTCCTTGTACGACTTCACTCGAACTAATTCACCGGGTTGTAAATTAAGGACTTGGGATGGCGTTGGTCGACCGGCTGGGATTATTCCGGATCTCCGAGGCCATGGAATGCCGCCCCACAACCTCTGCACAACATCATAAATCCAGCTTAGGAGTGGGCCGAGGCCGATTCCAGCTTGTACAAGGCTCGCATAGGTTGCAAAGAGTCCTCCCCGTAACATCTGCATGAGGCCGACGTTTCCCGACCGATAGTCCTCAACATATTGACTCACATTCCACCATGGCAACATGTCACCATAATGCGGCACCTGCGTCGCCTGGCATTGGTACTTGATTGCGCCAGCTGTACCCATGGAATCCTTCTGGGTTCCTTTCCAGACATCTTCCTCGGTACAGTATCCATTGTCATAATCAAGCTGCGGTTGGCTGCCCCCTTCAGGGTTTGGCAAAGTTGATGAAGGGGGCTCTTCTATAAGTTTCACCCACGCGGTTTTCCAAAAGATCAGACAACCGGCTTGACAACCTCCGTACGCTTCTCCATCACAACGCAACTCAAGATGAATGGCATCAGTCACGCGAAGACTTCTGATGGGATTCACTGTGTCGCATGTCTTATGGGCACTCTTGTACACCTTGAACCGCTGACCACAATACTTGAACATTTGTGGCATAAATGGCACATGCTCAAGTTGTCCCTGGTTGTCCAGTGTCCGCAAGATCTCTTCCTTGCTTCTGATCTCAACCCAGTCTCCGGCTTTCAGCCTCATGGTCTCTTTGCACCTCTACCGAATCACGCTCAAGTCTTCGACACCAGACTTGCTATCCATCACGGTTAGTGGCTTCCTGAGCGAGAGGCCACGCTCGCTACTTCCGGTGTGGGAAGGACACCTTGCTTGATCGCATACCGTTCCCTGACGGCTTGGAGCCTCGTCTGACGACTGTTGAGGTGCGGGGACTCAGAGAGGTCGGCAAGTTGAAGTATTGTCTGCCAGCGATAGAGCCAGTCATGCCGACCGACCGTATGGAAGACATTTCTCGCACTGATCTCTTCCAGTATCCTTGGTTCCGCTAGCAGTCCACGGATGGTCTCCGTAATGTCCGAGCCATCGGTCTGGACTGAAACCACGGACTGAGGCCAATCAAATAAGTCCTGAAATGTATCGCCTTCTGGTGCCTGCCCTACCAATACGGCACCGGCTGCTGCCCCCTCGTAATACCGCATGCCCACCTCCATCTGACCTTTCGTTTCGTGATAGTCGAGGATTTTCCCTGGAGCGACCATAAACAACTTGCTGCGCTTGACCATGTTGGCGAACATCGTTCGATGCTGCGCGACGTCCTGCATGAGAAGGTTGCCACCTTCGGTGAAGGTGTCATGCAGATAAAAGAGTCCATCCTCTTTAGCCAGGCCCAATAACGCCGTATGGATCTCAGGCAATCGCTTGCCCACGCTCAGCACATCGATCACTCTGTTCGGAAACGGGCTGAATCGGAGGGTATCAACAGCACGAGGCACGCAATGACAGGGACGATCCAAGATACGCGTGAGCGCATCTGCTGTACTTTTATAGGGAACGAGAATGTGATCGAATTGGTTCAGCGCGTTCAGCCAATACCGAGAGGCTGGGAGATCCGCGGTATAGACCTCATCCAACCAGCAGACTGCCGTTCGGCATCGATCTCGCCAACCCTGAACCGCGTTGAGATACAAAAGCTCATACCATTGCTGGCAGAGCACAACCAGCAAGTCGTAATCTTGCCGGAGCGTCACAGGCCGCAGCCCCGGGTTGACATAAATCAGCTGCCTCGAAACATCTCGCCACAGAAACTGCCGAAGCCACTTCTCACGGCTTGGCCAGGCGGTGCTTGCTTCAAGGCATAATAGATCTACGTCATCGATCTCTGCAAAGACGTCTTGTGCTTCAAACAAGCCGCCACGGAAAGCCGGTGCTGAAAACCGTCGCCAAGTCGGCATTAAGACGCGTGTTTTCACGCCTGTGCCTACCGGCGTTTCTGAATGTATGGTCCCATCGATGAACTTCATCGGATTTACTATCGGGTAGGCGCTGCCCCTCACCAGGAATTGAGTCTTGCCATTCTCTAATGGCATCGACCGAATGGATTCAGCTTCAGGAGGGAATGGGCTAGTTCCAAATGACTGGACCAGGCTGCTACCTCGTCATAACCCGCCCAAAATCACTTTTCTGGCGTAGAAAGCCTCAGCATGCTTCTCAGATGAGTTGGCTTCGACACCACGAAGACGCATAAGCGAGAAGAACGTGTCCTCCGAAAACCAGGGCCGAACCTGTTGTGTTGCGAAGACCTGCATGAGAACGGCAACCTTTTCGCGTGCATATTGGGCCGTCAATGGAACATAGAAATTAGGCCGACCCAAGTCTCCATCGTACTTGGGAATCTCGTATTCGAGAATCTGGTGTTTTCGGAAAGTATTCCAGGTTAGCTCGCTAATAATGCGATGGTCTTGATGGAAATCCTCTCGATAGTGCGTAAAGATGAGGTCAGGAGAAACCGTCGACTTCAAATCTTCAAAGCATTGCTTGATGGCTTCCCCATGATACGGAAAGAAACTCTCTTTGTATGTTTTGGTAATAATACGAGCGGTTCCTGCATGCTGAAGGAGGGCCGTCGCGCTCTTCAGTGCTTCCTGCTTTCGTCGTCCCCGCGCACTGAACACCACCCATACCACCGTACTCTCCGGATGGTCTCGCAGCAACCTCAGCAGTGTGCCTCCACATCCGATCTCAATATCGTCGGAATGAGCTCCAAGGCACAGCACTGTGAGCTTCTTATGACGGATTCCAATCACACCGTGAGACAACATGGCTGGAACTTTCACAGATCACCTGATTGCGCGCTGATAGTCCAACTCGCGCGCTTCGGACCGACGATGTGGTGTTTTCCACAATTCCCATGGTGCTTCGCCACGCGCATACATCTCATCAAGCCGCTGTTTATCTTTGAATGTATCCATACACTCCCAATATCCCTCATGGCGATAGCCGATCAGCTGGTTCTCCTTGATGAGCCGTTGGAACGGTTCAACGACGAGTTCCTCTCCCTGCTGGATGTAGCGAAAAATATCCTTCTTGAAAATAAAGTAGCCGCCATTGACTTTCATGCCACCGCGATTCATGCATTCAATTTTCTCTACGTGATCATCGTTTCTCAAGGAGATAACGTGATAACTGAGGGGAGGAGTGATGCAGATACAACTCGCTATCTTATCGTGGGCAAAAAAATGCTCAATATAGGACGCAAGAGGTAAATCAGTCAGTCCATCGCTGTAGTTGGCAAGAAAAACCTCTTCGCCTTCCAGATACTTTTCCACGGCCTTTAAGCGCTGACCGATGTTCGACATGACTCCGGTATCCGCAAAGGTGATGTTCCAATCTTGTATATCCGAGCTGACTAAATCGACCTGTCGGCCGCCCCGCGAAAGCGTGAAATCGTTCGACTGGCATTCATCGTACTGCAAGAAGTAGCGCTTCACGACGTCCGCACCATGTCCCAAGCACAGAATAAAATCCTTGTGTCCGAAGTGAGCGTAGTATTTCATCACGTGCCACATGATGGGGCGATACCCAATCGGAACCATCGGTTTAGGAATGGATTCGGAATACTCCCGTAACCGCATGCCCAATCCTCCGCAGAACAACACAACTTTCATGTGTACCTCACTTGATGGATGTCGGGAGGTTAGCGCGCCGCGGTGCCACTCCCCAAGCGATCCAAAACTTTTTGTGCCGCGTTTTCCCCGCTCATGAAGGATTCGTCAGTCCAGATATAGGCCCAATCGCCGTAACGCCCACAGTACGCGATCCCGATATCATCCAAGTAGCCATGAACGACTCTGAGTGCCGGTGCGCGTTCCAAATCAAAAATGACGTTGGCGTACGGCACGAGCATGGAATGTTTGAAAAGAACAGTGTCCTCCTCTCGAAGGACTCCGCAGCGCTTCAAGTCTTGGATCACAGGTTCGATGCACTCATCCGGTGTTCTGTCGAGTGGACGATACTTAGCAGAATAGTAACACTCAGCCTGAAGACTCCCGCATCCCGGTGGCACATTGTGGGGAGACTGTAAATGTGGAGTACTCAAACGAGTAAAGAAGTAGTCGCGGTCGTAGAAGTAGGTCCAATGAGCATCAATGAGATCAGCTCGGTTGACTCCAATGCTGACGATGACCACAGTGCTACATGAGAGCTTCTGAGATGCTTCGAGTACGTCGACTGGGACACCGACAATCATCTTGATCAAATCGGGAAGTGGCATTGACGAGACCAAATGGTCATAGGGAGCAACTTTCCCGTTCTTGAACCGAAGTTCCTTTCGTGAAGGATGAATCTCCACCAACTCGTAATCTAGATGAAGATTCGCCTGTTCCATGAACATCTGGAGATACGATACAAAGCCTCCGTGCGAAGGATAACGAAACTGGTCGATGTAATGAACGTCTGGGGTTGACGGTGAGAGTGCGCCCCGCAACACCTCTTCGATGTTGGCGCGGTACAGACGGGGTCCAACCCAGTCGGTACTCATATTGTCGGCCGTCGTTGTGTGATACTTGACCGTATACTCCATGGGAAATGTCTCGGCGAATGTCTTCCCAAAGCTGGCATGGAGCCAGTCTCGGTAGTTCTTGATTTCGCCGTACTCATGGTGCTGAGCATGGATGAAATCTTTCAAAATGTTGATGGTGAGGTCTTGTGGAAGCCCGTAAAGATTGCACTGAGCCGGATGCTTAATCCAGTGTCCCTTCCAGTGATTATTGACTTTGGTCCGCAGACGTTCAAATTTCTGATTGACGCTGTCTGCCAGCAGCTTCTGAATTCGTTCAACGTTAGTAAATGAGACATGAGGGCCCTCATCAATCGTGAAGCCATTTGCGAATGCGTAAGACGCCGTGTGCCCTCCATAATATGGGCGCTTTTCATAGAGCACCGCACGATGGCCTTCAACATGGAGCCGATGCGCTGCACCGAAACCGGCCATTCCAGACCCAAGAATTGCAATGTTCTCCACGATTTTCCCTCTTAGTTACTCTGTGCCAACCTCTGGCGCCACCATTCGATAGTATGCGCAAGGCCTGTTTCCAGCGAATACTTGGGCTGCCACTGCATCGTGGTGGTCAATCGCTCGATGTCTGCGACCACCATCGGTACATCGTTCGCCCGGCTTGGGATGGCTCCTAACTTAATGAGATCTTCTTTCCCTAATGTTCGACCGATGGTGATGATGATGTCACGCAAGGTCATCGCCACTCCAGAACCGATATTAATTGGGCCTTCGAGCGTGCTATCGAGAATCGACACCATGGCATCCGCCACATCCTGGACATGCAGGTAGTCTCGCATCTGTCGTCCGTGGGAACAGCGGGCCTCCTGACCTTGCAACACCGAACGAATCACAGACGAGACAAGCCGATCAGGATGTTCGTTTGGGCCATACAGAAAGAAGAGACGTGGCCACGCGTAGCTAATTTGATGAGATCGGCAAAATGCCTGTGCCATCACATCCATGGCATGCTTGCACGCTCCATAGGTTGTATTTGGAACGGTCGGTGTTCTTGTCTCATGGCAATAGCCATAACTCCAGTCATACTCATAACCGGATCCCGGCATCACGACTCGTTTCCCTCCTTGCTGTTGAAAAGACTTCAACAACTCCATGCTGGCGCGGACCCAATCGAAGTTCAATTCAGATGAAATCAGCTTCCCAGGGACGACATACCAAGCCATATGGAGTAGATGCGTAGGGTGCGTATCCTTCAAGAGCCGCGCAATCGAGGGGCTATCCATGAGGTCTGCCTGATGCCAGACAACTGACTCATCAACGACGTGGGGAAGTTTTGAGGAAACCGCGTGGACCTCGTACCCTCGTTGAAGCAACGGATGGATGGTGTGAGAACCGATGAATCCAGTCGCCCCCGTCACCAAGACACGTTTCCGTTTCGCCAATTCACCCATGTGCCTCACCTACTTCCTTATGATAGTCCGCCCAGCCTTGATCCCCACTGGAGACCACGCTCACCGGTAACGGCCAAACAATTCCAAAGGCCGGATCGTTGAATCTCACGCCTGTGGCCGACTCCTTGGCATAAAACTGGGATGTCTGATAGACAAGATCGGTCTCATCCTCAAGGGTTTGATACCCATGGGCGAAGCCTTCCGGCACGTAGAGCATGCGAGCGTTCTCCGCCGTCAACTCCACTCCGAACCACTGTCCCTTCGTCGGGGATCCCTCTCGCAAGTCAATGATGACGTCGTACAGTGCCCCTCTGGAGCAATACACGAGTTTTACTTCTGCGTTCGGTGCGCTCTGAAAATGCATGCCCCTGACTGTGCCCTTCTTCACGTTATGACCGATATTGACTTGAACAACGGCCGGGTTGAGCCCATGTGACGCAAATTCTTTGGTGCACCAACGGCGTGAAAAAAAGCCGCGCTCATCAGAGATTCTGCTGAGATCAATGAGGTAGGCGCCTTTGAGCTTGGTTTGCGTAAAGATCATGTCGTCTCCAATCCTATTCCTGCGTATCCCGAAATTGATTCTTTGCTCAGCAGGCGGCGTCCATCTACGAACAAGGGTTGTGGGGCTAACTGCTTCAGGAGCTCAGGAACTGTTCTGAATTCGTCCCATCGGGTGACCAGCACAATCGCGTCAGCCTGGGTTAGTCCATCGGAAAGTGTCTCGGACAACTCCAGTTCTTGAGGTGAAAAGAGTTTCCGAGCCTCATCTGCGGCAACGGGGTCATAACCTTTCACGCGTGCCCCTTCTCGTAATAAGGCTCGAATGATCGGAATCGCAGGAGACTCCCGCATGTCATTTGTGTCAGGCCGAAATGCTAAACCCAGGATGGTGATACGAACTCCCTGTAAGGACGGCAACTGCTTCTTAAGAATGTGAATAATTTGCTGAGGCTGTCGTTCATTGATTGCGAGCACGGCATTCAGTAAATCCATCGGCACGTGATGTTTTTGCCCATGGGCTGCAAGGGCCTTCACATCTTTTGGGAAACAACTCCCTCCAAATCCACAACCGGCTGCGATAAATGAGGACACCGGCGGCTGGACTCGTTTGTGATCTGGCAATTGAATGGTCAAATATCGACTCACGTGAACTCCATGCATCACATCGACGACATCAACATCTTTGATAGCGGCACACAGGTTGGCAATCTCGTTGGAAAATGAGATGCAGGTGGCCAGCAAACTATTGGCTGCATACTTAATCATTTCAGCCGTTTTGTTATTGGTACGCAACACTTCAACATCTGGGAAGCCTTGATATAATTCGGCTTGTCGTTCGATTGTCGTCTGGTCGATGCCCCCTAGCACGATGCGATCCGGGAACATGAATTCTTTGACTGCCTCGCCTTCCGTAAGAAACTCCGGGTTCATGCCCACTCCGAAGTCCATACCGGCCTTCTTCCCGGAAGCTTCTTCAAGAATCGGCAATACCACCTCATCTGTTGTCCCTGGAACGACTGTGCTTTTCACAACGACTACGTGGTAGCCGGGTTTGGCCTTTAAGGCATCGCCGAGTTGCCTGGCCACATTCTTGATGTATGTGAGGTCGATTTCATTGCCATCGAAGGGCGTCCCAACAGCAATCATCGACAAGTCCGTCTGTCGAACGGCATCGACTAGATCAGTTGAGGCTCGCAGCCTGTGACCCGCATGGCGCTTCAGCAAATCATTCAGGCCACGCTCATAGATGGGGGCAGTCCCCTTATTGATCAAGTCAACCTTGGACTGATCAATATCAACACACACCACGTGATGCCCTTTCTCGGCAAAACATGCTCCTGTTACAATCCCAACATAACCTGTTCCGACAATTGAGATCTTCATGCCTATCCCTCTATGCATCCTGAGCGTCAGGATTGCCTTGATACCAGATGAGTGATCGTTTCAATCCTTCGTCGAGTGCCACACTGGGGTTATATCCGAGATGGGTACGCGCTTTCGTAATCACAGGACAGCGCCGATTGGGGTTATCGATAAGATAACTTGCATCTTCGCTCGCACGACGAATGACCCGTCCCTTGTAGCCAAAGAGATCCTTGGCAAAGGCGACCAACTTGTCCGCCAACTCGACCATGGAGATTTCTGGCGTCTCAACTCCGATGTTGTACGCTTCACCTGGGTGCCCCTTCACCAGGACTTTGTAATAGCCGGTCACGGCATCTGACGAATAACAGAACGTTCGCTTGGGTGATCCGTCTGAGAGCATCACAATGTCTCGATCACCCATAATGTCGCGGGCGAAATCTGGAATCACGCGCCGGTCACTAATCTTTAAACCGGGGCCATAGTTATTGAATGGTCTTGCCACTTTTACAGGGATCCCATACTGATGTGCGAAGTTGACACACAATGTTTCACCATACCGCTTCGCCTCGTCATAACAGGCGCGTGGCCCGGTACAAGACACGAACCCGCGATAGGTTTCCGGCGTCGGAATACTGTCCGGTGTCGGATCTCCATAAATTTCGCTACTCGAAAAAAACAGAAACCCTTCTACTGGCTTGTTCATCGATTGCTGATCTCGTGCGTACTCAAGCAACATGCGGAGACCGTTGACATTGGCATCCATTGTTCCGATAGGGTCGCGCTTGTAGTATGTCGGCGAGGCGATAGATGCCGCATGAATGATAAACTGAACAGTGCCAATGTCGGCCGGAAGTGGACTCCGAATGTCGTGCCGTACCAGCGTTAGATTGCGGTCCCCTTCCACCCTGGAGAGCCAGCTAGGCATGCCTCGACTAAAATTATCGAATACCAGAACTTGGATCGGTGGCTTGTCTCCATGTCCAGAAGCATTCCAGTGCAAGGCAGCCTGGATAAAGTAATGGCCAAGGAAACCTGCTCCACCCGTAATCAATACACGTTTTCCTGAGAGCGATGAAAACTCATCCTTAAGGGCGATACACATTCGATCGAGATCACCCTGCACAACGTCATTGGAATTCATTTGGACCATCCTCTTCTTTGCCGACACATCGTGACCTACTCACTGCATTCACATGACCGAGACTCTTGAGTCAGATCTGAGAAGTTTGACTACTTCAAGAAATCTCCTCAAACCGGGAACAACGTGAGAAGACTTGTAGATGTCGTTGGTTAATGCGCTGATGGGGCAGTGGCCGAGAGGGATTGCAATACCTCCGACACCACTCTTTCTTGTTGATCTGCAGTGAGTCCAGGGAACATCGGGAGCGACAAAATATGTGTAGCCGACTGCTCGGCGATCGGAAAGTCACCCACGTGATAACCAAGATGTTCGTAGGCTTTCGTGAGATGTAATGCGACCGGATAGTGAATCCCTGTTCCGATACCAACGTCGGTCAGCTTTTGCTGGAGGCGAGCACGATCCTCAACCTGTATGACATAGAGATGATAGACCGACCGAGCCCAGCTCGGCTGATGTGGCACTGTCAGGAGTCCTTGCACTCCTGCGAACAACTTGCCGTACCGTTCAGCAGCCTGCCGACGCTGCTCATTCCATGTGCCTAGATGTCGTAGTTTGACCCGCAGAAATCCGGCCTGGATCGCATCAAGGCGGCCGTTATAGCCTTCGATATCGTGGAAGTACTTTTTTGATTGTCCATGGTCACGCAAGAGTCGGGAGGTCTGGGCGAGTTGTTCATCATTGGTTGTCATCGCTCCCGCTTCTCCGCAGGCGCCAAGGTTCTTGCCAGGATAAAAGCTGAACGCGGCGGCCTGCCCCATTGAACCGGCTTTGTGCTTCCGACTGTCTTTCTGTGAGAAGTACTCTGCTCCTTGTGCTTGGCAGGCATCCTCGATTACTTTGAGGTTGTATTGGCTAGCCAAATCCAGAATGGCGTCCATGTCAGCCATTTGGCCATAGAGATGAACAGGAACGACAGCCGTGACGGGCTTACCGGTGGCGTTGTGTACGACTTGTCGTGTTTTTGGATTCCACCTGCACCTGCGTTCGAGGTATTCGCGCAGTTTGGCGGGATCCATGGTATAGGTTTGTGGATCGATATCGACGAAGTCTGGACGGGCGCCCGCCTGAGATATCGCCTCGGTCGTGGCAATGAATGTGTTGGGAACGGTGATGACAATGTCCCCGGGCTTCACACCGACCGCAATGAGGGCAAATCGAAGAGCGTCGGTGCCGCTGCCAAGACCGACACAGAATTTGGCCTCGCAAAACCGTGCAAAGTCCTCTTCAAACCCTTGCACCATCGGCCCACCGATGAACCCAGCGGTCTTCAGGGCGGTCTTCAGGACTTCGACCAATTCTCCTTCCAACTCTCGATGGACGGTGACTAGATCCAGAAACGGGATATTCGCGTTACTCATCTGGGCCTCCGGGTGTTCTTATGGGGTTCGTGAAGCGTGAAGCGGCTAAAGACGTGAAGCGTAAAAGGTGCAAAGTGAGACAAAAGATGTGAAGCCGGCTTCGCCCACTGCTCAGCGAGGCGAAGCGGGCTTTACGGTCTCGTTGCGGGCAGATCTCACGACCCTGCCCGGGTTCCCAACAACGATCGCATGTGCCGGCACGTCCTTTGTCACGACCGCACCGGCTC
>CXWK01099174.1_pt3 | contig 13211 bp, 11 predicted proteins | sample 590851 | NCBI WGS metagenome assembly CXWK01 (sample SAMEA3498364, study PRJEB10139) | wastewater metagenome | biome: wastewater treatment plant; material: activated sludge | place: Denmark | collected 2014-08-01
CCATTCATGGCGAGTGATTCCGACACGTTCTCAACGGGTTTCCGTGCGACTGCTCCTAATGGGGCGCAGGGTGTCACGGGGGCTGTCACCAGTGGCATGTTCAAAGGTGCCACAATTCGTCTCGATTAATAACAAATAAAATCTATTTGACAAAGAACTAAAACTGAGTTAATATCACTTCCTATGAAATCCAAACCACTCTTCGCCACCGCCCCCGTCATCAAAACCAAAAAGAAATCCCCATGGAATTTCAAGCGTGCAAAGGAGCGCGGCAAGGTTAATGATTATGGCGGCATCATCAAACGTGCTGCGGAAGGCATGTATCGTCTCGGTCCTATCGTGGATACCCTCGAAGAATTGAAGAAATACGGGCGGCATTTGAAGCTTGAATTCCTCACCATGGGTGCTGTTAAGATCAAGCTTTAATTCCAATTCAAAATTTCCATTCCCTTAAACATTCTGGTAAAAAGAGCTTGCAATGTTTCAGGGAGGTGGTAAGGTAAGAACGTCAAGGATAACTCAATCAATCAAAAATCAGTCAAGACTCAAATCTATGAGAGCTGCATCACATGAAAATCAAATAAGTTATTCCTCATACTGTCAACTAGGAGGATGTTTAAATACAGACTTGACAAAGGTGCATCGTCGCAATGGATCATATGAGTATTTTACCTATCATCATGTGGGATATGGGCAAGCTTATTGGAAAATAAATTAATCACAGTTTGACTTCGACTCGGTATCGGCTATAATGCTGGTACCGAGTCGCGGCATTAATATTGCACCGATAGCCGACTAATTCTAAGTGAACCCGCCCTGACCATCTTAGGAATATCACCGAAGAGTTTTAACTAGGAGAAAACTAATCAATTCTCCTACGTGTCTCAATAAGGCTTGTTGTTGAGACTACCCCCTATCTGGCCAAATATTTTGTAAAAGAATAAAAAGAGCTTGCACATTATCTGAGATAGAGTATTCTAACCCTGTCAGAGAAACCAAACAAACGAAGTCAGTCCCCTAACCTACTCCTACTATGAGCCACGAAATCATCGCCCCTTATGACCTTACCGTTTCCACCAAAGGTTCGGAATGGCACGGCCTTGCTAAGCAAGTCGAAAAAATCACCCCCGAACTCCTCCGCGAAATGGGCATTTTCTTCCCCATCGAACAAGGCACGGTGCTCAACTCCCTGCATGGCGCAGAAAGCTTTGATTCTGTCATGGCACGCCTTGAAGCTTCCATCATGGCAGGTGATAGCCGAAATGCCATCGACGCTCTCAGGACGCTCAACGTTGCCAAGATTGGCACTCACAAAAACATCATTGCAGATATGCGCAACGTTCGCCCTGACCTTGTGAATGAAGAAAACGCCATGGGATTGATCCCCCTGCACGTTACGAAAAAGACCTATGAAGTTATCACGAATGAGCGTGTATACGAAGTGATTTCTAAGGCATTCGAAGGATGCCCTATCACCTCCGCTGGCACCCTTCAAGCCCTTCAAGTGTTCTTTATGTCGCTTGATATTGGAGACAACCAGCGCAAAGGCCCCCGTGGTGAAATGTTCATGCAAAATCTGAACGCTCTCACAAGCCACAATGGCACGATTGGAACTCGTTTCTTTGATTCTTCCGTTCGTATGGTTTGCATGAACACCGTTCGCGCTTCCCTTTCGAATCGTGGCTTACTCGACTTCGTTGTGTATCACACTAAGGGAGCGGAAGCCGCCCTTTCCAAGGTTTCTAATGACCTTGAAGCCGTCATGACCGCCCGCAATGAATACTTTGCTGGCCTTGAAACCCTTGATACGGTTTCGTGCGACGTGGCAATGGCTCGCAATCTGTTCCTTGCCTATACTGCCAAGATGGCGGAAGAAAAGGGCGCAACCGACTATCAGGTTTCCACGCAAGTCTATAATCGGGCGGAAGAAATCGGGGAAATGTTCGTTCGTGGGAAGGGCAATCGTGGCGCAAATCTCTATGATGCTTATAACGGCCTTACTGAGTGTTTCACTCATGGCGTTGGTGCTGGTAAGACTGCCACCGCTCAAGACAAATTCACCGCTTCCCTTTTCGGCACGGCGGCAGAAATCAAAGAAGGTTATCTTGCCTTCCTGCTTCAAGATACAGACGTGCTGGCTGGCTTGAATGAGCAGGGAGCCAAGCTGCTCGCCGCCTATGCTCAACGCAAAGCCTAAGCGATTGAGGGGCTAGTCATTAGACCTACGAAAGGGGAGACAATCAATGTCTCCCCTTTCTCCATTTAGAGCTTGCATTATATTCTAAATAGCGTATTATCTTTGACCATGAGCGCCCCCCTTACCATTGCCGATCTAGTGAGTCACCTGCTTACCCTGCCACAGTCTGCCCCTCTTGTGAAGTTTGACGGCATGGGAGCTAATGAGCCTATCGCCTCCCTGCCCCCTCTTAATGCTAATGGCGAGTTTGATATTAACGAATCAGATACATTCTACGGGCATCCATATGCTTCCCCTCTTATCCGTATCATGTGTACCAATACCTTCCGGCATCATAATTAGCCCTTGACAAGGTGGGCGCTCTATGGTATAGTAAGCCATGAGCGCCTTTCCAATCTGTGCCACGCTGTTTATCGCTGTAATTCCTTGGATTATCGAAAAATGTGCTGAATTTCTCTAATATAGGTTAAAAGTCGTGGAAAGTTCGATATTACCCCAAACAGGGGGCACCCCCCTCCCCCCCGCAAATGCAAATCGGAAATAAAAAATAATATTCACCGTACATGATAAAAAATTTATTTTTTATGATATTTTGAGAAACTGCCGTACATATGAGGAAATTTTTATTTTTTATAATTTAAAAATAAATAAAACTATATATGAGTTTCTCTAATTTTTTCTATGAACATTTCCTTAAGACAGCGGTTAACTATGAAACATGGTGTCGGCAATTGGAGGAGCAAGGTTGGGAGAAGAAAGGGGAAGGTGCTTATGGTGTTGCATATGTTAATCCTCGGAAGAATTACATTTACAAGATGTTTCGTCCAGATGCTGGTTATGAATTCTTTTTAAAGTTTGCCTTAGCGAATCAGAAAGATGCGGCGGTGGTTAAGTTAAAAAGAATTATTTTGACTGGATCAGAGATACCGGACGGTTATTTAACTAATAAATCTATTCCTAATATAATAGCAATGGAAAAACTTGAGCCATTGCGGTTGAATAAGAAGTCTTCTAATATTTTGTTTAATATATCTTATAATATATTATATACGATGGGGACAGTTTATCAAGAGGGGATGACATTTGAACAAGCTATTCCTGCATTATTGGCTCATGCGGAAAAGCAATACCAAGAATATTCTAATGCATATAATGATAGAAAGAATTATTCAATAAGAAATTGGCGGCGTATTGTTCATATTCTTCGTGCTCCTTTTATATTAAAGACTCCGGTATTTCGGACTATATATAATTTATTTGTATATAAGACGAATAGTGGGGGACGAGATGTATCATGGGATTTACATTCGGGGAATTTCATGTATCGTCCTTCTACGAAGACTATTGTATTGACTGATCCGTTTTGTATTGACTGATCCGTTTGTTGGTTAATCTCCTGAGTTCTTATAGAATGAAGGGGCTTTTCCTAAGTTTTTGATTTTGACATCTGTATGTCTTAGAGCTTTGTCTTTATTCATCATACCTAATTTGGCTTGGGCAAGGAGATTACGATCTTCGAGGCGTTTCTTTTTAAGCATAAGAGCTTCAGAAGAATGGTCTTTTTTGCCTGTAACAAATTCTTCATAAGTATAGCATCCCGGTGAGTCGGCTTCTCTTGGATCGAAATAACTACTATCCATTTCGAATATATATTCTTCGGGATTTTGTCCAAGAAACTTAAAGAGTTTAAGAGTAGGTTGTACTAGATTTGGTTGCCATTCGTTCCAGAAGCTTATGATTTTGCTATTGGTCCAAATACGAACTTCATAGGAACCTCTGTTATTTTGTTTTAGGGCGATTTCGTCAATAGGAATATCGCTTTTGATATTATTGATATTGTCATGAGCTTCAACATTATGTCTAAAGATGCGGCGTAATAAACTTTTCAAGTTTGCATGTCCGGCTTCTCCATCTTTTGGAGAATCTTTTCGAATAGCAAAAGTACCGGGTTCTTCATCAGTGAATAATAGAATAGTGTAACTTTCATTATTTTTATCATAGATGATCCAATTATCAGGATTATTTTTATCTCTGATTCTGTCGGGGGTTTCGGTGAACATTTGTTGGAAGAAATGTTTAAATGATTCTTTGTGCATAGATGTTTTATAGGAACTGAATTCTTTGAGGACTTTATCGAGGGCTTCTTTACCAAATATTTTTTCCCATTCCTCTGTGGGCATTGCATAATATTTACCATTACCTAAGTCTTTTACTGGTAGAGATATGGCATGTAATCTATAAGGTTTGACGAGGTTATTATTGGCACCGTATTCCACTTCGATTTCATATCCATTAAAAATTTCTTTTTCGGGGATGTTTAGACCTGTGGCTGTTCTAATAAAATGTCCGGTACCCATATAGATTACAGCCGCATTGTTGATATATTCAACTTTTAATAAATCTGCCCATGCATCGGCATGAACAAACGGTGCCGTTGCCATATCAACTGCTTGGTGAATATTATCTTTTGAAGGAGTGTATCCTGCTGTTGCACCTTCGGATGTTTGTAGTGCAAGAGGATCATTTTTATATGAATTAACTGTTTCCTTTAATTTAAACCATGCATCATTTCCAAACAATGCGATCCAATCATAATCCCTAACAGCCTTTGCCACTTGATCCATATCATCTTCATCTTTTAATTTTTGTGTCCATCTGTCTTCAATGAAGAAGTATAAATTCTCTTTTGGAATATTTGCTTTTGTTACCAAGTCCATTCCTGTTCCGACATAAACAACATTCATGTTCCAAATGAAAGAACTACCTTTAACATCATTTAACATTTTGCTGAATTTGAAAGGACGAGAACCGCGAACAGTTGCAAATTCAATAACTGCATCATCTGTTACTTTTGTAAGTGTTCCTTTTTCTGGTTTGTTTCCATCTGCTGCCACTTTATTTTTAACCAAATCAAAAGCATCCTTACCAAATAATTTAATCCAATCGTCTTGTTTAATAGCAAAACGTTTAAATGATGCAAATGCACCTTGTAAATTTTTAGTCAATGGTTTCCATGAACTTTCCATACCATTATAATGATAAACATCTATATTTTGTTTAGTCATTAAATTTAGTAAAGAGTCCGGTCCCTTACCTATATAGATAAGTTTAAATTTACTGATGTCTGGATCATCATATAACAATGAATGAGTTACAACATGTTCCTCAGTGTGGAAGAATGGAATAATAGCAAGTTTCATTGCTTCTTCCTTATCATCACTACTAATACCGTCGTCCCCGTCTTCTTTGATTTCGCCGTATTTATCTTTGAGAAGTTGGTTCTTTTCTTGGTAGAAATTTTCTAATGCCCGGTAGCCAAATATATCAGCCCATGTATTACGGTTTATTGCATAATATGAATCATTGGTAATACCTTTAAAATCTTTTATCGGTTTCCATTCATTTGCTTTGCTATTAAATTCATAGATGGAATCTTGTGTTTCTTTTAATATAGCATGTACTAATAATCCGCCATAACCAATGAACATTAATACGGGTGGATTATGATGAATAGCTAAATTATCTTTCAAGGTTTCCCCGGCATCTGTATCTTCATCGAACGGATATAGTGCAGTCTTGATACAAGTATGAATAAATGTACCATCAAGTCCATGAACATTGACAAAATTTGGAACAAGTTCTTTATATGCTTTCTCTCCGAAAGTCTTACGCCAGTAGTTATTACTAATCGCATAATAATCCCCTGCACCAATAGACGGTAAATGGTTTTCGGAATTCAATACCCATATTTCTTTATCAGAATTATAGATATAAACATCCCCCACATTTATTGAAGCATCATTAATAAATGATCCTTGTCCGACGAAAATCAATTTTCCTGATTTGATTTTTTTATCAGAATTTAGGAAAGAAGATTGTTTACCTGTTACCTGTCCCATATCAATGAACGGTATCTTAGCAAAAGCTAATGCTTGATGAATAAGATCATCTGATATTTTATCCGGTTTAATGTTTGAAGTATGGATTGATGGATTAGAAGTAAGACCACTTAAATCAGCAGGAGGTAAGGCATTACCTTTTTTATCAAACTTAGCCGCAGGAATATCTTTATCAGTATTATGTTTTTTAACTTCGAAATACTGTTCATATGATCTATCACCAGATGCCTTTAGAAGTTCCACATACATTTTATCTACATCTCTTAGAGGAGAAATACCGTTCTTAGCAGTGATACTTCTAATCTTTTTAATACGATCCCAATTATCTCTAACATCGGCCTTGAAGTTCAATGCATTTAATACCCAGCTATAAGAATTGTTCTTACAGTAAGATGAGATTTTATTGAATACGGTATCAGTATTATGTTGCTGATGGTACATATTATCAATATAGATAATTTTGTCCGTTTCTTTTTTAGCATGTAGCAACTTGGTATATGCATCACATATGCTTGCCCATGGAGCACCACCGTATGATGAATTCCAACGTAATTGTGTAAAGCTTTTTCCTGCAAGAGTAATGAAATCAGATTCACTCATGGATTCATATGCGCTCTTGCCTTTATTCATATCACTGATAGATTTCTTGACAGCCTTATATGATGCAGTATATGATGCATTCTTAGTACTCTTATCCTTTATCTTTACATTGTGCTTAGCATTAAACTGTGCGCGACGATTATCAACATGTTGTTTCACTTCAGGATGATCAATATTGACTTGAGATTTATTTTGTAATTTAGCAAAATTGTATTTGAAATAACTACAGAACTTTGCAGCATCCTTGCCTAACTTATAATCAATAGTATCCATGTTGTTATTGTCAAATAAATGACGGAACTCACATGATACAGAATAGAATGCGGCTTCTAATAATGCCGGTTGTAAATGGTCTATTACATCTTGTTTGATATGTTCAAATGAATACTTAGTGCTATCTCTGACACCCATTGGGTGTGTATCAGTAGAAACCCCTTGTCCATACGGATCGACTTTATCTCCCGGTTCAAACTTTCCTTCTTTCTCCAATGCAGTCAAATGGACAAGCATGTAGAAATCATAAAGCAACAATTCTTTATCTTGAGGAATATTATAATTGTAATTCTTTTCGGAAATAACTTTGAAGAAATCTTTGAATTTAAATGATTCACCCATAGCATATCGTCGTGCTGCTCCCATCGGTGCTTTCGGTTTAACACCCATTGCTTTCAATGCATCGCCTTTCTTCTCGGGGGAAAGCATATGTACTTGTTGTTGCCAACTATTATCTTTTTTAGTTTCAGGAAGTTCTCCGTCAATATTAGGAGTATTCTTTACTTGATCGAAAGTTAACACATCTTTATTATCTAATTCCCATGTGAAGTTTTCAGGATCATCCCCAAGCATTTGAATCATTAATGAAATATTTGGTAAATTATTTCTTACATTAATTCCATGATTCCAAAAGGAAATGTATTTATGTTCTAGCCAGATTCTTCCTTGAATCCAATTTGGATATTTTGTAACCAATTTCTGTCTCTCAGCGCCATCCCACATTTGGGAAAGGAATGCAACGGAAGGAGTTCCATGCATGATGAAATTTGTACGGGCTTTTTTGTCATTATGATTAAATGCATCTTCAATAAGAGGATACATATGGTGGTGCCAAGTAGTATTTCTCTTAGTAATACAAATAAAATCATCTGCAATAATGAAGGAACGAGCATCTGATTCGGGCCATCCAATAGGAGAACCTGTTTCCTGATCAGGAAATCTCTTAACAGTCATATCAGGAGATTCGGTTACAGTTTGAAAAAAGTCCTTAAAGGATTCTCCCTGTAAGTAACGTGCTTCTACACCTTTTGCTGCTTTAGGTTTTGCACCCATTTGTAACAGAGCATCTTTCTTTTTATCTCCCGATAAGCCATGAATAAATTTAGAAGTGTCAACTTTTTGTTTCTGTACTTCGGATTCTTTAAAAAATTGTTCGGCAGTTAAAACAACGTCTTCTTGATTGTATCCAACATAAAAATCATATTTCAATTCTTTATAAGGTATTTTATAAGTCTCTGCAACTTTTTTAACAATAATTTTGTCACTAGAAGAAAAGGAATCAACATTGTTCCAAAAGCTCATTACTTTTTTATTAAAGTCGATTCGTCCGAGAAAAATATTTTCTCCATCATCTAATAAGATAGAGGTACGATTTAATGTTTTATTTTTATTAAAAAAGTTTATTAAGTTTTCAGAAGGTTCGCCAACAGTATGAAAAGAATGTTTTTCTTTATTTAAATGTGATACAAAACCGGGACTTTTAAATAATGTTTTAAGAGGTTTTTTCAAAACAAAAGATTTTGTTAATGCCATAATTTGATCATGGGTTAACTCTTTGTTAGTAGAATATGATATAAATGAATCACAAAAAATAAAAGTGGAACCGTTATAACCTAAACTGCCATATAAATCATCTGGATTTTCTTTTAATAAAAAATATTCTTTAAATCCCATATGAATTAACCGTTACGTAAGAACTCTTCCCATCCACCGGAATAATGTTTGGCAACACCGCGAACAATTTCAATATCAGTAAGTTCAGCAATGTCTTCAGGATCAAGATTTCCCCATTGACAATCAGAAATCCATTCACGGGCATCAGCAATGTTTTGTGGAGTTAATTGTTGAAGAATACGAAGGTATCTTTGGTCGTTTTCTTTTAGAAGGGAATTGATATAAGTATCGAATTGTTTAGTCATAATAAACTATTTATATTTCCAAGCGAAATAATAAGTTTATTGTTTATGTTGTACCATGAACCGATAGTTATGGAACTTCTTGTTTTTACCATGAACTCGTTTCATATCATTGGCAGAGCGAATGTAACGATTTAACTTGGTGGATATTTCATAGATACTAAAAACAAAAGTATCTTTATATTGTTCATAGAGTTTGATCCAGAAACCCAAACCTGCGGGTGTCATGGTGGTATCGGATAGAATATAGGAATATTTGTTTAGAAGATATTCCATATAAATTGCCCGTGCCAAACCTTTATATTGGGGATTTTGTTGGATAAGGTTTTCTTCTATTCCGTGTTTCTTTGGATAGAATCCTACTTCTGCGGCAACCACTTTATCATTATGAATAAAGTATAAATCCGTGTCGCCATTATTGACTTCCCAAACATCATAGTCAATATTATTTAATTTAACTTTCTCTACAAAACGTCCGACTTTCTTAATGTGCGGAATCGTTTCCTCCATCTTCAAATCAATGTCGATTCGTTGTGGCATCTCTAATAATAGTTTATAGAGAAAGTTAAATGTCATAAATTATTCAGTAACTACTGGAAGTCCGTCGGTGATTGCTTTGGAGATAGCTTGTAGGATTGGCACAAGGTTTTCAACAGAAGCGATCTTGTTGGTTACAGCGGTGTCATAGTATGACTTGTAAAGAATTACAAGAGCATTTGCAACATTGAGAGCTTCGGGAGTTTGTAGTTCCTTAATCTTNNTTTGCGGTTTTGATAGTTGCGGCTAATGCTTCGGGAGAAAGATCGGAACCGAGTGCAAAGGTGTTAATAACAACCACCAAGTCCTTTAGATAAGGAGTAGCTTTAGGTTGTTTGGTTACGCCCTTACTAACGGCAACAGGTCCAACGACACTGATAACACCGGGAGCATTTGCTAAAATAGCTTTAGCGGTTGGGGTTTGGCATGAGACAAGAGATAGACATGCAGCAACTAAAATTGTGATAATTGAGTTTTTCATAGTACTACTACTTATCAATCCTCTACCAATGAATCCATCTTATATTGGAAATCAGATGAGATGATTTGCTGGAACAATTTCCATATCTTTCTTTTCTTAATCATACTTTCTAAAATAGGATATAAATCTTGTGGATCATCAACATTAAAAGCTATTTCGCTAGATAATATTCCCTTATTCCATACAGACTTTTGAGAAGTATTCCGCATCAAATTTCTAGGTTTAGATGAGAAAAGGTTATTAGTTATAACTGTATTAGCATCAATATGTTCGGATAGAACTCTATCAAAATGATCAACATTCCATGTTTGATTATATGGTAATGCTAAATGAGTAATTACCCTAACCATAATGACTAAATCACCGTACCGATGTCTAGTAACTTGTGCAGTGAAATCTATTTCAGGTTTTAGTGTAGGAACAATATTTTCAATGATTCCTGCCACTTCATCTACCCATCCAACCATGCTACCTTCTTTATGAGAAATATTATTAAATCTATTACTACCAAAGAAATTATTCATTAAATGGGATAATTCTTCATCGGAATATGTGCCACCCACAAGAACAATATTATCTCTAGCATATTCTGATTCAGGAGGATTTTTATAGATTGGTTGATTCTCACGAACGTATTTCAATATACTTTCATAAATGTCAGGAGTTATGTATCCATACTTCTGATCACTTTGTAAAGTAGTAGGAACGGCAAAATCTTTACCAGTTTGGAGGTCGATAAATCGACGTAAACGAATACGTCCAATAGGTGATATACAACCTGTATTTCTATCAGAATCATGGAAAATATCTTTATCATTTAACTGTGCTCGAATCTTTTTACCATCAGAACCTTTTATTAAGTAAACAATTCCTCCGTCATTTTGGGCATCTGCAATTGCACAATCATGATATGGTCCATCATCAGATGAATACTTTCCACCACCTAAACGGTGACAAGAACTGATTCCTTTATGATCTGCCATACGCAATACATCAATTGGGTGACGAGAAAATAATAAATAATAAAACATATTATTTTGATCAATTGTCTGTTTTAATGTACGTAAATGATTAATAGGTTCCAATAACTTTTCTTTCATTTGGTTGAATGGAACTAGAATAGATGCGACAATACCTTCACCTAGTTTAGTTAAAGAATCCAGCCATCCACCAAATACAAACTCTACTCTCAAATGAATCATATCATCAAGTAATTTACTAATGGCATGAACATCCAATGTTTCGTTTAAGGGATAGTTCTTTTTGATATAATCATTACCCACAAGTTCCATAATGAAACTTTTGTCATTGCGATATAAATGATATGCGCCTTTTGAACCTGTTTCAAAATATGGTTGTTGTGCCACTAATAATTCGGTGATTCTATCTAACGGATTAGTATCATATATTTCAATTTTATATTTCATAAAATTGTTAATTAGTTTTTCTTTTATATGGGATATATCTGTTCCCTTGTGATTAGTCATTAACTCTTGCATCTTTTGTTTAAGAGCGGTGTTGATGTTTTTACCTTGTAATTGTCTATTAGGGAAATCAAATTCATAATTGAATAAGCCTAAATGTTGTGCGGCTCTTTGGAATTTAGGATTGAAAACCTTCACAAGAAAACGATCCCCTTTCCCCTGAAACAAATCATTAAAGGGGCGGTCTGATACTTTATCAACAGCGTCTTGAATCTGATCGACAAATTCTTGACGAGCTTCAAAAAATAATTTAAAAGAGTCTATCATATATTTTTATGTATTAACTGTATGAATGATGGTGGAATATCTGCGCGTGAAATAACTTCAAGCATTCGTGGATCATCATTAATTGGGAAATTTTGGGGTAAGGTCACTAGTAATAAATCTAAGGTATCATTTTGTGCAAATTCTTTACGCAACCATTTATCCACCGCTTCCTCGGCATCTTCTAACGATCTGAATAATAGTACGCTTGGTGGCTCATTAGCCTGTTGATCCGGTGAACCTTGCTGGGCCAAAAGTCCCTGTTGTAAAATAGAAGATAGTTCAGTATCTTTACATACATGATAAAATCTTTGTTGCGGTTGAGCTTGCGCCTCACGGATTATGAAAAATTGTTTAAATGTCATATTATTATATATCAATGAGATTTTTGGTTAGAATATAATTTAGTGATTCCTCGATAACGCCACCATCGGAATACCAATCAGAATAGGATGATAGTGAAGGGGAAAGACTATTTCGACTATCACCATAGTTGACAATACCTTCTACGGGATTATTTTGAGGGGTCTGATTCCATTCAAAGAAACAGAAATTAGTAATACCCTTAGAAACTATCTGTTGCGCAGATAATGTTGATAATGGATAAGTGTTAGCATCTTGTGCTTTAATATTTAAGAAATTGAATATATCTGATCCTCTTTCTCTATAAAGAATAGTTTGTCCTGCGGTAACATTATCAGTCAATTCTAACTGTTTACCTAAATTACTCTTCTTATCAAATCCACATAAAGAACATACATTTTTACCACATGAGTTTTGACAAGCAGCAAAATTAGTGTTACATTTACATCTAGTTCCGATAAGCTTCTGTAAAGGAATTGAAAAGAAATTCATTAAACGACGCAACTCTTCAGGAAATTGTAATTCAAAATTATCAATATTAACATCGAACTGTTCTGATAAGCTATACAGTGTATCCAATGTACATACATCTACATCGGAATGATCAGGAGCAAAATTCTGAATACGATCATAAATCTGTCCCAATGAATCACCTTCACCTGCCACTGCGGATAGATATGAATTAAAAGTAGGATATTGCTCTATATCAATATAAGAATATCTCTTAATAAGATTATAGATATTATCGTCTTCACCTTTTCTATAGAATTGATGAAAATTATCAAACTTATAGATATTGAATGGATCAGATACACCCGATAGGTTATATATTGTTCCATTGATATTGAAAACTCCTGATGCAGAAAGAACTAATTGGTAAGGATACTTACGTGTTTTAACTACTTCGGTGTTGTAAGGATTTTCTCCACAAGCAACTTGTTCTACTATTACTTGATCTGGTGGTAAGGCGGACGCAGGTAGAATGAAACTTTGAATAGCATACGGATTTATCTTTTGTAGGAATGTCTCATATTTGTTATTTGTGATACCATCACATTCAGTATAGTACTTGACTGATGTTAAGTACCCTGATGCGTAATGTAACATTGTGGAACAATCTAATTGAGAATTGACTACGGTTGTAACGTATGGGATTTTATAATCTGTCCATTGTAATGCTGGTAAAGGATTAATACC
>CXWK01069258.1_pt2 | contig 13205 bp, 20 predicted proteins | sample 590851 | NCBI WGS metagenome assembly CXWK01 (sample SAMEA3498364, study PRJEB10139) | wastewater metagenome | biome: wastewater treatment plant; material: activated sludge | place: Denmark | collected 2014-08-01
AAAGCCTGTCCGTCTCCAGCGCAGTCGCTGCGCTCGCCTGGTCTCGCCCAATGGTCTGCCCGTTGTCGTGGTCACCCGCCCCACCAAGTGGGGCAACCCCTTCCGCTTGTCGAAGGGCATGAGTCGCTGGGATGCTGTGTTTGAGTTCCAGCGCCACGTGCAGAAAATGCCGGCGGATGAGCGCGAAGCGTACCTCGCCCCGCTGCGCGGCAAGAACCTGGCCTGCTGGTGCAAACCTGGCGAGATGTGTCACGCCGACGTGCTACTGTGGTTGGCCAACCTGGTCGCCGAGGCGGAGGTGCAGCCATGACAACCGCCTACATCATTATCGCCCTGGCCTGGCTCTTCGTGTTGGCCACGTTCCACGCCTACCACCACTGGCAGGCCGCCCGCCAGCTGGACCGGCGCAACGTCAAGCTCATGGCTGTTGTGCATGAGCAGCGCCGGCGGCTGATGTTGCGTGATGCGCAGCTCGCTGATGCACGGAGCATCAGTCATGCTCAAGATGAACGCATCGGCGAGCTGGGGCTAGAGGTTGGCCAGCGCGATGTGATCATCGCTGATCAGATCCAGGCCATGCGCCTGATTCGTCAGCGGATGACCCGCTGGTCGATCATCAGCACGGATTATCACTACACCGACGCGTGGAGGAACTGATGGCCAAGCAACTCAGACCCGCCAGCAGTTTCTCCGCGTTCGCCCAGGAAGCAGCCCGCGCCGCCTGTGTCGAATTCGCCATCTTTGCGCCGGTCATCAAGCGCCGCCTGGCCTTGACGCAGCCGTTGCGCATCGAGGAGGAGCCGGACTACACACCCGACGATGAACCGATGCCGGCCAGGGCGCCCCGTGCCATGCTGTCCCCGACAAGGAGCCAGGTCGAGAACGGCTTCATCACCGCCCAGTCGACCGCCAAGCGAACAACCAAGCCTGGCTCTAAGGCCGACCCAAGAGCCACACGTCGCAGCACGAAAGGACCACGTCGATGACCGCCTACTACCCACCAATCGAACGGGCACAGATGCGCACCCGCCTCCAGGCGCTGTGTGGCCGACCACTGACCACCGAAGAAGCCGCCGAGCTGCGCACACTGGCCCACTGGCTTGATGTGCGGCTGGAGTGGACACGGACCGACCTGCGCACGGGCAGGACACGACCACTGGAAGTTGAACAAACGAAGGAGTCGAGCTGATGACGACGGCGAAACTCTACCGCATCGGCAATCAGGAGAACACGCTGCGCGGTTGGTCGAGGCTGTACCTAAAGCCAATTAGCACCGTGCGCGAGCGACTGCGGCGAGGATGGGATCTGCTGGATGCGCTGCGCGAGCCGGGCGGTCAACCGCAGGCGATGCTCACCGTAGGCGATGAGACACGCACGCTCAAGGGCTGGGCGAAGCACAAGAGCTTGCCGCTGCGCTTGATCAAGGATCGCCGCAAGCGAGGATGCACGCCAGAGGAGCAGGTTGCCCCGGTGCGTGTCGATGGCTTTGAGGCTTTTGGCCGGCGGCAATCCAACAGCCGCTGGGCAAAGGAAAAGGAAATGAGCCGCAATACGCTGAAATATCGGCTTGAAGTTTTGGGGATGTCGCCAGAGTTGGCGCTATCGTTGCCGGTCGCAAGGCAGGGCCGGCGCAGAAAGGAGGTGATCAGCTAATGGCCAACACAATGCTGATGATCAAAATTGACAGGAGATGGTACACGTTCCGCCAGGCTGTACTGCATTTTGGCGTTGTGTCCTACCAGCTCGCCCACCACCGAGTCCGGTGCCTCGGTTGGACGCCACTCGCCGCCGCCGCGACGCCAAAAGAGAAGCCAGGGAAGAAGACAAAGGAGACCGCATGAAACACCTAGCCGCCCGCATCGCCATCGCCTGCTTTATCATCGGCCTGGCCACGCTGCTGTGGCTGCTGCATCTGAATGGAGTGATTTGATGACCAAAGAATACATCACCGTCCCGGAAGCCACCGCCAACCCGGAGATCGTGCGAGCCATGACCAGGCATCTGCTCGACGCCCTCGAAGCCTTCATCCGGGCCCTGCCCGACGACACGGTCAACTATCGGGACGTGCTGATGGGGTCGCACAATTTCCACGTAATGGCCGTGCTCGACCTGGTCGAACGCACCGGCGGCGAGACGCTCTGGATCGACAGTGCCCTGGCTACCTTCGAGATGCGGATGCAGGGCGAGAAGCAAAAGCAGAAAATGGAGGTGGGCAAAGGTCGCAAGCATTAGAACAAACGTGCGCACTTTCCGCCAGAAAATCAAGCGCCCTGCGGCGCAGCGGGGCGAAGTGGTAGTACGGGACCCCTCTGATCAATCTGGGGCGTTCTGTGCGGTTTTGTAGGAGATTTTAACGAAGGGGTTTAACGCTAGCGGCTGGTGTTAGTCGCACCAGCCGCTAGCTCGCCATACACCGCTGACCATACCAGCGGGCAGGTTGTACGCAAGTATAACACGCCCGATCAGCGGATCTAATTTTCCGTTCTGATCGGGCGCTTTTTTTGCCCGATCAGCTATTCGCACGAAAGGGCAAACGTATCATGAGTTGGTGGAAACGAGTTGAGGAACTAGAAGAGACCGCACGTGAAGAGGGATTTACGCTGCCGATGCCGGCAGAGCAAATCCTACGCATCGAGGACGAGGGGTCGATGGTGGACCTGCGCACGGGCCAGATCATCGACGAGCCGGAGGAAGGCGAAGCCGGGAGCCCTCTGGGCGCGGAGAACCGTAGCTGGTGGGGGTAAATCATGGAACCTGAAATCGAACTGTTGTTGTATGTACTGGTCGCCGTCGCTATCAGTTGCGGTGTGTTTTATACCATGGCGTTTGTGGTGCAACGGGTAAAGCTACTGTGGATTGAAATCGAATCGAACCGCATCGATATGCTGGCCAAGCGCGCCAGCGTGAAGATGGCGCTCGACGAAAGCGACCTCAAGACGCAGGTCATTCGACCCGACGAAGCCGGCTTGCTGCCTGTCAGCCGCCGAATGCTCGACAGTGGCATGACCACCGAGGCCGCTTTGCAGATTGCGCTGGCCTACATCGATGCCCAGCGCACGCACGCACCTGTCCCGCACACGCTGTCGCGGACGTACGCGCCGCATATCAAACAGGATAAGTTTGCCGTGGTGGAGGATGAGCCGGCCCAGCTCGAACAGCACGCGCTGGTTGCGCAGAACTTCTTTGAACTGTACCAAAGCGATCAGTTGCCCAAGGATAAGTTTCTGATCGGTTTTGATCTGGAAGATGAGCAGCCAGTAATCGCCGGCTGGAATCACCTCTACAGCGCTTTGATTGGTGGCCAGTCCGGATCGGGCAAAAGCACATTGATCCGCAACGTGCTCGCCCAAAGCGCTTTGCAGGGTGGCCGATTCGCCATTCTCGATCCGCACTTCGCGTCTGGTGATGAATCGTTGGGGGCGAGCCTGATGCCGCTGCGCAAGCAGATGCTGTTTGACGTGGCGTCGAATGACAATGAGATGGTGCAAGCGATCAAGTATGTAGCGGAGGTGGGTAAGCGCCGGCTATCGGGCAAGGATACCGACCGCACGCCCCTGGTGCTGATTGTTGATGAGACGACGGCCCTGCTGAGCCGCGGCGCGATTGCGCCGGATCTGCTTGGCTTGCTGGAGATGATCGCCCAGGAGACGCGCAAGGTGGGCGTTTATGCGATGTGTATTGGCCAGCAGTTCAGCGCCGAAACGATGAAGACGACGGCGCGCAATTCGTTCGTCTCGATGCTTTCGTGCCGGGCGCGGCGCGACGTGGCACGCATCCAAAGCGGCAACATTCAATTTGCTAAGATGGCTGAGCAGCTCACTGTGGGCCAGGCGGTCTGGATGGCGCCAACGGGCGATGTGCGGCGCATTGCCGTGCCCAACTGCACACAGCGCCACTTGGAAGCGATTGGGAGTGTCATTGCTGGCGAATATACCGATATTACACAGCACCAAGGCAATACACCTGTAGCGCCGTGTCGCGAGCTTGTCAAAACCGTGTCAGTTGACGTGTCAGATCCCGATGAAGGCGACACGCTGCGCGTAGACTTTTCCGCACTCGCGACACCGCAGGCGAAGCGGGCGGTAGAGCTTTTTTTGAGTGGTGCATACACGACGGACATTCTCAAAGAGGCGTGGGGTGTCAGCGGTGGCGGCCCGAAGCAGATGAAGGCGAGCCGCGAGCTGATGGACATCATTCGGTTGTATACCTTAAGCAAAGGAGGTAAGTAAGTGGCAGACAAAAATAATGGCTGGCCCATCATCACGCAGATTTTTCAACAGGCCAAACCGGAGCCATCGGGCACGTTTGGCCAACTGGTAAAGTGGATTCTACTCGGCACGCTCTTTCTGTTTACCTTGCGGCTCATCGGTGAATGGTTTTAACCCATCGGAGGTCTGGCCAAGTGCCAGACCTCCCCAACCAATCAAACCAAAGGAACCCTTATCATGATCAACCCTATCATCGCCATCAGCAATCACAAAGGCGGCCCCGGAAAAACCACCAGCACCTACTGGCTGGCGCGTCAGTTCTCGGCTATGGGCCTCTATCCCCTCTGTATTGACCTGGATAGCCAGGGCAGCCTGACCCGCCGCATGGGTGGCAAGATTGACCACTTCAACGCCACCGGCGACGTGCTGGCCGGCCGCACCAAGCTGCTAGCCGCCATGCAGCCCTTCGAGGCCGACCCCAACATCGGCCTGATTGGCACCGACATCAAGATTAACGAGACGGCCACGTACATCCAAGGCCGCAGCCCCAATCATAACTATCTCCAGCGGGCGCTGCGCGAGCAGCGCAACGAGATTCATGGGCCCATTCTGATTGACTGCCCGCCCAGCGCCGATATCCTCGTTGTCAATGCTCTGGTCGCCGCCGACTACTTGCTGATCCCCGTTGACCCCTGCGAGGAGGCAATCGAGGGCATGTGGCGCATGGTGGCCATGGCGCACGAGCTGACCGAGCTGCTGGGCCAGGGGCCGACCGTGCTAGGCTCGATTATCACCAAGGTCAACGCCGACACTGTCGACCACCGCAAGTATTGCGATATCATCGCTGGCCCTGGACAGCCAACCGTGTTGGGTCGCACACCACTGCGGCAAGGGGTCACCGCCCAACGCCAGATCGGCGCTGCCTATGCTGACATCGCCCACGCCATTATGGACCGGATCGGAGGCTAACATGCTGGCAGGATTAATCAGAACGACCGAAGAACCGACCGAGACCCTGCTGGCCATTGCCACCATCCGCCGCGACGGCGGCACCCAGCCGCGTGACGGCATCAACCAGCTGCACGTCGCCGATATGCGGATTGCCTTGCAACAGGACAAGCCGCTGCCGGCCGTCGAGGTGATTTACGACGGCGAATCCTACTGGCTCTGGGACGGCTTCCACCGCATCGAGGCGCACATCGCTGAGGAGCGCACCACGATTGCCGCCAACGTGCGCCAGGGCACGCTCCAGGATGCGCAGTGGGAGTCCTACTCCGTCAACGCTGGCCACGGCCTCAAACGCAGCAATGCCGACAAGGAGCGCCAGGTGCGCAACGCCCTCCGCCATCCCAAGGCCCAGGGCATGAGCAACGTGCAGATCGCCAAGCACGTCGGCGTCGACGATAAAACCGTCCGCCGCTATCGATCGGAGATGGAGGCAGCCTCGGAAATTCCGAGCCTGACCAGCCGGCAGGGCGCAGATGGCAAAACTTACCCGGCGTTGGCCCCGCGCCTGCCCAGGGCGCCCACGTTGCCGGCATCGCCCACTGCCCGCCCGCTCAATCTGGACGAAACCATCGCTGTGATCTGGCGACTGATCAAGTACACGGCCGCTGGCGACCAGCGGCCGCAGACGCTGAAAAACATTCTGGCCAACTATGACAAGCTAAAGAACTACAAGCATCTGCTTACCGGAGATGTGACGCTCGTCGAGGATGTCTTTCTCGATGCCTGGCGCAAAGTCAATGCTGAGATCGACGGCCGCATCGAGCACGCGCAGCGCACAATCCAGAAGGCGCCACCCGCCGACGTAGCACCACCCGCCGATCCCAGCACCTTACCGGCTGACCTGATTGCCCGTGGCTGGGAGTTGCGCCAGATGGCGGCGACCGGCCGCTGGTGGTGCCACAATGCCAACGGACCGCGGGCCACGTCGCCCTATGATACAATTGCGCAGGTTGCCGAAGTGGCGCGAGGGATGCAAGTGGACGCGGCCAAGCCAACCACCAGGCCAGCCGGCGATGACGAGATCCACCGTGCCCTGCGCCAAATCGAGCAGGCTGTAACAGATTTGGTCAATCGGCTAGGCGTGGATACACTGCGTGTACGGCTGGACAAACAGCCAACGGGCGACAACTGGACGCTGGCTGTGATCACCAAGGGCGATGTCACAAGTTTGACCGACAGCACCCTGCTCTCGGCGGCCACCATGCTGCGCAACGTCGAAAGGAAGGCCCACCGTGCCAATCAAACGTGAAAATTACGCCGACGACTGGGAAGCCATCAGCGACCGCATCCGCTTCGAGCGGGCGCAGGGTAAGTGCGAGGCCTGCGGCGTGGCGCACGGGGCAGTGGGCGCCCGTGACGCCAATGGCCAATGGCACGACAGGGCCGACATCGACGCCATGGCCCCGGCGGCGCTGGGCGAGCTGTATCCAGATCTGAAAAGCAGGCGGATGATCGTTATCTGCCTGACCGTTGGCCACCACGATCGGGATACGAAGAACAACAGCGAATGGAACCTGTTCGCCTGGTGCCAGGCCTGCCACCTCGGCCATGACCGGCACGACAACTGGCAACGCCGCCGGCGCAACCAGCGGCAGCGGCAGGCGAAGGCGGGACAGAAGGTGCTGCTCAAGGAAGTGTAAACAAAAGAGGCCCTGGTCAAATGACCAGGGCCTCTTGCTATTTCTAGTCTTGTCCCAGCAGCGCAAACGCCTGGCGGAGCAGGCCCCTGGCTTCGAGCAGCCGCCTGTCAGCTTCGCCCAGCAGCCGCAGCGCCTCGGCTGCGGTGGCGGCGGCGATGATGACGGGTGGGTCGACCTGGTCGGCTTCGACGAAGCGGATCTGGTTAGCCTGGACGGTTAGCTGGAGCGAGGTGTCGGGTGGCATGGCTAGGATTTGACCTCGCGCACGAAGCCGAGCACGGGGTCGAGTTTGGTCCAGCCGGCAAAGGCCGGCGCATCGTGTTCGGCGGCCAGGTAGCTGATGAATTCCTCGATTCTTGCTTGCGCAAGCTGCATGTCGGCGCGCAGGTTGGCTAGGTGCGCCTGCTGCGCCTTAGTGAGCGGCTTGTTTTCGGTGGTGGCTTGCTGCTTCTCCATAGGGTCCTTTCTATTGTTTGATGCCGGCCTGTTCTAATTGGTCCAGACGGTCGGCGAGCTGCTGAACGGCTTTGATCAGCGGAGCAATGAATTCGTCCATGCGGAGACCGTAGAAGTCGGCGTCCGGATCGTGGATGTAGCCGGCAAAGTCCTCGATGCCCAACAGGTCCATTGCCGCCTTGACCTGCTGTGATGCAAGCCCATAGTGCGGGCGCTTGTGCGCAATCTTGACCGCTTCGGCACGAACGTGATCGAACTCGACCTCCTCGTAGAGCGGGGTCTGCTGCACGGCTTGAAATTGTTCATCGACCTCGATCTCCTTCCCCGTCTCCTCGTCAATCCGCTTTACTTTGCGGGATTCCAGGATCGGCTTCCCGTTCGGATGAAACAGCGGGATCTCCTCGTAAACGGGCCGTTCGATTTCCCGCTCAACAGTTTTGCGGATGAGCTTGCCGCTGCCGTTTTTCTCGACGACGGTTTCCGCAACCACTGCTTTTTGCGTAACCTGGCGTTTTTCGACTCGCTTCTCGACGATGGCGGGGATGTCAGTATCCTCGAATACCCACTTGATCGGTTCTAGCGCCCTAATAAAATCTAACCCTAGGTCGGAAGACTCCACATTCCTCTTTGTGCGAACGTCGGAGGTATTAATCGTGCCAGTAAATGCGTAAAGTTCTGTCCACCGATTCGACGCAGACCCTAAGCCTTGCCCCTGATCAGAAGTTGGTTCCCATTTGTTGTTCGATTCCTTCATCCGAATACGGGCTTGGTTGTTAGCATAGAAGACGAGTTCTGCGTTCGTGTCGTCATAGATGAACGCACAGTCCGTAGGCAGTGCAACGTTTCCGAAGACGAATCCTTGCAGAGAGCCGTTCGGTGCGAGCATACTCAAGTAGTTGGCTCCGTCGCTCTCCACGGTTAATTGAGTATTGGCTCTGGCAGTAACCGATCCAGCAGTAGCCTTCCAGACGTGGAGTTTACTATCTGGGTTAGCAATGCCAACACCTGTGTCACCAGAGTCAGTAACTACCAGGTCATAGATTGGGGCTGCGGAGGTATCGTCTGCGGTGGATCGCATGTAAAACAATCCGCCATTAGTACAACCTATGCCGTGAGAATAAGTGCCACTGCCTTTTAGCCAAACGAATCCGCCACCCTCGGGGAATTCAATTGAGCGAGTCCATCCGCTAGAGGTATAGGTTGACCCGCTGTCTGCGCCTGCGCTCCTGATCGTGCCGTTGACCGTCAGGCGGCGAGTAGGAGAACCTGTATTGACACCCACCCATCCGGTCGAGTCCTGCACGAATATGCCTACGCCGCCATCCTCGTATAGCATTAGACCCAGGTTACTTCTCGCCTCGATGCGTTCGGCCAGAATCTTGCGGCTGACCCCAATGTCCCAGTTGGCGGTCAGCGCCACGCTGCCATCTTTCTTGAGCGCCGCCGCATCGAGCGCGCTCACATCGACCCCGTCGACGTTGCCGACGTTGGTGATGGCAAAGCCGCCCATGTCGAGCGCGGCCAGCATCGCCACGCTGCCGTCACGCAGCAGGTAATCGCCGGAGAGGTCGAGGGCGCTTTCGAGATAGAGCACGATGTCGGCCACGCTGATGCGTTTGGTGGCGCCGCTCGACACCTGCCAGAGGGGCACCTTATCGCCATCGGCCAGGGTAGTGACTAAACTAAAATTATCAATCGTTTTGTCTGCCATTAGTTGATCCTCAAATTGTTGCGCATTAGTTCGGCGATCGGCGTGGTGCTGTTGTCGGCCCACCGGTCGACGCTAGCCACATCCAGATCGGTTGTGCGGATGCTGTCGGCGTCGACCTCGATCGTGGCGCCCATGATGTACAGCGTGGCGTCGACGTTGATGGCGTTGCGCCCATCGGCCACACGCCGGAAGATGGCCCGGATGGTCTGAAACGGCGTCACGACTGAGTTGCAGTGTTTTAGGCGCAACTTGTAAAACTGCGCCGGCGTCGACTTCTTTTGCAAATCGCGCAGGGCCAAATCAAACAGCTGGTTAGCGGCCGATTCTAGATCCCCGGCTGCGGTCGAGTTGGCTTCGATGTCGTTAAACTTCATAAAGCCTTCGACCTGCCCGTAGGCGGTCTCGGCGGCGTCGTTGCGGATGTAGTTGCTGCCCGTGCTCAGCGTGTAGCCCACTGGCGCCGATTTTGTGGCGTTGGCCAAGGTCACAATCTGGCCGGCCGTCCCGCCCTTGACCTCGCCGCCGTAGGGTAGGGCGCGGCTGATCAGATCATAAGTGTCTTCGATACACTCAAACTGCTCGATAAAACAGGTATTTTCATCCGCCAGATCGGGATTCGCCGGCGCCTCGATCGCCCGCAAGCCGCTGCTGGGCCAGACCGTGTCAAAGGTCAACACGCGCGGCGCACTCATCCAGACGTGACAGCGACTCAGCTCGGCCAACTTGATTGCCGCGGCCAGGCACGACTCGCCGGCGTAGGTATAGTAGATATCGTTGTTGCCTGGCGTGGCCGCGGCGACGGCACTCCAGCCCGCCGGCAGCAGGGCGGCCAGGGCCGTGACGGCCGCAGCATGGGTTACAGGGCTGGTGCCCGAGTAGAGTGCCAGGTACTTCACGCTGCGCCAGGCCGTCTCACGCAGCAGATTGTCGCCGGCGACGACCAGCATCACATTGCCATCGAGCCCTGGGCGCACGCTGATGCGGTCGACGATGCCCGTGCCCAGCTCAGTCGGGCCATCATCCAGAATGGCGTAGCAGGTGGCGTAGCGTCGTTTCTGGACGATACTCGCCTTGGCATCGGCCACGGGAAAGGCAAACTCAAACGGACCGGCCCGGTCGACATTCCAGGTTGAGCGCCAGTAGCTGGCCGAGACGATCGGCCCCGATCCGTATTTGGTGCCGGCGCCATTGTGGATATCGATGTAAAACTGCACAGCCTAACCCCTCTACATCCACTGATCGTAGTGCTCAATCGAAATGCTGCCCGGGCCACCGGTAACGGTGACGGTCATGTTATTGGTGCCGTTGGGCAGCACCAGCCAACCGTCGACGGTGTGGATCGCATCGAGCACAAAGTTGGTGTACGCATCGACGCCGTCATTTTTGACCGTCAATTTACCCATGTCGATCACCAGGTCGTTGCCGGCGAGTACGGTGCCGGCAAACGTAAATTTGGTGTTGCTGCCCAGCTCAAACAGCAGGTTGGTGATGTTGCAGGTGGCCGTTACCGTGATGACCGCGTCGCGCACCTGCTCGACGCCGGCGACCGTGACCGCCACCACGTTGGCGCCGCTGGCCAGGCTGTCGGTCGTCGTCGTCGCCGTGCTCTTTTTCCACGGAAAGCCGGCTGCCTCAAAATCCAGATCGAGCACCGCCACCCGATCAACATCTTCAACCCGGCGCACGTGCGAGACGCCCAGCAGCCGGGTCAACTTAAACTGCTGCATGCCGTCCTCTTCGCGCTCGCGAATCAGCTGCGCATAGACGCCAATCTTGGCCTTGAGCGAGTCGACCTGGTCGCGCAAATCGGCGGCGTAGTCGGCGCCAAGGATGATGTAATTGCCCAGCTCATCGACGACAAAGTTGCCGTCCTCATCGATCCAGCGCGTATTGCCCCGGCCGACAAATTTGCCCCGGTAGTGGATCGGGTGGCGCTTGGGCAACCGGCGCGTCGTCCCCAGGTAGTCAAAGACGCCGCCCAGGCTGTCGAGCAGCGTGCTCGGGATCGAACCAACACCCAGATCGTCTTCGGGCAAGTATTCCGGCAGCCCGACGCCGTCAAACGTTGTATAGCGATATGGCATTAGCGCAACCCCACTTGGCGCAAGCCGTCCAGAATGATATCCAGCCCACTGCTCACCCCAGCCTCCACTTCGCGACGATCGGGATTACCCACGAAGGTCATCGGCATACTGATCGTTAGATTGCCGTTTAAGCCACCGCCGGCGCCAGCCGTGGCCATGCTCGAGTTGATGCTGCCCACGGCCGCATTCAGGCCGTCCAGCACGTTGTCCGCCAGGCGGCCGAGGCCGCGCTTGGCGCCACCCCCAATGCTCAGGCTAAAGTTTTCGCCGATCGCATCGCCCTCTTTGGAGGGTGAGGCAATGCCCAGCGCTGACTTGGCCGAGGCCAGGGCGGCATTGGCGGCGTTGGCGGCCGCATCGGCGATGGCGCCGGCGCCGCCGCTGATCCCGTTGACGATGCCGCTCACCATGCCGCTCCCAATCCCGGTCCAGTTCGCCGGCGAAAAGAAGCCTTTGATCGTCTCCATCACGCGCTGAATCGTGTTCTGGATCTCTTCCATCTCGCCGATCACACTGGCGGTGATGCGTGCCCAGGCCTGCGTGAATGCCTCTTGGACGCGGGCCATACTCTGGCCGGTGACGCGCTCGAACAGCCCCGTGCCATTGATAAAGAGCTCGCCCATTGCGGTCATAAAGGTGCCGGTGGCGAGTTTGATGTCGTCCCACATCCCGGTGATGTCACCGAAGATGAGGGCGCCGGCCGCCGAAAAGATCCGGCGAATCACGTTCCACATCGTGACCAGGAACTGCTCAAGCACTTGCATCTGCTGGCGGTAGATGTCGTTAAACTTTTTCAGCCCGGTGTTGGTGTCTTCGGCGATGCCCTCGGTGTTGCCCTGCCAGAGGCTGCGGATCTTCTTGGTGATNNACCTCCATCGCGCTGCGATAGATGGTCTTGACCCACTCGACAAAGAAGGCCAGGCTGGCCTGCATCTCGGTCCAGGCCGTGCCCCAGTCGCCACGAATGAGGGCCAGGCCCATGTTAAACGTATGCGCCCAGGCCTGGAGTGACTGGTCTAAAAGGGCGCCCATGAATTGCGCCCATTTGCTCGTCGACGTTTGCATATCGGCGAGGATAAGGTTGGTTTGGTCGCGGATGCCAAACCAGTTGTTGTACCAGGCCAGCGCAAAGAGCGGGATGGCGGCCGCCAGCACCACCAGCCCGCCGGATAGGCCGCCCATCGCCGCCGTGACGCTGCCGATCGCCGGGCCGATGCCGGCAAACATACTGATCAAACTGCCGATCGAGCTGATCAGCGTGCCCAGCACCACCAACACCGGGCCGACGACGGCCGCAACGCCGGCAATCTTTAGGATCCAATCTTGCGTGGCTGGCGACAGGTTGTTGAAGCGGTCAAGCAAATCGCGCAACACCCCGACCAACTGGAGCTTGAGCGGCAACAATTTCTCGCCAAGCTGTGCCTGGGCATTCTCCCACTCAGCATTGAGGATGCGCTGCTGGTTGGCCAGGCCGTCGCTGGTGCGGGCAAAATCGCCCTGCGCATTTTTGGTCTGCTCTAAAATCAGGGCGTAGGCAGCCTGCGCTTTCTGCGCCGCGGTTAGCTCGACGTTGCTGCCGGCCAGGGCGTCCTGGAGTTTGGTCTCGGCCTCGGCGACCTTTTGCATGGCGTCCCGATACTCTAGGCTGCCCTCGCCGTGCTCTTTGAGCGCCTTGGCCGCCGCGGCCTGCGCTTTCTCCAGATTGAGCGTGGCGCGATTGACCTTCTCCATGTCGATCGACACGTCAACCAGTCCCATCTGGAAGGCCTTGGCTTCAATGGCGGCCGCCGACAAGTTGACGCCCAGGGCGCGCAGCGGCTCGGTTTCACCGACCAGGCCGGCGCGCAGCTTTTCGAGTGCCTCGGTGGGATCGATGTTGTTGAAGCTGGCCAGGTCGCTGGCCAGCTCGACGATGCCCATCGACATCTCGGCGGACTTGTCGACGCCGATGCCCATGGCGTCGAACAAGTTGCCAAACGTGCCGACCGCCTCGAGCGCCTGCTGCTGGCTTTGGCCAAAGGCCGTGGCCGAGTCTTCGGACCAGTCGATAATGGCATCGGCCGACTCACCAAAGACCACGTTGACCTTACTCATCGAC
>CXWK01069726.1_pt1 | contig 13202 bp, 10 predicted proteins | sample 590851 | NCBI WGS metagenome assembly CXWK01 (sample SAMEA3498364, study PRJEB10139) | wastewater metagenome | biome: wastewater treatment plant; material: activated sludge | place: Denmark | collected 2014-08-01
TCATCTATATCTTGATTGGTTTTAGCTATCTGAGCTCTTGTCAAATTCAAAGAAGCTTGCGCAGCATTTATCTGAGCATTTATTACATCAAGCTTGTTTTGCAACGTGTCAGCTTCATTACGTTTCTGATTTGCCGCAGCTTGATTTTGATTGATCTGAGACTTTAGAGCATTGATTTGTGCGTCGAATTCATCGGCCCTAGCTACTTTTGTACTAGCTACTAAAGATAATAAAACAGCTACCATACTAAGTGCTGCCAGAAATTTTGTTTTTATAGTATTCATATGAATGTCACCCTCCTTTGACATTGCTGATATTATACCAAATTGTTCTGTGTAAATCAAACTTTTTATGCTTGTTTTTTTAAAGTTTTAGATACCTTATAAGAGCAAACCAGCTAGAGATAACACCTATCAGTATGCCTACGCCAAACATCCCACTAGCAATTATCCAAAAGTGTCCAACAAAGTACTCTAAAGTTGGGCCTGCTCCAAGTTTTTCGATCAGGAACGAGCTAATCGCTCTTGAGAAAGGTATTAGAATTAATAGCGATATAACTGCGCCAAAGATACCATACAGACTACCTTCTACCAAGAATGGCCCACGTATAAACCACTTGGTAGCACCTACTAGCTTCATTATCTCTACTTCTTCGCGTCGAGTAAATATTGCCATTCGAATTGTATTAAATATTATTAGCAGTGCTATTACCAAAAACACAACGCTCAAGACTAATCCAATTCTGCTTACCGAGTTGCTTATGCGAATTACATTCTCTACTACACCCTTGCGATTATCGTCTCTATTGTCAAAGCTCGTATCGGTAATTATTTTGGCCTCGGCTAAAGCTCGTATACCTGAGTTGGTATTTGAGATATTATCGATATTTGTAAGTTTCACTTCGAAGCTGGCTGGTAAAGGGTTGCCGATATCAGATGCAGACTTGGCTAGTTTCTGGCCTTCTTCACTAGAGTTCTCAAGACGCTTTAGTGCGTCGGCTTTGGTTACTAATGTTACAGAAGACACATTTTCAACAGTCCCAAGCTTGGATTGCAGCTCTTGAATCTGAGTCTGAGTAGCATCATCAGATATAAATATACTTAGGTCGATCTTCTCTCTTACTTGAGCTAATTGGGTATTTACAAATATTGTAGAGAAAGCAAAAAAAGTCATTATTAGTAGTGTCACTACCATTATTGCTGTAGCGGCAGTACTGAGCCACGCATTACGAAAGATATTTCTAAAACCTGTCTTTATGATCCTGGGTAGTGTGGTCATAAGCTATACTTCCCTATCTTTTCGTCTTTTATTATTCGGCCTCGATTAATAGTAACTACGCGTTTTTTGAGTGCATCAACGATCTCTTTGTTGTGAGTAGTAAGTAACACTGTGGTACCAAAACGATTGATCTTTAGAAGTAACTCAATAATATCCCAAGAGTTTTTTGGATCTAAGTTGCCCGTAGGTTCGTCGGCAATTAGTATCTTTGGGTTTCTTACTAGCGCGCGAGCTATTGCTGTGCGTTGCTTCTCACCACCAGACAGTTCGCTAGGATAACTATGCATTTTTTCGCTCAAACCCACTAATTGCAGTATCTTGGGTACAGCACGCTTTATCTCACGATTACTTACCCCAGATACCTCAAGCGCAAAGGCTACATTTTCAAACACAGTCATATTGGGCAATAGCTTAAAGTCTTGAAAAACCACACCAATACGACGTCGCAAATGAGGAATATTGGCCTTATCTATCGTGTCATAATCAATACTACCTACTATTATTTTGCCACTAGTAGGTACTTCTTCTTTTATTAAAAGGCGTATAAGAGTACTTTTGCCGGCCCCCGAGGCACCGACAATTGTTACAAATTCTTTTGGGTTTATATGTAATGAGACACCAGATAATGCGACCGTTTTATTGGGATACATCACTGAGACTCTATCAAGTAGAATCATATGTATTATTGTAGCTCAAAAGCGCCTTGTGTGCAAAGACATAGCCGCTTTTAACTCTAATAAGCGATAGTTGCTATAATAGACCTATGAAACCAATCATTAAATCCCTATCTGAGCTGTTAGAATCAGTTAATCTTGCTATAAAACAACTCGACATCGAGTCCGACAAAGCAAGATTAACCACACTAGAAGACTCCATTGCCGAGCCAGATTTCTGGCAAGATAGCACTAGCGCAGAGAAGATATCACGTGATGCGAGTGAGCTCAAACGTTACATTTCTAGCTGGGTTAGCCTCCAATCAGACCTGCAAACCACATTAGATCTTGCACAGCTAGAATCAGGCGAATCCGCCAAGCAAGAATTTAGTAATATTCTCGAAGATTTAGAGAAACGTTCTGGCGTCATGCTTGTGGCGGTAAAACTATCTGGTGAGTTCGACAAAAACCCAGCTATTGTGCAAATATCTGCCGGGGTCGGTGGTACTGATGCCCAAGATTGGGCTCAAATGCTTCAACAAATGTATATCAAATACGCCAATACTCAAGGATTGAGTGTAGAAATACTAGATACGTCGTTTGGTGAAGAAGCTGGTATCAAGTCGACTACTTTACTTATAACTGGTCAATTTGCCTATGGCCTACTCAAATGCGAAAAAGGTGTTCATCGCCTAGTCAGGCTTTCACCGTTCAATAGTGACAACTTGCGCCAAACCTCTTTTGCACTGGTTGATGTAGTACCTCAAATAGACGACAAATCAATTCATATCGACGAGAAAGATCTGCGTATCGATGTCTATCGAGCTGGTGGACACGGCGGACAAAGCGTCAATACCACTGATAGTGCTGTACGTATTACTCATATACCTACGGGAGTTACAGTATCTATTCAAAACGAACGCTCTCAACTCAAGAACAAAGCTACAGCACTCTCTATACTTAGTGCTAGGCTAGCGGAGCTTGCCCGAAGTCAGAAACTAGACGACATCGAGAAACTACGTGGCAAGGTCAAATCAGCTGATTGGGGGGCGCAAATACGCAGTTATGTCTTGCACCCTTATACCAAGGTAAAAGATCATCGCACAAACTTTGAGACTTCTGATACCAGTGGTGTACTAAATGGCAATGTACAACCCTTTATCGAAGCTTACTTAGAACAAAACATTTCAAAATAATATTTTGTATAACAAAAAGACCCTATAATATATTCATTATTAGGGTCTTTTTTGTTGCTTTTAAAAGATATTGTTACTTACGGTTTTTACTAAGTACTACATCTTTTGCAGCTTTTTTGCTTTTACGGTAAGCGTGTATTCCTGCACTCAAGCCAGTCATACCGAGCATGGCACTTAGGCCAGATTCTAGACCAGTGTCTGGAAGGGTTCCAGCTGGTACTTCGGTAGTTGGAGGAGTTACTGGAGGAACCGGGTTACAACGTGAGTCTCCTACAGGTATACCTGGTAAACACTCTTGCGGTTTTGGAGGTTCTGGAGTTTTTACTTTGGCATCATCACAAGTGTCGTATGGAACTTCTGTCGAACGAACACAAGCAACGTTGGTAAGTAATCCTTGGGTATTGTCTTTTACCTTTACTTGGTACAAGATATATCCATTTATTCCAGCGGCATAGTTTCCTACACCTACTCCACCGGCAGTAAATAGCGCACCATCCGGTATTGCATGTCCTTCAGGGTAAGTTGCGTTATACAACTTTACTGTTCCTGGCAAGAGTTCCAATTGTGATGGCAACTTATCAGTTATTACCACATTGTTCATCTTGTCAGTTCCTTCGTTTTTGAAGTCTACCTTGAAGTATAGTCTTTCACCAGCTTTGGCGTCTACTTGCTCTACAAATGATTGTTTTGGAAACGCTACAGTTTTTTGTATTTTTAGTGGTACTGCTTCTACTTTTACTTTTATTACTACGTAATTAGCATATTCGAAGCATCCTGGTACATTACCGTCTGGAGCTGTTTCACCGATCAAGGCACCTGAAGTAACGATATTGTCACTAAGTGGCATTTGAGTAACGCTGTGGGTACTAGCATAAGCTGAACCTGGTACGTAACTCACCTTAAATGGTGTTCCATTGGCACTTGTAAAGTCTACTGTATCATACACACTACCTGGTTGGGCATTGTCTGCTGATACCTGACTTACTGCATTCATTTTGGTACCGAATCCTGCAGGTAAACCAACTTTTACTTTGGTATTACGTGCTATTCCACGGTAGTTATTTGCTGCACTGTTGAGTGCTGGGTCTGCGCCGTTGTGAACATAAGTTCGCAAGGTTATTTCTTGGCCAACTGTTACGTTGATGTTGTCATAAAACGGACCTTGTCCGGTTTGTTTGCCATCGAAAAATTCAGTTTCATTACCATACATTGGAGTATTGTAAAATGAGTTGAATGTGACTTGGTCGAATCCTGTAGTGTTAGGACTCTCCCACTTCTTGGTTGGACGGTCTGGATACCATCCGGCAAAAGCCATTACTGGTACGATGACAGCTATTAAAGCCGCTAGTGTACCTAGGCCGATTTTGGTAGAAAGTTTCATAAGCTACCTCCTTTTAAAAGATGTTAGTTATATTATATTTGTTATTACAACAGCTTTCCAAAAGAAATATGCGCAGAGTGAATATTTAGTTTTTAAGTAACTTTTCTTTACTGGTGAGTATCATATCATATCTTAATTCTTATGTCAATACTTTTTGTAGTACTTTTTATGGTTAGTATTATTACTACAAAACTTCATATGGTTAGAGTATAAATTGTTTTTTAAAACACTTATGTCTATTGTCAATATGTCAAATATTAGGTATGAAAAAACCCCGAGACCGGGTGTTCACTCCCTCGTAAGAGAGTGAACACCCGAGAATCGAGGCCTTGCTGGTCTTCAACCGAAGTCGATTACCAGCATTTGCTCGCCTTAGCCCGGCGCCGTTGCTGGCGTAGGGATGGTGGCGGGCGGATCGGGATCCGACGGAGGCACCGTGTAGGCCGGCGGTGGCGGAACGCTTGCGGGCGGTGCCACTGTCGGTGTCGGTACCACCGAAGCAGGGGGAGCTGGTGTCGGAGGACCTGTGCCACCATGGCAGAGGTTGTCCGACAAAGCACATGTCGCAGGCGTCGGTGGAACCGGATCCTTGCAGTCGTACCCCGGAGGGCATTCGTCCGTCGGCGTCGTCGTCGGCGTCGTGGATGGCGTCGTCGGCGTCGTCGGTGGCGTCGTCGGTGGTGGAGTCGTCGGTGGGTAGTGCGGCGGCGTCCCTGGGGGTGAACCCGGAGGCGTCGGCGGCACCGGTGTGCTGGGGATGTACGGGATGGACCCGTACTGCACTACCGGCTGTGCCCCACAATCGATCTTGTAGACGAACTTCCGTCCGCCTCCGCAATCGAGTACCAACACGTCGAACGAACCACGGTTGAGCGTCGTCTTGTAGAGCGTGGGCATCACCTCAGGCGATGTCCCCGTCCGCATGGCGAGCGTCTCGTAGCGACCCGAACGGGTGCTGAGCACCGGACGACAGCCTTGCTCCAAGCCCTCGAGCGTGCGCAGAGCATCTGCGAACACGTTCGGGTTCTGGGCGTACTGCTGGGCTGCGTGGTAGATCTGCGCATCGGAGGTGCGTGGAAGCATTCTCCGTGCGTAGGCGATGTGTGCGGCAGTCAGAAGACAGTCGTGGGTACGACGGTCTTGGATCTGTCGATACATCTCTTCGGCGCTTCCTGTGAGGGATGGACCGAAGTTACCTCGCTGTCCGTCGTAGGCGTAGAAGTTGTCACACGCCGGGTTGTCCGGTGTGGGATCGTCTGCACCTGCGCTTGGGATGACTCCCAGTGCGCTGAGCAAGAGCAACAGCACTACCGCAGCTGCGGTGAGCAACACTGCTCCACTCAATCGTTCACGATTGGTAGTCAAGGTACTTACCCCCTTTCTGGGGTAGATGGATGATATGGATGCCTTTCGAATACAGAACACTTTTTCGTTTTCAAGGCAAGAAAGCGAAAAAGTCACTATATACGAATCTGTTAAAGATAGTAGCATATCCTGGGGGAATTTGCATTCCCCCAGGACAGCTATTGCCGAAGAACTACTGCTGAGCAGCGACCTGCTGGCTCGGTGTGAACACCGAGGTCGGCTGGTCGATCTCCGGCGGCGGCTCGGGAGCCGTTGTCGGTGCAGTGACGGTTGGATTCACCGGAGCGGTAGCTGCCGCAGCCTGCTCGTCGTCACCGCCATCGTTGTTCGTCGCCTGGTCGTTGTCGTTACTGCGCACGAAGAGCACAGCAACAGCAGCAGCCAGAAGGGTGAAGAAGATGACGATGACCCAGTAGTGGGCATTGAGTACGCCACCTTCGTTGCGTTGCCACCACTCAGGACCACCGCGGTCCTCGAGCCACGGGTGCCAGTTGCTCCCGTACATCACGAAGCGCCAGAACAGCAAGTTCACGAGGAACGCGGCTGCCGTGATGCCACCCCAGAGAAGCCAGGGGAAGTCACCATCGAGACGGTCGAGACGGCGCTCAACCCTTCCGACACGCTGGTCAGTGCCCTCACGCATCTGTCGCTCGCCGGCAAGGCCGGTGGCGATCTGTGCGATGGCATGATCTTGCTGATCGAAGCGTCCACCCTCTTCGAGGATGGATGCGACGTCGGCCGCAATTCCACCGATCTCACTTTCGTGACGATCGATGATCTGGCCATGGGTCACCACACGCGATGCAACAGCACGGTGCTGCGCATGTTGCGTGCCGTGTTCACGGAGGATCTCCGCTACACGATCATTGACTCGTTGCTGATCCATCAGACCTCCTCGGTCTTGTTGTTGGTTTGGTTGTATGGGTACTACAGAAGTCGAATATTACTTCGGCTTCAGATGATACTCATAGTAGTATATAGATTGCAGCTCCTTTGGAGGGGGATTGCTCCCCCTCCAAAGAAACTTTTGGCAGAATTAGGCCCGGAAGCCCAGCTCTGCCATCTCGGCCACACCCTCGCGGGCGCCGTCGAGAATCGAATCCAGTTCGGCGAGCAGCTGCTCGTCATCACTGGGCTCGGTGGTCTGACCACTCTGATCGTCGTCGGCGACGGGCGGAGTCTCCTCCACACCGCCTTCCGGCTCGTCGACCTGAGCCACATCGACTTCACCGTCCTGATCGTAGAGACCAGGGGTGTCATCGGCAACGACCACCACATCGGGAGCCGAGGGAGTCTCCTCCATCGGTTGGTCAGTGGTGTCACCCGAAGTAGTCGGCGAAGTCTCCTCCACCTTCTTCTCCTCGGGCTGGTCGTCGGTGCTGCTCTTGAGCGGAGCGTGGCTCTTCAGCCATGCCCTCGTGTTCTTGGGATCCTCGGTGAGGTCCAAGCCCACGTACTCCTCGAGACTCACTAGCCCACTCAGCAGCATGTCAGACAGTGTCCGTCCGTTGCTACTGAAGAGGTCAACCTCCTTCTTGTCGGTGAGCTGGTTGCGACCCTTCAAGAAGTCCGGACGCTTGAGGATGAGGTACCACAGCACCCGTGCGAAGTGATCGCGGTTTGCCGGGCTGAGCGTGTTGTTGGCCGAAGCCATCTTCACGATCTCCCGAACCAGATCATCGCACTGCTCCGAGTTGAGAACCGAGACGAGTTGGGCGTACTTGGGACGCACGCCCGGGTCGTTCGGGTCCTCACCCTCAGAAGGGATGAAGGTTGCGAGCAACTCTTCACCCATCAGGGGCACTTCGATGTCAGCATCGCGGGCTCGACGCTCTTCGACCTCAGCAGCCACCAGCTCGCGCTGGCGCTCGGCCTCGGCATCGTCTGCTTCGGCCTTGTTCTGGGCATCCTCGAGGGCGGCGCCGACGGCGGTCTGATCGGGATGATCAGGCTCGTCGCTGGTGTCGCGGTCGTAGAACGGATGACCTGCTGCCTGCATCTTGCGACGCACGACCTTGAAGAAGATCGGGGTGTTGGGCCCGAGCATGTCAGGATGTGCATCGATGTCGGCGAGAGATGTGACCATCGAGATGGTTGGGGTGTTGACCCGACCACTCAGTAGTATCGCATCTTGCCAAGTGAGCCACGGGAACTTATCGCTGGGTTTCGGATTACCTCGGTTGAAGTGGTCAGCCACTTGGGCGGCCGTCCACTGCGAGGTCTCTCCACCCTTCTGTCCAGCCTTCTGCTTGGGTCGCGGAACATCGCGAAGCTCTTCATCGCGAGCGAGCACCTGCTCGGGCACCTCATCGGCGCCGTCATCGGTGTCACTCTCGTTGAGTGGTTCCTCATCCGACTCTGCATCGCCGTCGCCATCGTCCGGAGCGGTCAACGCTTCGAGCTGGGCTTCGGTGAGCTCATCGGGGTTTTGCGGGTCTTCGTCAGCCATTACGGCCTCCTTGTTGATTGTCGGTTGTGGGCTACCCTTTCGGGTATATTCAAAGATTTCTACGGGCAGTACAGAGAATTAACTCTACCTACCGCGTCACGAAAGAGTGTACTACAAAAATACTATTTTGTCAATAGTTTATTAGCTTAAGCAATATTTAAGTACAAATCTAGTCTGTAGGTGTAGTGGCTTTGAGCATACCGTCGACTTGCTCGTCGATGGCTAGTCGATTGTTTTCGAGTTCGTCAATAGTGTCTTGTTCTATCTGAGCCGACCAACTATCATAGTTATCTATCTTCGAGATGATATAGCTCTCCACCTCTTGGTCTTTATCGGCTTCGATCAATTTTTCTAGATGAGTCATATCTTCTTCGCTAAGTTTTTCGTTAATTTTTTCTAATAATCTAGTCTGTACGGTGTCGCCAAGTTGCTGCAACAGCTTGTCTTGTATAGCCTTGTCGAAGTCTTGAGCACCTAATTTTTTTATTATTTCTTCTCTAGTTAACATATTGGTATCTTTCTTATATTATCATCTACACTTTATTACTAGCATTACTTACGACTGGTGGTGGTTCTGGTGCTGGCACAGGCGAATCTACGAAGAATGGGTTGATATCTTGATCGAGATCAGTGGCTACATCTTCTTCACCTTCACTTAGTTGCTCTGCCCCGGACATTATCTCGGCTTTGAGTTTATCAAATTGTTCATCGACAATACTTCTTATCTTCGGAAAGGTCTGTATCTTAAATTGTTCTATCTTCTTCTCGTCACCCTCACCAATCAGCCGCATATACTCTTCTTGTTGTTCGGGTGTCATTTTCTCTACTAAGGCAGTATTGACTCGAGCGTTCAAGGCTACAAAAAAGTTCTTAGAAAAATTTGCTTTTTCTTCTTGGCTCAAGTCGTTCATATTGAGCTGCTCAAATACTTTGTCGTCTAGTAATGTGTTTGAATCGTTCATAAATTATCCCTCTTGTTTAACCGAAATGTCCGGCTGCTAAATGTTGGAAGTATTCTGGAGCCTGATCGATCTGTGCGTTTCTAAGTAGCAATAATGCTTCTCTTTGCTCAGTACCGAGTCTATTGAACGCATCTTCACCAATTACGCTTTTGAGTCTAGCGATCGCTTCCACACGTTGCTGCCCAGATATAAAGTCACCATTAGCTAGCCGATCATTGAGCTCGCCATTGTTGATAGATCCATATCTGTGATCAGTTACTGGGGTGGGTGGACGGTCCAAGGCATTTACTAGTTTATAAGCACCGATTGCTCCGACTATTGCTGCTGCGGCTGCACCAGCTCGTTTACTCCACCTACGGGCGGTGGTTTGTTTTTCTTGAACACCCAACTCTTCACCTATAGTGGACTTGGTATCTTTGCCTACGCCAAATCTTTCTGAGTTACCGGCCATTTCACCAATACCTCGAGAAGCGTTGTAAGCACCGTAGCCACCAAGTGCAGTTCTACCACCGAAGCCCAATACCGCAAGTGGAGCTAGGCCAGTAACTGTACCTGTTATGCCGATAGCGGTTAGGGCCAAGCCGGCTGCTATTCTACTCTTAGGGTGCTTCTTGAGCCATTCGTTGATCTTAGCAAGTCGAGGGTGCTTCGCTTCGCGTTGTGCTAGCATTTCGGCATCGACTCTAGCCCTAACCTTCATAAGTTCTTCAACCTTCACCTGATCAAAAAGTGCAACTTCAGTTTCTTGTCTTAGAAGTGTATCCCTTTGGTATTCAGCTTGTCTGTCCCGATAGTCGATCTGAGCTTGAATATTGCGAGCAAAATCTTCATCACTGAATTCCTTATAGGCATCTTCTCGGTCTTCTGGAGGTAATACTTTTTGTTGTTCTAACTTGCTTTGTGTTGACTTCGACTGTTCAACATAATCTTTTGACAGATTGAAGTTCTCATTATTTATTCTAATATTCTCTACATGTCTTCTAGATAGAGATGCACAATAATTTTCGAATGCAATATTTAGTTTTTCTTTGGCAGCAGCCAATCGCTCTTTCTCGTCTTTGCCGGCTAGTAGTCTTTCGGAGTCTATGCGAGCAGCCGCCCATTCTTTGACTGACAGATCGTAGGCTGCTTGAGCTTCACTTATCTCTGGAGCTACTACTATCGGTTCTTGTCCGACCGGTACTTCTGGAGGTGGTACATGTATAGGTGGGTCTGGAATAGGATCACCGCCACCTGGTGGATCTAGCGGAGGATCTAGTATTGGTTTGACTGGTTCCTTGGGTTTATTTACTATCTTAGGCTCAATCACTGGTATTTCTATCTTATGATCGTTCCATTCTTGGCCTTTTTCTCTTAATTTATCCATCTCTTCCCAAGACGCACCACCAGTTTCTAGCCATTCTTTTAAGACAGCTTTATCGTATTTTTTTAGCAGTGCCAAATCTTCAGTAATTCTGGCTTTTTCTTCTACATCTTCTTTGCCTAGAGCGCTCCGTTGGTCTTTGAGATAAGTCGTCATTGCTGCAATCTCAACCGGGCTGAGTTTGACACCATCGACATGTTCGCCATCCGCATCTAGTAGCGCTAACCACTGCTCTTCTCTCCAGCGATCTACATGCGTAGCAACAATCTCAGGATCGTATTTGAGTTCACCTGTCCGACTAGATATCACCATTTCGTCATGCAAGAGTGGCTTTTCTTTGCGCCTTAGATCTTTGAGTCTTTCCCAAGATGCAGCCATCTCCTCTTGTACTTGTTCGGGGGTCAATGTTTCGATATCTACAATTTCTGGTTCTTTTGCAACTTCTGCTACTGGAGTGTCGTTGGTTGTAGGAAATAGTTCGCGCATCTTAGCTTCGAGGCCAGCGCGTTCTGCCTCCAAAAGAGGCTTATCGGCTTCTGAAGCATTCATTACTTCACGATCTTTACGCTCCAAAGCTATCTTCCAGGCCAGCTTTTCATCGGCTTCTTCTAATTTTACTTCAATTTTGTCAGGCTTTGGTTCTGGTGTAGTAGGTCTCTCGGCAGATGGACGAGGTGGTGGTGCTGGGCGATCAGAGGATGACACAGGTGGTGAGACCGGTGCGACATCTCGTGGCAATGGCACAGCGGGATGCTCCACCTTAGGACCTACGCCGTCTGGTCCGCCAACTTCTGGGGGAGCTTCTGGTGGAGTTGGGGTTGTCGAAGCCGAACCAGCACTTTCTTGAATTGCAATTAGTTCTTTTGTAAGCCTTTCATCTTCGCTGGCCTTCGCAGCTATAGACGCTGCCATATCCGGATGAGATTCTGCTAGATCTGGGTCGATAGCGCCAGTTGGTGATGGTTCGGTCATGAATGTTTCCTATATATCTTTGTATACAATAATATTTTACTTATGCTTAAATACTATCATAAGAAGAATACAGCCTCAAGTCAAGCAAAACTCTAACGTCTTTTTTTCTTTTTGCGCTTCGATTTTTTAGACTTGCGTATAGGGCTAAGTTTGACACTTTTATTGGTATCTACTCTAGAAGAACTTCGAGAAGAGCTAGACCTCTTAGTCTTTACTACTTCGGCCTCTGTAGCTTGGCTAGTAGCATACTTGGCACCTTCAGTAATCTCAGTGGTTGGCGCCTCTACTTCGGCCTGTGGTTGTATCTCTACCTTGAATATAGTAGTAGCTATCTCGGAATTGATACCGTTTTGTAATTGAGTAAATAGTCTAAATGCCTCAGACTTGTACTCTACTAGTGGATCGCGCTGGCCATAGCCTCTTAAACCGATTCCATCGCGTAAATGATCCATGGTTTCTAGGTGCTGTAACCATGCCGAGTCGATCACCTTAAAACACACCAATCTATTTATAAGCTGCATAGTGTCATCGCCAAATTGCTTGGCTCTCTGTGAATACATATCTTTTGCTATACCCAACAAGTTGCTAACAACATCTTGCGGCAATTTACTAGTAATCTTTTTTGGCCAATCAGTATGCACCGGTATTACGCTACGAGCACTCTTAGCAACATCTTCTAGCTCTATCATAGATGTCGAACTGTTGGTGTGTGAGTTTACAATAAGAGTAAACTCTTGCTCCAGCGCTTCAAAGATATCTGGTTTGAGATCACTAGACTCCAAGAATCTGCGCCGCTTTTTGTATATAATTTCACGCTGAGAATTCATGACATCATCATATTCAACCAAATGCTTACGAATATCAAAGTTGTGTCCTTCCACTCGTTTCTGAGCAGTTTCGAGTGTGCGCGATATCATCTTGTTCTCGATAGGCGTATCTTTTGGCACATTGAGCGTATTCATCAGTGAACCAATACGGTCACCACCAAATACTCGCATTAGATCATCTTCGACGCTTACATAAAATTGGCTCGAACCAGGGTCTCCTTGTCGACCAGATCGCCCTCTTAACTGATTGTCTATTCTACGTGACTCATGACGTTCAGTACCAAGTACGTGCAGCCCTCCGAGTTCTTTTACTTTTTCATCAAGCACAATGTCTGTACCACGACCAGCGATATTTGTAGCAAGTGTTACTGCTCCAACCCGTCCAGCCTCAGATACTATCCCCGCTTCGGCTTCGTTGTTCTTGGCATTGAGTATAGTATGATTCACTCCAGCTTTTTTGAGCATACCACTAAGTATTTCGTTTTTTTCAATACTTACTGTACCAATAAGTACAGCTTGACCTTTGCTATTGCGCTCTTTTACTTCTTGAACAACAGCATCAAACTTACCTTTTTCGGTCTTGTAGATCTTGTCTTGCAGGTCTTTACGAATCATTGGTCTATGGGTAGGTATTTGAGTTACTTCTAGAGAATATATTTTGGCAAACTCTTCGGCTTCGGTCATGGCTGTACCGGTCATACCAGCTAGCTTGTTGTACAGTCTAAATAGATTTTGAAAGGTAATAGTAGCTAGCAT
>CXWK01021380.1_pt2 | contig 13201 bp, 16 predicted proteins | sample 590851 | NCBI WGS metagenome assembly CXWK01 (sample SAMEA3498364, study PRJEB10139) | wastewater metagenome | biome: wastewater treatment plant; material: activated sludge | place: Denmark | collected 2014-08-01
GGAGAATAGGCATCTGTCGATTTGGAGCGACCTTGTTCGACTACAGAGTACATGCAAACCGTGAGGCGCCCCTCTCCAAGCCGAAGCAGAAGGGAACCACCATGTTGAAAACTGTCCTCAGCCTGATAGCCGTCGCATCCGCCGCAGTACTCGCCTATGGCGCTACGAAACCCGACACGTTTCGAGTTCAACGGTCCACTCATATTCACGCCTCCCCCGAAACAATTTTCCCGCACATCGACACGTTGGCCAATTGGCCCGCCTGGTCGCCATGGGAGAAGATGGACCCGGCGATGAAAAAGACGACGAGCGGGCCGACCCACGGCAAAGGGGCCGCCGTGGCATGGGACGGCAACAGCGATGTGGGTACGGGCCGTATGGAAATCACCGACTCCACCCCGCCGTCCAAAATCACCTTCTCGCTCATTTTTCTGAAACCATTCGAAGCCCACAACACCGCCGAGTTCACGCTCGAACACACAGACGACGGTACCCGTGTAACCTGGGCGATGTTCGGTCCACAGGGATACCTGATGAAACTCATGAGTGTGTTTGTCGATTGCGACCAGATGATCGGCAAGGATTTCGAGGCCGGTTTGGCTGCGCTCAAAACGGTGGCCGAGAAGTAGAAAGGAGCATCCCATGCGGTACGTCGATGGATTCGTGTTACCCGTACCAAAGAAGAACCTGAAGGCGTATTTCACGATAGCCCAGAAGGCGGGCAAGATTTGGAGGGAGCACGGCGCGCTGGAATATCGCGAATGTGTCGGTGACGATCTCAACGTCAAGATGGGCCTTCCATTTCCGCGTTTGGCCAAACTTAAAGCGGGAGAAACCGTCGTGTTCTCCTGGATCGTCTACAGGTCACGCGCCCACCGCAACAAGGTCAACGCCAAAGTGATAAAGGACCCCCGCATGAACGACATGTGCGACGCGAAGTCGATGCCGTTCGATATGAAGCGCATGAGCTTCGGTGGATTTACTCAGAAGACAGTAACTTGAACAACAAATTGATGCGAAAAGGCCTTGTTTTATAGCGCTGCGCACTGACAGGCGTTGTCTTAATTGCTGACTTCTGAGTAGTGTATTAGTCAGCGTATAGACCAGTGATCATCATCTGACGGAGGCCGGGCATGCCATCTTCAACCAACGCAATCACCAGCGGCACTGTGACCTTGTTTATCGGTACGCGGAAGGGGGCCTTCATCCTCAAGAGCGATCGCACCAGGCGAACCTGGAAATTGTCCTCGCCGATCTATCTCGGTCATATCATCCATCATATGGTCTGCGATCCACGAGACAAGCGCACGATCCTGATGGCCGCCAGCACCGGACACTTGGGCCCGACCATTTTTCGGTCTACTGATGGAGGCAAGACCTGGAAAGAATCCACCGCACCACCGACCTTCCGAAAACGTCTGGAAGATGAGAAGGGACGCACTGTTGGACATGTCTTCTGGCTCACTCCCTGCCACGCAAACGAGCCAGGCTCATGGTATGCCGGCACCTCGCCGCAGGGGCTCTTCCGTTCCGACGACGGCGGTGCAACCTGGAAACCGTTTTCCTCTATCAACGACGATCCCCAGTACATCGAATGGATGGGCAGCGTGCAGGACGGCACTCCGGACGGCCCGAAGTTGCACTCGATCATCGTGGACCCGCGCGACCCCAAGCACCTGTATTTCGGCATGTCCGGCGGCGGCATCCACGAATCGATCGACGGCGGCAAGACCTTCGCGCCCCTCATCAAAGGGATGGAGACGGTCGAAGGATTTGATGCATCCGTCGTGACCTATCACGATCCACACTGCATCCGGCTCTGTCCCAGCAATCCGGACCGGCTCTATCATCAGAACCACTGCGGCATCTATCGAATCGACCGTCCTTCTACCGAATGGGTACGAATCGGAAAGACCATGCCAAAGAAGGTCGGCGATATCGGGTTTCCCATGGTCGTCCATCCACGCAATGCCGATACGGCCTGGGTCTTTCCGATGGACGGCACAACCGTGTGGCCACGCGTAAGCCCCGAGGGAAAACCAGCAGCCTATGTCACCCGCAACGGCGGCACCAAGTGGATTCGCCAAGACAAGGGCTTGCCCCGCTCGAACGCCTGGTGGACTGTGAAACGGCAGGCCATGACTCACGATACCCACAACCCTGTCGGCCTCTACGTGGGGACTACACAGGGTGAGATCTGGGCCAGCCACAACGAGGGATCGACCTGGACGTGCATCGCCAAACATCTGCCAGAAATTTATTCGGTAGAGGCGGCAGCTCTCGGACGATGAGAATCCATATCCCAGGGGCTCTCCGCTCCTATACCGGGCAACAGACCAAAGTTGAGGTGGAGGGAGCCACGCTAGCCCAAGCACTGGATGCGCTCGACCAGCGATTCCCCGGCCTCCGCTTTCGGATCATTACAGAGCAGGACGCCGTTCGTCCCCATATCAGAATATTCATCAATGACAGACAGACCTTTCACCTGGCCGAACCGCTGCACGACGACGATGAGATCTATATCGTCTGCGCACTGAGCGGTGGGTAAACAGGGAGCCGGATCTCGGCATCTGATCCCTGACCTGAGGCTGTCGATTTTCACAAGTTCCTTCGACTAACAGGTAGAGTCGGATCACTCACATGAAGAAATAAAGCCGCCGAAAAGGCTTACGACCATACAAAGGGGAAACGATGATGAGCACCAATACCATTCGCCTCCACCGCGTGCTTCGAGCCTCACCGGAACGCATCTATCGCGCATTCCTCGATGCCGATGCCATGGCGAAATGGCTGCCACCCAATGGCTTTACGGGCAAAGTGCATCACCTGGATGCACAGGTCGGAGGAACCTTCAGAATGTCGTTCACCAACTTCACGACCGGCAAGAGCCACTCGTTCGGAGGGAAATACCTTGAGCTCGTGCCACATGAACGGCTCCACTACACCGATACATTCGACGACCCGAACCTCCCAGGAGAAATGCGCGTAACAGTGACGCTAAAGCCGGTTTCGTGCGGAACGGACGTGAATATCGTGCAGGAGCATGTGCCTGCGGTCATTCCTCCCGAGGCCTGCTACCTTGGTTGGCAAGAGTCCCTGATCTTACTGGGAAAGCTTGTCGAGGCTGAGATTCCTGAGTAACGCGATAGACGAGCTGGATCATCCGTATCGAAGGACGTATAGGGTCTGGTCGCATATACCGTGACGCTCCCTACCCCTTGATCGAGTGAGTTGCAAAGTTTAGGGTGAAAGGCAATTTGCAGCGGACAGAACGAATATGTCGTGATTGCGCAATAGGAAAGACGTCAACATGGGCAAGCATACGATTGCGAAGAATACGATTTGTCTGTGGTATGACAACGATGCCGAAGAGGCCGCGCGTTTCTACGCGGCGACCTTTCCCGACAGCACCGTGGGCATAATCCACCACGCGCCGAGCGATAACCCCTCCACCAAAGCAGGCGAGGTACTCACGGTGGAGTTCACCGTCGCTGGGATCCCCTGTATCGGTCTCAATGGTGGTCCCGCCTTCAAGCACAATGAAGCCTTCTCCTTCCAGATCGCAACCGACGACCAGGAAGAGACTGACCGCTACTGGAACGCCATTGTGGGCAATGGCGGCCAAGAGAGTGAGTGTGGGTGGTGCAAAGACAAGTGGGGCGTCTCTTGGCAGATCACGCCACGCGTGCTGATGGAAGCAATAGCGGCAGGTGGCGAAGAGGCCAAACGAGCGTTCGATGCAATGATGACCATGCAGAAGATCGACGTGGCCGCCATCGAAGCCGCACGACAAGGTTCACGCATTCATTGAACACAATACCCGATCTCGCTCTAAACACATGTGCCATGAGTTCGCTCACCACAAGGGAATGGATGGAACCGGGCAAGCCTCCCATGGAATCTACGGGCACGGCTGAAATGAAGATGTTGCTGGACGGGCGATTCCTCTACCAAGAATTCAACGGACAGATGATGGGGCAACCCTTCAATGGCATCGGCATCGACGGCTATGACAACATGAGGAAGAAATACGTGACGGCCTGGATGGATTCCATGGGCACCGGCATTTTCTTGATGGAAGGAACCGCCAGCCCTGACGGCAGGACCATCACATTGCGTGGCTCACATCCAGAGCCAGGCGGAGGCAAGATGACCCATCGGGCCATCTGGAAAATTATCGATGCCGACAACCAGACCTTCGATATGTATGGGGCACACCACGGTCAGAAGGAAATGAAGATGATGGAGATCGTGTACACGAGAAAACCATAGGCAGATTCAATAGCTCAGGCTGAGAGGCGTTGCCTCTCAGCCTTCCCCCCCCGTAAGCGCATCCGCCCATCACTCACTGATCCTCTGCATCTCCTCACTCTCCTCAAAGATATGCGACGGATCGTCTCATGCCCCCCACCGTGCTGTGAAAACCTTCCAGTCCACTCAAGCAGTATTCCAAGAGCACCAATCCGAACACATGAGAATCGTGCCGGCGCCATGCTACAGTGTTCCAACCTAGGCAGTTCAAGGCCACACACAGACTAGTTACAATTCACTCATCCACCAGGAGACAATCATGCGAATCTCATCCCTCGTGCTGGCATCACTCTGCTTCATGCTCACCGTCTCGCCCGCTATGGCAAAAGACCAGAAAGGACAGAAGCCGGTGAATCCCCTGGCCATGATGGAGTTATGGAAACAGGCCGCCATGCCCGGTGAGCCGCATAAACTCTTTGCGACATTGGCCGGCAGTTGGACCACCGCTACAAAGGAATGGATGGAACCAGGGAAACCGCCGATGGAATCAACCGGTACGGCAGAATCACGGATGCTGATGGAGGGACGATTTCTCCACCAGGAATTCCACGGCGAGATGATGGGCCAGCCGTTTACCGGCATGAGCATCGACGCCTATGACAACATTCGGAAGAAATACGTCACGGTTTGGGTAGATACGAGAGGGACCGGTGTCTTCATTATGGAGGGGACTGGGAGCCCAGACGGGAAAACCATCACGTTGCGAGGCTCACATCCTGAGCCGGGTGGAGGCACGATGACCCATCGGGCCATCTGGAAGATCATCGACGTCAATAATCAACTGGTTGAGATGTACAGCGCGCACCACGGCCGGAAAGAAACGAAGATGATGGAGATCATGTATACCAGGAAACAATAGGAGCCGATGGCTGCCAACAAATAGCCGTCTGCAGCAGGACTGTCCTGAGTGAAACGAAGCCTGCGGTAAGTTTATTGAACCAGACGAACGGAGGAGGATCCCCGATAAGACAGACCAAACGCAGTTGGAGCGAGGTGTAATTCTGCCTTACGCAGCCTGCTCGCCCTTGACCTGCCGTTCTGCTTCCAGCCAATGTTCCACCTCATGTCCATTCTGGAATCCGCTTTGTTCATACAGGAGATAGGCGCGTACTGCGATTTGCTGATGAAGCTGATTGTGACTGTCCACGTGAGCCGATGGTCGTCTTTTAGTAGATCCGACGGAAGACGACTCCGGTTGAATTGCTCGACGAGGGCCGACCGTTCCACCCACCTCGGCCACTGATGCACGACGCTCATTCGTCTTGGTCTTTTTCTGTTCACCACTCGCCCGACGCGCCATAATCCTCCTCCACGTGTCACACCCGTTTACATCCTAGACCATCAAAGGGACCAGTTCCCCTAATAAGGGTCTCGCTCGCATTGTACCCAGATCACTCAACGATACAACATTCTTGGGAGATTTCCAAATCCTGGCCATGGCACCACAGATCAAAGTCTAAGTCGCAACTGCGTTCTGCATGCTATTTCTTCACGCTGTTTCACAATAGAACAGTTGGAATATTGCGGGTAGCATCACATGACTTGATGTGGTAGCGTGAAAAGTATCCACACAACAGAGTCTGGAACCGATCGCCCGCCTGCACGCATCTCACTCGCGACCCATTCCAGTCTACTCACGACCCACTTCTCACAGGAGGTGCCCTATGAGACGTCCCTATGTATTTCAGTCACTCTGTGGTTGGTGCACAATCCTCTTCCTCACAGCGGCCTGTGCCTCAGCAGGTGACAGCAAGAAAAGCGGTTCGTCGATGATCGTGTCAAACGGGAAACAGGTCACACTCGAATACACCTTGAAGCTCGACGATCAATCGATCGTCGATACGAATGTCGGGGGAGAGCCAATACAACTCACTCAAGGCAACCATGAAGTCGTTCCCGGTCTTGAGAAGGCCCTGGAGGGCATGACCATTGGGGAGAAAAAGAAAGTGACCGTTGGCCCGGCAGACGCCTACGGCGCGGTTGATCCTCAAGCGTTTCAAGAAGTGGATAGGAAGATGGTACCGGTCGAATCGCAAAAGGTTGGGACACAGCTAGAAGGAACAACCTCCGATGGCAAAAAGGTATACCCACGAATTGCCGAAGTGAAGAACGAGACCGTTGTGCTCGACTTCAACCATCCGCTGGCTGGCAAAACCCTCTATTTCGACGTCAAAGTCTTAGGCGTTGCACAAGCCACAACGAAGTGATTCTTCCTTCCCTCGTGCGGGGCGATCACCGCCCCGCACGAGAAAGATGGTTATGCTGCTATACATTGCACCCATGTAACCTACGCCTTACACACACGTAACCAACGGCTTGCACTCACTCAATCCAGATCAGCCGAGATCTGGAAGCTTCGCGATGTACTGACTCGTGTGGGCCGCAAGCTTTTGCTTCACTTGCTCCCGGACGCTTGACAGTACTTCGTCGTTGATCGTCACCTTTCCTGCGCATTTCTCCAGCTGTACTTCGTCCTTCCGAATTTTAAAGAAGAGGATCTGCGTCAAGCTTGACTGCGCCTTCAAGCTAAACGCCATCAATGAGACCATAAATTGATCGTTGTCTCCTTGTTCAGCCAAAGCAATTTGGAAGTGTCCAGTATTCGCATGCTTGGTCTCGCGGTCAAAAATGGTCATCCAGGGCTTGCTGCTGTCCATCGATTTCAACGCTTCGAGCGTCGACATCACGATGGCAAGGGCTGCCGGAGCGCCTCCCAGAAAGGCTCCCGCGACTTTGAGGATTGCCTCATGCGCCTCAAGGCCGTTGGCTTCTTCCGTGTACGAGGAGAAACTGTGGTCTTGAATGACCCATCCGATATTCTGCAGCACCTCGAAGTAAGCGTTGTACCATTGGGTGACATTCGTTTTGTCCGGCACTTGTTTGTTGGCCACCAGCTGGGCGAGCAGGCTGGAATTGACAATATCTTGCCGCCGTTCGCTCGACACACCTTTGACAAAAGACACCACATCTGACGCCACGACCATGGCCTGGGTCTTCTGCGCATTGAAGTCAATGATCTCGCGACTGCTCTCGACCGCATCGCGCGTGGGAGACGGCAACTTCGCGGCAGTGACGAATTCACGAGCCGAGATGGGGGTGACATTCCTTGTCATCTGATATCCTCCTTGATGAATGGATCCTTGTACTGAGTATCGTTGGCACGCTGTCTTGCACGAGGTCCAGAATCTTCCGTACCTTCGTAGTCGTCACGACAGTGATGGTCGACTGGTACCTGATTTCCTCTTTCGTCGAGTAGCCCGACGCCCACTTTTCTCCTGGATGGCCTTCTTACGCCCACGCCGCTCAACTGACGACGTCGCGGGATACCGCTGTCTCGATAAGCCAGTGGATGTGGCGTGAGTGTGGCCCACTGAAGCTTCTGCAGGCTTACTCCCCGGTTGCAGATGCTTCAGGATCCAATCGAGTGACTTCACCGCCGATATGACCGTATCAGGATCGGCCTGCGGCACTTTCCTGAGTATCTCTCTAATAAATCTCGTTTTCGTCAAAACAGAGTCTTGCTCACGTTGAGTCGCTGAAGACTCGGTAAACGCAGCGCGGTACTTCTCGATTATGTTATCGCGCTCTTGAGGGAGGGACCGGCTGATAATCGCCCGGATCATCGCGACATCCGCAATGGTAATGGCATCCCATACACTGCGCGTATCCTTGAAGCGTGCTTGTACCAAGGCCTCGCATCGCGAGAGCGCCGCTTCCCGATCCGCATCTTCCTTCCCGAGCAACACTTCGATGACCACAGCGTTGAGGATCGGATAGGGATCGTCCATTCCCTCTCGTTGTCGTTGCTCTGCGGCTGCACGATAGTCGGCGGCCGCCTGGGCTAAGTGAACCCGTATCTGCGCTGCATCCGTTTCAAGCTGAGCCAGTTTCTTCTGCGCCCCGCCCATGAGGCTCAGACGCTCCGAGGTCTTCGCAAGCGCAAGGAGATGACGTCCCTTGTCGATCGCCTCCTGGATCATGACCTTGTTGCCGTCTTTCTCTCCACACCGCACCGCAACATTGATCCATTGCTCAACGACACGCAGCGTCGCGGGGTTTGCGATATCCTTGTTTTCCACTGCCTGCTGGTAATACGGAATGGCTTCCTTGAAGAGACCGGCTCCGGCATAGGCCGCCCCAAGTCGTTCCTGTATGCTTCCCTGTTTCAGCCAGTCCGCCGCACACAGCTGCTCCACCTGATTCAACGCTGCACGGACCTTCGCCTCATCTGCATGGTGAAGTTGTTGGGACAGTCCATCCAACTGAAGAAGCACTTCCTCTGCCGCCACCTTCACATCTTCCTCGCCGGCGGCACTTAGGCCGTCGGTGCGGTTCAGGCAAAAGTCAGGATCGCCGTAAGCTTGGTAGGCACCCCACGTATTGGAAGACGGGAATTCCTCCCACGTTTGTTGTCGAGCTTGCTTCAGAGCCGAGCCGAATGTCCTGCCAGCAAGCAGCTCCCGGTACAAGGATCCGGCGAAACACAGTGCCGCATCGTCCTGAACCGGCCAGCCGGCCGCCACAACAGCACGCACGCCCTTTCGAATCAATTCGCTGGCAATGCTGGCCGCCATTTTATTGGAGGCCGTTCCGCCCATCTGTCCGAGATGGCAGCAGTTGAGAAAGACCAGTTCCGGAATAGGATCCATCGTGGCGATCTCGGCTGCCGTGAGAAAGAGGCCATCGCTCAGCACCACCCCGGCTTTGGCTCCAACCTGACCGCTGTCCGCCTCGCTGTACTGTCCATGCCCGGCGATGTGGATGATGCGATAGGATCGCGCAAAGAGTTGCTTGAACATCTCACTGGCTCCAAGCCTGGTGCGGGTAAATTCCGCGCGATAGTTGGCTTTCTCCAGCATATCGGCCACCAGCGTCGCTTCCTCCATGGCCCCTGACAGATCGCGATACTGTGGCGGTGTGAGAGGATTCCCGACCACGAAGGCGTGTCGCGTCGTACTGTCTCTGGCATGCGTCTCGCCGTCGAGGGTTTGCAACTGTCGGATCACCCCCGCGCGGACGCACAAGGGCTTCTCCGTATCGATCATCAGTTCCCACGGATAATTGGCCGTCACCTCGTCGAGAATGAAGACCACGTTTTCCAGACTTCGCAGACTCTCCTTCAAGTCCAGCGGGATCAGCAGTTCGAAGAGTGTTTTAGCGATATCCTGATTGAACGTCTCGGTTCTGATCGAACGCTGAATCAGCTGGGCGATCAGGTCTGGTTGATTGTCTTGAACCGTCGCCTCGGCTCTGGCTCGGTCCGACAGGGCGAGAAATCGTAGTTTGTGTGGACGAGGCGCCGTCAGATCCCGTGTCGTCAATGCCAGGTCAAGCAGGGCATTGTAGACCTGCGGATCTTTGGTTGGCTCTTCCTGCAACAACGTACGAAGACGCTCTTTGAGCACGGGAGGTAGACCCACCGAGGGGGGAGGTGGGTCGTTCTGGATCGCCGAGATGGTCCAGCGTCGCCAATACCCTCGCGTAGAGGACGGAACAAGTCTGGTCAAGCCCCCGCTTCCCTTTTCCATGTGCGGCTCGACCTGAACCACCGTCTGGAATTCCAACACAATCCGCTTGGCCACACGATGCGCCGACTTGGCCGCATCAACCGCCACATCCAAAAATCGCTCGATGAACTGCACGTGGGCCACCCGTGGAAGCATGAGCCCCTGGCTCTTGTTAGGACGCTGGGCGAGTGCGCGATTGGCCAAGACCACACCCCGCACAATGGCATTAACCGAGTCCTCGACGGCAATGTTCGCCGACGTATTCGACCCGATCAGCAGGCTATTGATCGTGAGCTCCACCGGCGCTTTGGATGAATCCGTTGCACCACGGCATTGGTGAATGTGCAAACAATACTCTGTGATTCCCTGCGAAACCGCCTGCGTGAGCGCCGAAGGAGTCAATTCACCCCACTTGCCGAGTCCAATGACAATTGCGCCATGCTGCACATCCAGTGACTGCTGAATCTCACTGGACGGAGCGAGAGCGACGGCGGCCGTCCCGTTTCGTCCTGGATAACGTCCCAAGTGGTAGCGTTGGGACAAGGCGCCCTCGACCATGTTGTCCACGACGCGCTCGGCCCCTGCAATCGTGTCACCCTCGTAATGGCCGAGTAGGATGGGATGGTTCGTGTGGTTGAGATCCCCATGCAACACGGAAACTTGGAGTGTCGACTGAGTCTGCGCCGACTTCATCGTTGCCCTCCGCTCATTGGATAGAGGCACTCCTCCCAGACATGTCTGCCGCCCTCGATGCCTGGCACCAGGAACATACCGATGCGCATGTGGTATGGCCTCCCCTCTGGCTCCTAACTCAGAAACTGGCGATCGAAAGAAGTCTTTTGTCCTTCAAGTTGGGGAACCTGGTCAAAGTCCTCCGCCTTGAGTTTGGCCATGGTTCGTCGATGCAGTTCACGGTAAGTCAGTTTGCCCTCGGCCTCTTTGATCGACTCGACGAGGTAATAGGTGAGAGCCCCGTTATAGGTCCCGCCGATATGCGCATCGGCAGAGGTTTGTGTATCGCGGCAGCCGGTGATCAACATCTCCTGAATATCGGCGTGGACCATATCGCTCTTCCGCTTTCGGCCACGAGGGGCCTTGCCCAGTTGGCCGCGCACGGTTCCACGCAGCTTTCGGCCTGATTCGGTCGCCATGAGATCAAGCGGACAAGGCAGGAACCGTTCTCGTACTGGAGCATCAGGCGGAACGATGGCACGCGTGATCGAACCGGAATGGCAACAGTCCATGATGACCGTGAGGCTCACGCCCTTACGAAGCTTATTGAAAGTCTTTCGAAGCCAATCGTCGCGCAACGTGTCCTTCCAATCCAAATCCGTCGGGCACAGGATCTCATCGCGATGATCCGCTTCATCACCATTATCATCCGGCACATTCGAGCCATGGCCTGAATAGTGAAGCAGTAAGGTATCGCCGCTCTTCCCACTCGTGATGAGTTTCTGAATCGCCGCTTGCATGGCCTTCTTCGTGGCCTTCAGGTCAGTGAGAGTCGTGATGTCCTTGTCGGCAAACCCATAGTAGGTTTTCAGTGCCGCACTCAGATTCTTCACGTCGTTCACACATCCGTTCAGATCAGACCCGGGAACTTGATATTTGTTGATCCCGATGAGCACTGCTCGTTTCGCCATAACAGCTCCTTTCAATGGTCATATGTGACGCTGAATACCGTAGTGGCTCCATCTCTCCAGAGAATACTGAGCAAGCAACTTGCCACGCCCAATGCTGAAAGCGGGCGCGCACGAGGTCACACCTAGGCCGTACTACAGGAAGGGAGAATACAGCATTCCCACGCCCCCTGGAAGTCTCCAGAGAACAAATTCTCGTTCAAGAATAGGGTGAAACAATCAGGAGAGAGAATCTGAAAGGATACATCTGTGTATCGAAATGGGTACAGCTACGGCTGGTTCGACAACCAGGTGGGAGAAAACATTGCAACCGTTGCCCTTGTGGAAGCCCAGGCAGCATCGATCCAAAAGTGTCTCAGAAAGTAGACAGAAAGAAACTGCCCACTGGTGCACGGAGAGCAGGAACACAGCTGGAAAGCAAAATCACCTATGACAAAACCGTCTATCCGAGATTTTCCCACGTAGAGAGCAAGAGGATCGTCCTTGACTTCAACCATCCGCTCGCCGATAGAACTCAAGGCCTTTTTACTTTGACCCAATGTCATGGATGTCGTGCAAGTCTCGTCGAAGTAACCCTTCCTTTTCCGTGCGGGACGCTCATCGTCCCGCACAAATATAATGCCCTTGACGAAGCAGAAGCTGTACATTTCCCAATCAGCCCCTTAGAATGCCCCCGCAGTTTTATCTCTTAATGGCGATATTCATCGACACCTGAGACCAGCCACAACGATCGCATTATATATCGTAAGATAACAACGAGATGGCTAAGCGCGTGTTCTTCAGTTTTCACTACCAGGACGTGATCGATTTTCGGGCCAACGTCGTCAGGCAGCACTGGCTGACCAAACCGGATCGAGAAGCAGCAGGATTCTTTGATGCTTCGATCTGGGGAAATGCGAAGCTATCAGGAGATGTCGGTATAAAACGCGTCATCAACTCCGGCCTCGAAGGGACAACGGTTACATGTGTCTTGATCGGTTCAGATACGTATTCACGAAAGTGGGTGCGATATGAAATTCTCAAAAGCTTCAAAAGGGGAAACAATATATTCGCCGTGCATATCAATACAATAAAAGGCAGGGACCAGCTGACAAAGGCTAGCGGTCCGAATCCCCTTAGCTATGTCGGCGTCACGTATTCGGAAAGTGGTCTCACCGCCACACTATGGGAGCATTCGAACGGTAACTGGAGGCAATATTCTGAAATTGATGGCAGTTCGTCATATCAGGTCAATGCTGTTCCGCAGCAGTACCGAGGAAAGGGATTCAGCCTGTCACAGTGGTATAGCGAATATGACTGGGTTGCTAATGATGGTTATAGCAACTTCACAACTTGGATCGGCTAACTCCTATCAAAAACAATTTTACTCTGGCACATCAGACGGGATCGGTAAATCATGGCACGGTGGAATGTAAGCAATATCCGATGAAACTATCTCGCGCCATCGCTCCTGGGTCATATTCAGTACTAGCTTTTGACAGAGAAGGGCTGGCCACCGTTGTGGTGTTGGACCAATCATAGTGGATACATCGGAACCGCCCGCCACAAACTGCTGCCCATCTGGGCTAAAAGCAACATTCATTAACCCTAAACCTATCTCGTTTGGATTGCTTTTCTGCTTATTTTTCGCCTCTATCGGGTATGGGATTACGTATCCTGTCTGTATATCCCAAAACACTATTACTCACAAGTCAGTAATATAGGCGACACTTGGGTGCTTAAAGAAGGATCGTACCAGAGCCG
>CXWK01010232.1_pt1 | contig 13196 bp, 7 predicted proteins | sample 590851 | NCBI WGS metagenome assembly CXWK01 (sample SAMEA3498364, study PRJEB10139) | wastewater metagenome | biome: wastewater treatment plant; material: activated sludge | place: Denmark | collected 2014-08-01
GACGACAGCCGTGTGCTCCGGCGCGGGGGTGTTTTTCCCCTTCACATTGCCCACGAAGATACCTGCCTGGGTCACATCCAGCACGTAGTTGTTAAATGTACCGGCCTCGTTCCAGTCGACACCGTTACCGCTATAGTACATGTACCAGCGAACCCCCACGCGCATGACGCGCATGTAGACCGCATCGGCAGGATTGATCTCGACAGAGAAGCGTGGTTTCGATGTCACACCGTCGATTGTCGCCGAATAGACCTTGGTAACACCATTGTTGAATTGAAATTCAAATCGGGCGAACTTTTGCGCGCTCTCCTCGACGATGATGCCCTGCATTTGGGCGGTTTGGGTCACGGCCGAATCGAACTTGACGATGTATTCGAAATCTACGTTATCGGCCGCTTGCATCACCCGCGGGGCGTCCTTGTTGTCGGTCCACAGGTTATGGGTCGCGCCTTCAGGCACAGTGATGCGCAAGTGTGTGCCGTCCACCCTAAAGGTGCCGTCGCCCGTCGGGTTGATGGCCGATCCCCATCTGGCATCGAGGCTGCATGTGTCGAACTGGTCACTATAGGGGCCGGCGGGCACGATGAAGGTGGCGACGATATTCATATCGCTGTTCATCGTCACGTTGAGCGGATTGGCGTTGCTGGTGACGCTGCCCGACCACCCGGCAAACACAGAACCGCTGCCCGGCACGGCCGTCAGCTTGACCACCTCGCCGAACGTATACTCCGGCTTCTGTGGGTTGGCGGTGATCGTGCCCGAACCGTTGCCGGCAGTACTTGTCGTCAAGGTAAACGTGCCGGGAGGAGAGAAAGTGGCCGTTACATTTGACCCGGCGGGCCCGATGGTAACGACTGTGGTCGAATCCGATCCGCTCGCGTCGCCGCTCCAAGTCGTGAATGTCCAGCCGGAGTTGGGTACGGCCGTCAGCGTCACCTGTGTCCCCGGCAGATAGTAATCCTGATCCGGTTGTCTGATCACGCTGCCGCCTTCGAGCGGTGAAACGGTGATCGTGAGCGGCTCGCCGTCGTCGGCAAACGTGGCCGAGACGGCCTTGTTTCCGGTCATGGTGACCTGGATCACCAGGCTCGTGCCGCTTGCGTCGCCGCCCCACGTGATGAACTGCTTGCCGCTGTCAGGAACGGCCGTGAGAGTCACCACCGTGCCGCTGTTGTATGACGGCAGATCCGGCGATTTCGTCACCGATCCGCCGCCCCCCGGAACGGAAACGGACAGCGTATAGAGTTGGGTTTCCACAAAGTTGGCAACGATTGAAGTATCGCCGGAAATGGGGAACACCAGAGGGTTCACCGTCGACGTTAAATCACCCGTCCAGTTCGTGAATGCATAACCGGTATTGGGCATTGCCGTCACGGTGATCTGCTCGCCCGACGCGTAGAAACTTTTCTTTGGCGTCCAATCCACTGTCCCACCGTTGCCGGCCGATGTGGCATTGAAAGTGAACTGCGGCTGGCCGAAATTGGCCACGATATTCATATTGCTGTTGACGGTGATGGTCTCAGTCGGGTTCGAGCCGGACAGATCGCCGCTCCAGTTCGTGAACGAATAACCGCTGTTGGCCGCGGCCGACACAGTTACCTGCGTGCCCGGCGCGTAGGACGGCCCCGGCGGGTTGAGGGTCACCGAACCGCCCGCGACCGGATTGGCGCTGGTCGTAACGGTGAAGGACTGGGCGAAGGTGGCAGTCATATTCATGTTCTTGGTCACTGTCACCGTGACCGGGTTGGTGCTCCCGCTCACATCACCTATCCAGCCGGCGAAGTGGAACCCCGAAGCGGTCGCGGCGGCTGTCAGGGTCACCTGCTCGCCGTAGCTATAGGTCGCCTTGTCCGGCACCCTGACCACCGTGCCGGTTTGGGGTGGGCTGACGGCGACGTTAACCGTATATTGCGCCGGCTTGAACAGGGCGGTGATGGTGTGCTCGCCGGTAATGGTGAACTGCACCGGGTTTTGCGCGCCCAGCGACGCGCCGGCGCGAGCCTCGGCGTTACCGACATTGGTATTCAGATTGCGATAGGCATTGTAGATGATCGGCTTGGCGTTATCAAACACCGTCTCGTCCATCAGGCCAAATGTAAGCTCACGCGGGGCAGTGTCGCTCGCCAGCAAGAGCTTCGAACCGTCCCGACCGAATCCCAGAACGGTCATCAACTTCGATGCATCCGGGGCGTAGGTGTCGTGCTGGGTATCGTCCTGATGATTGATCAGGAAAATCGACCGGCCCGTGCCCACGTTGGGGTCGGCCACATAGACCCATTCCTCATCGGGCAAGTCGCCATGGCGAGACTGGCCGGCGTTGATTTGTTCTCCGGTGCTGAACACGACAAAGTCGGTATTTGCATTCAACTCGCCGCCCGGCGTGCCTTCATAAAGGAACCAGAAAGGATATTTAAGCGCGGGCGATTGCCTGGCCTTCAACATCGTGAAGGTCGTGTAATTCGGGTATATCTCAAACGTACCTTCCCATCGCTGCGTATCCCCCGACAGCTTTTTTCCCAGAAAGTGGAGCNNCTTCATAGCCGGAGACGCCGCCGCTGCTCTTGTGGATGAAAATTGTGCCGGTTGACGTCTCGATCTTGAAAGCACCCACGCCTTCATCCGACTTCTCGGAGAGCACAATCTGCGGGGCCACGCTCGGCGCGGGAAACCCCTTGCCCGTCACGTCAAAGTAAACGTGATAGGTGCGGGTGATGCCGGCGCCGGTGTTGCCTTTCATGATGAGAACGACCGTACCGACAGCCTTACTCGTGGCGTTGAAGTCCGACGCCCTGTCAAACTGGAAGGGCACGTCGGCATCAATTACGTTGTCGTTGGCGTCGACTTCCACCACGCGAACCGAGTTGGGGTCCAGCGTGCCTGTCGTGCCCAGCGAGGTCCATAGTTGGGTGAAATTAAGGTCAAACTCGGCCGGCTTGTTTTTACGCGCGTAGCCGGCGGCGGCGGCCGTCACTTTCACACGATAATCCCAACCGGCGTCCCACCACTTGGTATCATCAGCCAGCACCCATCGGTCAAACAGGTAGCCGGGGTTGGCTGCGGCCGTCAGCGTGACGGCCTGGTTCTGGCTATAGGGCGGGCCGGGATTTACGTTGACCGTGCCACTGCCGGGCGGGTCAACCTGAGTGGTCAGGCTAAAGGCATTGGCCTCGGCCGCCAGCGGTCGGGCCGCGACCAATACCAGGGTGGTGATAGCCATCAGGCAGAAGACCAAAACCGATCGCAACAATGTTCTTTTCTTCATGTTATTTTGCTCCTTGCGCTCTGATTTCATGCCGGTGAATCGACAACCCACGGCGCAACCCGCGTCCGCGCGTGTCTCGTCGTCAATATCCAAAAAACCCCGGCTCTGAGACAGACTCCTGACTCCAGTATCAGGTAGATGGACGGTTCCCAAGGCCCATCCTAACGAGTATATCTTAGGCAACCACCCTTACGGACTTTCTTAACGACTTTTCCGCGCATAATACCGAATGTTGTTCTCGACCGAATATGTACCAATTACCTATTGTGCTCTGTGACATTTTTACATAAGATAGGAGTCACTAATGTCCGCTGTTTGCTGAGTTCGGTCGCCAGCCAGTGCCGCCCACAATCCAACAACGGGTCAAATAGCTCAACTTGACCCATTCCGGATCGATTTATGAGGATACGCTCATGAAAACCGCCAAATCGCGAAGATACATGCTGCTCATCGGCGGGCTTGTTTTGTCGTTCATCCCGATTGTTTTCGGGGTGCTTCTGGCAATTGCCTCGTCATCGGAATCGCTCACTTCCAATAACGGTTCGGCCTCGACTCTCTCGTCGGAGCTTTCCTGGGGGCATTTATCGACGGAATTCAATGATTTACCTCTTCCCGGCGGCAGCAACCAACAGGTTGTGGCTCTCGTCGGTGATATCGATCTCGACGGCGTCAACGACTTCGTTATCGGCGCGCGGCGCGCGCCCGGCCCTGCGCTGGTCTGGTATCGACGCGATGCAATCGGTTGGACGCGGTATGTAGCGGAGACCGACACGCTTCAGTTAGAAGCGGGCGGGGCGCTCTTCGATGTAGACGGCGACGGCGACCTCGATATCGTGGCCGGCACCAATAACCAGGCCAACCAGATCTGGTGGTGGGAAAACCCGCACCCCAACCACGCACCGAATACTAACTGGACGCGTCGATTCATCAAAAACACCGGCGCAACAAAACATCACGATCTCATGTTTGGCAACTTCGACGACGATCCCGGGGCGGAGTTGGTCTATTGGAACCAGGGGGCAAAGGCTCTGTTAATCGTCGACGTTCCGGCCAATCCGCGCAACACGCAACCTTGGCCCAACAGCAGCTTTGTCTACAACGCGCCCGACAACAGGCGCGAGGGTCTGGCCCAGGCCGACATTGACGGCGACGGCAAGACCGACATCATCGGCGGCGGCTACTGGTTCAAACACAACGGGGGATCCAGTTTCACGGCCCACCTGGTTGAGGGTGGTGTGTTCAAGCGTGTCGCTGTCGGGCAACTTGTCCCCGGCGGTCGTCCCGAAATCGTCCAGTCGCCGGGCGACGCCGATGGGCCGGCTCGCTGGTTCCAGTGGGACGGTTCGGCCTGGGTCGGCAACGATCTGCCTATCGGCCAAGTGCGTCAAGGCCACTCGCTGGAGATCGCCGACATCAACGGCGACGACCTGCTCGACATTTTCATCGGTGAGATGCGTTTCGAAGACGGCAGCCCGAACAACAATGTAAACGCGCGAACGCTTATCCTGCTGGGCGATGGAGCCGGTAACTTCACGACCCGCACTGTCGCGACAGGCTTCGGCCACCACGAATCCCGCGTGGCCGATCTGGACGGCGACGGCGATCTGGACATTCTCGGCAAGCCCTACACCTGGGACACGCCACGGCTGGACATCTGGTTACAAGGCGAGTCGGACGTGACCCCGACTTGTGAATCTCCGCTGGCTATGTGGCAGACTCATGTCGTCGACACGGCGCGCCCTTATCGTGCCGTCTTCATCGACACAGCCGATCTGGACGGCGACGGGCTGGAAGACATCGTCACCGGAGCGTGGTGGTATCGCAATCCCGGCGCTTCCGGCACGTGGCAACGCAGAGAGATTGGCGCGCCACTTAATCAGATGGCGGCCGTCTTCGATTTTGACGACGATGGCGATGTTGACATCCTGGGCACGGTGCTTGAAGCAGGCGCGCCGAGCGAACAACCACATCGGGGCGATGTCTTTGTCTGGGCGCGCAATGATGGGACAGGTACCTTCCAGGTATTCGATAATGTCGATGGCGGGGACGGAGATTTTCTGCAGGGCGTGGCCGTGGGTTCGTTCGTGCCCGGAGTTCGCGAGGTTATGCTGTCGTGGCATAACCGCAGCAACATGATGCAAAGTCTGAGCGTCCCGGCTGATCCGGCGGCCGCGCAATGGACGATTCGCACCGCCGCACCAATCTCGCAGTCCGAGGACCTGAGCGTGGGTGACATCGACCGCGACGGTGACGACGATCTGCTGCTGGGCACAATCTGGCTGGAAAACAACGGTGGAAACTGGGGCGCTCATACGCTCTTCACCACAACCGACAAGCCCGACCGCAACCGGCTGGCTGATTTCAACGGAGACGGGCGGCTGGATGCCGTCATCGGCTATGAGAAGACCGATAGCTCCACCATCCGGCTGGCCTGGTATGAAGCTCCCGCTAACCCGATGCAGCCGTGGACCGAACGTGTGATCTCGACTATCGTCGCGCCGATGAGCCTTGACGTGGGCGACATGGATGGTGACGGTGATATCGACATTGTCGCCGGGGAACACAACAAGTCCAACCCGTCCCAAGGGCGTATCTTTGTCTATGAAAACGATGGGGGAACATTCCAGGAATTCCGTATCGATATCGGCGATGAGCACCACGATGGAGCGCAACTGACGGATATCGATAATGACGGCGATCTCGATGTCGTCTCCATCGGCTGGATGCATAACCGGGTGCTGCTCTATGAGCAGACAGGCTGCCCCCAGGAGCCGGGCACGCCCACTCCTGTACCGACAAATACACCGATCGGCGTGCCAACCGATACGCCCACGGCGACCGGCGTGCCGACCGATACGCCTACAGCAACCGACACACCGACCGATACGCCTACAGCAACCGACACACCGACCGATACGCCTACAGCAACCGGTATGCCGACCGACACCCCTATAGCAACCGCCACCTCGACCACTACCCCGTCGAACGATTTCTACTACTTCAGCTTCACTTTGAGCGGCACAATCGGCGATCTGGCCGTCGACGATGAAGACATCGTGCGTTTCGACCCGGCGACGGGTACATTCTCTCTCTTCTTCGACGGTACCGATGTAGGGTTGAGCACGAATAATGTCGATGCTTTCCACTTGCGCCCGGACGGCACGCTGCTCCTGAGCCTGACGAAAACATACAATTCCCCAGAGACAGGCAAGGTGCAAAGCTCGGATATCCTGCGCTTCACGCCCGTTTCACTCGGAGAGAATACAAGCGGTTCCTTTAATCTCCATTTTGACGGTTCGGACGTTGGATTGTTGAGCGGCATGAAAATTGACGGCCTGGCGGAATTGCCGGACGGTAGTTTGCTGATCAGCACCCACGGCAACGTCGTCGTGCCGGGTGTGGCGGCCACCGACAAGGACCTGGTGCTGTTCAGCCCCACCACGCTGGGGGCAAATACAAGTGGGACGTGGTCTCTCTATTTCCAGGGCGCGAATGTGGGGCTGTCGGCAAAGAGCGAAGACATTGACGGCGTCGCCATGCTCGAATCGGGCTTCCTTTACCTGACGATGCTGGGTAATTTCAATACAGGTAATGTTTCCGGTGGGGCGGGCGACGTCCTGGAGTGCTTCCTTGCAGCAACCGGCCAAGGAACGGCTTGCTCACCGCCGCCGAGCTTATTCTGGCAGGGCAGTTCCTACGGTCTGGGCGGAAAGAAGATCGACGCGCTTCATATCGAATAAAAAGCGGCCGCGCCGGGAAGCAAAGCAAACTAGTCGACGAAGTAATCAGCCCACGGGGTATCTTCGAACCGGGTCTTCAGTTCGGCGTAGTTGGCGATCTGCTCGGCCAGTGGTTGCGGTGGCCGTTTTCTGGTCGCGGGGGGCACGTCGCGCGGCGGCAATCCCAGGAACGCCTGCACCCGCTGCATTTGCCCGACGTAGTCGGCGGCCACGTCCTCGTAGACCAGATCCATGAGCGGATGCCCCGCAAAGAGCGCGTCATGCTCTCGCTCCCACGCCTGGCCCTGCTCGAAGCGAGCGCGCGTCTCCTCGAAGTCGAGCGTCACGCCCGCACTCTGCGACGCGCCGGAGTATTTGATCCATTCATCGGCCGCGGCGGCCTTCTTGCGCGAGACATGGGCGGCGAGCAGGTTGCGTCGTCTCAGATGAATGACACGCAAAGCCGGCTGCCCCACCAGATAATCCCATACCGCCTGACCCCACGCCGTGTCGCGCGGGGCATGACTGTAGAAGATCTTGAAGCCCACCGCCTGAACGGCGTCGGGATATTTACGATAGATGCGCTCCTCCAGGAAGCGCACCGGATCGGCATGGAACAGTTCGGCGCTATTGCCCAGTTCGGGGAAACGGGCCGGAAAGAGATCGGGATGGCGCATGATCTCGCCATAGGTGACGGCCGCGCCGTGGTGGTTGAGCGAGCGCGTCACCAGTGTTGAGCCGGTGCGGGCCGAGGCGACGATGACAAAGCGCACGTAGTCGGTTTGACCGGGAGCCAGCCCGCCGGTATAGGCTACGTGTCGCAGATCATAGAAGGTGCGCTTGACGGCGCGGATTGCCTTGGTCTTGGGAGTGGCTTTGGGTTGCATGACGGGTATCAGGCGGTGGGCGGTCAGGGGCGAACGGCCTCGCGCGTCGCGGCCCATTTGCGCCGGAAGGTGTCGATCTCGCTCGGTGTATAGAAGTGGCGGCTGTAGGCAGAATTATACTGCTCGTCCAGATAAGCATCGGGCAACTCCAGCCAGCCCTTGAAGGCGTCGTAGGCGGGAGCATACCACTTGTCCTCAGCCACGTTGGTGCGCACCAGCTTGAACGCCGGCAGATCGAGAAACGCACTGAACGCTTCGCCGGCCACGTCGTTCAGTTTCTCCAGCTTGATGAGCAACAGATCGGCAAAATCACCGCGATAGACATGATACCCCTTTTCACGCGGGAACGGCTCGGCGAAAACGTCAATACCGAACATGGGCTTGATCTCCATATCGAACCACGTCAGGGGAACCTGATGGGGGTACGACGTGGCGAAATCGGCCCGCAGCGATTCCAGCATATCCGGACGGTTGACCTTCACTGCCTGGCGCACATCCTCTGGCCACCACTCATTCTTGTGGAAATAGCCGGAAACGTTGGTGGCAATGGGGTCGCGCACCAGGGTAATGACCTTGCAGCGCTCGCCGTGGGCACGCATATGACGCAGCTTGTCGTGCAGCATCTGGCCGCGGATGTGGCCCTTCTTGCCCTTGGGCGTCAGGTTATCCCAGCCACCATACCCCTCCAGCGCCAATTCGCGGCGGAAGGCAATGCCCTCTTCGCTCAGGAAGTGAGTTTGATAGACAGCCATCTTTTGGCGCACGCCGGCCGCCCGCAGCGACGCGGAAATAGTTGTCGAGCCGACTTTGCCCATCTGATGGATGAAGAGCATCTCCTTGCCGCGCTGCTCGACGTGGATGTTGGCGTAGATGCGGGCGCGGTAGAAATTTTCCTCGCCCATGATGCTCATCAGGGTTTGCTTGCCGGAGCGCAGGAAGCGACGCTTGCGGGGGCGGGCCGGGGTGGTCATACGATCCTCGGTTCGGGGATGGGGATAATGAATTTGCCGCCCGCCTCGCTATAGGCCGATTGCTGGCGCATGATCTCCTCGGCGAAGTTCCAGGCCAGAATGAGCACGTAGTCGGGCCGATCTTCCAGCAGCTTCTCCACAGGGTAGATGGGCAGGCGGTTGCCGCCCATGTAGCGGCCGTGCTTGTACTTGTTCAGATCGACAACGTAATCGACCAGCGAAGAGTCGATCTCGCAATAGGCCAGCATCGTCGTGGCCTTGGCCGCCGCGCCATAGGCGGCGATGCGGCAGCCCTGGGCCTTCAGGTCGCGCAAAATCGTCAGTAAATTGTCTTTCACGGCTCGCACGCGGTCGGCGAAATCGCGGTAGTAGTCGATGGAATCGACTTTTCGCTCGTGTTCCGTAGCCAACATTTCCTTCACCACTGAGCTGACATTCTCGTGCGGCTCAACGAATATACGCAGCGATCCGCCGTGGATCTTCGTGCGCTTGATGTCATTGAGGAATAGCCCATGTTGGCGGAATAACTTATCCAACGCCGTGACTGAGAAATAGCAGAGATGCTGATGGTAGATGGTGTCGAACTCAATGTGATCGACCAGGTCGACGACATAGGGGAACTCGATGACAGCCACGCCGGTCGGCTTCAGCACGGTTTTGATGCCGGCCACAAAGCCGTTGAGATCGGGCACGTGGGCCAGCACGTTGTTGGCCAGGAAGACGTCGGCCGCCTTGCCCTCACCCACCAGTTGCTGGGCCAGGTCGCGGGTGAAGAAGGTGATCATCGTCGGGATGCCCGCTTCCTGCGCGGCCGTGGCCGGAGCCACCGACGGATCGATGCCCAACACGGGGATGCCCCGCTCGGCAAAGTTCTTTAGTAGATAGCCGTCGTTGCTGGCCGCTTCCATCACCAGACTGTCGGGGCCGAGCGGCCGCGTGTCCATGATGTACTCGGCGCTCTCGCGGAAGTGTTTCAGCAGCGACTGGGAGATGGACGAGAAGTAGGGATACTCAGCGTAGAAGAGGATCTCCGGGTCCACCGTCTCGCGGATTTGGGCCAGCGAGGTATCGGGGCAGAAGACGAGCGTTAGCGGGGCCTTCAGGTCCGGCTCGTCGAGTTGGTCGGCGCGCAGCAGGCGATCGGCCAGCGGCGTCTCGCCGAAGGCGATGATGGTCTCCAGATCGGATGATCCGGAGATGCGGTCCGTTGTTTCGTTTTTATAGATTGACATGATTGATCAGTTGGAAAAATCCACAGATTTCACAGATGACACAGATTTAAAGAGTTTTCAACCGCAGATTTCGCAGATTGAAAACGCCATCTTGAATCTGTGTAATCTGCGAAACCTGCGGACCGTCATTTTCATACCCTGGATCTATGGATTTCTTATCCTTACGCGGGTACGGTGGCACGCCAGCGCAGGCGATCGTCCAGACGGCTCTCGGCGATCAGCATCTTGATATGATCGATGCGGCGATAGCGCGGGCCTTCGAACTCTTCCACCTGTAAGCCAACCCGCTGATAGGCCTCATAGAGTTGCTGCGCGCCCCGGCGCGCGGTCCATTGCGGCTTGTATTCCGGCAGCGTGCGGGCGATCTTGCTGCTGTCGACGCGGTAGTTGCGCTTGTCGGGGCTGGCCCCTTCGGCGAACTCGACGCGGCTATTGGGCACAACTTCCGCCACAATCTCGGCCAGTTCGCGAATGCGGTAGTTCTCTTCCGGTCGGCCGACGTTAAACGCCTCGTTATGAATCAGTTCACGCGGCGCGTGGAGCGCGGCGACAAATGCCAGCGCCATATCCTCGATATGAACGACCGGCCGCCACGGCGTGCCGTCGCTCTTCAGATAGACCAGCCCGGTCGTATAGGCCCAAGCGGTCAGGTTGTTGATCACCAGGTCGAAGCGCAGCCGCGGAGACACGCCATAGGCGGTCGCGCTGCGCAGAAAGGTGGGGCTGAAGTTGTCGTCGGCCATTTTGGCGACGTCCTGCTCCACCATGACCTTCGACTTGCCGTAGGGCGTCACCGGATTGAAGGCCGACTCCTCGGTCAGCCAATCATCGACGCCCGCGCCGTAGTTGCTGCACGACGAGGAGAAGATGTAACGCTCAACACCCAGTTCCTTGGCGATCTGGGCCAGCCGGACGGATGCCTGGTGGTTGATCTCATACGTGAGTTCCGGATTCAGGTCGCCCAACGGGTCATTGGACAATCCCGCCAGATGGAGGATGGCATTGAAGCCTTCAATGTCGGCGTGGGTCACGTCGCGCACGTCTTTCTGAATGGCCGGAACGGCCACCGTGTCGTTTTCCTCGCCAAAGGTGGCGGCCTGATACAGGTCGGTATCGAGACCGACAACGTCATGGCCTGCCTTTACCAACATCGGCACCAGCACCGTGCCGACATAGCCGTTGTGTCCTGTCACTAATACGCGCATTGCAAAATTCTCCGCTTTACTTAATTGTCTGGGTAGTCGCCCGACCGGCGCTTACCAGGTCTTCCAGGGAGCTTGTCCGCTTTCCCACATTTTTTCCAGCACGTACTTGTCGCGCCGGGTGTCCATGCACTGCCAGAAACCATCATGCCGATAGGCCATCAACTCGCCGTCGGCCGCCAGCCGCTCCAGCGGCTCTTTCTCGAATTGCGTGTCGTCGCCGTCGATATAATCGAACACCTGCGGCTCCACGACGAAGAACGCGCCGTTGATCCACCCCTCGGCCGTTTGCGGCTTCTCGGTGAACTCGCGAATACGATCGCCTTCGAATTCCATATGCCCATAGCGAGCGGGCGGACGCACGGCCGTCATGGTGATCAGGCGGCCATGGTTGCGGTGGAAAGCCAACAGCTTGGCCAAATCCACAGTCGAGACGCCGTCACCCCACGTGAGCATAAATGTCTCATTCTTCATATAGGGCTGCAAGCGCTTGATGCGGCCGCCGGTCATCGTGTTCAGACCGGTGTCGATCAGTTCAATCGTCCAGTCCTGGATGCCTTCGTTATCATGCGTATCGACTCGCCCCGCCCTCAGGTTGACGGTCAGGTTGCTGTTTAGCGAGCAGTAGTCGACCATGTAGCGCTTGATCACTTCACCCTTATAGCCCAACGCGATAACGAAATTGTCGTGGCCGTAACAGGAATAGTGCATCATGATGTGCCACAGGATCGGGCGGCCGCCAATCTCCACCATCGGTTTGGGCTTAATTTCCGTCTCTTCCGCCAGCCTTGTCCCATGACCACCGGCGAGAATACCTACTTTCATACGTTGTCAACTCCTTTGACAGGCTTCAGAGTCCAATCGCGCTTGCCGGCTGCCTGGCCGACAAGCGATTGGTGTGAGGGGCGTCGGATTGCGCCACCCCTCACACATCGCAGTTCCATATCTTAATCGCGCATCACGTTACGGGCGAACAATTACCGGCAGAACCAGAGCCGTGCCCTTCACGTGGATGTTAACCGTCGTGCTGCCCTGTCCCGTGCCGTCAGAGGCAATGAACGTTATCGAGAAATCACCCTTCTGAGTGATACCCGTACGCCAGGTAAACGTGCCGGTGCCGTCACCATTATCCTTGAAAGTCGCCCCGTCGGGCAGACCGGCCGCCGAAAGGGTGAGGGTCTCGCCCTGGCTATCGTTGGCCTTCACCTGGAAAGTCACCGTTTGCCCAACCAGAACCGTCTTGTCCGGTATCGATTCGACAGTCGGCGGCGGATTGCTGGTGAAGGTGGCCGTCACCTTGGTGTTCTTCTCGATGGCAAACGTCAGCGGGTTTTCCGCGCCGACCAAATCACCGCTCCAGCCGGCAAAGAAGTTATTCGGCTCAGGCACAGCGGTAAGGCTCACTTCCTCGCCGCACAGGTACTCTGCCTTGACGGGGGAGATCGAAACATCGCCGGGGCCGACCACGGTCACTTCCAGCGTCTGCTTGTTCTGGGTGAACTCGGCGTTGATAGAGAGATCATCAGTCACCGTCACAAACTCGACCGGAGTCGTGCCGGTCAGATCGCCGCTCCATTGGCTGAAGGTCCAGCATGTGCCGCCATCGGCAACGAGCGAAACCTGATCACCATAGATATAGAAATCTTTCTGAGGATCCAGGGTGACCGAACCACCACCAACAAGGTTTATGTCGATGTCGTATTTGATCTGGTCAAAGGTGGCAGTCACGTTGGTGTCGCCGGTGATCGTCAGTTGGGTAGACAGCTCACTGGAGGTGACGCCGCCGCTCCAACCGCCGAACGACCAACCGGGGCTCAGTGTGGCGCTCAGCGTAACCACCTCACCATAGACGTAGGTACTCTTGCTGGGCGACAGGGCCACTGAGCCGCCGGTGCCGATGCCATTATTCACGACAGTGACGTT
>CXWK01034439.1_pt1 | contig 13194 bp, 14 predicted proteins | sample 590851 | NCBI WGS metagenome assembly CXWK01 (sample SAMEA3498364, study PRJEB10139) | wastewater metagenome | biome: wastewater treatment plant; material: activated sludge | place: Denmark | collected 2014-08-01
TCCGTGACGCTATTATAGAGGGAGCCGTTCAGCGCGTGCGGCCGAAGATGATGACCGTCGCCGCCATCATGGGTGGCTTGTTGCCGATCATGTGGACGACCGGCACCGGGGCCGATGTGATGAAGCGGATTGCCGCGCCGATGATCGGCGGCATGGTCAGTTCAACCATACTCACGCTGGTCGTCATTCCAGTCCTCTATTCCGTTTGGCGACGCGTTCAGCTCCGCTCCACGATTCCGAGTCCTGAATCTTAGAGAATGTTGCGGAAGGAGGCTATGAAGTAGAACATGTTCAGGAGGTTCTTTTGATAATGCGAGGAGACCAAAAAAGGGTGGCACAGTGCGAAGCCACCCTTCTGCTTTCTCAGCTGTCAGCTGAAGAGGTTGTGCATCCACTGCCACACTTTGGACGAAACCTCATAGGGGCAAAAACCAAACTGTTCTACCCAGGGGCACAATAGTCATCACCTCCCTTTGAACGCCATCCTACGGGCTGTACCATAGTATCGAGTCAAGAGGGTGCGAAACTCTGTAGAGGCGCTTGACTCTATACTGTAATGCAAGGCGTAGATTCCCTTCATGGTGATAACATCGCTGCTCAACTGACTATCGGCCAGCTTGCCGGAATTGTCGGAGTGAATGTCGAGACCGTCCACTACTACGAGCGCCTGAACTTGTTCAATCCATCAGCGAGGAGGCCTTCCAGATATAGACTGTACGGGCATGAAAAGGAACGACGCCTGAGGTTCATCAAGAAGGCCCAAGCCTTAGGGTTCACGCTGAGGGAGATCTCTGAATTGCTCACCCTAAGGATTGCTTCAACAACGGCTTGCTCTGATGATGTGCAGAAACGGGCACAGGCGAAACTTGTGCAGGTGGAATCCAAGGTTCAAGACTTACGGGTACTGGCTCATGTGCTGAAAAAACTAATCCAAACTTCTGAAGCCGGTCAGTCCACCGACCGTTGCCCGATTCTGAGGAACGTGGAAAAAGAAATAAATGCTGATTATACGAAGAAGAAAACGGCAAAAGAGTGCTAGAACCACATACGCAAGCCGGCTACGAATCGGATCTGACTTGGATTTCCACCCTCTTGGCGTACCAGCGTGGCGGTCTCACCGAAACTTCTATCGAGCGAGAAGCCTACATAGGGCGCAAATTCGCGCCGAATTTCATACCGTAGCCGCATCCCGAATTCCAAATTGTTTAGTCCCGAGCCGGTCGTAAATTCTTCGACTCGTTGTACGGCAATATTGGTCTCGAAGCGGCCCTGGAGAATCAGCCGCTGGGTCAGCAACAGATCCTTCGTCAACGTCAGTCGCCCCGACACCGCGCCATTCTGGTCGATGAACAAGGTCGCTTCCATCGTGTAATCATAAGGCACGATTCCCTCGATCCCGATCGCCGCGAACCCACGGGTCACATTCCGCCCGCGAAAGGTTTGCGTTTCAAAACGTGGGCCAATTTGAAAATCATAATATTTTCGGATGAACCGACCATAAAGCAGCTGAAAATCCACATCGTAGTCCGCTTTGAAAGCCGTATCCTGTTGTCCTTCGCTCTTGAACCACAGTCGGTTGTAATCTCCGCCGTACCACCCTTCGATGTCCCAGCGGTAATCGCTCGTCCGCTCACCCCCACTCGTTCTTGGCCGGTATTCGAGCACGTCGATCAGTGTAAACAGGTGGTTCTCCTGATCGTTGACGGGTGGAGCCCAGTCCTGTTGTGGCGATAGGTTCGGCAAGGTGCGGACAGACCCTCCGAGGATTGCCGACACTCCTCCCAACGGCGTTCGAACTGTTTTCACCGAGGGACTGAGCTGGCCGGCGGAGTTAGAAGGACCAGGCACACTGCCCTTATTCGATACGATCACAAAGGTTTCAGCAGAGGCAACTGGAGCGCAGATGTTGACGCTGAGGGCACATGCCAAAGCAATTGAATGAAGGGCGTGAAAAGACATGAGCACTTTTACAGCGGCTTATCGGACACCTCGATGACTCGAAACATGCCTGCCTCCATGTGAAAGAGTAAGTGGCAATGAAATGCCCAGGGTCCGGGGGCGTCCGCGGTGACCGCAACCGACACCCGCTCTGCGGGCTTGACGATGACGGTGTGTTTGCGTGGCAGATACTCGCCCGCGCCGTTTTCCAAGTGCATCCACATGCCGTGCAAATGAAGCGGATGCTCCATCATCGTGTCGTTGACGAACGTAAGACGCAGCCGTTCTCCGTAGCGGAAACGAATCGGCTCCGACGCATCCGAGTACTTCTTGCCATCGAACGACCACATATAGCGGTCCCCCATATTGCCCGTGACGTGGAGTTCAATCTCTCGCTCCGGCTCCCGTTGGTCAGAATAGGGCGTACGGCTTTTCAAATCGGTGTAAAGCAGCACTCGCCGAGGGCTGTTTTCTAGCCCTCTGCCTGGTTCATAAAACCGATTCCGCGAATACTCGGCCACCGTTTGATTGCCGGTCCCATGATCGTCGGGACCGTGCTTGACGGGCTGGGCTCCAGGAATCGTCGAATGAGATTGATCGCCCATGCCGGGCATGTGGTCTTTCTGCGGATCATGCTGCATGTGCTCCATATTTGGAGTGTTAGCTGAGGGCTTGCTGCTCGGCCTCTCGTCGGATGATCCCATGTCGGGCATCGTCATTCCGCCCCCGTTTGGGTGCTGCATACCCGTCATGTCCATACCCATCTCTTCCATCGTCCGGAGAGGACGCGGCCGGCGTTCCGGGATCTCGGCGCTCATGCCAGGACGCGGGGCAAGCGTGCCGCGCGTGTACCCACTGCGATCCAGTGTCTCAGCAAAAATGGTATAGGCTCGGTCGCCGGTCGGTTCGACAATCACATCGTACGTCTCCGCCACTCCCATACGAAGCTCCTCTACCACGACGGGCTGGATATTCTGCCCATCGGCCTGTACGACCGTCATCGTGAGACCCGGAATGCGGAGGTCATAAAAGGTCATGGAGGCCGCGTTGATGAAGCGTAGGCGGACTTTCTCTCCTGGGCAAAACAGTCCGGTCCAATTAGCACCCGGGGACAGCCCGTTCATGAGGTAGGTAAAGGTGTAGCCGGTCACATCCGCGAAGTCCGTGGGATCCATCCGCATCTGGTCCCACATGAGGTAATTCTTCAGCGTCGCCCATAAGCCCCAGTTCACGATATTGGAGAAGAACTCGCCCGCTGTCCGTTGCTGGAAGTTATAGTAACCCGGGAACTTTTTAAGATTGGCAAACACGGACTCCGGCGACTCGAAGGTCCAATCTGAGAGCATCACGACATAGTCTTGGTCATAGTGAAATGGATCGGGTTGGAGGGGATCAAGGATCATGGGCGCATACATTCCCCGCATCTCTTGACCTCCCGAGTGACTGTGATACCAATACGTGCCGCTCTGCTTGACGGGAAACCGATAGGTGAAGGTCTCGCCAGGCTGGATACCCCTGAAGCTCACCCCGGGTACGCCATCCATAGCTGGTGGTAGGAGAATGCCATGCCAATGAATCGAGGTAATTTCCGCCAAGCGGTTTGTGACCCGCAGCGTGACCTCTTGGCCTTCCTTGAGACGGACGGGCGGCCCAGGGATCGTCCCATTGATTGTCATGGCAGTCCCGGTTTGCCCGTCTAGGACAAAAGACCGTTCGCTGATCACCAAGTCGATCAGCTCGCCGCTCAGGGTTGAAGGTTGTGCGTCAATGGGATTCAGGGGAAGCAACTGATGACGCGTGCACGCATGAAGCAGTGGCGGGATCGCACCGAGGACTCCCAACGTTCCGGCCTGTTTCAGCAGCACACGCCTGGAAATCAAGTTGGTTTTGTCTAGTACCTTTTTTTTCACTGCCGGCTTTCTATCTATGAATCGATGAATTAGATTTCGCCCGTCCATGGATGTCGGACAGTCTCTTTAGACTGCCCGACATCTAGAGGCTGGTCTTTCTATCCCACTCTCGCCTAGTAATCCACGCCCATCACATAGGTTCTCACCGCACCTCGTGCCGCGGTGACTTTAATCGGCCGCATCATGTCATTGTCCTCATGGTCGAGGATATGACAATGCCAGACGAATCCATGCGCACCGGCATCTGGATCAAAAGAATAGTTTCTCGCCACGCCGGCTGCCGCGTCTGTCGGCCCGAAGCGCACGGCGAGGCGGGTGACTTGGCCCGGATACGCGATCACGGTATCTTTCCATCCAGCTTCGTTGACTTCCGGTGGATGTACGGGGCCATGCAGATAGGGCTGAATATTCGGATTTCCTCCATATTTCAATCCAGAAGCAACGGAGGGCGCATACGTCAACGGTGGACCATCGCCAAACATAGAGGCGCCGCCGGGGAACGCCCCCTCGTAGGCCTTACTGTACCGGTTCCGATGAAACCTCTGCCGATTGATCACCTGAACCTGCGTCAAGTGTGTGTGGATCGGATGGGCGTCGGCTGTCAGATTGACGATTTCCCAGACTTCGGTCTCGCCTTCTGCCGGCAACTCGGACACATATTCCGTTATGCCTCCCACCGTAACGGCCGTGAAATCCGTTCGAACCGTTCCACCGGCACGTTTGCCGGACATCTTCGTATTGTTCAGCAGCAATTCGACCATTTCCATTTCACCGGCACCCATCATGGCATTAAGGGTAAGTTGGCGGGTTTTCGAAGGAACGACAGCCAGCGTTCCCGCGGCCGGGTTTACCAACCGACGCATGGGTGGGCGAAGCGCGCCGCCATGAGCCGGGTTGTAGCTTGCGTCCGCCCCTGCCAATGTGGACGGTCCCACTCGAAACTGGAGAACGCGTCCCACCGTCGCCCCATCGGGTGGTGCCCCATCGGGGAATGGTGCGCGGCCGTGATTCTTCAAAATCAGCGTGCGGCCCTCTAATCCTGAAAAGTCGATCATGATGTCGGCGCGCTCACCAGGCATCACGGTCAGCTTGTGTACCCGAACCGGCGCATCGAGATACCCTCCGTCGGTTGCGATCTGCCATAGATGCTGTCCGTGCAAGGAGAGTTCATACGTACGCGCGTTTGATCCATTGATGAGGAGGAACCGATAGCGCCTGGCCTCGACATTCAGATACGGCCAGACCTTGCCGTTCACCACAATCGTGTCGCCGAAGAACTCCATCATCCAGAACGGGTGCTCCTGGTTGGGCCCCATGTTGGGGAAATAGAGCTGCCCGTTTGTATCGAACATGCGGTCCTGAATCACCAGCGGAATGATATAGTCTACGGAGCCTGCAGTGCCTTGTTGCAATCCGGTCGGATGCAGACCGGTCGGCAACGTCAGCGCCGGATCCACGATCAGATAGCCCCCTGCCAACCCCGCATAGACGTTCAAGCGTGTGAGGCCTAAGGCATGGTCATGAAACCAGAGAGGAGCGGCTTCTTGTGTATTCGGATAGCGGTACATCGCTCCGTTCGCAACCGCACCCGTTTTGCTGTAGTACGCATGGCCTCGGTAGACGCCATCAGCGGTGAACCAGGCGTTCGGGTTTCCATCCAGCACCGGCGGTACCTCTCCTCCGTGCAAATGGGGCACGGTTGGGACCGGACCGGCATAATTCGATGCGCAGATTCCCACCGTTGGTTGGTTTTCAGTGACCGCATCCGCACACCTGTTCGCTTCACCGTTCAGCGGATCGGCCCAGTCAAGAGTCTGATCGGTCGAGGTCTTCCACGCCGATAGTTGGCTCGCCTCCGTATTGGGCAGACTGTTGATGTACTGAATTTCGGTGGGGGTTCCACGCGTCGCGACGAACACCGGCCCAATGTAGGTTGGGAGCAGGGTCCCCGATCCAGGACACGTTGAACCGTTGCGGTAGCCCCAGACGTAGGTGCCCGAGTAGGGAGGAGCCGAAGAGGCTGGTACGAATGTCGACGGCATGACGTTGGCTTTGAACTCACACATTGAGAGTGTCGCTGATGTCGTGGTGATGGTCTCGATGGTTCCGCCCGCCACAGCGAGAAGAGGCAACGGGTCCGCGAACTGCGGGATCACACTCCCTGGTAACGGTACTTGCTGAGCCATGGCCGGAGTGGATGAGACCAGCGTCAGTGCCACCAAGAGGTAGTGAGCCGGAGACCAACTCCTTATGATTTTTTCTCGAAGGTATCTCATGTTCACCTCCCTATTAGGATAGAGATAGAAGCACCACGTTCCCTGTTCACACGAGACGATCACGCGTCGTCGCGTTCGGGACCTCCCCGTATTATCAACACAGCCGCAACGATAACGTAGGCGACGACCGGGATAGCCCACAGGATCTTCGTGCTGTCAAATTCCATACTGCCAGACGCGGTGGTGCCAAACCCGAGAAGTAGCCATATCGGCTCATGAATAACGAGAAAGAACACCAGCATTGCCAAACCTAGCCAATTGGTCCAACGCATACCCATCATGAGAGTTTCTCCTTTCATGTGATCATCAGCCCCTCTTCCAAGCCCGTGGACACCGGGTGGAGTAGCATCGGGGCCGATTGTGTAATGACACCTCCAGACCAAGGAACGGATGAATCCATGCCGCCTCCGAGCACAAAAACGGAGTGGAAGTGCATGAACTGAAGTTTTGAATTAAATTCGAAGGACCGATGAGGAGGCTATGGAGATGGGGGCGAACTCCGAGGCAGAACTCCAGGCCAAGAATTCGAAGGTTGGGGGAACAGTGGACGCTTCGACAGGGCCAAGCAATACCGATATCTGATGCAGATCGGTGGTTGTCTGGGGCTTGGACTGCCGCTCCGGCGATGACACGGTGGACAGTGGGCACATGCTGGTCCCGTCCATGGGACAGGCCATATGGCTCATCTCTTCAGCCAGCCGTGCGGCGTCCTCGGCCAATGACAGATCCGGTACCGTACACATGGTCCCGACGATTTGACAGAGGGCGAAGCATAAGACCAGACTGAAGAACCGCATCTTCACCTTAGAAAGTATCCAGCCTTTCATAGCGTGACATTTATCCATCAATGCAAAGACACCTGTCAAGCCCCAAAATAGGACATCTGCTGACCTGTCGTTCGACCGCAGCTTCGGGGCAGCCGAGCAACACTACAAGCTCTTGGGATCAGGTAGCGACGAAGAGAGGCGCCTCTTCGCCAATCCAACTTTCCAAATCTCCATCGCCACCAGGGGCAAGATGCCGGTGCCGAGAACAAGAAGCCAATGTTCCGCGTCAAACGGCACGACGTCGAAAATCGGATGGATCGGCGGAGTGAGTACAATGGCGGCTTGCAGCGCAGCCGAAAGCCCAACGGCCCCAAGTAGCGGCTTGTTCGTGAGCAGCCCAATCTCGAAAAGGGACCGGCGGTCGCTGCGATTATTGAACGCATGGAAGAGCTGGGCCGCGACGAGAATCGTGAAGGTCAGCGTGCGGGCCCGCTCGAGGTTCACGTCCATGCCGTACAGACAGTACACAAACGCGCCGAGCGTAATCAGTGCCAAAAACGAGCCTTGAGCGAACAACATGAGAAGCCGCTCTTTCGTCAGAAATCGTTCCGCGCGTGGTCGGGGTGGCCGTCGCATCAGGTCGGGCTCCTTGGGATCAGCGGCGAGCGCCAAGGCAGGGAGCCCATCCGTCACCAGATTGATCCAGAGGATCTGCACCGGCAACAACGGCAACGGGAGGGCAAACAGCGTGGCGAGCAGCATGAGGAGAATCTCGCCGATATTACAGGACAGCAGATAGAAGACCGCCTTTCGGATATTGTCGAAGACAGCTCGTCCCTCTTCCACGGCCGCTGCAATCGACGCGAAGTTATCGTCAGTGACGACCATGTCAGAGGCTTCTTTCGTGACGTCCGTCCCGGAGATGCCCATGGCCACACCGATATCGGCCGCCTTCAACGCCGGTGCGTCATTGACCCCGTCGCCGGTCATGGCGACCACCGCCCCTCGTCGCTTCCACGCCCGCACGACCCGGAGCTTGTGCTCAGCCGACACCCGGGCGTAGACCGCAGTGCCGGCGACTCGCTTCTCCAGCTCTTCATCTGACAGCTGGTCCAGCTCTGTGCCGGAGATCGCTTGTGCACCCGTGCCAAAAATCCCCAAGTCCTGCGCAATGGCGACTGCTGTGTCCTTATGATCCCCAGTAATCATGACCGTCCGAATGCCGGCGGCCCGACAGGTTTCCACGGCCGCCTTGGCTTCAGGTCGGATTGGATCTTTCATGCCGACCAACCCTAAAAAAGTTAAGTCGTGCTCCAAACTGGTGGCGGTATACGCGTCCGGCAGGATGTCCAATGGCCGCATGGCCACGCCGAGGACCCGCAGGGCCTGCGAGGCAAATTGCTGATTGGTAGAGAGGATTTGTTGACGGATCTCCTCCGTCAGCGGTGTGATCTGCCCGGTATTGGTCATCCAGGCGATGCAATCACGGAGCAGCACATCGGGTGCGCCTTTCACATAGGCGACAGGACCGGAGACGGCGCTCCGGACCATGGTCATCTTTTTACGTTCGGAATCGAACGGCACCTCACCAAGCATCGGATTCTCACGATCCAGATCGACTTTCGAGAGTCCGGCCTTCGCCGCCACGACGAGTAGGGCACCCTCTGTCGGGTCGCCCAGCACCTGCCAGGCGAGGGCTTCCAGACGCAGTTCGGCTCCGTTACACAACACGCCAGCCCGCAGTAAGGCGGTGAGCCCCGGATACGGATTTCCGCTGGTCGGTCCTCCATTCACACGGATCTCACCAACCGGCGCATACCCTTCGCCTGAGACGGTCAAGACCTCACCGCCGAGGTACAGTCGAGTCACGGTCATCTCGTTCTTGGTGAGTGTGCCCGTCTTGTCCGAGCAGATCACGGTGGTTGACCCCAACGTCTCCACTGCCGGCAGCCGCCGGATTAAGGCATGGCGCTGCACCATGCGGGTGACGCCCAGGGCCAGTGTGATGGTGACCACCGCGGGCAAACCCTCTGGGATGGCCGCAACGGCTAAACTCACCGATGTGAGAAACATCATGATCAGTGGCACGCCGCGGAGCATGCCTAGGAGGAACACAGCTCCTACAATCATCAGCGAGAGCCACAGCAAGGTGTGTCCGAGCTGTTCGAGTCGGCGCTGGAGCGGTGTCTCCTCTTGCTCTGCCTGCGCCTCGCGATGGATCATTGCCGCAATCTTTCCCAGCTCCGTCTGGGGTCCGGTGGCCGTCACCAACGCCCGACCTTTCCCGGAGACGACAACGGTGCTCATAAAGAGCATGTTGCGACGGTCCCCCACGGGCACCTCGGTCTGAGGAATGAGCTCGGCGGACTTGCTGACCGGCGTGGATTCTCCGGTCAGAGAGGCTTCCTGTGTCTGGAGGCTCGTCGCATAGACCAACCGGCTGTCTGCCGGGATCCGATCTCCGGCTTCCACTTGGATCAGATCGCCGGGGACCAGTTGGCTGGCAGGGATCGGCCGGGCCACTCCCTCTCGTACCACCCGCGCCGTCGCGACCGACAGTTTGCGGAGCGCGGCCAAGGACCGTTCCGCACGGAACTCCTGCACAAACCCGAGGATCGCATTGAGGATGACAATGGCAAGAATGGCGGCGGCATCGATCCATTCCTGCAGGAGACCGGATACGATCGCAGCTCCGATCAACACCCAGACGATCACGCTCGAGAATTGAGCCAGGAACATCCTAAGCGAAGAAGGAGGCGCCGCCTCCGGCAATTCGTTGAACCCCACGGTCGAGAGCCGACGTGCCGCTTCCCGCTCCGTCAAGCCAACGTCAGAGGTGGACTCCAGTTCCCGCTCCACGGTTTCCGATGGGAGTGTATGCCAATTGTTGTTGAGATTCAGCGGACTCATGATACGCGGCTCGCTTTCTGCTTATTGAAGAAAGGGTTGAATATCTCGCGAACGGTCATCTTTCCCATCTAGCTTCTCTTCGTAATAGTGGTGAGAAAACAAGAGACTCTGTTGCGTAGAATGAGAAGCAGCCGACACCTCATCTTGATCCTGTTCCCACGTGACTCCTCACTTAAAATAAAATACACTTCTCGAATGGCATCCCCTTTCACTTTCTCTCCGTGGAGAGCGTTCTATACTTTAGGTATCGTCGTCTTTTCCCTTGCCGGTTGCCTGAATTCATCCACGGCTTCCCGAACAGTGTACGAAGATCCAACCATCCTTGTGCGACTCGATGGTCCGGCCCTTCCTGAGGAAGGCGCTGAAGGATCTACTCGGCCGGTTGCCGAGTTGACCGCCGCAGATCTTGCGTCAGTCTTACGCTCCGTGATGATTCGGCCGGAGATCAGCTTTGTCAATTACTGGATACTGAGAAATGATCCGCAACCTAGACCGGCCTTTCCCAACAGCGATGCAGACCTCCTTGCCGCTCATCTTCGAGACGCATTGGCCAACGCGCGCCCTCATGAAACCGCAGCCTTCTTTCTCCGGCGGACCCGAGAAGAAGGCATTCCTCTCGTGACGACAGGAGCCCTCGCCAGACGAGGGGATCAACTCATAGTCGTTTTGGCCAATGTTCGCAGGCCCGCGACCATGCAACGCAAACTCGACATGGCTCGCGAGGCCCCTCTTCGATCCCTTGGAGACGCTGATTTTCACGTGGTCCCAGGGCCGCACCAAACCGTGCTTGGCACTAAAGACCTTCCCAACACCATCGCCATGACTGGCGTGCCGGCCCTTTCGATTGACTATGGAGCGTTACTTGCCGGCTCCTCAGCTCCAGGATCCATGTCCTCCCCTTCACAGGTACACATGGAAATGCCGACAAAGTGGGTCGAAGAGAAACTACGCCAGTTACGCACGTGGCATGAGCAGGGTCTAATCACTGACGACGAATACCTGCACAAACGCCAAGAGCTTCTCAAGCGTTTTTGACCCCTTTCCTCACACCTAATCGGTTTGATTCTCGCCCTCATCACTAGTGTGCTAAAAAGCAAAGTGGACGCCGAGCAGATATCGCTCCTGATTGGACGACGCCACCCCGTTTGGTTCCCCGATCGCCAAGACGTCCAGGCCTTCGCCGCTCACCTTAGTAAATTCCGCCACAGCCCGTACGTTCTGCGTGACATAGTAGGAACCATGGAGAGTCACGAGCGTCCCCTTGGCTTTGGCCGGATTGTTGGGACCACCGGTCACGAAGCCGGTATCCTGCACCTCGTAGCGCGCATCGAGGAAGAGCTTCTCTGGGACAACCTCCACAATGCCTTCAACCAGATAGTTGCGCCGCTCTTGCCCGACCACCCCTCCGATATTCCAGTTGTGGTAATACCCAAGCAACACTTGGCCACGGCTAAAGCGAAGATTCAGCGTCGCATCCAATTGCTGCCGGGTCCGACCGTCGATAATCGGAGAGGGATGGTCGGAATTGGCCTTGGTGTTGATGTATCTTATTCCCAACATGTGATCCCACAAGGTATAGGTCGACCAGACGTAGACCCCTTGGAACTTCTTGTCGAGACTGACCGTCGGGATGTTCAGGCCTTGCTCTCGCTCATCGTTCGCCACTCCGGCCGCATACCGCAAACCGGCCCACAAGCCGTTGATCTCGACCCCCGTGACATCGAACGTCACCGGCGCCACATAGCGTTGAAAGGTCAGTCGCCGTTTCTGAGAGAGGTAGTACTGTTCGTTCAGCATGCGCCCAGCCCGGAGGTTGAGCACACTGGCCGGTATCAGGTCGCTGAACTGCATCCAAATCTGTTCGTTTCCAAAGGTTCCCCCCTCGGCCACTTCCTGGGCAAACTCAGCCAGAAATCCGACCTTCGGCGCTACAGTTCCAGCAGCCATGAGTTCAATTTCTTCGATTTCTACCTTGCTGGTGGAAGATAGTCGGGCTTTGGTCACGGGATCGTCTTCGTGCGCATTGCGGTACTGCATGATACCGATCACGGAGACGGGCGGACTCTTTAGCTCCCAGGGATACTTACCGTCCTCGTCCGGCAGCCGGAATCCCCGTTGCTTGAACTCCATCCCGAACTCATTCAGCAGGGGNNCTTGAGGCCATGTTCCCGGGAAAATGATGGAACGGCCGAGGCTCGACGAGCGGACAAGAGGACAAGAGCTACCAGTACTACGAGCATCAGCACGGCGGTCATGGGGATGAACGATTTCTTCATAGCGACCCCCCTTCCGGCGGTCTACTTGCCGGATGGTGCCAAGGTCCGCAGATACGCGATCACTTGCCAACGCTGCTCTTCGGTCAGTTTGTCCTTATACGACGGCATCGTAGTCCCCGCTTTCTTTTCCGAGATACGCCAGAACCAATGCGCATCCGAATGCTTCTTGCTGACCGCTGGATCTGAAAGATCCGGAGCTCCCTTCCCCAGCTTGGTTGGCTTACCATCGCTCCCATGACACCGAGCGCAATTAACTGCCGGATTAATCTTCCCATCGTAAAGTTCTTTCCCTGTCACACGCGCTTTGGAATCGTCTCGCATGGCGACCGGCATGATCTTCTCCGCATACTCGGGCTGGATAGCTTCCTCAGGTGCATCATCTGCCGAAGCGGCGGCTCCTGCCAATGCAACCAGGAATCCGATGACCACCAATATCCTGCGCAGAACACCGTGGCTCGCAGCTGTCGATTGATAATCTTCTTTCCACATGTGTCCGTTCTCCATGTTTGAACTACGGTAACGTCAAGCTTTTTCACCGAGGAACCACATGTCATACAGCGAGATTACAATTTGCAACGCCAGAGACAGTCCCATCAGCACCCCTCCACCGATCACGATGTAGGCAAAGATTGGAGCGTGTTTGGTAAACCACCAGGACCCAATGTCCAGCCAGATGGCGAGGAAAGGAATCGTGACAAGAAAGGTCTGAACGGAGGCGGGGATCTCACTGAAGATGAAAATAAGGCTCGTGAGCATAAAGATGAAACTCATGCCGAACAGATGAATGTGAGAGACCCGCACGAGTGACTTGATGGATTGTCCGAAGTCCACGTCGGTATAGCGAACGACCTCCGCATAGGAAGTCAGCGCTGGTAAGCCCGTCCCAGAGGACGCACTGTGGCAATCACCGCAAGCCTGCTTGAGGATCGGCAGGACCTTCACGAAGTCGGTTTCGGCCGCGCCCGCTCGTATCCACTGGATCACCTGCGCTCGCTGGGCGTCAGTGACGTACTCTGTCATAGGTCCTCGGAGGGCCGCTTCAAGCTTCGTCGTGTCCCGTTGACCGTAATATTTCATAATGACAGCAGCGACGAGTCCCATTCCGTGTTTGGTGTGC
>CXWK01012803.1_pt2 | contig 13190 bp, 13 predicted proteins | sample 590851 | NCBI WGS metagenome assembly CXWK01 (sample SAMEA3498364, study PRJEB10139) | wastewater metagenome | biome: wastewater treatment plant; material: activated sludge | place: Denmark | collected 2014-08-01
ATACAAGCCGCTGGAAGACCAGGAGGCGATTGATACGGCGGTGCAATGGGTTCTGGGCCGGCCGCATCTGTTCATCAACACGGTCGGCGACATCCACGTCCTGCCCCGCGTGCTGGACGCGGCGGCGCGCTACGCCGGGCCTATCGCCGACGATGACATGCGCGCCCAGGTGGAGCGGCTGGAGATGCGGCCGCTGTTTGAAAGGTAAGTCCTTCGAGGTTGGCGGCCAACCTCAGAGCCCTTATGAAAACGATCGGCCCAAAATTACCGCCCGATACCGACGCCATTATCGACCGCGTCTTGGCCGGCGATCTGTCCTACGTCGTCGGTGACGACAGCGGCTGGGCGTCGGGCGATGTGTCAATCTGGTACGAGCGCATTTCGCCCCAGGGCTTGCCAAAAGGCTGCGTCTTGCTGCTGGTGGGCATGGGCGGCGATGGACTGATGTGGCCGCCGTCTTTCGTGCGCGCGTTTGTTGATGCCGGTTTCCAGGTGATTCGTTACGATCATCGCGGCACAGGCATGTCGGATTGGGTCGAGAACTGGTCTAGCCATCAGCCATACACCCTGGCCGACATGGCCGGGGATGCCCTCGCAGTCCTGGACACGTTGCAGGTTCCCCAAGCCCACCTCGTCGGCCTGTCGATGGGGAGCATGATCGCGCAGGAAGTCGCCCTTCAGGCGCCACACCGCGTCGCCACATTAACCCTCATCATGACTTCAGGCCACATCGGCGATCCTGACCTGCCTCAAACGTCGGCGCGGTACTTCCTTGATAACCTGATCAAGGGCTTACCACTGCTACGATACCGTCTGATGGGCGGAGAACGAAACCTGATTAAGGAACGCATCGCCAAACAGATCGTGTTCATCGGTTACGAAGGGCTGGACGTGAAAGCTCTGGCCGAGGTGATGGCATATAGTCTGCGCCATCGGCGCGGCATCAATCTGAGGGCTATGCGGCAACATATGACGGCCATCACCCTCTCTGGCTCGCGCCACGAACGGCTGCGGACAGTACAGGCGCCGACATTGGCTATCCACGGCATGAACGACCTGTTGATACCGGTCGAGCACGCCAAGAAAGTGGTAGCGACTATGCCCAACGCGCAAGGGCTGTGGCTGGAGGGGGGCGGCCACGTCTTTCCCATGCCAGAGATGGATACGGTGACGCAGCGGATTCTAAGGCATTTGAGCCTCAACTCGGTGCAAAGACCTGAAGGAAGCAAATGAAAATCACCGCCCGTATCGAAAACAGCCACAACCACCACCACGTCACCCTGGCCACCAACGACCAGCACCACACCCTCGACATCCCGCCCAAAGCCACCGGCTACGGCTCCAGCGCCAACGGCGGCGAACTACTCTTCCTGGCCCTGGCGACGTGCTACGGCAACGACATCTACCGCGAGGCGGCCAAGCGCGGCATCACCGTCACCGCCGTCACCGCGACGGTTGAGGGCGAGTTCGGGGCCGAGGGGGAGCCGGCGCGCAACGTCACCTATCGCGTCAAGGTCAGCGGCCAGGCCAGCGCCGCAGAACTCGAAGACCTGGCGCGACATACCGACGGCATGACCGAGATTCAGAATACGCTGCGCCTTGGCCTGCCGGTGGCGCTGAGCGCCGTCGAAGTGGAAACCGTCTGATCGTCCAGCGTTGCCACCGCTGAGGCTGGCGGCCAACCTCAGCGGTCTTGGCCTACCGCGTCTCGACCGCGCCAACGGACACCGTTGACGCGCCGAGGATGCCCTCCACCGCCTGCGCCACGGTCGCGTAGTTGGTGGAGTTGATCAGCCCGAAGCTGAACTGATCGGGAACCAGCGTCTGATAGCGCCGGTTGCCCGAGCGGCCGAAGCCGAAGATGGTCATCTTGCGGTCGGACGAGGGCTTATAGGAGTCAATTAGGTTGTCCTGGGTGTGGTGCACCAGGAAAATAGAGCGGTCCGCGCCCTGGTCGGCGATGTAGGCCCACTCTTCCCCTTGCAGATCGGCCGCCCAACTGCCGAACGGGCCGGTCTTCTTCTGGTTCGAGCGCATCACGAAGTCCTGGCTATCCAGAACGCCGCCGGGCGTGCCCTCGTACAGGAACCAGTACTTGGCCGCCGCCTTCAAGACGGTCATGCGGGCGTAGTCGGGGAAGATCTCCCAGCGCGTCTTCCACGCCCCGTCGTCGCTGGTAGACTCGAACGTCACCTTCATCGTCCCCTGGCTGATGACCCGGCTGCGCGAAGTCGTCCGGCCGGGGTGGAAGAAGCCGCCGTCGGCCGGGTGCACCATGTTGGGGATGCCCCGGTAGTCGCCGGCGTTGCCCGCGGCGGCGTTCCAGTTGATCCAGTCCTTGCCGTCGTCATCCACCAGGCTGGAGAAGCCGCCGCCCTCCTTGTGGTAGAAGTAGATGGCGTGGGGCGTGGTGATGCGGAAGCTGGCGAACCCCTCATCGGTAGTGTTGGTCAGCGTCACCGTAGCCGCCGGCGCTTGCGGCGCGGCGACCGCAGCCGCGCCGCCGGCCGGCGCGCCGAAGTAGACGGCGTAGTGGCGGGCCGCGCCGGCGGCCGTCTCGCCCGTCATCTGGAAGATGAGCGTGCCGCGCGTGGCCGCGTCCGGCGCGGGGTCAAACTGGAAGGGCACGGCGTCGTTGACCACCTGCCCGTTGGCCCCGACCTCGACGACGCGCATCGTCCCCAGGTCAACCGCGCCAATCGCTCCCAGCCGGCCAAGCAACGCCCCAAAGTCCATAGCTACTTCCACCGTCTTGTCGGTGCGGGTCACGCCGGCGGCCTCGACGGTGAGCGGCACGCGAAAGCGCCAGGCGTCGTGCCACCAGTCGCCGGCCGCCGCCGCCGGCCGCGCCGCGCCCAGAGCCGCGGCCAGCAGCGCCAGCGCCAGCGCCAGCCACACCCACACCAGTGGCCGATGTCCCGGCCGCCAACCGCGCAGCCGCGCCGAATAACCAGTACGAACGGAACTTGTCATCGGTACTCCTTCTCCAGTTTGATTGGATTTGTGGGGGCAATGAATACAACGAGGCAGGCGCTAGTTTAGCATAGGCGCAACCCGTTGTGGGTTAGACGCAGGTAAGTCTTGCTACGCCACGCCCTTTGAGGTTTGCGGCCAACCCCAAGAGACTTCTTCGTTTCCTTTCGCCGCCGCGCTGGGCTACAATCACCCCAATCAACGGAGATGCCCAGTATGGTCTACGAGTCCCGCCACCCGCTTGTCAAGCACAAGCTCACCCTGATGCGCAACAGCGCCACGAAGCCCAAGAAGTTCCGCGAACTCATCCGTGAAATCTCGATGCTCCTCTGCTATGAGGCCACAACCGACCTGACCACCCAGCCGTTGACCGTGGACACACCGATGGGCACGGCCGAGGGGGTGGAGNNCTGGGCATGGTCGAGGGCATCTGGGAGATGATGCCCGGCGCGGAGGTGTGGCACATCGGCCTCTACCGCGACGAGCGCACGCTGAAGCCCGTCGCTTACTACAACAAGCTGCCGACCATGCCCACGGTGCAGGTCTGCCTGGTGCTCGACCCCATGCTGGCCACCGGCGGCTCGGCCGTGGCCACGGTGGACATCCTCAAGAAGTGGGGCGCGGAACGCATCAAGTTCGTCGGCATCCTGGCCGCGCCGGAGGGTATCGCCCGGCTGCAAGGGGCGCACCCTGACGTGGACATCCACCTGGCCCACGTGGACGAGCGTCTCAACGACATCGGCTACATCGTCCCCGGCCTGGGCGATGCCGGCGACCGGCAGTTCGGCACGGGCTAACATGGTTTACCTCGTCGTCGTCCTGGCGTCGGCCGCCGCCGCCCTCGTCGCCACGCCTCTCGTTTCCCGTCTGTCGTTCCGGTTGGGCATCGTCGCCGAACCGGGCGGCCGGCGGCTCCACCACGGCCGCATCCCCAAGCTGGGCGGGCTGGCCGTGGCAGTGGGCTGGGCTGTTGGCGTGGCCCTGACCTACGTGCTGCTGCCGCCCGACAACCCCGCCGACGCCCTGCGGCTGCGCGGCGTGGTGCTGGGCAGCCTGGTTGTCGTCGCCGGCGGGCTGCTGGACGACCGCTACGACCTGCCGCCGTGGGCGCAACTGCTCATCCAGCTCCTCGGCGCGCTGGTGGCCATCGTCCACATCATCTTCATCGAAGTGTTCACCAACCCCCTGCCCACGGTGACGTTGTGGCAGGCGCTGCCGCTGTTCAGCATCGAGGGGCGACTGGTGGAGATTTGGCGGCCATTGGCCCTGTTGTTCACCACCTTCTGGATCATCGGCATGATCAACGCCATCAACTTCCTCGATGGGTTGGACGGGCTGGCCGCCGGGGTGTGCCTCATCGCCGCGGCCTTCTTCGCTTACCACAGTTGGCGCTTGCAGCAGACGACCGTGCCCCTGTTCCCGCTGGCGCTGGCCGGGGCGCTGCTGGGCTTTCTGCCGTTCAACTTCTCGCCAGCGCGCATCTTCCTCGGCTCGGCCGGAGCCTACTTCCTGGGCTATCAGGTGGCAACGCTGTCCATCCTGGCTCCGGCCAAGCTCTCCACGGCGCTGCTGGTGCTAGCCGTGCCCATCATTGACGTAGCCTGGCAGATCGTCTCGCGCCTGCGCCACGGCCGCCACCCGATGAGCGGCGACCGCGGCCACCTGCACTTCCGTCTGTCCGACAGCGGCCTGCCCACGCCGCGCATCGTCCTGGGCTACTACGGCGTGGCCCTGGTGTTTGGGCTGGCGGCGGTGCTGGTCGCCTCGCCCCTGGTCAAGCTGGCCTTGCTGGCGGCCCTGGCCGTGGGCGTGCTGGCCCTGCTGCTGCGGCTGAGTGCAAAGAGCCAACGATAAGGCGCTGAAGAAAAGAAGTAACCACAGATTACGCAGATTGCACAGATTTCGCTCTGAAATCTGTGCAATCTGCGTAATCTGTGGTTGCTTTCGGCGCTAGGGCGTAAACAGTTTCCAATGCCCTTCGGAGACGACTTTGACTTCGCCGTCAACGACCTGTATGGCGGTCTGATCGTCCATCGCGTACCCCGGCACCCGCATCTTAGCGGCCCACCTTTCCGCGTTGGCCATCGTATTGTATGGCAGTGCCTCATGATCCAGATGCGGAAACATCGCAAAATCAACAAGTCCCAACGTTTCATCGCCACCACTGGGCGGCTTCCAGCCGACGAACTCGACCCCGATGTTGGGAGCCATGACCATGCTCCCGGCGCTCAGTCCCACATAGACAGCACCCAGCGACGGCAAGAGGTCGGCCAGTCCTGACTGTCGCATCCAGTAGCACAGATACAGAGGGTCGCCGCCATTCACCAGCAGAACGTCGGTCTGCTCGACCACGGGAACCCACAGCTTTTCTTCGATGCTGGGCAGCGCCGTAAGCTCCAGCACGCCCAATGACTTCCAACCCAATTCACACATGGGGCAATCGGGTTCCCGTCCGCTAATGAAGTGCCAGGCCATGGAAGCCCCGCCGGGTAGGGCATAAGACGCCGTGGGAATGCAGAGTGCGCTGGCCTCGGCAATTGGTTTGCCCAGAAGTTCGAGCAGCGCATTGTGAATACTGGCGTTTTTGATTCCGGCAGATGTGAGCAGAGATTTCATAATTCCTCTCCTTAGCGTTGAATTCTTTCTGCGCCCGGTGGCTTGAATCGCCGCCCGCCGGGTGCTACACTCCCTGTCATCATGGAAGAACAAGACATCATGCGCGAACAGGCGCAAATTCTAACAGACCGCGCCCAGCGCCACCAGATGCACGGCGAACTGGGCGACGCCATTGCTCTCTACCGGCGCTCGCTGGCCGTCTATGCCACGCCGGAGGCTCATACCTACCTGGGCTGGGCCTACAGCCAGATGGATCGTTACGACGAGGCCATCGCCGAATGCGAGAAGGCCATCGCCCTCGACCCGACCTTCGGCAATCCCTACAACGACATTGGCGCGTACCTGATCGAGATGGATCGCTACGAAGAGGCCGTTGCCTGGCTAGAACGGGCCACGGCCGCGCCGCGCTACGACACGCCGCAGTTCCCCTACGTCAACCTCGGCCGGGCGTACGAGGAGCTGAACCAGCCCTATCGCGCCCTGGCCTGCTACGACCGCGCCCTGGCCATCGCCCCGCTCTACCTGCCGGCCACTTGGGCCAAGTGGCGGCTGCTCAGCCGTCTGAACTAGCCCGGCCGCGCCCATGCCCCGCGCCATCGGCCATCTGACCGTCGCCGCCGTCGGCCGGCTGCGCGAAGCCCACTGGCAGGCGGCGCAGGACGAGTACGCCCGTCGCCTGCGCCGCTACACCGACTTCCAACTGGTCGAAGTCAAGGACGTGGTCGGCCGGGCGCTGCCCGACGGCGTGGCCACGACCCGCGAAGGGGAGCAAATGCTGGCCGCCGCGCCGCGGGGGGCGCGCCTGGTGCTGCTGACCGCCGACGGCCGGCAGCATAGCAGCCCCGAATTGGCCGCCTGGCTGCAAACCCAACTGGAGCAGTTCGGCACACTGGCCTTCCTCATCGGCGGCCCGGTCGGCTTCGACCTGGCCACGGCCGCCGCGGCCCACGAACGGCTGGCCCTCTCCCGCCTGACGTTCCCCCACGAGTTAGCCCGTGTCGTGCTGCTGGAACAGCTTTATCGGGCGTTTACGATCATGCACGGGGAGCCGTACCACAAGTAAGAAGTAGGTCAGTAGGCCAGTATTGAGTAGGCCAGTATTGAGTAGGCCAGTCAGAATGTTTACTGACCTACTGACCCACTGACCTACTGACCTACTGACCCACTGCCCTACTGAATACTGCCCACTCCCCCAATCACCACCACATACTCCCCCCGCGCCTCCGCGCCTGCCAGGGCGGCGATGAGTTCGGAGAGCGTGCCACGGCGGACGGACTCGAACAGCTTGGTCAGTTCGTTGGCCACGGCCGCCGGCCGGTCACCGTAGACAACCAGGGCGTCGGCCAGGAACTCCGCCAGGCGGTGAGGAGACTCGTAGAAGATGAGCGTGTGGGGCGAGTCGCGGTCAATGGCCAAGAAGCTCTGCCGCTTGCCGCTCTTGCGGGGGGGGAAGCCGCGGAAGGTGAAGCTGTGCGACGGCAGGCCGGACAGGACGAGAGCCATCACCAGCGCCGACGCGCCGGGAACCATCGTGACCGGCAGGTCGAGCGCGATGGCCCGCCGCACGAGGGTGAAGCCGGGGTCGGCCACGCCCGGCGTGCCGGCGTTGGACACCACGGCCACCGACTGCCCGGCCTCGAGCAGGGCCATGATGCGCGGCCCGGCGCGGTCTTCGTTGTGCTCGTGGAAGGCGATCTGGGGCTTCTTGATGTCGAAGTGCTTCAGCAGCAGGCCCGTCTTGCGCGTGTCCTCGCTGGCCACAGCGTCCACGGCGCGCAGCACCTCCAGCGCCCGCAGGCTGATGTCGCCGAGGTTGCCGATAGGCGTCGCCACCAGGTACAGCACAAAGACTCCCCAGAGAATGAACCACAGATTACACAGATTCCACAGATTTTAACTCTTAGGAATCCGTGAAATCGGTGTAATCTGTGGATCTCTTCCTCTTTCTAAGTAGACTCGACCCACTCCATCGCCGCGCCCAGTTGGCGCATCGTCTCGACGAAGCCGGGGAAGCTGTCGGCCATGCAGGCCGCGTCGTGGATGATGGTCGGCTCCTCGGCCACCAGCCCGGCCACAGCCAGAGCCATGCCCAACCGGTGGTCGTCGTGGCTGTCCACACTGGCCCCCTTCAGGCGCGTCGGCCCGTGGACGGTGAAGCCATCCTCGTGCTCGTCCAGTTGAGCGCTCAGCCGGCGCAATTCACCGACCAGCACGGCAATGCGATCCACTTCCTTGACGCGCAACTCGGCCGCGTCGCGCACCGTGCTGCGGCCGGCGGCCTGCGTAGCGGCCACGGCCCAGACGGGGAACTCATCAATGGCCCGCACGACCGTCGGCCCGTCCACGTCCACGGGGTGCAGTTCGGCGAAGCCCACGCTCAGGTCGGCCGCCAGTTCGCCGCCGGTCATCTGCTGGTTGCCGATGCGCACGTCGGCCCCCATCGCCCGCAACACCTGTAACAGGCCGACGCGCGTCTCATTGACGCCCACGCCGCGAATGGTGATCTGCGAATGGGGCACGATGGCCGCGGCAACCAGCGGGAAGGCGGCCGAGGAGAAGTCACCGGGCACGGTCATGTCTAGCGGCAACAGGCGACGACCGCCGAACGGCTCGTCGCTCAGAGTCACCCAGCCGTCCTGCGTCGTGACGACCGCACCCATCGCTATCAGCATCCGCTCGGTGTGGTCGCGGGCCGGGCCGGGCTGGTGAATGCGCACGCCTTCGGTGGTGTAGAGGCCGGCCAGCAGCAGAGCGCTCTTTACCTGGGCGCTGGCCACCGGGAGGTGATAGGCCAGGCCATGCAGCGAGGCGGGGCGCAGGTGCAGCGGCGCGTGGCCGTTGTCGGCCCGAACGTCGGCCCCCATCTGTTGCAACGGCTCCGTCACCCGGCCCATCGGCCGCTTGCGCAACTGCTCGCTGCCGTCCAGCACCGATGGGAACGACTGCCCGGCCATGACCCCGGACAGCAAACGGATGGCCGTGCCCGCATTGCGGCAGTTGAGCGGCCCGGCCGGCCGCCGCAGCCCGCGCAACCCGCGCCCGTCCACGCGCAAATCCCACGAGTTGGGGTGGTGCTCGTCCACTTCGACGCTAACGCCGAGGGCGCGCACCACATCTAACGTCGCCAGCGTATCGCCGGCCGGCAGCCAGTTGCGAATGACACTGATACCGTCGGCCAGCGCGGCCAGCAACACGGCGCGGTGGCTAATGGACTTGTCGCCCGGTACGGTTATCGTGCCCTGTAGCGGCGTGGTCTGTGAATGGACGATCAACTTACTGGGTGACGACATCACGCCTCGCTTAGATCGCCTTGCGCCGCGTCTGAGCCATGTGCGGCACAGTTTCGGAGCGGCTGTTGGGCCCTTTCACACGCACGCGCTGATGCCGGGCGCGCTGCCGCACGCCGTCGGGCGTATGGCGCGGGTCGAGCCGGGCCACCGGCGGCCGTCCGGCCTGCTTGGCCTGTTCCAGCGCGTGGTGGATGAAGAGCACGTTGTGGCGGCGCAGGAAGTCAGCGTCGCCGTCGGCGGCCTGAGCCGCGCTCAACTTAGCGGGCAAGTCGGCGATCTCGTCGGTGGGAATGTAGGCCGGCAGGGAGAAGAACTCCAGGTGATCGTGGACGGGCACGAGGCGGCCGAGGATGATTGACCCTAGCGGCGCGTCGCCGTGGCCGGCCGGCTCGAAGACGTCGAACTCTTCGCCGGAGAGCATCTCGCGCAGGCGCAGCGTCTGCCGCTCGTAGCCCAGCAGTTCATAGCCGCTCATCGGGCCAGCGGCAACCCAGCGGTCGAGCAATTCGCGCCGCGGCGCGGGCAACCCTTCGCCCTGTTCGGTGCGGTAAAGCTCTACCAGACGCTCGCCGGAGGGCAAGACGTGGTCGAAGGCGAACCAGTCGAAAAAGCGTTCGGCCTCCGAGGCGCTCATGAGCGATATCGTCTCGGCGGTATAGTACTCGTTCCAGTAATGCGCGGCGATGGCGTCAGACGTCTCATCGAAGCGCTCGCCCTCGGCAAACTCCAACAGGTCTAACCGAAGCGCGCGGGCGGCATCGGCCCAACTGCGCTGCTCTTGTTCAGCGGCCAGGTCGGCGGCCATGTGACATTGCTTGTACTTCTTGCCACTGCCGCAATAGCAGGGATCGTTTCGGCCCGGTTTCTCCATAATTGCTTACTCCACAGGCATGGCGACCGGACAGACCGGTCGCCATGTGAAAATCACGAGGCATTGTACCAGATCGGCGTCTTGCCGCGTAGGGTAACGCAGTGCTGTACAGGGCTTTTCCAAAGTCGTCGAGTGACCATTGACCTGACAGCAACTGTGTCAACGGCTGTCAGGTCGCTGCGCCGGGGGTGACTTTGGCAAAGCCCTGAGTGCCCTAAGCCGCAGCGCGTAGGGCGGCCACTTCCTGCACCCGTTGCCGCAGCCGCCGCGAGAGCACGCGGATGATGCCCCGCGCCACCTCGCTGCGCGTGTCCATCAACTCGAAGAATGGCTCACCGTCGAGGCGCAAGAGCAGCGCGTCCGTCTCGGCCGTCACGCTGGCCATGCGCGGCTCCGGCTCCAGCAGGGCCATCTCGCCGAAGAGTTCCGACTCGCCCAATAGGTTGAGCGTGTAGTCGCCGTCATGCACGCGCACCTGGCCGCTGACGACAATGTAGAGCGAGTCTCCAGACTCGCCCTTCTTAAATACCGCCTCACCCGCCGGCAGCTCGACCTCGGTCAGCAGCTCGGCCACCTCGGCCAGCAACTCATCCGGCGTCTCAGCAAACAGATCGGCATCCTTGAGGAGGATCACCTTTTCGATGGTCGTGAGCATGGGTCTCTCTCCGGTGGGCAGGTCGGCCGGGGTTAGGCCGAGGCGAACAGCCGTCCAGACGGCCGTCTCGCGCAACACAGGATCGCCGTCCGTCTGATAGCGGGCCAGCAGGCCAGGTAGGTCGGGGTCGCCACACTGCAACTGCCCGACGGCGAAGAGCTGCGTCGCCCGCAGCCAGCGGTTGGCGCGGCCATCGCCGCGCGCCATATCGGCCACGCGCTCCGTCGCCGCCAGCACCGGCCGGTCGTAGGCCGCGCCCAGCCGTTGCAGGCGCGTTGCTGCCGGCAGTTCTTCCGACAGCGGCATGACCAGCGCCTTCAAGTCGGCCGGCAGGCGCAACTCCAGGATTTCCAGGGCGTAGGCGCGCCGCGCGTCGGAGGCGCGCCGCCCGCTCCCCAGCACTTCGCGTACGTCGCGCATGGCTGCCGGGTCGAACAGCAACGACAGCAGCAGGTAAATGCGGTCGCGCGCGGCGACGAACTGCCCTTCCAGCACGCGCCGCAAGTAGGTCAACTCCGCCACGGCCAGACAGTCGCGCAGCCCGGCCAGCAACCCGGCGGCGTGGGCCGTCTCGGCGGCGATCTGGCGGCGCACGACGCCGGCTGCCCCGCCTTCGGCGCGGTAGCCAGCATGGGCCAGGGCCAGCAGCACTTCGGTGCGCAGCGCATCGTTAGGCTGCTCGATCTGGCCGGCCAGAACGCCGATGGCTCGCTCGCCGCCAATGCGCCCCGCCGCCCGCGCCAGGCCGATGCCCATCTCCCGCGGCAGGTCGGCCCGGCCGAAGGCGGCGCTGATGGCCGGTAGGGCCGTCTCGCCGCCCGCGACTAGCGCGCCGACAGCCGCTGTCTGCGTAGCGCGCTGTTCCAGGGCAGCCACAACCAGCGGCCACAAATCGGCGCACGACCCACGGCCGGTGGCCGTCAGCGCCGCGCGGCGTACGTCGTTGTCGGAATCGTTCAGTAAGTGTGCCAACAGGGCGCAATCCTCATTGCCCGTCTCTTCCAGGGCACGAACGGCCAGCCGCCGCTCCGCGCGATCGGTCGAACTGATCAGGGCGGCCAGCACGGCGTCGGCCTGCGCCCGCGCCGCCGGCGTGCCGTGCCGCCCCAGGCCGACCAATGCCCCCAGGCGCGCCTCCGGCGCGGCGTCTTCCAGCCGGGCCAGCAGCATCCCTTCGGCTTCCGGCCCGCCGACAGCGGCCAGCGCCCGCCAGGCCGCGCCGCGCACCGCCGGGTCAGGGTCGCCCTCGGCTGTGGCGGCCACGGCGCGTGGGTCGGCCAGGCCATTGCGCTCGATGTGGCCCAGGGCCTCGCGTCGCACCACGGGCGCGGGATGGGCCAACAGGTCGGGCAGCGCCGCGGCCAGCGCCTCTGGTCGTCCCTCGGCCAGCAGGCCAAGAGCGTAGAGCGCCGGGCCGGGCCGCGGATTGCGCAACGTCTCGGTGAGCACACGGACGCTGTCGCTGTCGTCCAGAGTGACGGCCACGCCCGTCAGCCGCCGCCGGGCCAGCGCCGCTGTCAGCGCCCGCGGGTAGGCTCGCGCCGTTAGAAAGGCGACGACCAGCCAGACGATGAGAATCCCCAGCAGAACGAAGGCCAGATGGACGACGGTGAATGACGGCAGCCGATTGAGCAGCAGCAACAGGACGCCGGCCAGTCCCACGGCGGCCATGCGCACGATGCCGTTGTCAATCGTCTGGACGCGCGCCCGCACGGACGCCGGCAGGGGCTGATAGAGGATGGACTGCGCCGTCTGGTCAACGGAGAACATGAAGCCGAGATCGATCACCCGATTGAGCGTGGCCAGCCAGAACAACAGCGGCACCAACCCCCAGCCCGCGCCGGCAACGCTAAAGGCCAGGGTGACGACGAATAGCAACGCCGGCAGGACGAACAAGCCGCCGCGCACGCCAAAGCGCGTGATGAGCGGCCCGGCCACGAAGCTGTTATTGATCAGAGTGAAGATACCCAGCCCGGCCAGATAGAGGCCCATGAAGCCGGCTAGTTCGGCTGGGTCGGGGAAGCGGGCGCTGATGCGGTTGTAGAAGATGTTGTCTATGAAGAAGAACGACAACCAGGCGGCGATGGTCAGGCCGAACATCAGCAGGACGTAAGGGTTGCGCAGGTGCTTGCCCAGTGAACTGACCACCGCGCCACCCGCGCCGGTCTCTTCNNGTTCAGCGCGCCCCGGTAGCGGCCGATGATGGCCCACAGCAGGAGCAGCGCGGCGGCGAAGCCGACCGTGGCCAGCAGCAACAGGTTCACCGTGCCGATGGCGCGGGCGATGGTCGGGATGAGGAAACCAGTCAGGACGATGGCTACCCACATGCCCGCGCCAATCGGCCCGAAGAGGCGCTTCGACTGGCGCAGCGTCAGCAGCCGCGCGGCCATGGTCCAGAAGCCGACCTGGCCAAAGCTGACAGCGACCTGGAAGAGGACGGGCAAGGCAAACGTGACCGGCCGGCCGCCGCCTAATGTCAGAGCCAGCCAGTAGGCGAAGGTCAGCACCGTCAGAAAGGCGGGCAGGACGAGCAAGCCCTGGGTAAAGGTCAGCCGGCGGCCGAGGCGCAGGTAGAGCGTCGAGAGCAGGGCAACGACGACGCCGTTAATGATGTAGAGGTAGGGCAGCGTGGCGGCGCTGAAATCGGTCAGGAACAGGGGAAAGACGGCCGTCTCAACGAAGTTGAAGCCGATGCCCAACAGAAACATTTCGGCGAAGAGCAGGAAAGCCAACTGCTCTTCGCCGGTCTGGATGTTGAACAGGCGTCGCAGGATTGGGGACATAC
>CXWK01008187.1_pt1 | contig 13182 bp, 11 predicted proteins | sample 590851 | NCBI WGS metagenome assembly CXWK01 (sample SAMEA3498364, study PRJEB10139) | wastewater metagenome | biome: wastewater treatment plant; material: activated sludge | place: Denmark | collected 2014-08-01
CAAGTAGTAGACCCATCGACTAACACCTTCGTGCCACCACCCCAGAAATCCTCAAAGTTGTGGATGATTATTGCGATCCTAGCAATTGTTGCTCTTCTAGTAGTCTCTGGATTTGCATACTACAAAAGACAACAGTATCTAACCAAGGTGGGTAGCCTTAGTGCCGATGTCAACGCACTCAACGCTCGTATCACTGAAGAGCAAGCCGCAATGTCTGATAAAAACCTAGTAATTGCCCAAGCCAAAGCCAACTGTGAGAGTCAAAAAGGTACAACATTTGTTATTGGAACAGTAGGTACAGCCAAAGATCAAGTAGAGTTTTCTAGCGATAATATGTCTGCTCGTCTTGTTGCAAGTTGTCAAACTGGTACTACATCAGTACCTGGTAGCTCGAAAACTTATGTATTCAAGAAATCCAACGGAACTTGGTCTCTAGTAGTAACTACAGCATCTCCTGTAACCAAAGCCGAAGGTGAGAAGTACGCCCTACCAGCTGCTTGGTATCAGTCTGGTACAGCTTCTACGACTACAACCACAACAACGACTACTACGCCAACTACCACTACTAACGCCAATTAACCATTCTTAAAAAACCATCTACCTAGAAGCTTTATCTGAAAAATGATATAATTTCTGCTATGACTACATCAGAAATCAGATCTAAATTCTTAGAATTTTTTAAATCCAAAGATCACGCTATTATACCTAGTGCACCGGTAGTGCCAGAGCACGATCCTACTGTACTTTTTACCACTGCTGGTATGCATCCACTAGTACCATATTTGCTAGGAGAACCCCATCCACTAGGCAAACGCTTGGTTGATGCTCAAAAAGTAGTGAGAACTACCGATATCGATGAAGTTGGTGATGGTTCACATCTGACATTCTTCGAGATGTTAGGAAATTGGAGCTTAGGAGATTATTTTAAGGCCGAATCAATACCATGGAGTTGGGAATTTTTGACTAGCGACAAATGGCTAGGTATAGACCCACACAAATTGTATGTTACCGTGTATGAAGGTGATGGAATAGTCCCAAAAGATGAAGAATCGATAGAACTCTGGAAACAACAATACTCATCAGTTGGCATTGATGCAAAAGAAGGCGAACGTATATTCGCGCTTGGCAAAGAAGACAACTGGTGGGAGCAAGGCGGTGTAGCCACCGGACCAGCCGGACCAGACACTGAGATATTCTACTATCTTGGTAATGACAAAAACCCCAAATTCAATACAGAGAGTTCTGATTTTGTTGAGATATGGAACAACGTTTTTATGGCATATCAGCGCCAAGACGACGGTAGCTATACAGAACTACAAAACAAAAACGTAGATACCGGTATGGGTATAGAAAGAACAGCAGCAGCCATCCAAGGGTTCGACAATGTATACGACACCGATGTTCTCAAACAAATAAAAGAAGCAGTGGAAACCTACGCCGTAGAGTGCCACAAAGAAGTATTTAAAGAAACAAGTCCAGATAGTTCATTGCGCGCAGTGAGAATTATTACTGATCACACTAGAGCCATTACATTTATGGCAGCCGACGGAGTAGAGCCAAGCAACAAAGACCAAGGATACGTCATGCGACGCCTGGCTCGTCGAGCTATCCGCGAAGCCTTAGTTATTGGTATACATCAGGGATTATTTGAGAGAATTGTACCAAAGATAATCTCACTGTACGAAGATGTCTATACAGAATTGCAAAACCCTCAAGATATTATGGCTGTTCTTCGAAGAGAAGAAAACGCTTTTCGACAAACATTAGTTAGAGGGCTAAAAGAGTTTGAGAAAATATTGAGTAGCAAACAAAACTTAACTGGTTCGGATGCTTTTACGCTATATGACACATATGGTTTTCCAAAAGAACTCAGCTTAGAAGAAGCCAAGCGCAAAGACATACCTGTTTCTAGTGATTTTGAAGCTGAATTTAGCAAATCTATGGAGGTTCAAAAACAACGCAGTCGCAGCGTTACATCTGGACAGTTTAAGGGCGGGCTTTCGGATAGTTCAGAAATAGTTACTCGTTACCATACCGCAACTCACCTTATGTACAAAGCTTTACGAGAAGTATTGGGTGATGGTGTAATGCAACGAGGTAGTAATATCACTGCTGAGCGTATGCGATTTGATTTCTCACATCCCGAAAAAATGACACCCGAACAGATCAAAGCGGTAGAAGATAGGGTTAATGAAATAATCCAAAAAGACTTGCCTATGAGTTTTACACAACTATCTAAAGACGAAGCGTTTGCTCAAGGAGCTCTAGGTGCCTTTGGCGAAAAATATCCAGATATAGTCAAGGTCTATACGGTCGGTGATCCAGAAGGTAAATACTTTAGCAAAGAAATATGTGGAGGACCACATGTAAAGCACACCGCTGAGATTGGTAAATTCAAGATAGTGAAAGAAGAATCAAGCTCATCTGGAGTACGTCGTATAAAGGCTATGCTCGAATAATGTTATAATATTTTTATGTCTATAATTCCTCCGTGGTTATACAAAATAATTCATAATCTATACTTCTTGGCAATATTGAGTGTCGTAATCTTTTTTGTAATTGCGTATTCTTATAGTCCAATCCATCTTAGCGATGGCTTTGATACATTACTTGGAATTGCCTCATTTTTATTCGGGTTCTATGTAGTATCAGCTATTTCAACTGCTAAGTCTCAGCACGAGTCCGTAATGTCACATTTAAAAGATACCGAAGGCATGCTAGTTACAATTCATGGATTAATAAATGTATTTGATGACAAGTCAAAGAAATTAGTATTACAAAAGATAGATAATTATTTGATCCAGACTATTGATTACAAACTAGAAATTGATTACGACAAATCAAGCCCTTCTGCTATAGAACTATTGAATACCTTGCAAAGCCTCAAGCCCAAGAATGAACAACAAAAAACTGCCCAGTCTGATAGTATAGCCATTATGGAAGATTTGCTCACCAGTAGAGCTCTAATAGAAACTTCTACAAAAGATAGAATATCAATTTTTGAATGGCTGATAATTTCTATGCTTTTTTGTGTAATCTTGTTCTTTATATTCTCAATCTCAAAAGAAAATGCCGGGATATTACTTATTATCTTAAAGTCAATTGTAGCTTCTTCGCTTCTTATGATGCTCATTGTTTTGTACAGATACGATACACTCAAATGGGGTAAAAATGAGTGGGTATGGAAGAGACTAACAATTGTTTTTATCAATTTAGGGCTCATGCCATATTTCCCAGACGCAATCTTTAAATACGAAGAAGCGACAAAACCCAAAGGTATGATCCGCATAGCAAGTTATCCAAACATGTATCCAGATATGAGTGGCAAAGTTATAACTGTAGAAGAAATTAAATAATTATTTATTATTTAATAGCGGTAATATGAGTAGTTCTCCGAGTCAATGATCGGGTGTATAATGTAGATAATAAAAAAGGAGAGCTATGCAAGAAGAAAAAGTCGATAACACTAAAAAAACTGAGGTTGAACCCAAGGCGATGGAGTTGCCAAAATATCAAAAAACCAATGTAATTTCTGTGGTTGGCTTCATATCAGCATTCTTTCTTCCATTAGTAGGGCTTATTTGTTCTACTATCGGTGTTTTTCAGGCTTCCAAGCGCAATGAAAAGGGTAAAGGGTTTGCGATAGCCGGAATCATCATCTCTATCTTAAATGGTATATTGCAATTGATATTTTTATTACTTGTAGTTGTAGCCGTCCAAAGCTCTAGTGTGACGTTAGATTCTTATACCAACGCAAATCCAAGCTACACTATAAAATATCCCAAGGGATGGGTTAAAGTAGCCGAGAATCAAGAAACTGCACAGGGTTATATATTCAAAGACGAATTGAAAGACAACACCGGTAAGGTCTATGGGCAAACTGAGATTATATATTTGCCACCACCAGCCAATGGCTATAAGTCAGATGTTTTGAACGCTATACGCGATAGTATCAAAGAGAAATACAGCGGGGGGACGATCAATTACGAATCTCGAGAAACCTTTAAAGGCTTAGATGCTCTAAGGTTCATCATTACTTACAATGGGGAAAACGGCAAGATAAAAGCCAAGGTTACTGTGATACTCAACAAAGACAATTCTGTGTATACAGTTGTTACTCAATCTCCAGAAGAAAATTACCAAAAGTACTCCGACGCATTCGACGAGATCCACAATACTTTTCAACCATAACACTTAAAGAAAAATAACCCTATCATCATAAGGCTATATCTGTTTTACTTCGATTTCTATTAGTAGCATATCACTACTCTTAAGAACCGACACAAAGGATTCTTGGGTATATTTTTGAGTTAGTTCTTTGGCTTCACTTAAAGATCGAGTCTCAAATACTATCTCAAAGTATACAAATTCGCCACAGCAACTAAAGTCTATAATCTGGCATTTCTTATCTAGAGATTCCAGAATTTCTAGAAAGTATTCATCTTCGAAATGTTTATATCCAGATAATCCCAAAACCTGCCATTCGATCTTAGCAAGGTACGTGCGCAAAGCATCACCTCTTTTGTAAGAAGATCTTTGAATAGAACAGATTGTAATCTAAATAGTATGTATTATCAAGAAGAATATTATTAAGGATTAAGACCAAGAGTTGGTTTTGGACTTTGTGCAGGATTGTTGCTTGCTACTGGTTGTACCTGGGTAGGTGAGGGTGAAGATGTAGGTATAGTATCGGTAAGTGGCGACTTAGGGGCTTGATAAGACGTAGCTGAAGCAGCTGTACCTACTGGTTGAGGTTGGGTTTGCATCGGTACAGGTGCATTACTTTGGTCACCAGCTTTCTGGGTACTAGAAGGAGGTATAACTACATTACCTCTACCAGATTGTTTTTGATTGGTGTCAAGATCCGCTTCTATTTCTAATAGCCTATTGTATTTGGCGATACGTTCACCTCGAGCGGGCGCGCCTATCTTAAGACCCATGGCACCAACACCATAGGCCAGATCAGCTATCAGTGAGTCAGTAGTTTCTCCAATTCTTTGGCTTATTATGACCTTGGCTTTGCTACTTCTAGCTGCATTTATGGCTTGGAATGTTTCGGTAAATGTGCCAACTTGGTTGGGCTTAATAACAATGCCATCAAACATCATCTCTGGCTGTAGCTGTTCTATTTTGGCTTTGTTGGTAACAGTATAGTCGTCGGCAAGTAGCAAAAAAGGCTTGGGCTTAGTTGCCATACCTTTAATGATCTCACTACCCTCAAGATCATTTTCAGCAAACGGGTCTTCTATAGCATAGAGATTAAACTTGTTGTCCCAATCTTGGTATAGCTTGAATAGATCTGAAGAGTGAAGTTTTTGAGCTTCTATATTGTACAATCCATCTTTGTACATACTATTACCAGAAGCATCGAGTGCTATCTCGTATTTTGAGCTTACCTTACCATTTAATTGTGATAGTGCCTCGAGTATCACCTCGGTATTTGTGCCGACTGGTGCCAGACCACCTTCATCACCCACTAGTTGAGCAGAAGGGCCATATAAGTTCTCCATAATACCACGCACTTTGTGGTATACCTCATATATAACCTGTGTAGCCACACTAGGTGCTGTATTTTGAGGTACTATCATAAATTCTTGTATCTCTAGGCCCGGTGCATGGGTTCCACCACCAACAATACTTGCAAATAATTGTGGGAATTCAGGACTAGTATTGTTGTGTTCAGCTATGTATTGCCAAAGTGGTTGTTCTTTTTCCAGAGCTGAGAGCTTTAGGTATGCACCAGATAATGCCAAAAGAGTGTTTGCTCCGAGATTCTGCTTTTTATCAGAACCATCAAGAGCTATGAGTAGTCCGTCGAAATCTTCAAGTTGGTTCAATGGGTAGCCAATAAATTTTGGAGCAATAGTGTTATTGATGAGTTCGATACAACTTAGCACACCTTTGCCATCATAGGGACCTTGTTCATCTCGTTTCTCGGTTGCTTCGTCATTACCAAAGCTAGATCCAGATGGCACAGCAAATTTGGCTCTTTTACCATTATCAGAAACCATCACTACAAGTAGTGTAGGTTCGCCACGCGAATCAAGTATTTGATAGGGGATAATCTGTCGAATTGTCATTACTGCAATTATACCATAAGTATTTTGATGGATTAAACTACCAGACAAACAAAATGTATTTATAGTTTGTCAATAATATTTAACAACAAGCTGTGGAAAACTTTTGCAAATTTATGTCAACAATTATTGACGTTGGTTTTACAGGTATAGCGAATAAAAAAACAAGTCCGAATCATTACAATTCGGACTTTTATTACTAGATCTTTTGAAGCCTACGCAACTCTCGTCGGTATCCACGATTGCTCAGTAGCGAGAATGGCATCGCCAGAAAAAGTAGACCAGTAGCAATCGCGCAGGCGACTGCTCTATTTGGGATACTCCAGCCAAGGATCATCGCCAAGCATTGAATGCCGAACTTGATCTTGCCATACGCATTGGAGCCGATCGGGTCTATACTCAACTCCTGAGCCCGCTTTCCTACTTGCGCTCCAGATATTAAGACACTGAGCTCGAAAAAGAGCGTACCCATCATAGATACGAAGAACCAATTGGGGAGATATCCAAACTCTTGAGTGAAGTTAAAAGAAAGACTCACTGAAAGGCCCAGTAAGAGTAGCTTGTCAGCAATTGGGTCGAGTGCTTTGCCAAGTGTACTCACCGTACCTAGACCTCGTGCTATTGCTCCATCTACTCCATCGCTCATCATGACTATGCCGGTCATGAAAAACCAGAAACCTCGCCATGAGCTGTCATATGCCACATAAAGTGCGATGCTTACAACTAGGCCAAAGACGATACGAAAGCCAGTAATAGCATTTGCGATATTGCGTTCGTAGCGAGTGTATTGCGATATGTCTTCTCGTTTGTAACGCCTTACTAACGGCTTAGCTGTTTCTCGAAAGAACGTTCGTGGTGCTGCAGCAATCTCTTCGATGATGCTCATAGCGTCAATCCCCTTTGGGTTTCTTGGTTGCAGATACGAATTGCGAATATAATAACCCAATATCTATCAAGCTACAAGACCCCGAAGCAAAAATTTTGTTATAATAATCATAAGTAAAATAATATGAAATTCCCTGGATTCAAAAAGAAGAAGAAAACCGGTCAATATCTAGTATCATTAGATATTGGTACAGAGTATGCCAAGGCTCTTATTGGTAAAGTAGTAAATCATACCGACTCGTCTGGTAAGCAAAACCAAGTAATTGAGATTATTGGAGTTGGTAGACAGCGTCAGCGACTTACCGACATGGCAGGTGGGGCAGTTACCGACATAGCAGGTGTCGTAGAAAATTGCGATGCTGCGCTTAGGCGTGCCGAAGAAATGGCTCAAGTCGTAGCCAAAGATGCTGTACTGGGGATAGCCGGAGAGTTGGTAAAAGGTGGAACGACCAGTGTTAGTTATCGTCGCTCTCGTCCAGATGTCAAGATTGACCAAGCCGAGCTGATGGATATTATCAAGCGTATTCAAAAACAGGCCTTTGACGATGTCAAAAAACAACTTAGTTGGGAGACAGGCAAGCAAGAACTCGAGGTCAAGCTAGTAAATGCTGCCGTCGTAGACGTACACATAGATGGTTACAGGGTGACCAATCCAGTAGGGTTCCAGGGTAGAGATGTGACTATTCAGATATTCAACGCTTTTGCACCAATGGTCCACCTCGGAGCCCTGCAAACGGTTGCGGCCGATCTAGACCTCAATCTTATAAATATTGCTGCCGAGCCCTTTGCTGTAGCCAAGAGTGTTGGTGCCGACGATAGTACAGAATTCTCAGCTATATTTATCGACATTGGTGGCGGTACTTCTGATATCGCAGTGGTCAATAATGGCGGGGTTGAAGGCACCCAAATGTTTGCAATAGGCGGTAGGAGTTTTACCAAGCGTATTGGCTCATCACTGGGAATCAACTTTGACCAAGCCGAAGAGATGAAGTTAGATCACTCCGCCGGCAAGCTAAAACCCGAAGATGACAAGGCAGTATCGGATTCATTAAAAAGCGACGTAGAAACATGGATATCGGGTGTAGAACTTGGGTTAGGGGAATTCGAAGGTATTGAACACTTACCCAATAGAATTTTACTGTGTGGCGGTGGATCTGCACTACCAGAGATAAAACATGCTCTTTCTAGCTCTGAGTGGTACAAAGGCTTGCCATTTACTCGCAAGCCAACCATTGATTTTGTAAAACCTACCGAGGTCAATAGAGTTATAGATAAGACAGGTGAGCTCAATAGTCCCCAAGACATCACACCTATGGGGCTTGCCAACCTTGGCTTAGATATTATTGGTTCGCAAAGTGTAGGGGAGAATATGCTACAACGATTGAGTCGTACACTTTCGCTATAATTTAGGCAAAATTAAACCCCGTCTATTCGACAGGGTGTTCTTGTACAAAATCCTCGACTATTGCACAAGCAAAGAATTCAGCCTCTTCGAGGGATTGCCTTTGATCGGGGTCAATGCAAGCGCTAAGTTTGTTTTCATCTGGTTCACATTTGAGTACGATCTTGATTATGCCGTTACTGTATAAGAATACTTCTGTGATCAACACAATCCCAGTAAGTCTATGTATCAGGCTGTAGCAGAGTGAAGTCGGCACATTTATGGCAGGTGGTGTATCTACATTCAAAAATGTCTGACCTCTTTTAAAATGTAGACCACTAGCTCCAATAATGCTTCTTTCGAGCATTTGTTTTCGTACCCAATATTCTGGATCGATTGCCCACTTACACTCAATCACAAATATTCCTCTAGATTTGAACGTCTGGTTGGGCATGCTTATTCCCCCTGGTGCTTTTTGCATATTTTGCAAAATCAGCCATAGTATAGCAGATGAAATAGCCACAACAAAATACTATTTGATTGTCACATCAAACTGCTCAAGCTGGTTTTAGTAAGTGCAATATACTGCAAGCTTAAAGGCTTTGCGGTATAATAATAAGGCCTCTTGTAAAATAATACATGAGAATAAAAAATGATAATTTTTGCGCGAAATCAACAAATCAGAGTGAAGTATAGCCATAGCTATGCTGAGCGATGCTTTGCTTGGTTGCAGCCAAAAAGGGCAATTTTTGTGCCATGGAGCTATTCTATAAGAGGTCTCAACTAACTATGCCCGAAAACTCCAACCCAGATGTAATATATTTAGAATCAGATTCAGAAATAACTGAAGCTATTGATAAACTCAAAGCCAGCGACTCCACTGAGGTGCGCATTGCTGTACCCGCACGTAGTACTATATTGCAAAGCGCGATCAATCTTAAGCTGTTAAAAAAAGCTGCAACGTCAACCCACAAAAAACTTGTAGTTGTAAGTGGCGACAAAGCTACAGTTAGTATGGCGGCTGGCTTAGGTATACTAATTGCCAAAAATGTCAAAGCCGAATCATCGGTACCAATAGCCGGTAGTATGCCATCAGAAACCCGAACCGAACCAGTAGTAATTGACCAGTCCGACTTTAGTGACGACCCACACAGTTCTAGTAGTGGTAAGTCTAGCTCCAAAAGCAATGGAAGCTTTGAGAAAAAACACATATCCCTAAAAGACACCAACAAGAAAAGCAAAGAGTCTAGAAAAGACGAAGTCAACAAGAGTAAGCGAAACTCGAATGAACCAAAAGTTCCCAACTTTATGGGCCTAAACAAGAAGATCGCAATAATTGTCGGCATAATAGCCGGATTCATACTATTAGTACTCGCATACATATTCTTACCAACTGCCAAGGTCATATTGAACACCAAAGCTCAAAAAACTCCTATAAATGTTCAGTTTACACTTGATGCTGGCACCAAAAAATCAGACTACGAAGCAGCTAGAATAGCAGCAGACCAGATCTCTACCACCAAAGACCTGAGTGCACAGTACAGTGCTAGTGGCAAAAAAGACATAGGTACCAAAGCCAGTGGCAATATTACTATTAGCAACTGTTCGAATTCAGATGACTTTACAATTCCTGCGGGAACTAGCCTTTCTTCGTCTGGTCAAAAATTTAGTCTCAACTCTAGTGTTACTGTGCCCGGTGCCAAGTTTAGTAGTGGCAACTGCTCCAAGGCTGGTACAGTAGGTGGAAGCATTACTGCTTCTGCCAATGGAGATAGCTATAATATCAGTAGTGGTACATTTAGCGTTGCAGGTTTTGACTCAAAGGTTACTGGTAGTGGATCTACCTCTGGAGGAAGTAGCAAGGTTGTAACTGTTGTTACTCAATCAGATATCGACACAGCCAAAAACGAAATGATAAGCAATGCAACCGAAGGCGCCAAGCAAGAACTTTCCAAAAAAGGCAACGACAACCAAAAAGTCTTTATAGATACATTCTCTACAGATGTGAGTAATATAAGCGCAACCGCTCCAGACGGAAGTGAAAGTGCTGGCGGTACAGTTAGCGCAAGGGTAAAATATAGCGAATTAGCAGCCGCCAGAAGTGATCTTGATAAGGTTTTTGAGATTCAACTAAAAACTCAAATACCAGCCAACAACCAGCTATATCAGACCGGTTCCTCAGATGCCATATATACTGTATCCAAATTGACTGGTGAGAGTGCTCAGATGCAAGCTGTTGGCAACGCCTTCTATGGTCAGATCATCGATACCAATGCAGTCAGTAAAGAAGTAGCCGGCAAAAGCAAGAAAAGTGCTGCCGATGTCGTACAACCCAAGTATCCACAAGTAGAGTCAGTACAGGTAGAATCTACCCCTGCACTCATGCCATACTTACCATTTTTTGCCAATCGTATAACAGTAGAAATAAAGGTAAAAACCGACTAATGGCCAAAATATTGGGGTTTGATTTTGGTCAAAAAAGAACAGGTGTTGCAATTGCTATCGACAGCGACATACAGCCATTAGTTACGCTAGATGTTCAATCAATTCAAGAAGACGTATTGGAGCTAGTCAGAAAGCACCAACCAGAAGAATTAGTAGTAGGTATCCCTCGCAATCTAGACGGTGAGGATACTGACCAGACAAGACTCGCCAGAGATTTTGGCCAACAACTAGCCAAACTCACCAGCCTAGATGTAAAATATCAAGACGAAGCACTAAGCTCCGAGCGCGCCTTAGAGCGCATAGGTAGCAATACCAGTATCTCCGAGCGCAAAAAAATATTAGATCAAGTGACTGCTCAGATAATTCTAGAGGACTATCTTAAGTGAAACCTGCTATCGAGAATAAGCCAGAACCAGTCAAAAATCAGCCAGAAGAGAAACCAAAACCCGATAAATCCAAGTTATGGCCAAAGATAGTGGTTATAGCTAGTCTGGTAATGCTAATCACCTTATTATCACTAGTATTGTGGTTTCTTATGGGGCTTACTTCAATTAGGTCCGATATACCCGTAAATGGGGAGGTAATAACAATCGAGCCCAATTCCAGTCTCGATTCTATTGGCGATCAGTTGGCCCAGAAACAGCTTATTACCAATAAATTAGTCTTTGTATTGTACGCCAAATTTGGGTCTGCCAATGGACAGCTCAAGCCTGGCCCATACTTAGTAAAACCTACTAGCAATATCAAGCAAATTGTAGACTCTATGGCTGCCGGCAAGATAGCAGTAAATAAGATAACTTATCCGGAGGGTATTACCATAGAAGACATGGCCAAACGCTATCAGGCAGCCGGCTATGGTACTAAAGAACAATATCTACAGGCCACAAAAGACGTAGCTCCGGAGTTTGATTTTATACCAACTCAAGCGCTTGCCAACCCAGAAGGCTATCTGTTTCCGGCTACATATATATTTACAGTCAATAGTCCTGCAGATGTATTGGTGCGCAAGCAGTACCAGGCCTTTAGAGACAATGCCTTACCCCTACTGCAAGGCAGCTTACCAGGTGGGCTCAATCAATATGAGACACTTACCCTAGCCTCTATCGTAGAGAAAGAAGCTTTGACCGAAGCCGATCGCAAGCTGGTGGCTGGAGTATTCTTGAGCCGACTAGCTGTGGGTATGAAGCTAGAGAGTGACGTTACAGTGAACTATGCAACTGGTAAGACTCAGACATCTCCATCTGATATAAGCATCAATTCTCCATACAATACATATATAGTCAGGGGATTGCCAGCTGGACCCATCAACAACCCCAGTACAGATGCCATTAAGGCCGTCTTGAGCCCTACTAGCTCAGAGTACATATTCTTCTTGGCGGGCAACGATGGCAAGGTATATTATGCCAAAACATTGCAAGAACATAACGAAAATATCAAAAATCACCTGTAAACTACCATAAATTGCTTGTATATAGGCAAAATAAGCTTCTTGACCACATTTTTTTGCCATGATAGTATACGAGGCGTACACTTACTTAAATGAATACCAATCAGAACCGTTTTACACCTGATATATTGAAATTTATTTGAGTAAGAGTTCCTACGAAATACTTATCAGATTAGGGAATATTAATAACAACTTCAGGTCGAAGTTCCTTGTCTCGATTTTACATTGAGAGAAAGATAAGCCGTAGTCGTCCGTCATAAGACGGAGGGAGAACTGTATTAGTAAAAAGATTCTGGGCTTGCCCCTTCAAGTGCGTCGTGAAAATTTCACGGGCGTGGGACAACCACAAACTTTTAACAAAACAAACACGCTTTCTAGTAATATAGAAAGTTCCCGAACTCAAAATCGAATATTTAAAAATTCTAAAGCCTCCAGCTCCAAGGTGTTTAGTGCTGGTTCAAAATCGCGACTAAGTCGTTATCTTGTTCATGCATCTGTTATCGCCTGTGCAATTGTTGCTGTTAGTATTGGTCAAGTCAATTCACAATCAGATCTAGTGTCTAATATTAGTGATACAAGTAATACAGACAGAACTACTCTTATTACAACAGGTGCGGTGCTTTCAGAAGGTGCCGCTTCGCCTATTAGTAGCGATATTAGCCAGAAGGCTCGAGATATCAACTCTCTTAGCGTGCTTACAACTGCAGGAGACAACTTCTTAGCCAAAAAACAACCAGTACTTACTGCAGGTGCTCCTAGCCGTGAGATTATGACCTACACAGTAAAAGAAGGTGATACCTTGAGCTCATTGTCACAAAAGTTCAATATTACATCAGATACCATCAAGTGGGCCAACAACATAGTTGACGAAAATAGTATCAAACCAGATGTGCAACTAACTATACTGCCTATATCTGGATTGTTATACACTGGTACTGGCAATGACG
>CXWK01011707.1_pt2 | contig 13179 bp, 14 predicted proteins | sample 590851 | NCBI WGS metagenome assembly CXWK01 (sample SAMEA3498364, study PRJEB10139) | wastewater metagenome | biome: wastewater treatment plant; material: activated sludge | place: Denmark | collected 2014-08-01
TTGCGTCCGATCGCAGCCGGCCAGCGCATGGATATGGCGCGGTTGGTGCAGCGTCTGGTGCTAGGCGGCTTTCGACGCACGGGAACGGTGATGGAGCCCGGCGAATTCGCCGTGCGCGGCGGAATTCTCGATCTATTTCCGCCGGGGCGGACGAACCCAGTGCGTCTCGATTTCTTCGGCGACACGCTCGAGAGCATTAAGTCTTTCGATGCCGAAAGCCAGCGCAGTACGAAGGTGGTGCAGAAGCTCATCCTAATGCCGATCAGTGAGGCGGCATTTGGGGCTGACGCCGAGAGCCGTTTCCGCCAGGGTTATGTGGAGCTCTTCGGCGGCAACACTGCTGAAGACCCGCTCTATGCCGCGATTTCAGCCGGGCAGCCTTATCCGGGCCTTGAGAATTGGCTGCCGCTGTTTCACGAGCATCTCGAAACGCTGTTCGACTATGTCGGCGATGCCATGGTCACGTTCGATCACCGGGCAGATGAGGCATTGCGTCGTCGGTTCGACCAGATCACCGAACATTATCAGGCGCGTGTGGACGGCCTCGAGACCGAGGCATTCGGGGCCGCCCCTTACAAGCCAGTTCCGCCTGATCGCATGTTTATCGGCGGAGCGGAATGGCAGAGCATCATGCGATTGCGGCGGATTGGCCGTCTGACACCGTTCCGTGAGGCTGAAGGCACTTTGCCAGCTGGTGCCGAACGCCGTGATTTCGGTGGCAAAACAGGCCGTAATTTTGCACCCGAACGCCAGAGTGAAACCGCCGACCTGTTTAGTTCCGTGATCGGGCATGTAAAAGCGGGCCTGTCGCAGCGCCGGCGTGTGCTCATTACCACGTGGACGACCGGCGCCCGGGAGCGCCTGTTCGGACTTCTCACGGAGCGTGGCCTCAAGNNCCTCAAGGACCTGCGTAAGGTTGAAACCTATGCTGATGCGCTGGCGCTGCCGCCGGGGCTGGTGGGGCTTGGTGTGCTCGGACTGGAGCAGGGCTTCGAGACGTCTGATCTGGTCGTCATCGGCGAGCAGGACATCCTGGGTGATCGCCTCGTCCGTCCGAGGAAGAAGGCGCGTCGGGCCGCAGATGTGCTGACTGAGGCGACGAGCCTCTCAGTCAGCGACTATGTTGTCCATGCGGACCATGGCATCGGGCGGTTCGAGGGACTTAAGACAATTGAAGCGCTCGGCAATCGTCATGATTGCTTGGAGATCATCTACCACGGCGGCGACAAGCTGTTCCTGCCGGTGGAGAACATCGAGCTGCTGACGCGCTACGGCTCGGAGACGGACGGCGTCCAACTGGACCGGCTTGGCGGTGCGGCTTGGCAGTCGCGCAAGGCGCGCATGAAGAAGCGGCTCCGCGAGATGGCGGAGGAACTCATAAAGGTGGCGGCTCTGCGCCAGCTCAAAACCGCGCCGGAGCTACTTCCACCGCATGGTGCATATGAAGAATTCGTCGCGCGGTTTCCTTATGAGGAAACAGACGATCAGATGGCATCGATCGAAGCCGTCATTGCAGATCTGGCTGCCGGTCGGCCGATGGATCGACTGGTTTGCGGCGACGTCGGCTTTGGCAAAACCGAGGTCGCTTTAGGTGCCGCATTCGTCGCCGCCATGAGCGGACTGCAGGTCGCCGTCGTGGTGCCGACGACGTTGCTCGCGCGCCAGCATTTCCGCACGTTCACCGAGCGCTTCAAGGGGTTGCCGGTCAACATCGGACAGGCATCACGCCTCGTTGCTGCAAAGGATCTTGCCGAGGTCAAAGACAATCTCAAGAAGGGTACACTCGACATCGTTGTTGGTACGCACGCGCTTCTTGGCAAGAGCGTAGAGTTCTCGCGCCTTGGTCTGCTCATCGTCGATGAGGAGCAGCACTTTGGTGTCGCTCATAAGGAGCGCTTGAAGCAACTCAAGGACGACGTGCACGTTCTCACGCTGTCGGCAACGCCCATCCCGCGCACGCTGCAATTGGCGCTGACAGGCGTGCGCGAACTCTCGCTCATTACCACGCCACCGGTCGACCGGCTCGCGGTTCGCACCTACATTTCACCGTTTGATCCGGTGACATTGAAAGAGGCCCTGCGCCGCGAACGCTATCGTGGCGGGCAGACGTACTATGTCGTGCCGCGCATTGCCGACCTCGACGATATTTCCGAATTTCTGCGAGAAGCGGTGCCAGAACTGCGGGTGGCCCGCGCTCACGGCCAACTCGCCTCCAGCGAACTCGAAGACATTATGACGGCCTTCTATGAAGGCGAGTACGATGTGTTGCTGTCTACAGCGATTGTCGAATCCGGGCTCGATGTTCCCAATGCGAATACGATGATCGTGCATCGGGCCGATATGTTCGGACTTGCCCAGCTGTACCAGTTGCGCGGACGTGTAGGCCGCTCGAAGACGCATGCGTACGCGTATCTGACGACTCCTCCGGGCCAGAAGATCACGGACCCCGCCGAGAAGCGGCTGAAGGTACTCCATTCGCTCGATACGCTTGGCGCTGGATTCTCGCTCGCCAGTCACGATCTGGATATTCGCGGTGGTGGCAATCTTCTCGGCGAAGAGCAGTCGGGTCACATTCGAGAAGTCGGGTTCGAGCTGTATCAGTCCATGCTCGAGGAAGCGATCCAGACACTGAAGGGTGGCGACCTTGAGGAAGCCGGCGATCAGTGGAGCCCGGAGATTGCGCTCGGCATCACGACACTGATCCCGGAGACCTACGTCAGCGATCTGCAACTGCGGCTCGCGCTTTATCGGCGTCTATCCTCGCTCACCACTCGCGAGGATATCGATGGTTTTGGCGCTGAACTGATTGATCGCTTTGGCCCGCAGCCTGAAGAGGTAGTCGGACTTCTGGACGTCATGGAAATCAAGACATTGTGCCGCCAAGCCGGCATCACCAAAATTGATGCGGGCCCGAAAGGGGCCGTCATTTCACTGCGGAACAATCGCTTTGCTAACCCGGACGGCCTCGTCGGCTTTATGCAGCGTTCGAAAGGCCTGATGAAGTTGCAGCCTGACCACCGCCTTGTCGTGAAGGCGGACTGGGAGGGCAGAACGGTTCGGCTGAAGGGGGTGGCGAAACTTGTGGGCGAGATGGCGGCCCTGGCGGCGAAGCCGCCAACAGCAAATGCGGCGAAGCCGCCGGCAGCAAGCACGGCGAAGCCGCTAACGACCGGTTTGGCAAAGCCGCAAGTCTCTGCGCCGGCGCGTGCGCACTTTCCCGCAAATGGCCGGAAAAAATAAACCCCGGACCACATTTTTAGTGGACCAGGGTTTGATTGCGGCGTCATAAATCAGTAGTCGAGGCACTCATAGTAGCGCGAACGCCAGTAGCGCGATCCGGTGTTCTGCCAGCGGCGGTAAAAGTAGCCGCAGCCCGAGGCATATCCGTAACCGCCGCCACCTATTACAACTGTGACGCCTCTCTTTTTGTGTCTATGACCGTGGGTAGGTTTGCACCACGCCGCTTTGCAGCCGACCGGTGGACGGTGTGGCAGAATTTTGTGACGGGGCATTACCCGATTTCCGCCACCGACACGGACCGGCCCGCCTCCACCCATGCGGGGGCCGACGTTGCCACCCATGCGGGGACCAGCGCTGCCACCGCCGCCTCTGAAGCCACCGTATCCACCACCCTTGCCACCTCCACGCTGGACCTGAATTAAGTCTGATCCATCTTTCACGGTGGCAATGTCGAATGCGCTAAAGGGTGCGGCCTGCGCGACAACTGATGAAGATGCGAATGCGATGATTGTTGAGGCTGCGAAGGTCAGGGCTGGACGAAGCATTGTGTCACTCCTGCGGACGTTGTTGCGGCGGGGAGCGCGGCAATACAGGTAACAGTAGCATGGGGCAGTCGTTTCGTAATTGGGCGTGACATGTTTAATTTTGACCGGAGGTTAAGATTGCTGAGGTGCGCTGCATCAAGGAACTAAACCGATCACCTCCGGGGAAAATCGTGCGCATGATGACGGCATAAACCCCGACCCGCATGCGTACCGATCGGGGTGGACGTGGTAGTTCACTCGCCGATGCAGGCGTAATACTCCGACCGCCAGAACCTGGAACCTGTCGCCTGCCAGCGGCGATAGAACTCTCCGCAACCTGGGCCGTTATCGTAACCGCCGCCAATCACGATCCTGATGCCTTTGTGTCTATGACCATGACCGTGGCTGGGCCTGCACCAGATTGCCTTGCAGCCGATTGGGGGGCGGTGTCCTGCATGTCGGTTGCCACCGAAATGGTGCTTGCCTCCGAAGCTGCCACCGCCGACGCGGTGTCCACCGCCAAATCCGCCACCGCGGAAGCCGCCGCCGCCGCGTCCACCGCGGACTTGAACCAGATCAGAGCCCCCTGCAGCAGTCTTGAGCCCGGCCGCATTGAAGGGAGCTGCTTGTGCGATGGCCGGGAGGCCTGCAAGAGCGACGATGGCGGTTGCTGCGATCGCGATGACTGGGCGTAGCATGTTCGTTCTCCTGGTCGGCTGTGTGTGGGGAAGTTGATGTCCGCCGATGAAGAGAGATTGCCACTCAGTCTGCCGCCACGCTGTTTCGCGGGGTACAGGGCGTATTATATTCGAAACAGGCGTTAGGGGGTTGCTTAGCTTTGCCCGCTAGCATTCGGGGGCGTCTTTACCGTGATCCTGAAACGAGTGCCCCGATGCGGTTCCGCCCCATCCGCGACAAAATTGCTGTGGCGCCAAGCCCGGCTATCGTTCCAGCAGCGCACCTCGACGTCTGGATTGAGGGTCGCAGCGTGCCGCGCGCATCCATCCGAGCAGTCAATGTTAGCCAGAAGATCGAGCGGGACATAAATGGCCAGCTCTTCATTCTATGGGCTTACATCCTTATTTCTGCGTTGTTTTTCATTGCTGTTTTTGATTTTGGATGGCGTTCACGGTTCCTGCTGGCCGCGGGTTTCTTCCTACTGATAGGTTTTATGTCGTTCGTCGATATTTTGTCCGCCAACAGAATTTCCTACTGGCAGATCGATGTCGCGCTGGAGAGTGGAGAGATTTTGCCGCTCGCGGTACGGACCGAAGCACAGCGGGATATGTGGCTGAACTATCTGCGAGCCGCTTGATCTGAACACAAAGCCGGTTAGGGTTCGCGTAAATCAAGACCTTAGCTGGAACATGTGATGAGCACGACCGTCCTGCGCTTTGCCCCGTCCCCAACCGGGCGCCTGCACATCGGCAACATCCGGACTGCAGTTCTGAATTGGCTATACGCCCGCCAAACGGGTGGCACGTTCATTCTGAGATTTGATGATACTGACCGCGAACGTTCCAGTGAGGAGAATGTTGCTGCGATCCGCGAGGATTTGAGCTGGCTCGGACTCGACTGGAATCGTGAGGAGCGCCAGTCGACGCGAACAGGGCGCTACGACGCTGCCGCGGATCGTCTCATCCGCTCAGGCAGGCTCTATCCGTGTTACGAAACCGAAGAGGAACTTGAGCGGCGTCGGCGGCTTCAGCGTGCAAGAGGCTTGCCACCCATCTATGACCGTGCCGCGCTGGCGCTAGGGGATGACGAACGGGCTCGCCTCGAAGCGTCTGGCCGGCGTCCTCATTGGCGCTTTCGCCTCGACAATTCCGAACCACAGGCGCCGACTGTTCCGGTGCCGACGCTGGTTGAATGGCTGGATCTTGTGCGCGGTGACCAGGCTGTCGATGTTGGATCCCTATCAGACCCGGTCGTGCGGCGTGAGGATGGTAGCTACCTCTACACCTTTACAAGCGTAATAGACGATGCCGAAATGGCGGTGACACATATCGTGCGAGGCGAGGATCACGTCACCAATACGGCGGTACAACTCCAGATCTTCGACGCGCTTGAGGCAGAACGGCCGCGCTTTGCGCACCACAGCCTGCTCGTCGCTGCAGATGGATCGGCGCTGTCCAAACGTCTTGGCGCATTGTCGGTCGAAAGTCTGCGGGAGAGCGGTATCGAACCCCAGTCTGTCGTGTGTCACGCGGCGCTCGTTGGCACGTCAGATGCTATCGAAGTCCACACTGATCTTGCGCCATTGATCGCAGGGTTCTCGTTTGAGAAAATTTCCCGGGCACCGGGGCGGTTCGACCAGGGCGAACTCGCCCAGCTCAATGCTCATCTGCTCGCAAAGCTTGGGTTTTCCGAGGTGGCGGAGCGCCTTGCTGACATTGGGGTAGGGGGTGGAGCTGAATTCTGGGACGCAGTTCGCGGCAATTGCACTATTCTTGCGGATAGCGCTGAGTGGTGGCGCGTAGCCACTGGTCCAATTCAGCCAGTTGTAGAAAATTCCGCATTTCTTGCTGAAGCAGCGCGTGAGCTGCCAGCTGAACCGTGGGACGGCGAGACGTGGCGAACTTGGACTGCTGCCGTTAAAGCGGCAACGGGCGCCAAAGGGAAAGCGCTCTTTCATCCACTGCGTTTGGCGCTGACGGGGCGGGAAGCTGGGCCGGAGTTGCAACGGTTGCTGCCGCTCATCGGGCGTGAGCGGGCAGNNNGCGTGAGCGGGCAGTGGGCAGGCTGGAAGGAAAAAATGTGTGACAGCGTGTGGCGACAAGGTTCGGCACGCTCGACGGGGGAGTAATCCGCCTGGGGCGCTAATGCAGATTAGTCTCGCCGTCAGCTTTGGTCAGGAATGAACTGTTGCCGCGCAACGGCTTTCGCATGAAGCACACCGGAATCTGGAGAATGCCGCCGAGCATCAGAATGCCCTGAGAGTGCGTGTTGAAGCCGCGCTGCTCGAAGAAGTCAGTCGATTCGAGGGGTCCACTGACGGCAAGTTCCTTGTACCCAGCATTTCGCGCCGAAGCTTCGATGGCTTCAAGCAGCAGCGTGCCGACGCCAAGTCCGGTCATCATCGGGCGGACGAGTATTGAATCAATACGGGCGCGAACCGCGCGATTGGCCCAGGCGGCCGTCCCCACCAGTTCGCCCTCGAAGCGGGCACCGATCAACGTTTGGCTGCGAACCGCCTCGGCTAATCGGTCTGTGTATGCGGGTGATTGAATGTGATCGAGCAGACTGTCGACACGATCATCGCGCGTATAACGCTGGCCGACGAGGCGCAGGCTGGTCGAATGAATGTAGCGCACAGCCGACAGATCATCGTACCCGAGTCTCTCAACAGCAACACGGTCAAGATGCAGTTTTCTGCTGATTGATTGGTCGTTCATAGTGCTCCGCCCAGGGCAGGGCCCGAGGATAGATTTGCAGTTCGCCTCGGCAAGACATCGTTCCGCGAAAATCTGTTTCGTAGGAAACTATAAACTGCAAAGCGCGGCACGACTATGTTGTTAGCCGATAGATCTTGCACAGGGGGTGTTCATCACAGTTCGCGTGATTGTGCAACATGTGGTTGCATTTGCCGGACTACGTCAACGGACAGAGTTTGCAAATTTTTACATGGAATCGCGGAGCACGGAATCTAGGACTGGTTTCAGGGTGCGTCCGGCTCAGTTTGAATCAACTGCGTTCACGCACATGTGCTCCGGATTTATATATGGTCCGGAGCGATCAATACTTCAAGTGTAAAACCAGATGCGCCCGATAGATCCACTTCGGGTCGGTCCGATTGCATGAGAGCCAAGCACGTCGTCTGAACAGTCGGACTATTACGGTACTGGAGCGCGTTGAGTGGGGGCAGCGGCCGGAGCGTTGACAGCGCCCGTGGTGACGGCGCTCCACGACGATGTGCCTGGAGCGGCTGGTATCGCGNNTCGTGAGGCGTCGGCCCGTTGTGGGGTGCCAGCTGGCAAAGCATCCGGAGCGTATTCAGCCACTTTGCACGAACAGCCCTTGATGTACTCCTGGCGGTACCTGAACGCTGACTTCAAGCTCTTATAGGGCGTCTGCGAGCGCTGCGAGACCATCTGCTCGACCGCGCCACCGGGATTTTGATAGTAGAACAGCTCAGCGGGCGCTGCGCATTTCGACTGGCAGATTTCTGCGTCACGTGAGAAGTGGCTGGGCAGCGTCGAAAAACTGACCGGGAAGTAGTAGCCGTCGCACAAGCGCACGCACAACGTCCGATATGTGGCGAACGGAAGCCCTCCAAATGTGTTGCCGGAGCCACGACCGCTATCCTCGTCCTGCCATAGTGACGCGAACGGGTTGGAAGGCTGCTGATCGCGGCGACGGGCTTCCTGCGAATAGGCCGGGCCACAATTGTTGCGGGCAAGTTCCCTGATGATTTCGTCTGCATAGGAGCGCGAACCGCTGGCAGAATATTCCTGGCGCAGCGCGTCAAGTTCGCGAATGCGGTACTGCGATTCCTCGGCACGGCGATTTAAGTCGAAGCATACGCGTGATCGGCGCAGTGATTTCTGAAACAGGAAATATTCCCAGCAGTCGTTACGCTCGAGTTGGCGCTGGGCATCCGCGAGGGCTCGTTCCGCATTTCGCAACTCGCCCGCGATCTGCTGGCCGCGATCTACCGTCGCGCCGGCCCGTCCGCGATTTGCTTCCACCGCCAGCCGCTGCTCAAGTTGAAGGCAGACTGACGCGCCGCTGTTCGAGCCACCGCTGAAATTGCCGCCTTGCTGTGGCGGCGGCGCACGGTACACAGGCTCGCGCGGCTGCGGGGGCGGCCGGGTTTCGCGCGTCTCCCAGGGCATCCGCCATCCCTGTGCCAGGGCCGGTGCACCAATCAGCGCCATGACTGCCGCGCCGATTGACGTGATTGCTGCGGCCACCGCAACAGCGCCGAGTGCGGTTCTCATCTGGGTTGTCCGATTGCCCGTCACGCTGTGTTCCGCCCCACTCGTTTCATTTCATCAAGCTGGCCCGTCTTGTCGGGCCGACAGAGTCCTACTGCATCACGACCGCCGTTACCGGTCAGGGGTTTCCCCTTGAGGACCGCGTTTGGCCCGCACTTGCCGTTTACGCCGCCACGATCGCTGACTAGATTGGTGTGCTCATCAGCCTGATACCGTGTCGCGGTGAGTGGTGATTATCCACTGCTGTACGACACCATCGACAACCGAGTCCGGCTCCTTCGCAATCCCCGCGCGTGAGCCTAGAAAAGGCCGCGTAGCCGGTCAATGCAGCGTAATTGGGGCGTCAACAATTGTGTGGATTGTGTTGGACGCCAACGGAACTCAAGGAGTGGACATGGGCTTGTTCGATTCAAACAAGACCGCGCAAGAGCTCGTACGTTTGCGCCAGAGCACCGAGCGGCCGGAAGGGCTACAGGCCAGCCTGACACCGCCAGATCTTACAGCGGCATATGCGACACAGGACAGGGTGCGCGAACTTGTCGGCACCGCACTCTCCGGCTGGAAAGCCGGTGCCACGGCAAAGCCCGTGCAAGAGAAATTCGCAATAACCGAACCGTTCGCCGGGCCGTTCTTCGAGTCGGATACGCATCCTAGCCCGGCCCGCCTGCCAGCGGCAGCGTTTACACAGCGTGCAATCGAGAGCGAGTTTGCGTTTCGTTTCGCGCGCCCGCTCGCACCCCGCGATACGCCTTATAGCCGTGAGGATATTCTGGCGGCCATCGATGCCCTCGTTCCTGCAATCGAAATCGTATCAACCCGGTTCTCTTCGCTGCTTTTCGACAAAGTAACGACGGCGGTTGCGGACTGTGCGCTGAACGGTGGGTTTGTTCTGGGTGTGCCCGCAACGGATTGGCGCGGCCTCGAACTCTCAACGCACAAGGTGCGCCTGATGGTCGATGGACGCGAGGCTGCTGCAGGCACCGGAGCAAATGTTCTCGGCCATCCTTACAATGTGCTCGATTGGACCGTGAACCACCTGAGGGCGCGCGGGATCACCATTGCGGCGGGCGAAGTTATCTCGACGGGAACGACCACTGGTATCGTCATCCTCGAACCTGGCCAGTCGGCGCGAGCGGATTTTGGCGCGCTTGGTGTGGTTGAATTGACACTCGAATGACGGTCACTCTCTCTCAACTGCGAGGTTGACGGCAACGCGGGCCTGCGCGCATAAGGCCGTCATGAGCCGACACGCGCACTTACGAGCCGTCAATATTTGTGACGGCATTATTATTCCGAGCTAGCACAACTGCTGGCGCGTGGCCCGCCCCTTTGCCTCTGATAAAGACAAGGACGACCCACTCGCCGGCCAAAGGGTCCTCAATTGGCAACAGACCATCCGTTGAAGCTCTATAACACTTTGACGCGTCAGAAAGGGCCATTTGTGCCCCGGGATTGGCGCGAGGATGCATCGGTCGCCGAAGCCGATCGGCGCGTACGGATGTATGTGTGCGGGCCAACCGTTTATGACTATGCCCACATCGGCAATGCGCGGCCGGCTATCGTGTTCGACGTGCTGTTCCGCCTGTTGCGACATGTATACGGGGCACAGCATGTTCTCTATGCGCGCAACATCACGGACGTGGACGATAAGATCAACGCGCGCGCAGCGCGTGATTTTCCCGGCGTGCCGCTGAACGAGGCNNNCACAATACAAGTCCGATGTTGCGGCCCTTGGTTGCCTTGAACCCACTGTCGAGCCGCGAGCCACGGAACACATCGAGGAGATGAAGGTTCTCATCGGGCAGCTCGTCGCACGGGGCCACGCCTACGTTGGTGACGGCCATGTGCTGTTCGATGTCTCGTCGATGCCGGACTATGGTCAGCTTGCCAATCGCTCACTGGAGGAAATGGAAGCCGGCGCCCGTGTGGACGTCGCGCCCTACAAGAAGGGGCCGATGGATTTCGTCCTCTGGAAGCCCTCGAAGCCAGGCGAGCCGTCCTGGGTTAGTCCGTGCGGCATTGCGGAATCTGGCCGCCCAGGCTGGCATATTGAATGCTCAGCCATGGCGGGCAAACACCTGGGAGAGGTGTTAGATATCCACGGCGGGGGCATCGATCTCGTCTTCCCTCACCATGAAAACGAAGTGGCGCAAAGCCGCTGCGCGCACGGTTCGTCGGTGATGGCGGACGTGTGGATGCACAACGGCTTCCTGCAGGTGGAAGGCGAGAAGATGTCAAAATCTCTCGGCAACTTCATCACCATCAACGAGCTGCTAGCAACGGATGTGTTTGGCGGACAGCGCTGGCATGGCCGCGTTCTGCGCCTCGCTATGCTGTCGACACATTACCGCCAGCCCATTGATTGGACGGTGGAACGGTTGAACCAGGCAAAGGCCACGCTCAAGGAGTTCGCTGAGCTTGCTGCTTCCGCTCCACAGGGGACAGTTGCTAATGCCGAGGTTATTGCCGCATTGGCTGATGACCTGAATACGCCAAGTGCGATCTCGATTCTTCACGGCATCGCCAAGAGTGCACGACGCGGCGATGAAAAACGTTCCGCTGAACTGCGGGCCACGCTGGAGCTGATTGGTCTGTGGCAGGGTGAGACTGGGAGCGAACTCGATCTAGCCCAAGTAGCCGACGTCGACGCAGCGAAGGTTGACGCATTGATTGCGCTGCGGCTCAGCGCTCGCAAGGCGAAGAACTGGGGCGAGAGCGATCGCATCCGCGATGAACTGACGGCGATGGGCGTGCAGATCAAAGATGGAAAGGACCACGTCACTGGTGAGGTGGTTACCACCTGGGAGGTCAAACGATGACCAACGATCCGCATCGCAACGATCCACCGTTCCGGCGGACGCCCGTCGTTTATATCGCCACGAAATGGTTGGTGATCACGGTCGCCGTGATCCTGGCCGCGCGCTACCTGGCTAGCCTGGGCTTCGCGCCGTGATTGCTGGCGGCCCTAGTCAACAGATGCTGCGCGCGATGCCGGTGCTCGAGGTGCGGGACTTGTCCCGTAGTCTCGCCTTCTACAAGGACAAGCTGGGGTTTGATGCTTCGACTTGGGGTGAGCCGGCGAATTTCGCGATTGTCCAGCGCGGCACGGTCACTGTTGCGCTTGTCGTCGCTGAAGAAGGGGTTGCAGTCAGCAGTCGGCACTGGGCCGTTTACCTCTACGTCAGCGACGTAGACGCACTCCATGACGAGTTGGCCGCCAACGGTATCATTCTGCCCGACGCACCGGTAACGCAGACGGAATACACCTGCCGCGATTTCACGATCAAAGATCCGGACGGCCACCTGATTGGGTTTGGTCAGGTATACGATGCCGACCCGCTGGGGCCTGGTCTCAGCGCTCGAACCGGGCGTGATCGGATGATGAGAGCCTGATCATGACGCAACAGTTTCCTATTCGTCCGTTTCTTCCCTCGGATACCGTCCGTTTGCAGGATGTGTTCGCACAGTCGATCGAAGAATTGACGCAGGACTTTTACGATGAAAACCAGCGTCTCGCCTGGATATCGCGTGCCGCCGATGCCGCGGCCTTTGCGCGAAGGCTCGGAGCTAACGTCACGCTGCTCGTTGAAGAGGAGGGGGAGGTGCTCGGATTCGCCAGTCTCAAGGATAACAGCGAAATCGACATGATCTTTGTCCACCCGTTCGCTATCAGACAAGGTGTGGCCACTACGCTGGTTGATGCCTTGGAACGGCTTGCGAAGGCGCGCGGGGCCGAGAAACTCACTGCAGAGGTTGCTGATTCTGCGCTCGAATTCTTCGAAGGGCGCGGATACCGGCCGGTTAAGCGCAATACCGTGCCGATCGACCATCTTTGGCTAGCCAATACGACGTATGAAAAAGTGCTCGCCGAGCCGAGTCCGACAGGAGCCAGTGAATAGTATGTCAGCATCCACGAAGGAACGGCTTTACCTTTTTGACACAACATTGCGCGATGGCGCGCAGACCACCGGTGTGGACTTTTCCGCCGATGACAAGCGCCGGATTGCGGCGGTGCTGGACCAGATTGGCGTCGACTACATTGAGGGTGGTTATCCAGGCGCCAATCCTACGGACACCGCATTCTTTGCCGAAAAACCTCAACTGACTACCGCCAAGTTCACGGCATTCGGCATGACGAAGCGTGCGGGCCGTTCCGCCGCCAATGATCCCGGAATTCAGGCGCTGCTGCAGTCATCTGCGGATGCGATCTGTTTGGTGGCCAAGGCTTGGGACTACCATGTCCGCGTGGCACTCGGCATCACCAATGAGGAAAACCTCATTGGGGTTACGCAATCCGTCGAGGCGGTTATTGCGTCAGGTCGTGAGTCGATGATCGACTGCGAGCATTTTTTCGACGGATACAAGGGTAACCGTGAGTATGCGCTGGCTGTTTCCCGTGCTGCCTATGATGCAGGCGCCCGCTGGGTGGTGCTGTGTGATACCAACGGCGGCACATTGCCGGATGAGGTGACACAGAT
>CXWK01089321.1_pt3 | contig 13153 bp, 8 predicted proteins | sample 590851 | NCBI WGS metagenome assembly CXWK01 (sample SAMEA3498364, study PRJEB10139) | wastewater metagenome | biome: wastewater treatment plant; material: activated sludge | place: Denmark | collected 2014-08-01
TTTTAATAAACTTATTTAAAAACTCTTTCATCTTTTCATCAGCACAAACGATGAGAATTCCTGGGAAGGAGCTATTTTCCGTATTTTCCTGCCAACTATTACTTTCTGCATATTCAAAGTACTTTTGAACTTTTGCTCTTAATGCATATCTAGGTATACCCTGGTCAAAAATATACAAGAAAAATCTTTTGGACTGTTTGAATTCTTTAATAGCAATATAGGCATCAGGCAATGGTTTGGGGAAATATTCATAGCCTATTAAATCAGCTAAGGTTGAAAAATGAAGTTTATCTTTATACTCATCTTCTAAGATGAGATAGATATCGGTAGTTAGTAAATTGTGATTAATAAATGTCTGTGATGCATCTTTGTCATTATAAATCCTGTTTAACACTTTGATTTCATATTTATCATTTGTTTTTAATTTCTTTCTAGAGAGTAATGATAGTGAGTATATAGCCGGTGTCATTTTGTCGATGAATGTTTTTGTTGAATACCATTGTTTTAGATATTCTTTCTGAGTTAGGTCTTTTAGCCATATTTGGATGCCTTGTGGATTTTTATGGTGCATTAGTTTTTGTATTTGGTTTGTGTTGAGAAAGCGGAACTTGTAGATCCAGTTGAAGATGTCGAGTTGTTTATGAGTTACAGTTGGGAGATTTATAGTGGTCATAATATTATTCCTCCTTATACTTATAAGGGTAAGGGGTTAAACATTTTTATTGCTTAGCCTCAATCTAAAGATAATATTCTTGGTAAGGTTACCAAGAATTAGGCATACTCAGGCAGGAAAGATTTTGGTTTCTTTTCTACAGTTTCTGTCGGCTCACCTTGCTCGCGCTGAGTAGTTATTTTTGGTTCAGAGGGCGGAATGTAAAATGTAGCAAAGTTATCTCTTGAAGCTTTAATTAGACCATCAATCTTTTTTTGGTTTTGCTCAATTTCAAGTAAAATAGTTTTTCCGGAAAAAGGTTCTTCCGGTTTGCTGGCTGAGATTTTAATGTAGAAATGATATGCCGGAAGGTTTAAGATTTCACCTTTTTCAACATAAGGACTAAACTGCGGAAGAATTAATCTTTCATCTTCTGGGTTCGCTGTTTTAAAGCATATTACAGTACCTGTATTAGCTAATGTAATATTGATCAGCGACTTATCTTCAAGCTGTGAGGTTGTTTGATGAGCAAGTATTGCATTAAGCCGGTACTTTCTTGCTTCTGAAAGAATCTGCGCAAATGATGGAGTTGCAAAGTTTTGAAATTCATCAACATAAAGATAAAAGTCTCTTCTGTTTCGCTCAGCTATTCTTGCTCTCCTGAGAGATGCGAGTTGAATCTTTGCTAGTACAAGACCTCCAAATACTGCTGAATTATCTTCTCCTAATTTTCCTTTGGAAAGATTACATATTAAAATTTTTCCCTGGTTCATAATTTCATCAAAGTTAATTGTGGATCTTTCCTGTTCTAAAATTCTTTTAGCTGAAGGAGAAAATAGAAATCTGCCAATTTTATTAGTAATTGGTGAAATCATACTAACCTTTTGATAATCCCCGGCTTTTGCAAATTCATATTTCCAAAAGTCGATTAAATTTTCATCAGTTAAGCCTGCTGTTACTTTCTCGCGATATTTTGGATTAATCAACAACTTGTAAATTGTAAATAAAGTTGGATTTTTCGTTGTAAATGCGGTGTGAATGGTATTTCTTAAAATATATTCCATTCGAGGCCCGGAATATTTTTCAGAATAGAGTTTATGAAAAAGTGAAATTATACTTTCAGTTACAAACTCTTTTTCTTTTAATGATTCTTCATCGTTTAAATTATCAGACAATTCTAAAAGATTTATTCCAATAGGATATGAAATATCATCAGGATTAAAATAAATGACATCTTTAATCCGGTTTTGAGGTATCACAGATAATAGTTTTTCTGCTAAATCTCCATGTGGATCAACAACTACCAAACCTTTTCCATTTTCTATATCGTGCTTAATCATCGACAAAAGCATGGTTGATTTACCAGTTCCTGTGGCACCTAAAATATACATATGTCGCCTTCTTTCATCTTCTGTTAAGCCGATCATAGTTTCAGATCCTCCATAAGTATTTTTAGCAAAAGTAATATCGAAAAGATCATCTCTTTTTAACGAAAGTGGTGCTGGTAATTGTTTAGAATGAACTTTAACAATATTCTCGGCTTTGGTAGCTTGCCCATAAGGAAAGTGGTAGAGATCAGAGAGCTCAGAAGCAGATAAAACAGGATTCTGGTTTAATGTTGAACTGAATGACAAATACCTGCCCTTAAACTGAGCTAGTCTATGCTTAAGATTCATTTTGTCAGGTAGAAAACTCCATTTAGTCTTAAATTCCTGATATGCACTACCCAATGGACCAAGTGAGGCAAGCAATCCGGAAATTCTGGAATTGTATTCATGGTTATCTCTGCCCACTATTAATACCCTGATGGAGGTTTCAAATAATTGTTGATCAATTTTTTCTTTAACCACTGCTGAAAGCTCTCTTTCGTATGGATTAAGCAGCTCCTGGGCAGAAGCCAATCCATCATTAATTTGAGCGGTAGCTCTTAAAGGAGTCGATTTTCCATTATCCATAACTGCAAAAACAATATTTACAAATATCGAAGCTAAAAATTTTGTAATCAAAATCGCTATCCAAAATGGAACAATTATCAGAGATGAACCTGGAAGTGAGCGGACAGTATTAAAAATATTGTCACTTAATACCGGAGATAATGTTTGCCCCCGATACATTCTGGAACGTAAATCTTTAGCTTGTTTAACAACCCGGCCATGAACTGACCCCAGAATTGGCGTTGTAACGATCTGAATTGATATTAGCTCATTTGTCAGAAGTTTGGTCATATGTCCCGTTAAATAGGAGATTGGGTCATGCTTCTCCAATAATTTCTGTTTGTGAAGAGGTAATGCAAAATGACTTGAGAGCTTCAGTTCAGTAATCCCAATACTTTTATCCTTTTGTTCAGAAAGATCCTCAAATTTTTCTACATAGTCTTCTGCTGGTTTAATCCTGATTCCCGGTAAATATGACATTAAACTTCTTTTAATAATCTCTGAGTCTTTAACGGGTGCAGCAAGGATATATCTGATCCCCTCGCTTTTTGTTGATACAATTTCTAAAGAGTAGACTTTCTTAAAATTAAGGATTCTTTGCCAAAATGTACCTTGCCTAGCTAGTGTATGCATTAATGAATACAGCTGCTCTGTTGCATAGGCTGATGTCTCATTGGAGCTTGGGAAAGTAAGTTCCAGGAATATTAAGGGAGGAAGAGGCATAAATTTATAAAACAGTGAGGGAGCAAGTAGCCTAACTAACCCTAATATCCAGATGAAGATAAAATATATAACTACTAACCCAATAATTACCCAAAATGGCAAAAATGCCATAAATATAATTAATACAAAGGGACTTACATTAGCAAAAAACGTCAAAGATCTTAACCATTCATACAGCTTAAGCCTGTTTTCTAAAGAAAGAATACTATCAGGTAAACTTTCCAAAGCTCCTTTAAGTAGGATGTAATCGTTTGGTTTCATTTCTCCTTTTTGAAGCTTTTCATAATATGGCAGCAAAATATAATCCTCTTTAGTCTTAGGGGTAATTGATGGATAAGGCGTAGCTGTGGGTTTTACAGGTTGTTTTGTTGTGTTTGATTTTTGAGTAGGTTGAGATGTTTGAGCATAAGATTTATCCCATGGGTTACCCTGAATATGAGGAGGAAAAGATGGTTGGAAAGAAGATTGAGCCAGAAGAATAACAAAGCTATAGCAGCAGAAAGATAATTTAAATTTTGAACTAATTTTGGGTAGGAATTTTAATATACCCATATCTTCTTTGGAGGCAGAAGACAGTACTTTAGTATCAGAAGCAGATTATATTAAAGTAGGTCAGAATATATCATGTAAGTTACTTATAGTAAAGAGCATCGATTGAAGATGTTATTTTGAGGATATTCGATAACGTGTGCTTCTCCCTAAACCTAATCTTTCTATTTTCTTTAAATTTAATAACTTCGTTAGTATTTGAAATACTGTTGGTCTGGCAATGCCCGTTTTTTCTGCAATCTCCTGAGGAGTAGCTTCCAATACAGTTTGTAGATAATTCCAGACATCAATTTGTTTATTTGACAAAATAGCTTCAATGTTTTCCGAGGAAAGTAGGTTAATCGCTTCTTCTGATTGAGAGAGCATAATATCTAAGAAAAAATTCATCCAGGGGTTAATATCCTCCTCCTTCGTGCCAAAAGTTTTTTGGCTTTTTCTTAAAGCAATATAATAATCCGGCTTTTTGTCTTCTACTAATTTCTCGTGGGAAACATAAGGCATGTATGCGTATCCTTCCCTAAGTAAAAGAAGATTCGTTAGAATTCTTGAGAGTCGGCCATTTCCGTCAGTAAAAGGATGGATGTTTAAAAATTCTACTAAAAAATTACCCACAATAAATAACGGATGGTATGTTTTGTTTCTTAGAGCTTCCCCCGTCCACTCTACTAATTCCAGCATATACTTCGGTGTTAAATACGCTGGTGTTGTTTTAAACAGTATTCCTATTCTTCTTCCCTGAGGATCAACCATCTCAACTTGGTTTTCGCCTCTTTTATATTCACCTCTATGAAGTTTATCTTTATCTACATACTTAAGGAGTTCTTTATGAAGGTGTTTTATTTGGTTTTCACTTAACTTAATTGAATCCCAAGACTCGAAGATGTTTTGGAGTAATTCATAATAGCCCTGGACTTCTTGTTTATCTCTATCTGCAAACTTCTGCACAGCAAGGCCTTGCATTAATTTTTCTACGTCCTCATCAGAGAGCTTTGAACCTTCAATACGAGTAGAAGCACCTGTTGATGTAATGAGTACAGATTTCTTTAGTCTTCCTAGTAAATACGGATTAAGATTCGCTCCGGCTGTCCACTGACCTTTTAACTCGTCTATGCGAGCTATTTTTGTTACAATATCTAAAGAGACCTGCGAGAGCCTTTTATCAAATTTTGTCTTTTTAGTAGCCATAATTATTTATTATATTCTCACTATATTGGATTATATGTGATTATATTCGATTAGTCAACTTTAGCCTCGGAATAGTTCTTGACAAGTGCAATTATTTTACATATACTGTCTATATATGGACAGTAACAATCCTTCACAAAGTAAGACTCCTAAATTTAATTTAAGACATTTCCCTCAATCATCAGCTTTAATAAATACCCTTAATAAGATGTTCCCGGAGCAAGTTCATGAGGATAAACTAACCCAAAAAGCAAAAGAAATATTAGGCTCAGACTACTCTCTCGAGGATGCCAAAAGCTTAATTGCTGCTTACGAGTTTTTAATTCAAAACTGGCTTGAAGAATATGAAAAGCGGGTGTTTGATGATAAAACTTTAAAAGAATTATTACAGTCTTTTTAAAGCTATGTTAGAAGAGATTCAAAACAAACAGGCAGTCTTATATCTTCGAGTTTCAAGTGAGGAACAAGTGGAGAACTTCTCATTAAACACTCAGGAGGAAATTTGCAGAAGAGAAGCTCTTCGCAGAGGATTTGAAGTAGTTGAAATCTTCCGCGAAGAGGGAAAGTCTGCAAAGAATATAGTAGGCAGACCTGAATTATTAAAGCTTCTGGAATATTGTAGAAGAAACAAAAGGGTCATAGATGCAGTTTTTGTCTATCGATTAGATCGAATCTCACGTCAAACTGTAGATTATTTAGGTATCCGCAAAAAACTTAATGATTATGGAATTTCCTTAATCTCTGCTAATGAGCCTACTGGTAATTCCCCTACTGATAAGTTGCTGGAAACCATTATGGCCAGTTTTGCCCAGCATGATAATGATGTTAGGAGCGAAAGAACTAAAAATGGGTTAAGAGCAAGATTTCTAGCCGGCTTAAATACAGGTAAAGTACCAATAGGTTATGTAATGGAACACGGTCACGCTGTAAAAGATCCTAATTTTGATTTAATGAAAAAAGCCTGGGATTTAATGGCAACAGGAACCAAAAGCCTATCTGAAATGGCAAATATTATGAATGAATGGGGAATCAGAAAAGTTGTTGCCGGCAAAGAATATAAATTAAGAGGCCAAACAGTTGATCGATTATTTAGACATAAATTCTACATGGGAATTCTAACTTCGACAAAATATCCAGAAGAAGTTAAGGGACAACATATTCCAATGATTACAGAAGAACAATTTTTTAAAGTTCAGGCGATTATTGATGGCAGAAATAGAAATGGGATGGCTGTAGCCAAGAGACTAAGCGATAATCCAGACTTCCCTCTCCGCAAGACAATCAAATGTGGCAAGTGTGGGGGTGTTTTGTCAGGAGGCTGGACTAAAGGTAGGTCGAAAAAGTATGCCTACTATATTTGTATAAATAGATGTGGAGCTCCATCAATTGCAGTCCAAAAGTTAAATAATTCATTAATCAACTTTCTCAAAGAGATTACACCACCCAAAGAGAAATTAGATCTTTTCTTAATGCTTCTGAGAAAGAACTTTAATCAAAACATAGCCAATTTAAAAGCCAAAAGAGAAAAAGCCGAGCAAGCAGTGTCAGAGTTGAAAGAAATGAAACAAACATTGGTCGAGAAGAACCTAAAGGGGACTTATACTGATGATGTCTATCAGGAACAAAATAAAGTCATAACAGGCAAAATAATTACTGCAGAGAAAGTCTTGGGGAACACAATCTATGATAAATACAACATTGATAATATTGAGAGGTTTATGAGGGAAAAGTTTGCTGATCTTGGAAAGACTTATGAGGACACAAAGGATCCTGGCGTGCGTAGAGTACTTCTCGGTTCGATAAGTCCCAATGGGCTGTCTTGGCAGAATTCAAGCTTATCGAACCAGCAGTTTAGCCCGGAATATCAAGCTATTCTTGATGTTCAAAATGGCAATTTTGCATTCTGTACCGCGTACGGGAGTCGAACCCGTGATCTTAACCTTGAGAAGGTTATGTCCTAACCACTAGACGAACGCGGCAAGTTTAGGAATTATATCAATTTTTGAATCATTTCTCCAGGCTCGTGCTTTTCATTTAGCTTCAATGTGAATATAATAAACCACATATGTATTGGGCAGATAAAGTCGCAAAACAAATTATTGATTCAGGAAAATTTAAGCCATACTTAGTGGACGATATGTTCACGCCATCCGGTTTTCCTCACATCGGATCCCTTCGCGGTCCTATTGTCCACGATTTAATTTATAAAGCCCTCAAGGATCAAAACCAGGATGTTAAATTCACTTTTGTTATAAATGATTTTGATCCAATCGATGGTTTACCTCCCTCGATGGAAGAAGAGTTTGCAAAATACATGGGATTGCCTTTAAGAAATGCGCCTTCTCCCGTTGAAGGGTTCACTTCATTTGCCGCCTACTTTGCTGATGATTATAAAAAATCAATGAAATCTCTTGGTGTAGAACCTGAATTTCTATCCTCCTGGGATATGTACCACGAAGGCAAATTTGATACAGCAATAAAACTTGCTTTAGATAACGCTGACAAAATCCAAGACATATATGAGGAAGTCTCTGGAAGTAAAAAAAAGCAAGCTGGCTGGTTGCCGCTGCAGGTTATTTGCGAAAATTGCGGTAAAGTTGGAACTACCAGAGTTCATAATTGGGACGGAGAAACAGTCGCCTATAAATGCGAACCGGATTTAGTTAAGTGGGCCAAAGGCTGCGATAACGAAGGCCGCATCTCTCCATTCGGCGGAAATGGTAAATTACCTTGGAAAGTCGATTGGCCATCTCATTGGCTGGTTATTGGAGTGACAATTGAGGGTGCTGGAAAAGATCATTCCTCTGCCGGTGGATCGCGCGATATCGCCCGCGAACTTTTAAAACAAATCTTTAAAATAGAAGAGCCTTTTAATCTGCCGTATGAATTTTTCTTAATTGGGGGTAAAAAAATGGCCTCCTCAAAAGGCCTCGGTTTAAAAGCCCGCGATCTAACAGAATTATTACCCTTAGAACTCGGCCGGTTTTTGTTTTGCCGGGCCGACTATCGGCAGCAAGTTAATTTCGATCCCATAAACACCATGGCCATTCCCGATTTATATGATGAATATGATCGTTGTTTCCAGGCTTTTGTCAGCAGTACAGATCCAGATTTTGCCCGGGCCTTTGAAATGAGTCACATAGGAAAGCTTCCCGAAAAAGTAAAAATATTTCTGCCCCGTTTTCGGGATGTAGCCAATTTTATTCAGCAGCCCACAGTTAAAGTGGAAGAAAAATTCTCAGAAGTAAAAGGCTCAGATTTAAATTCGATAGAAACAGAAATATTAAATGAAAGAGTTAAATACGCCAAAATCTGGCTGGATAAATTTGCCCCAGAAGATTTAAAGCTTAGCCTCTCAGAAGACACAAAAAACAATTTCCAGCTTTCTACAGAGCAAAAAGAATATCTTAAAGAAGTCATCAATTTAATTGAAGAAGATTCTGATGCCGAGGAACTGCAAGCTAAACTCTACGAACTAACAAAATCCCAAGGCATAAATGCTAAACTTGGCTTTCAGGCAATCTATCAAACATTGATCGGCAAAGATTTTGGTCCCAAAGCCGGGGCATTCATTAGGCAATATGAAAAACAGGAAGTTATTGGTAAAATAAACCAGGTTTTGAATTAATATGATTGATATTAAATTAATTAGAGAGCAAACAGATTTGGTTAAAGAAGGAATTCTTAAAAAGAACTTCGATGTCACCAAAGTCGATGCAGTTCTTGAGCTTGATAAAAAAAAGCTTGAAATGCTCCATAAAGTAGAAAGCCTGCGCCAGGAACGTAACACTTTAAGCCGTGATGCTGTGGATCGTGGAAGAGAAATAAAAGAAGAATTAAAATTAATTGAGCCGGAACTGGAAGTAGTTGAAAAAGAATTTAAACATTTACTTCACGAAATTCCCAATCTACCTTCTGATGAATCTCCTGTGGGTAAAGGTGAAGCCGAAAATAAAGAACTCAAATTAGTTGGCGAAAAACCAAACTTCGACTTTGAAGCCAAGGATCATGTTGAAATTGGAAAAAATCTTGATATCTTGGACTTTGAAAACGGTGCCAAAGTTGCTGGCTCCGGCTTCTATTATTTGAAAAATGCCGGTGCAATGCTCGAAGTCGCCCTGGTAAATTATGGACTGCTCTTTTTATCTAAGAGAGGTTTCTCGCCAGTCATAACTCCAGATTTGGCCCGCGAAAAATTCTACTTAGGTACGGGCTACAATCCTAAAGGTGATGAAGCTCAAACATACAAAATTGAAGACTCCGATTTAGGTCTAATCGCCACCTCAGAAGTTACAATCGCCGGGTATCACGCCGACGAAATCATCCAAAATTTAGACCAACCAAAACTCTACGGCGGATATTCTCACTGTTTTAGGATGGAGTCAGGAGCTTACGGTAAATACTCCAAAGGCCTCTATCGGGTACATCAGTTCACTAAAGTTGAAATGTTTGCTTACACCAAAAAAGAAGAGTCTAAAAAAATGCATGAGCGTTTTCTGGAACTAGAAGAAGAATTCTGGACTAGTCTAGGTATTCCTTACCGGGTTCTTGAAATGTGTACCGGCGATCTCGGTTCGCAAGCTGTTCGCAAATTCGATCTGGAAGCTTGGATGCCTGGCCGCGGAGATTGGGGAGAGGTCACCTCAACCTCAAATACTACCGATTACCAAGCCCGCAACTTAAATATTAAATATAAAGATGGCGGCTCGACAGAATATGCGCACATGTTAAATGGCACATTAGTCGCAACCTCAAGAGCTATCATCGCCATCTTAGAAAATTTCCAGCAAGCTGATGGTTCTGTTAAAGTCCCAGAAGTTCTGGTGCCATTTGTTGGAGTTTCCGAAATCAAATCCTCCTAAGTGAAAATTCATAACTAACTAACTAACTTAATTTATGGGTAAACTTGACGAAGTGCCTGCAGAAGCAGCTGGACTGCCACTAGGTGTTGGTGAAGCTTTTTGTTGTGCTGCTCTCATTGCCGGACTAAGAGATACTTCAGGGCTTGGGGAAGCTGCAGGTGACGGCGAGCTAACTAAATCAGTCGTTGGCTCCATTACAGGTACAGGAGATGGTGCGACAATTTGCTGAGGGGGATTAGTCAAAGGTGCCTGAGTTTGCTGCGTTTGTTCAACCGGTAAAGAAGTTTGATCTGTAGGAGTTGGATTGGCTTGCCCCACTCCTAATATTAAATAAGCACTTAAAGCTGCAACTATCAGGATAATTGGAATACCCGCAACTAGAAGTACTTTTGTTAAATTTAAATGCTTTCCTGGAGGCGGAGCATCACCTTCTGCTGGCTGGGTAGGTGTTGCAGAAGCAGGAGCCATATTCAAGTTCTGATCAGCTGCAATCGGTGGGGTATAAACTCCATTAGTTTGTGAAGGTGAAGTCTCATCTCCTGCAATTAAATGGGATAAATCAGTTGGGGCATTCTCAACAGGTCCCATATCCGGAAGAGGGGAGGCTGTAGGCGCTGCTGCAGCTTGGTCAGACTGTGGTGTTTGTGCTGACATTGTATCTGCATTCGGAGCTACCGTCGTCGCACCGAGTCCTGTCTGAAGCGTCGATAGGTCCATAGCTTCTGACTGCGGTCCCGCAGATACCGTTTGGTCTTGAATTTGCGCAGTTTCCTGTGGTGGATTTCCCGGCTGCACGTTCAGGTCTAATGTTGGTGTTATCATCGGGTCAGACACCGGAGCTGCAGGTGAAGCTGCTGGAGCTGCGGTTGGCGCAGAAAACTGTGACTCTGTCGGAGCTGGCTGATCCCAAGGATTAACAGTTGGTGCAGCAGGCTGAGTAGGGTCAGTGGGTAGCGCCGTTGCTCCCTCAAACGGATTTTGCGGAGGAGTCGGAGTGAAGGCTGTATTCAAAGGATCAGGTGTAGTAGTTGTCGGAGCACCGTATGGTGCGGCTGGTTGTTCAGGCAAAGGCATAGGTGCTGCAGGCTGTTCAAAGGCAGGTGATGTATTAAAAGTCCCTGCTTGAGGTTGTAAGAAGGGATTAGCCGCTGCAGGATTGTCGGCTGACACAACAGGCTCACTAGGTGCCATCGGAGCTGTTGGCACATCTGTCGGAGCAGTCGCTTGTGGATTAGCAGGCCAGGCTGCTTCCCGACTTGCGGTCGGTGTATTTGGCGATGGTGATGAGAATCCTGGCTCGGGTGCAACAGTTTCTACCGGAACCGGGCTCCATGGATTAGGAGCAGCCGTTGGGTTTAATTGGGCTGAATCTGATACAGGCATACTGGAAGAGAGAGGGGCGGATGTTGCTGATTGGTCAGGACTGCTGGACCATCCTGGAGTTTGTTGTGGAGGGGTTAACGGATCAACAGGGGCTGCGCCAAAAGGTAAACTAGGCTTGTTATTTGGATTATTAGGGTCATTACTATCCATGGCAGTTACTCTATAAGTTTATGCGAAGATAGCCTTAATAATCAAGTAGTCGCATAAATTACCGTAGTGCTTTTTGGCGATTTCAGGTATAATCCCTCACACAGGGGAATTCACAACTCCCAAGGTAAGAGTCAGTAATATGCTTAATTTTTTTTCTTCATTAATCGATGCCAATAAACGGGAAATAAATCGCCTCTCAAAAATCGTTGAAACCATTAATAGTTATGAAGCTAAAATCAAAAAGTTTGACGATAAAAAGTTCAAAGAAAAAGCTCTTGATCTGCGTAAAAGACATGAAAAAGGTGAAACTCTGGAGGCTCTTCTGCCTGAAGCTTTTGCTTTTGCCCGCGAAGCCGCCAGCCGTAGCCTAGGCATGCGTCACTATGATGTTCAGCTAATGGCAGCCATCGCTTTGCACAGCGGTAAGATCGCCGAACAACGAACCGGTGAAGGAAAAACCATGTCTGGTGTTCCAGCCATTTTTCTAAATGCTCTTTCCGGTAAAGGTGTCCATGTAGTTACTGTAAATGATTATTTAGCTCGCCGCGATGCAGGTTGGAATGGACCTATCTTTCATACTCTAGGTGTTTCAGTCTCAGTTATTATTCATGAAAAGGCTTTTCTTTTTGATCCAAAATATAAAGATCCAGACACAACAGATAAACGGCTTAAGAATTTAAAACCAGTCACCCGCAAAGAAGCTTATGCTGCTGATATAACATACGGCACTAATAATGAATTTGGATTTGACTATCTTCGGGACAATATGGCTAACAGCTTGGATAATATGGTTCAGCGAGGTCACAATTTCGCCATCGTTGATGAAGTAGATTCAATTTTAATTGACGAGGCCCGTACTCCATTAATTATTTCAGCCCCCGATACTGAGCCCACAGGTAAATATATTGAGTTCACCAAAATCGTCAGTCAGCTTGATGGTAAAACAGATTATGTAGTTAATGAGAAAGAACGTGCCGCCCACATGACCGAGGAAGGTATTCTTCATATCGAAAAAATTATGGGAGTCGATAATCTTTATGAAAAAGATTTCTCTGCTCTTCATCATATAGAAGAAGCCTTAAAAGCCAGAACTCTTTTTCTCAAAGACCGCGACTATGTTGTTAAAGATGGCGAAGTAATTATTGTTGATGAATTCACCGGCCGTTTGATGCCGGGCCGCCGTTACTCCGGAGGTCTACATCAATCAATCGAAGCCAAAGAAGGCGTTAAAATCCAACAAGAGTCAAAAACTTTAGCCACAATTTCTTTCCAAAATTATTTCAGAATGTATAAAAAGCTTTCTGGTATGACCGGAACTGCTGCCACTGAAGCCGAAGAATTCTTCAAAATCTACAAACTGGAAGTAGTTATTATCCCAACTCATCAGCCTATGGTCAGAAAAGATAACCCCGACGCAATCTTCAAAACCCAAACTGGCAAATTAATGGCAGTTGCCTCAGAGATTGAAAAAATCCACGCTTCCGGTCAGCCTGTTTTAGTAGGTACAACTTCTATTGATAAAAACGAATATTTATCAGAACTTTTAAAGAAAAAGCGGATATCCCACGCCCTCCTAAATGCTAAAAATCATGAGAAAGAAGCCGAAATTATTGCTGATGCCGGTCAAAAAGGTTCAGTAACTGTAGCCACTAACTTAGCCGGTCGTGGTGTCGATATTAAGCTTGGTAAAAATGTTGAAAAACTAGGCGGACTTT
>CXWK01001816.1_pt1 | contig 13152 bp, 14 predicted proteins | sample 590851 | NCBI WGS metagenome assembly CXWK01 (sample SAMEA3498364, study PRJEB10139) | wastewater metagenome | biome: wastewater treatment plant; material: activated sludge | place: Denmark | collected 2014-08-01
CTCATCTTATTCTGCGCGCATGGCAGTACATCAGACAATAATCCCTACGAGTCCGCGCTCGACTGTGGCGCGTGCGGAGGGAATGAAGGCCAACCCAATGCCCGAGTCCTCGCCATGATGGCAAATCATGACAAGGTACGTGCACGATTACGGAAAGCCGGAATGGAGGTCCCTTCCGACACCCACTTCCTCGCCGGACAGATGGACACCACCACCGACGCAGTCCGGTTATTCGACCTCGAGGACGTGCCTCCGACTCACCGTGCCGATCTTGCGCGACTCCAAGATGACCTGCGAGAAGCGGCCGAACTGGCGAGCCATGAGCGATGCGGGCGATTTCCAGAGGTGGAGCAGCCGTTGGACGAATCACAGGCGACTGCTCATGTCCGTCGGCGCAGTGTAGACTGGAGTCAAGTTCGCCCCGAGTGGGGGCTCTCCGGCAATACCGCGTTCCTGATCGGTCGTCGCGAACTGACGAAAGGGTTGGATTTCAACGGTCGGATGTTTCTGCACTCGTATGACTATCGAGAGGACCCGACGACCCGTTTCCTTGAGGTGTTGCTGACCGCCCCACAGGTTGTTGCGCAATGGATCAACATGGAACATTATTTTTCCGCCGTCGACAATGAAGTATATGGTAGCGGCAGCAAGATCTATCACAATGTGGTTGGACGGTTTGGGATCATGTCCGGGCCCTGGAGCGATTTGCGACTCGGACTAGCGAAGCAAACCGTGATGAACGGCGAGATGCCGTACCATGAGCCGATGCGGTTGCTCACGATCGTTGAAGCGCCTCGGAGCGGAATTGAAAAACTGATTGCCCGGCATGAGGTTCTTCAGCATTATTATCACAATGAATGGGTTCACCTGATCGTCCTCGACCCAGAGGTCGGAAACTGGTATCGCTATAGGCCAAATGGAGATTGGGCTCGGATCATGCCCGAAAAATCGCTGGTGACATCATGATCATATTGGAGGCTGGAAAGGAGTAGATCGATGGCTGGGCTACGTTTGCATCCGATGAAAGAAATTCGTGTGATCATCGCAGGCGAACACCGGGCGTTCGTCACTGAACTGCTGGATCGCGTGCATGCCAGCGGGTATACGATTATCGGCAACATCTCCGGCAAAGGGCATCATGGAGTTCGAGAGGCCCATTTCATGTTCAGCGAGCAAGAAAGCCTCGAAATGATCCTCACGGTCGTCCCGGAAGAAAAAGTGGAGCCCATCCTGGCCGGTCTGAAACCCCTTTTCGACCGACACTCTGGCTTCGTGTATGTCGCGGACGTCGCCGTCAGCCGAGAGGAATATTTTGGAGGGAAAGGCGCCAAGGCGTAACGCCAGCCCTCCCCAGCATAGCGAATACGGCATTCCTTACCAGAATATCGTCCAGTAGTTGAATCTGACAGAAATACGATCTTGTAAGCTGATCTGGGGCATCTCCACAAAGATTCCACCTGAATTCGATCAGAACCGAACAGACGACGTCACGCCCAATGGAGTGGGAGACGCTTCCGACAGGAAAGCGAGACAGCCCTGTTTGCCCGTGGGAGGATACCAACAAGATCCCTCTCCGTTGCCTGTTCCTCAATCATGGCGACTGGCCCCCCGGTCCCTACCTTCGTGCTTACCCTATATAAGGCTTTTGCGAGGCGCGCGGCTGTCTCCTAAACGAATCGCTCCGCCTGCTGATGCAGTTCATCCGGCGATTGAAGCTTCCCTGTGGCATCGGGGCAATCCTTGGGCGGGGATCACCCGCCCGATGTCATCATGACGGTTGTTCCGGAAGACAATGTCGAGCTCATTCTCGCCGGTTTCTGTTCTCGTCTCCCTCGGCATTCCTGGTTCATGCTCGTCACCGACGTCGCTGTCTGTCTATTGTATATTCATGCAAGAAAGGCATAAAAAGTTTAATCGAGAGCCTCTCAGCCTGCGCCATCAGACTCCGTAGCCATCCATTATTAGAATCGAGTTGCTGCCCCCCACTTGAACTCGACCTATGCCATCGCTAGACTTCCTTCCAGGTTATTCACAACGGTCTGAGGCACAGCAGCCTGTCAGGGTTCACGGCATTTGGCAGATCTGCCAAGTTCTCTCCAGCCAGCTGAGTCCAATCTAAAGATTATTGAGTATGTCGACCGTCTATCGATCCTGGAATAGCTTGGTTTGCGTGGGGATACTGGCAGCGGGTCTCTCACTGTCGAGCATGCCATCCTCAGCCTTGGCCGAATGGTCCGCGACCGGCGGGGGATCGCTATTCTATACCGACAACGCCACGCTCTTTTCGGCCACCAGACGGTCGAGCCTTGATGGAGATCCTTCGCAACCGGTGCTGGATACATCCGTCTTCGGGCATGGCAAAGACATGGTGTTCGAACCTCACCTTCGCGTGATGAAGTTCATCTCTAATTCCTGGGGCCAAACGGCCTTTACTATAAAGGCTCGCGGATTTGTCTACGCGATCAATCCAGAATTCAGTCAGGCCGGCATTTATCTCGAGGGTGTTCACGTGTTCAATCCGGACACGGCTGTTCGATTACGATTTTTTACGGCGCCGGATCAGTTGCTGGGGCAGGGTGAAGTGGAGCATGGCGGTATCCTCGGGCTGCAAGATGCGCGGGTCTCATCCCATATCGGAGCGATTCGCTTCGACAAGCGGCTGTCCGAACATTTCGAAGTCCAATTATATGGGCGCGCTGGAATCCGTCGTTTCAATGAGCCTTTTACTGATCGAGACACCCTCTTCTGGACCATCGGTCCGCACGTGGTCTGGCACATGACGCACCACACGAGGTGTGTGGTCGGCTATCACTACGAACGTGGCCTGGCAGAGGGCCGTCATCATCCAGAGCATCATGAGGATAGTTCCTACGTGCATCATTTTGCGTCGGTGGCTCTGGAAGCCGATTTGATGGAACATCTGGAGTTGGAGTTAGACTTTCACTACGAACGCAACAACTTTACAAGCGGGATCCCCGGGGATCATCATCATTTTCTGGGGGGAGAGAACATTTTTCTTGGAAGCGCCAGGCTCCTCTATCAGGTGACGGACAATATGGGTCTGACGTTCACGGTCCAACGGGCAAACCGCAGTTTACACGCAGATCATGCAGATGCCCAGCACCATAACACCAATGTGGGACTGGGCGTGACGTACCGGTTTTAATGTGTCTCAATCGGGATGATGGATGTGACGAGATGCGATCTATAGTTATGATGATCGGTCGACACACTCGTCCATCTGGGGGTAACAATGATCAGGGTGGTTTCAATCGTCGCGTTCTCTAGCCTTCTTGGCGCCTGCCAGAGCGCTCCTCAACCTGTTCACGATCTGACTCGCCTCGCCTCCATCCAGTCCATTTATGTTGATGATCTCGGGAAGGGAAAAGATGCTGATTTGATTGAGGGTTCCAAGGCCGTCCGAGAGGAGATTATGTCCGCAGTAGCACGATCTGAACGTTTTGCGCTTGTTCAATCTCCCGAACAAGCCGATGCCGTTCTCACCGGGCTGGCCGGTTTCGAGAAATGGTACCACGGCATGGAGGGGTTCTATGGATTAGAAGGCGACCTTGATTCGCACTACTTAGGAGTCGGACAGTTTCGATTGGTTGATACGAAAACGAACCGGACCATCTGGACCCATAAATATCAACCAGGCCTCCTGAGGCCAACACAAAGTGTGGTCGAACGTGTTGCCGAGCAAGTCGTAGACAAATTGCTGAACGATGCAAAACACGTTGACAATTCATCAGACCGCATTGCCCCATCGTCTCTTCATTTAGACCAAACTGCCTGAACTAGTTCGGATACCGATCTTTAATGATTCAGCATGACAACTGCTGTACGGGTGGTTATTGAGAAATGCAGCGATACAAAACTATAATTGCGCCCTTATTGCGATTCGGCATCACGTAGCATATGGCTATTCAATCTGGTACGTGTGCCCAGATGACGAAGTGATCAATCTATATTAGGGGGAGAAAGGTCATGAACAGATCTATTGTTGCAGCTGTGAGTACTGCAAGCGTTGTGCGAATTCCGATTCGAAGCCTCATGGTAATGCTTACGTTGACACTGCCCTTAGCATGCGTACATGCAGGAGAAACCGGTCATAGCACATGGGGGTATGAAGGTCCTGCTGGACCGTCACATTGGAGCGACCTTGGACCTGAGTACTCCATCTGTGAAAAGGGCATGGCCCAATCACCAATTGATTTGTTGCACACTCATAAAACACCACTCAACGATATTGAGTTTTCTTATAAAGATGCTCCTTTTCATGTGGTTAACAACGGCCATACATTGCAGGAAGTCGAACCCCTCTCTGAAGCAGTGAAGTCGCGTTACCCCAGACATGGTCAAACAGTGCTTCATTTCGACAAAGACAGTACCATCATGTTTGATGATGATCTCTATTTACTCGAGCAATTTCATTTCCATGTCCCCAGTGAACATACTATTGATCAGAGGCACTTTCCGATGGAGATGCATCTTGTGCATCACAATGAGCGACATGAGGTTGCAGTCGTTGCTGTCTTTATGGAAGAGGGCAAACACAATCCCTTTTTCGAGACATTCTTGGAGCATGCGCCTTCTAAGGTCGGCGAGGTCTCAGATGATCACAGTCACTCTGTGAATCCGGTGACCCTCTTGCCTGAACGACGCTCCTACTACCGCTACTCCGGTTCCTTTACCACGCCACCCTGCACTGAAGGGGTTATTTGGGCGGTCATGCAAGACCCCATCGAAGTCTCTGTTGAACAAATCAAAAAGTTTCGCTCCCTTGTGGGGCACGAAAATGCCAGACCAACGCAGCCTTTGCATAAGCGCTTCGTGCTGGAGACAAACTTCGCTGTGCCGACAAGCGCGACGAAGAAGTGACTTGATGTGCGCGATGATTTTGGGGTTTTGCCTCTCTCCACTGGATGACATTGCACAGGAGGTAAAGTCTCTCGCGGGTCGATGCTCCCGATTCACGGACATCACTGTAGACGTGAGCCGTTAGAGGGCTACATGTGTAGCCCTTCACTCTCGAGTGAGACGAGGAGTGCTGCCTGCTGTTTCAAAAATGAGCTACATAGTGCTGGCCAAACTTATGCGGTGTATCGGAATTAGGTAGACTGTTCCATCGCACACTGTCAATGTTCTGATGCCTGCCAGGGCTGACTTCTGTCTCCAATTTAATACCTTTCCCGACGGTGCATCGCACCGTCGGGAAAGACTCCTATCTTTTTTTAATACATAGCGGGTTAGATTCGGTCAAATCTTTATCGTGAACAAGTTTCGGTAGGTATTGAGAACAGCTCCACCCTCCATGCAGTGATGGTTTTCAATCAGGATGCCATGCTGACCTTCTTCAGTTTCGCCAGATAGTTGCTAACGACCACTCGTGCCGGCTGCTTGTCAACCTGGGTATACAGGAGGTAATGGATCAGGGCATGGATGCTCATCGCCGCGAGCAGACCTTCGAATATTCCGACTTTGTACACGAGCGCTCCAGTCAGAATTGCCAAAGCCATCGCATAGGGGCCATGATGCGTCACATGCATGAGACCCGCAATCATCTTCCAACCTGTGAACATCATGACAATGGCGACAGCAAACTTCGGCAGAAGTTCCAAGTATTCGGGATTGATTACAAAAAATGTGACGACGCAACCAACAATCAAGACTGAACATTTCGTATAGGCGCCAGCCAGCCGGTTGGTGGTACTTTTGGCCAAGCCGTCCAGGTTCGTCATCCCGCCGAAGAAGCTCGACCCGATATTCGCGATCCAGATCGCCAGTAAACTGTTATTGCTATTGCATTCACGTTTGAGCGGGTCGATTTTTTGGATAGCCGCGTTGCTCATGACTTGCTCGATCACGTCAATGACCGCGAGCATGGCTGCGAAGCCCACGACATACAGCCATGTCAGGCCACTGTCGAAGTGGGGGATGGGGAGCGCGACCGACAAAGGGACATCCTCCACATGTAACATCGGCACCTGAATGAATTGGGCAAGTATCACCCCCGCCGCAATAATGACGAAGTATGGAACTGCCGGCTGGATGTAGCGGAACTTTTTAAACAGATAGACAAATCCCGCTAATCCGGCCAAAGAAATGAGTATCATCTGGACTCGTGCCCCGCTAAAAAACGTATCAGCGACTACCATTTCTGCAGGGAGCTCGTAGGTAAACTCAAAAAATTTCAAGGTGATCTTGAGTCCGATCCCTGCAAGCAGCCCCTCAACAAGATAGACCGGCACGGCCAGTAAGATGTAACGCTGCCAGTTGAACTTCCAGATGACCGCCTGCATGACCGCCGTGAGAAAGACCACGAAGGCCATGTTTTCCATGCCAAACGTCGCCACTCCGATTGCTAACACTGGTGCGAGGCCGGCCGCGATGCCTGGACAGCCAATATAGTTTCCAGGCCTGATCCACGCATTGATCCACCCCACGAGACAGGCAAACGCCACCGTCGCTAGTCCGACTTTGATTGGATAGTCCGACATCATGGCAATTCCAACCGAGAGCGGAATCGCCATCACACCGGTAATCAGACCTGCAGCCACATCACGACCGAAGTACTGGGCCTGGAATGCGGCTGACTCCGGCAGTGCTAATTGAGGATAGGCCTGCTTTTCGGCTGTGGAAATAGAGTTCGATGAGTGAACAACTGAGGTACCATCCATGGTCCTGCCCTCCCGTACCGTTAAACCTGGTATGGGTACAGCAACAATAGGGCCATTGAGAAATGAATATGTAAGCTTATGAAATAGTGAATGATTTACATGAATATCGAGAACCATTCACCATTGTTGCCACACGTCGCACAATGAAGCTGTGCGCGCGAGCACATTGCGTGCGCCCGTGCACTATTCACACCCAAGAAAGTGGCTACGACGGTCCGGATGATCTATTAAAGAATTCGGTCCCCTACCTCTGTGGCATTGTGGATGTCTCGCTGGCTCGGCCATAAGTACCGGACGTCAATGGGAGACTCGCACCAGCATGTCACAGATCCTTAACTTAAGCCGTCATGCCAGTGACGAAGATGCGCAGCTCCTTACCTCCTTGCTTATCTATCATCTGGTCGAGCAATGCGGGGGGCAGGTACACTTCACTGCTGAGGAAATTCGGCAAATGCGCGAGAAACTTTCGACTAAGATGGTGCAGATCCAACTGGGCCAGGACCTGAGACTTCGAATCATCGACCGCCTGCCCGAACTCCTGTAAACCATCATCTCCTATTGCAATACGAGGCGCCCCTCGGTTGACCTTTGGTCAACCGAGGGGCTTTTCGACTGAACGACGTCATGTCGTGGCGTCGCTCGAAAAAGGTTCGAAATCGCCTCTAGATGTTGATGAAAAACTGAAGGAGAATCATGTGATTCAACTGATTCGCAAGATTCGGGATAGACCGGCTATTGAGGAGTTGATTCTGGTAACCGACATCCATGTTGAAATACTTCGAGAAGGTTCGATTCACACCGATAAAGAATCGGTTTTGATCAAAACCCGCCTGAGGTCCTCGCGCACCGACCGTGTTCAGGTGGACAAAGACTTCGTCTGACGCGACAAGAGCCCATTCGGGGGCCATCGGTAGTGTGTATGCCCCTCGCAGTCCGGTCCTGAACCGCACCGCCGTACCATCCACATGTTCAATCCACCGTTCCTCCAAACGCGTGCGACTGGTGACCTTAAAGGAATCGAATTTCCTGGAATAGAGGATCTGCTGATAGATCCGGCTCTCTTCGAAGAAAGGGGACTGTGGTGGGGTATGTCTCTGATTATAGTTGCCGACCCACGCATACCCTTGCCAGATCGAAAGATTCTCTGTCAGCTGGTACCCAACCGCGGGCCGGATGAGCAGCTGATCGATGTGGCCGTCCTCATCCAGATCCGCAAAGCGAGGCTGGATCTCCAAATGGGCCAGAAACGAGTTCGGAAGCTTCGCCGTCATAAAAATAGGTGCCCACAGGCGAAAGTCTTGGCTGAATGTTGAAGGAGTCTGGGCGAAGGTTTCGCCTCCAGCCAATAGACTCCACGAGAAGGCGATGATTGCAACCCTCAGTCCCCACTTGCGTACGGTTTGATTTCCTGTTTCACACTGCATGACCCCTCCGTAGTCCGGGCCTATGGATGCGATGGTCGAGAAACCAGGCCCTTTGTTCTCGATGAAGGCGATTGCTTGCCCTTACTCCTTACCTCAGGATGGGGTTTGTCAGCCTGAGAATAAAGGTTTCTCGCTCACCTTCCGCAGACTTTTTACCTTGTCCGGCTTGAGAAACGCCAGTCCGAAATGGCAGGAACGAGAGTCATCCCGCTCATGTGATTGCCCCCGGAGCTCGATTATGTTAGCTACTCATCATGCTGCAGATTTCATCGTCGGTATCTATCCCGGATCACGAGATTGAGATCCACGCCATACGGTCACAAGGCGCCGGCGGGCAAAACGTCAATAAAGTCTCCACCGCGATCCATTTGCGATTTGATATCCATGCGTCGTCGTTGCCGCCGTTCCACAAAAATGCCCTATTGAACCTGCGTGACCACCGCATTTCAGCCGACGGCGTGATCACGATCAAGGCCCAGCAGCACCGCACACAAGAGCGTAACCGCGAAGACGCCTTAGATCGATTACGTGCGTTGATTCAGATCGTCACGATCCCGAAGAAGAGGCGAAAGGCGACGAAGCCCACGAAGGGTGCCCACGAACGGCGGATCGACAGCAAGAAACGGCAAGGGCGCTTGAAGGCACTGCGAAGAACGGCGGAATGATTGGTATCGAGGTGTCTCCGCGAGGGTGATTCGGTTAGGAACGATATTCCCTGCTCTTGGCGGCGTTGGCCGTTGCCTGTTGGAGCATGGCCTCCGCCTCGGGAACAAAGTCCATCTGCTTCTGTCTTTGAGCGATGACCAGGGCAGTGCTCGCCAGGACAGCGGCTTCGTCATGCAGGCCTCGTTCACATCGCACTCTGGCTAGCGCGAGCCTGGCGTTGACGGCTTGGGGGGCCTGATGAATGACCTGTTGTAACAGGCGCTCGCCTTCTTTCACGTCTCCACCCAACAGGCCGGGGAGCTTCACCAGCAAGGTCCCTTTAGCCGAAAGGGCTTCAAGATGAGTAGGAGCGATCTCCAAGGTTCGATCCAACTCCTTCATCATCCGGCGAAGCCCGAAGAGAGACGTGAGGGATTCACCATTGATGCGTAGCAGCTCTCCCAAGTTGCAGAACAATGCAAAGTGGGCATCAGCACTTCCTTCATCTGCTGCCACCGCCTGTTCACCCAACTGCTGGCCCTGTTGAAAATGAGCGAAGCGCAAGTCTCGATCTTTGGCCAATCTCCCTTGATGGCATTGTTCTAGTGCCTGTTTTGATAGTGTCCCCTCTGAAGATTGAGCGATGGCCGGGAGGGAAAGAAGCGATGCTCCACTGAGGATAAGAACAGCAAGCACCTGCGACACAATCTTTATACGATGTAACCCTTGGGGCATACCGCTCCCTCCAGGAAATGGATGTGAGAGCAGCAAACCCGATGCCACTGTGCCACGAGTTATGAACTTTCTAACTGATTGATAACATGAAATTATCATATCAAGAATGCTGTACTACCGTCGGTGAGCTACTCACTCGGAGCGACCATCCCAAGGATATTGAAGCCTCCGTCGACATAGATGACTTCTCCACTGATTCCCCGTCCCAGGGAGCTGACCAAAAACAAGGCCGTATCGCCGACGTCACCTTGTTCCGTAGGTCGTCGAAGCGGAGCCACTTCCTTGTGATGATCCACCATCTTTGTAATGCCCGAAACCCCACGAGCCGCCAGAGTCTTGATCGGCCCGGCAGAGATTGCGTTGACCCGGATGTTCAAAGGTCCAAGATCATAGGCCAGATAGCGGACGGCCGATTCGAGAGCCGCTTTGGCGACACCCATGACATTGTAGTGAGGCACGACACGCTCGCTGCCGAGATACGTGAGGGTCACAATGGAGCCCCCGGCCGTCATCAACGGCAAGGCGGCTCGTGCAACGGCGATCAAGGAATAGGCACTGATGTCGAGCGCCATCGCGAACCCCTGTCGACTGGTGTTGATAAATTGCCCGGTCAACTCCTCACGGGGTGCGAAGGCCAGCGAGTGGACGAGAAAATCGATTTGGCCGAAGTCTTTTTGCACCTGCTGCATCAGCGCAGTAATCTCACTGTCACTGCTCACATCACAGGGAAAGGCCTTGGCCCCCGGCATCGTGGCCGTCAGTTCTTCTACATTCTGCTTCAACCGTTCATTTTGATAATTAAAGAACAGTTGGGCACCTTGTCCGGCAGTAGACTGGGCAATGGCCCAGGCGATGCTATGCTTATTAGCCACACCGATGATGAGCCCTTTTTTTCCGTTGAGCAACATGGGCACAGTTCTCCTTCCCTCTCTAGGCTGTATTCAGCGATTCAAGCCGTTCCTCGCGTGGTACTGGCTTTTACCCAGCGCCATGTTCAACCGGCTTCGACCAGAACCTGTCCAGGGCGATTCCCCGCGCTCCAGGCATGTTTGAACGGCGAAACATAGCATGATTCGTTATGCCATGTGAATGTAGTCCATACACGACCGATAGAGGCTCGCCTGCCATGGGAATGGTTGTGACGGGATAGGCGGTTCGCAGAAGGTTTTGTTTTTGAAGACGCTGATTTTAAAGGACGTTTACACCGATCTTCGTGGCAATGAGATGCATGACGAGAAGAACGGGGAGGTACAGATTCACGCCGGCACAGTTCATCGACGCTGAGCCTTGATATAGACGGCCTGCAATCCCACGATAGTCTTACCATCACGGATGGTCCCATCCTCAATTTTCGTAATCGCCTCTGAAAGCGGCATCTCAATCACATCCAGCACTTCATCTCGATCCAAGTGTTGCCGGCCCTTCGTGAGGCCAGTCGCCTTGTAGACATGAATCACTTCATCTGCGAACCCTGGTGCCGTGAAGATGCTGGAGAGCAGCTCAAAGGTAGAGGCTCGATAGCCGACTTCCTCTTCCAGTTCCCGTGATGCACAATGCAAGGGATCCTCACCTGGAGCAAGTTTCCCGGCAGGAATTTCATAAATGAATCCACCGGCTGCGTGACGGAACTGGCGGATCAGCACCACCGTACCATCGTCTTTGACAGGCACTACGGCCGCAGCCCCGGGGTGGCGAATCGTCTCGAGATCCACTGTGATCCCGTTCGGCAACTGCACAGTATCGACGTTGAGGGTGATGACCTTGCCGGTGTAGATATTACGTATCATGGAAGTAGATGGCTGATGGCGAATGGCTTATCGTAAGGAGGTCGACAAACGGGATCGACGTTCTTCTTTCTACTATAGGCCATACGCCATCAGCTCTTGAGTTTCTTATAGAACGGCGGCTTCACCACTATGGCTGGTACGGCCTTCCCCCGGATGTCGACCTGAATTCTCGTCCCCGGTTCGGCGTAGCGTGGCACCACAGAGGCCAAGCCAATCCCTTTTTGCAAGATCGGTGACAGGTTACCACTTGTGACCTCGCCGATAGGGTTGCCGGGCTGATCGGTCGATAGGATGGGGAACCCATGGCGCGGAACGGCTTTCTCGAGTAATTCAAATCCCACCAATCGACGTGCCAGCCCCTGTGTCCGTTGAGCCAACAGAGATGCTCGACCGACAAACTCGCCTTTCTCAAAATTCACCACCCACTCAGCTCCGGCTTCTAGGGGACTGGTTTCTTCGCTGATATCATTTCCGTACAACAGATAGCCCATGTCCAGTCTCAGCAAATCACGCGCACCCAAGCCTGCCGGCTTGAGGCCTTCCGACTGACCAACTTTCGACAGCTGCTCCCAGGCCTGAGCTGCAAGGTCAGCTGGAAGATAGAGCTCATAGCCCAGTTCACCGGTGTAGCCTGTCCGTGAAACAATGACGGACCCGCCGAACGCGGTGACTTCTCGGCACTGTCTAACTTTAAGGTCCGCAACCTCAGCCACTCCAACGTCAATCAACAATTTTCGCGAGATGGAACCTTGCACCGCAATCTGTGCCAGCTCCGCCGAACGATCCCGGACCTTGCACCCTTGTACATGAGCGACTTTTTCCAAGAGCCAGGCGACGATCTTCTCGCGATTCGAAGCATTGACGCAGACGAGAAACTCATACGGCTTCACGTGATAGATAAAGATGTCGTCCTGGATGCCGCCGTCGGGAGTGCAGACCATCGAATACTGCGAGAAACAAACGGAAATCTTGGAGACGTCGTTGGTGGTGACATACTGCAGAAACCCGACGGAGCCTGGGCCGGAGACCGTAATCCGGCCCATGTGGCTCACGTCGAAAATACCGGCCTTGCTACGAACGGTGTGATATTCATCAAGCACGCCGCTGTACTGGATGGGCATCTCCCACCCGGCGAAGTCAACCAGCTTGGCACCGGCGGCGCGATGTTGGGCAATGAGCGGAGTCTGTTTCATCATGCTCACACTGACAAGTTGAAAAGCTGAAAGGCCGATAGCCCGGCTGGGAGCGAGCCTGTCAGCTGGGAAACGTGGAACTTGTCAATGTACTCCGAGTAACTCCACATCAAAAATCAACGTGGCATTGGGTGGGATCACACCACCGGCCCCACGCGAACCATATCCCAAATCCGATGGGATTGTCAGCTTGCGCTTGCCGCCCACCTTCATCCCCTGCACCCCTTCGTCCCAGCCTTTAATGACGCGCCCGGCACCGAGCGGAAAGGAAAAGGGCTGTCCCCGATCGACGGAGCTATCGAACTTTTTCCCGTTTTCGAGCCAGCCAGTGTAGTGCACGCTCACATTCTTTCCTACAACGGCCACGTCTCCTGTCCCGACCGCTTGATCGACATATTTCAGCCCGGACGGCGTGGTCACTTCTTGATTGCTCTCGGCCATGGAACCTCCTACTCCCACTGCTAACGTCAGCACGACGATCGCCATGAGTGATGAAAGATACGGTGATTTCATATGAATCTCCTCCTCACATTGTATGGCATGGGAGGGAGGGTATGGTCAACTGGAACCTGGCGAGCCCGTTACTGAAAGACCATTGCGTCCTGTTAGGTTTCCAGGCCACTAGCAAGGTGCTGGATAACCGATCGGCAGCCTCTCTGCTCCTTCATTTGGTCGCTTCACGTGTCAC
>CXWK01070952.1_pt1 | contig 13146 bp, 11 predicted proteins | sample 590851 | NCBI WGS metagenome assembly CXWK01 (sample SAMEA3498364, study PRJEB10139) | wastewater metagenome | biome: wastewater treatment plant; material: activated sludge | place: Denmark | collected 2014-08-01
GATTCGACCCATCGAAGGTTGATGGGTCACGTCGGTGGCGGAGGTCTGTAAGACTCCGTCGCCGACTGCAGTTCGTTCTTTTAGTTTTGTTTCAGTTCCATATCATGGAGCTGAGCTCCATGAATTGGGCTCAGCTCTTTTTTATTTTTTATCCCCATTTTTACTTGTATTGATTTTTGGGTGCGTGATATAATTGTGAGTATGGAAATGGAAACAGAACAAAAACCAAAAGGTTTATCTAATGTTAGTGTATTTATAATTATCGTGCTCATAGTAGTTTTTATTTATTATTTTACTGGAGGACAAGGGTTGGGTAAAAAGGAAAAACCATTTGTACTTGATGAATTACCATCTTCCGAGCAACTCGAACTCATCACTGCTTCTACTTTACTAAAGTTTCCTAAAATTTTAAGTGAAAAAGATATTTCTTCTAAGGATTTATCAAAATATTTGCAAGGTCTTTTTGTCGAGACTGCTAGTGATATTAAGGTAAAGTCTGTAGTATATGATGGTGGTTTTACTGGCTTTTCCATAGACTATACTACTCTTTACATAGTACAACACACATTTAATATGTTTCATAAAAAATCGGGAACTAGTGTGCCCCCACTCGAAGGCGGACGTACTGAAGGGGCAGCCTTTTTAAATTATGAACATGAGTTGTATTTTGTGAAAGCTGAATTTCTAAAAATTGACGACACAAAGACTGCGGTCAAGGTCATGGTTATAAATAAGTAAATATTATCAAAGCAATGCTACAAAACAAAAAAAATCTATTTACAAATCTGTTTATAATATTTTTATTTCTTATAACTTTCTCTTTTGCAAATGATGCACAAGCAGTTCTTTGTCAGGTAACTGAGTGTGATTACTCGGGTGCAGCGTGTGTGGCTGATGACAGGCCATGTAATGGTATATGCGTGCCTGTCATGCCACCTTTTTGTTCTGAATTAGCACTGGCCTGTGTTGAACTTAATAATGAGGTTTGTGAAGAGGATGAAATAATTCCTAACCCAGTCTGCGAGGACAGCAACGCAACAAACCAAGGTGGTCCTTTGCCTTGTGAATATCCACCAGACCCCATAAATGGTGGTTGGGGTAGTTGGAGTGGATGTAGTGCTTCTTGTGGAGGTGGTACTCAGTATCGTTCTTGTGATAGCCCTTCTCCTGCATATGGTGGAGCGGATTGTTCTGGAGCGAGCGAACAGAGTTGTAACACTCAATCTTGTTCGACTCCCGTAAATGGATCTTGTTCGGCTACTCACTATAACTGTGATGCCGGTAGTTTAGGTAGTTACGCTGAATATGGAGATAGGTACGAATGGTATTGTGATGGTCAAGCTGGTGGAAGTAATAGTGGTCTATGTGTAGAATGGAAGATTCCCGTTATGTCTGGAAATATAAGCGTAAATCCAGTCACTTGCTATGTTGCTGCGGGTGGAAACAGTTGTAATACAACTGTAACTTGGAGTACTACAAATCCTCAAGGAACTTCAGCAGTAACTGCTACTGGTATGGCTAACGTAAATGGAAACAATGGTTCGCAGTCTATGGTAGTTCCAGCCGGCAATAGAACATTTAATCTTTATAATAACGGTCAGTTATTGGCTCAAGCAACTGGTTATTCAGCTTGTGTCACAGGTACTACTTGGAATGGGACAATTTGTGAAACTATCAACTCTGCCCCTGTAGCTGTCAGTTCTAGTATTACTCCAAATACTGTTACTGCAAACGGAGTCGCCACATATACTGTTACTCTCGTATCAACAGATGTAAATGGTGGTGCAGATATAGGCACTCAATACGCACTTATTAATTATATATATGGTGCAAACGCAGGGCAACATCGTGGATATTTTGGCTGGTCAAATCAAAGTTTTCCATATTTCGCTGGTGGTTTTAAACCCGGTAGTCCTTTTAATGCCACTTCTGGTGGAGGTCAGTGCGGTCTATATAATGGTTCAGGTGTAAATGGGGATTATGGTAGTTCATATATGAACTTAGTAATTGGAAGTTGTTCGACTTCAGTTGTAGGAAATACTCGCACATCTACTTTTACAGTCAGCTTTAACCCAAGCTTTACAACTCCGGTAGCAAATAATATGATTTCCATATGGGCTCAGGATCAGGGCCCCCTTGCAAGCGGATGGCAGGCAGGAGGTACTTTTAATCTTGCTGCAGGAATGACTGGTGTTTTGTCTGGTGCGAATTGTACAATTCCTAACGGTGGGAATAGTTGTACTACGACTCTTTCTTGGACTGTAACTAATCCAGAAAACCCGCTTGGATCTAATGTAACTTCATCGTATCCTAGTGCTGGTACAGAGGTGGCTCCGCCTGTTACTACAGGGAATGTAGACGTGGGCACAAAAACTCTTGTCACAATTCCATATCCTAATAGAACATTTTTCCTTAACAATAATGCAAAGTCACTCCATCCAACTTCTCCATCTGGTTCAGGATTGGTAGTGACTGCGTCTTGTGCATCAGGAAGCGCTTGGAACGGAAGTAGTTGTGCGCTGATTCCTCTTTCTATGGATTTGAAAGTAGATGGAGGAGACTACAGCACATCAGAGACTGCCTTGAATGTAACTCCAGACAGCGTGATCCACTTCTCATGGACTTCTAGTGGAGCAACAAGTTGTTGGACAACAAACGGAACTGCTGGGTGGTCTTCTACGGCTACTAACAATAATGATTTTCCTTTGACTACTCCTACAGCCATGGGAACTTACCAGTACACTATGAATTGTCAACAAGGCGGTACTACTCTTTCTGATAGTGTATGGATAAATGTTTCCAATATAATATGTGAAGATCCTGACTGTGGCTGTGATTGTACATCTTCTGAATGTGAAGTTATCGCTGGATGTCCGATTACTTATAGTTGGGAATGTCTCCCTCCGGCCACCGCTAGCGTTGGAATAGGTTTCAGTACTGATATAAATCCAGTAGATGGTATTGGAGATCTTTCCGGTACTGTTACATTATCTCCTTCGGTAGATACTGAATATGGTCATATATGTAATGGTGGGGGTACATGCCTCGACGCTGATGATTGTTCCACCCCAGTGGATGTCATCAAGAAGCCATTCTATATTGAAGATTAATTAAATTTAAAAAATCCCCCGCATTGCGGGGGATTTTGTTTTCTGTAGTATCATCTAGCGATATTTATTGGTATAATTAACAGAATGCAAATCGATGAAAAACAGTTGAAGAAATTTATTTTGGATTCTGGACTAGTAAAGCCCGCTGATGTTGAAGTAGCAGAAAAAAAGGCCGAAGAAAATAAACAAAAACTTGGGCAAGTTTTACTTTCTGACGGGAAAATTTCTGAATCTGATTTAAAGAGAATGGAGGCTTTTGTTTTAGGTATACCTTTCATCAATTTATCTAAACAAAAAATAGCTCTGGAGGTACTTTCGCTTATTCCAGAAGCTATAGCTAGAAATTACAATATCGTTGCTTACAATCAAGGTGAGAATGGTCTGGAAGTGGCTATGCTCGATGTGGATGATCTGCCAGTAATTGATTTCGTAAAGAAGCGTTTAGGTGTGCGAATTTTACCTCGCCTTACTGATTCTAGTTCTATGAAGCTAGTGCTCGTGCAGTATAGAAAAAGTCTACAGGCTGAATTTGGAAGTATTATTCAAAAAGAATCCACTGCGGTTTCGAATTCCTTTGATGGTGAAAAAGAAAAAACCGAAGCGGATTTGAAAAAGCTTGCCGACGATTTACCAGTGATAAAAATTGTCGATTCGCTAGTTTTCCACGCTATTTTACAAAATGCTTCGGACATTCACATAGAGCCTGGGGAGAAAGATCTGACAATTCGTTACCGTATCGACGGACTTTTGCATGATGCCATGGTGCTCGATAAAAATGCTGCTCCTGGAATCACTGCTCGTATTAAAGTCATGGCCAGTTTGAAGCTTGATGAAAAGCGTCTACCCCAAGACGGTAGATTTAAAAAAGAAGAAAATGGAGAAAAGATATCTTTTCGTGTTTCTATTTTACCTACTTTTTTCGGAGAAAAAACTGTTATTAGACTCTTAAAAGAAACTTCGCATGGATTTACCTTGGAAGGGCTTGGATTCCACGGGGAAGCATTGGAACGTATTCATAATTCTTTGAAACAGAGGACGGGAATGGTGCTAGCTACAGGCCCGACAGGTTCAGGAAAGACTACTACTTTATATACAATGATTGAAATATTGAACAAGCCGGAAGTAAATATTTCTACAGTTGAGGATCCGGTGGAATATCAGATGCCTCGAGTTAATCAAACTCAAGTGAAGCCAGAAATAGGGCTTACTTTTTCGAATGGGCTACGATCACTTTTGCGTCAGGACCCAGATATAGTGATGGTGGGAGAGATTCGTGATGGTGAGACAGCGGGACTCGCGGTGAACGCTTCGCTTACTGGACACCTTGTGCTCTCTACTATACACACGAATTCGGCTGCCGGAGCTATTCCTCGTTTGATAGATATGGGCGTGGAGCCATTTCTTATCACTGCTACGGTTAAAACTATTATTGCCCAAAGATTAGTACGAAAACTTCTGCCAAATAAAGAAAAGTATTTCTTGACCGCGGCCGAAATAAAAAATCTAACAAAAATTATCGACCTAGAACGCATGCTTACTTTGCTTAAAGATGAAAAGGTTGTTGGGGTAAAAGATACTTGGGAAAAGATTCCTTTTTATAGACCTATTCGAGTGAGCGAGTTTGAGGATGGGTATTCTAGTCGAGTAGGTATGCACGAAGTTCTGACTGTTACCCCGACTATCCGCGATATGATTATCAAAGGATCATCACAAGATGACCTTGAAATTCAAGCAAAAAAGGAAGGAATGATGACTATGCTTGAAGACGGAGTTTTCCAAGCAGCACTCGGGATGACTTCACTGGAGGAGGTATTTCGTGTCGTTTCAGAGTAAAATAAAGTAAAAACATGCTTTTTTCATACAGAGCAAAATCAAAAGATGGGGAAGTTATTGAAGGAACTCTAGAGTCCGAAAGCCGTTTTGCATTGGCGCGGGAGTTACGTTCTCGGGGTAGTACCCCCATCTCTGTAGACGTTACGGGCGACAGCTTTTTTTCCAAGTTTAAATTTGGAAATATTTTAGGACGAGTGAAAATCGGCGAGCAAATAATATTTACAAAAAATTTAAGTGGAATGTTGAAGGCAGGGCTGTCACTCTATAGAGCCTTGTCAGTTCTTAAAAAACAAACTAAAAATCCAACACTTAGTAATATTTTGGCTTCATTGTCGAACGATATAAATAGTGGAGAAACTTTTTCAGAAGGTCTGGCTAAGTTTCCGAAAGTTTTTTCAAAACTATTTGTATCTATGGTGCAGGCAGGGGAAGAATCCGGGAACCTCTCTAATGCTTTGACAGATATAGGGCTTAATTTGGAAAAATCTCATGCGTTAACAAAAAAAGTAACCGGAGCACTTATTTATCCCGGGGTAATACTATTTGCGATGATAGTGATCGGTATATTGATGTTTGCGTTCGTAGTTCCGACACTGGCGAAAACTTTTCAAGAACTCGAGGTAACATTACCCTTATCAACTCGCATTATTATCGGCTTAGGTAATTTTTTCTCCTCGAATTTAGTGCTTAGCTTTGTGGCCCTCGGACTTTCCGCTGCTGGTCTTTGGTTTTTATTGCGGGCGAAGTTTATGGCTAAATATATAGATTATATGGTATTACGGATACCTGTTGTCGGTACCCTAGCGAAAGAACTAAATACTGCTCGTACTGCTCGCACTATGTCTTCGCTATTATCTTCTGGTGTATCTATTGTTCGGTCCGTGGAAATAACTAAAGAAGTGGTGCAAAATATTTACTTTAAAGCAGTTTTAGACGAGGTAAGTATTGCTGTAGAAAAAGGAGTATCTTTTTCTGAAGTATTTAAACAACACAGTAATCTTTACCCAGTTATGATGTCGGAGATGGCCGAAGTAGGAGGAGAAACTGGTAAGTTGTCTGACATGTTACTCCAGATAGCCTTATTTTACGAGGAAGAAATCGAGAACAAAACTAAAAATCTCTCTACTATTATCGAGCCATTGCTCATGATAGTGATAGGAGCAGCTGTGGGATTTTTCGCTATTTCTATGATTTCACCGCTTTATTCTGTTTTGGACAATATTCAATAATAAAAAAATGGTAGTATTCAACGACGAACAAAATAGAAAAAAAATTGCCGAAGAAGCGAAACGGGAAAAAGGTATTTTTGAAGCTAGACAAAAGGCTCAAGAAAAAAGTAGATTGCAATTAAGGCTGGGTACTCTAAAAAGTGAGTTAGAAAAATTTCAGAGGGATTTGGTTTCAAAAACTGCCCAACTTCAACAAGAAGAAAGAAGTGAGGATGATATAAAGAGAAATATTATTTTAGAAGAGAGGAATACCAAGGGTCACAAAGAAGAAATTGCTAAGCTGGAAAAAGAGATCGAGGCTTTATCGCATGGCTCAGTTGGTGCCGAGCCCGCCTTGAGTGAAAAGGAAAAACAAATTGAAGTGGAAGAAAGGGAACTAGAAAGAGTAACTACTGAACTAAAAAGAAAAATAGATAAATTAGAGGATGAGCTCTCTAGAGCTCAGGCGGATTTAGCTGACAAGGAAGCCAAACTTCAAAAAGACAAAAGAGAAGTAGAGGAAATCAAGAGAAAAATTACCAGTGAACATGCGAGCGGGGGGCGTAAACAAAATGAAATTAATTCATTAAAAAGTAGGCTAGCTAGACTAACTAGTGGTATTACTAGTGCCATATCTATATTAAGGCCAAAGGTAAAACAAACTGAAGCTGTAGAGCAAAAATTAGAGCTAGAAATTTCTACACTTAAAACTAAAATCTCTTCTTTGGAAAGAGAGATTAGTAGTTTGTCTCAAACAATAGGTCAGATCAGATAATTATTTTACTTCTTGCCAAGACAGTATTTGGTACTGGTTCGAGGTCAGAGGGAAGGAAGGTGGCGGAGCGTACAGTAGGTTTGCATCGTAGTTTATATTTCTAGTAGTATAGCCTGATGATGCAGGGCTTCCATAAGCGAATCCATATCTAGCATAGGAAGCAATCATTCCGTACAAGGTAAGTACGGATCTACTTTTATAAGCACAGCTATTACCTAGATAATTAAATCTTCCTACAGCATTGTGCTGGGCCATAAGAGCTCCATTTATAACCAAATTATCATCACTAAATAGTCCTACCATTACTCCCCCCTGAGCTACTAGACCTAGTGAGTCTGTGCCATCCATATTTGTATAAGTTAAATCATTATTGATTATTATATTTTTATATTGACTAGATGCTGGTTCCGGTAGTAGGGCTGCGGCTATAGTAAGTCGTGCTCCATCTATCTGTCCATCTATTACGAGGTGATCTTGAATAAATATTACACCGCTCACGGGAAAGGCATAATTACCTTGAAGAGTTTGAGTATTAACACTCCAGCTACTAGTCGCGTAGCCATCGTCACAACTATTACCAATACTGGCCCAAGAATTTATTTTATATAAATCAAAAGTGTCGTTAGTTTTTAAAACTATGTGGTAGCCGACAAAACCAGCACCAGCCGCAGCTCTATAAAACCCATCCGCAGATTGAGCAATAGTTTTTAGATTGCCTATGTCCGCGGTGAAACCAGAAAAATCGATATGGGGTTGATTCAATAATCTCCCGGCTCCGAAAACGTCTGGGCGATTTGGTAGAGTAGTAGGGTATTTAGGATCATCTACTCCTACACAAGTATGTACGCCATAAGAGTTAGGACCCCCGCAAGCACCACCATCTGTATCGTTATAGCTCGTTACTCCACTACTTACTATATTGTGTGCGTATCCATCGAAGCGTATACCACCGTTTGATTTGACTGGTCCGTAAATTTCTGTACCTATACCAAAGGCCATATTGTTGTTTCCAGCAAAAGCATTTTCGGCAATTGAAGGCATAGCCACTCTAGTAGATATTTTTCTTATTTGTGTTGAATCAATACTTGAGATACCGGTAGATTCTACATTTACAACAGTAGAGCCAGATGTGGGTGGAGTAATAGTAAGAGAGAATTGACCTATAGGGTTTCCATCCTCATCATTAAGAGTGTGTACGTATGGCCCAGGTGCGCCGGTACCATCTTGGTAGTCACTCACCGCGTGTGCCAAGTGCCATCTATAGTAATCTACTCCTGCTTCAGCAGATTGAAAAGCTTGTTCCTTAATGTAGGTTAGCCGACTTAATTTTACTGAGGTAGCTGCAAAGCTCGCTAGTGCATTTATCATTAGGATAGCTATCGAACCAAATACTAGTGTTTGCACTATGAGTGAACCACGATTTTTAGAAATGTTATTTTTAATCATAAATTATCTTTTATGTTTCGCAGTGTTACTTGAGAAGAAAGTGTAATCGGTCCCGGTGCTTTATTAGGGTCATCGTCCACGATTATAGTTATTTTTACTAACCTGACTGAGGGGATGTTAACAGGCAAAGAAAGAGGGGCTGAGGTTCCGTCGTAGTTTTTATCGTAATAATCAAATATAGTGGCATTTGTTACGTTTGGTATCAGTGTAGTTATGACTTCTGCTCCAGTGTAAGCAAGAGGACTTCCAGTAGGAATGATTACTCCTCGTTTAAAGTTTGTGCCTTCTAAAAAATATCGCACTTTCTCTTTTACGTTTGCACCATTGGGATATATATCTGAGTAAACGGTGAGGCCTGTTGCCGTAGCTAGAGCTACTGGATAGGACCCATCGTTCCCTGAAGAAGCAGTGCGAATTTCTGCCACCATTGTTTTTAAAGTATTTCTTCCAGCATTAAGGCTAGTTAGTGATGATCCAAGAAAAGAATTATAAATCCAAATATTCCTGGCAAACATCGTCATTACTAACATTATTAGAACAGTTATAGATACTGCTAATAGTACCTCTAATATTGTAAGTCCAGCGTTAATTTTTTTGGGGTGATTTTTTAGAGTCATATAATATTATGGTACTAGCACTACGTTTATGTTTTGCCATTCTGAAGACATGGAATAATCTGCAATCGTAGCTGTTTCATATCCTGTGGCAGAAATCTCTAGATCATATGTTCCACTAGCTAGCCCGTTCCAAAATACTTGACCCGGAGTAGGGCAAGCACCAGAATTTGTGGTCTTCGTTTCATCAAAAAATCCAACTCTTTGTAGTCGTACACTAGCCCCATCTATGGCTACACCTGCTGATGTTTCCACATTTACTAAAAGGGCTCGGGATACATGAGGAACGGCTATTAATTCCAAGTTCGCTGTTTGATTGGGGCTAATAAAGAAATTTTGAGTTACATTTGTTCCTGCTAAATCGTAACTACTAGAAGTGAGTAATGCTGAGTAAGTGTCGTACTCTATCGATGGAATATTATATATTCCTGTTCCATTTGTAGTAAAACTTTGTGTTGGATATTTTAAGACTCCTGTACCAATTAGTTTGCTTCCAGTTAAAGAAAAACCGATAGATGGAAGAACGGCGCAGGAGGAATCAATAGTTTCCACATCTAGTGAACTTATTTCATCAATAGCGAGACTAATCTGTGAAATTTGTTGTTGTACTACAGTTACATCTGGTTTAGTAGGTGTGGCACCGGCTGAACCACCTGGAATATATGTTCTGTCTGTAGTGTATCCAGTTTTTGTGGCGATAATATTGTAAGCATTCGTTCCGGCAGGAGCGTCCACTATCTTTACCCATCCATCGTTGTCAGTAGTTTCGTCGATTACAGTATCTGGATTAGTTTGAGTGTTTACTATGTGAACTGATGCTTGAGGTACAGGTATACCATTAGCGTCAAATACTCTCACGAAAAGGGCGCCATTTGTAGAGGCAGTTTCTAGTGCGTGCGGGGCAATCAATGTTGTAAAACCAAGTGGTGAAAAATTTTTACAGTTAGAACAAGTTATATCGAGGTCCGCCAGTTTATAATCAGCTGGGGAGGTGTCGTTTGGAGACCCTCCAATTGTTCCATCAAACGGATCATCTGTGCTTCGAATAGTTGTAGTTATAGTGAAAGAAAAATTATCGCGGGTTAGATTTTGGGTCCTAGGTATTTTACCGACTGGCAATCCCGCTACTATACCCACATCGTTATAGGCTAGATTTCTGATTATCTCAAATTGTTCGTTCGCTAGGTCTGTAGCAGCTATTTTTGCTCGGGTGACTTGGGTCAGGCCCATTAAGACTCCAAAGGCTTGATAGGCAGAGACTGCGACGGCAACGAAAATAGCAGTTCCTACGAGTGTCTCGATTAGAGTGAATCCTCTTTTATTGGCGCTTAGGTCCATTAACTATATTTTACCTCGTTATGATATAATTTGCCATATGTCTAAGAAGATAATAATCGGTAACTGGAAGATGAATCCAAGAACTGGTAAAGAAGCAGAAAAATGGTTCTCGAATATTGCCAAATTATTGTCAGGTATCAGAAAAACTGAGGTAGTAGTTTGTTCACCCTTTTTATATTTAGAAAGATTGGCAAAAATTCGTACCAGTAAGCTAAAACTCGGAACCCAAGATGCCTTTTTTGGAGACACGGGTCCTTTTACTGGAGAAGTCTCATCTGAAATGCTTTATGAGGCAGGTGCTCGATATGTGATATTAGGGCATTCTGAAAGGAGAGCCCTCGGGGAGGCGAATGAATTAATAAATAAAAAATTAAAATCAGCTCTTGCTTCTGGCCTTTTGCCAATAGTTTGTATTGGTGAGAAGGAGCGTGACACGGAGCACAATTATTTTGAAATAGTGAAATCTCAGTTAGTCGAATGTTTGAAAGGAGTGTCTAAAGATTCAATTTCTAAAATAATTTTTGCTTACGAACCAGTCTGGTCTATTTCTACGACCGAGAACAGGCGCGATGCTACTTCTGGTGACGCGCGCGAGATGGTCATATTCATCCGCAAAGTACTTTCTGATATCAGCTCACATGAAGTAGCCCATAAGACCCGTGTTCTCTATGGCGGATCAGTAACCAGTAAGGACGCTGAAGATTTTTTAAAAAACGGAGAAGTGGATGGATTGCTGGTAGGGAAGGCCTCACTTGAACCCAAGAGATTTTTGGAAATTGTAAAAATATGCGAAACGTTAAACAAATAAAAAATTTGAAAGGAAAAAGAGTGTTGTTAAGGGTAGATTTTAATGTACCTATAAAAAATGGCGTTGTTGAAGATGATTTTAGAATTCGCAAAGCACTGCCGACTATAAAATATTTGAAACAAAAAGGTGCAAAGGTTGTTTTAATCACTCACCTAGGGAAAGGGGGTGATAGTTTGGAGGTAGTAGCGGATGTCCTAAAAAAGCTTATAAAATCTACGTTTGTAGCCAATATCTTGGGGCTAGAGGCCGAGATAGCGGTAAGTAAAATGAAGGATGGCGATGTCTTATTGCTTGAAAATCTTCGTAATGATAAAGGGGAACAAGCCGGAGATAAATTTTTTGCTTCGAACTTGGCCAAGTTAGGGGATATTTATGTGAACGATGCTTTTTCTGTAAATCATCGGGAAGATGCGTCCATCGTGCTACTGCCAAAGCTAATGCCTGCTTATGCTGGGCTTCAACTCGAAGAAGAAATAGAAAATCTTTCAAAAGCTTTTAAAAAACCTAAACGTCCTTTTTTATTTATTTTAGGAGGGGCGAAATTTTCTACTAAGCTACCTTTAATAAAAAAATATCTCAAACTTGCGGATTATATTTTTGTAGCCGGCGCACTTTTGAATGATTTTTTGCGAGCCGAAGGAGAAGAAGTTGGCACTTCTCTGGTGAGTGAAGAGAATTTTGGTATCAAAGATTTGCTCGGAAACAAAAAAATTATTTTACCTGAAGATGTTGTTGTAAAAGATGGTGACGAGTTAATAAATAAATCGGTACGGGATATCCAACATGATGAATTTATATTAGACATTGGCGCGAAGTCAGTAAAAAATATTGCTCCACTTATAAAAAAATCTAAATTAATTCTTTGGAATGGCCCGCTCGGGGACTATGAGATAGGTGGTGATGTAGCTACAAAAAAAGTATTAAAGTTAGTAGCTAGTTCAAAAGCTTTTAGTATTATCGGAGGGGGAGACACTGATGAAATTATCTCGCAAATGAAAATGGAAAAGAAGTTTTCTTTTATGTCGACAGGTGGTGGAGCCACACTAGACTTCTTAGCAAATGGAACCCTTCCAGGAATTAAAGCGCTGAAGTAATTTTCTTTAAATTAGCTTCGAAATCTTTTGAGTTGCCCTCTATTTCGGGCCAAACCCATATATGGGCGTGTTCTACTTCTTCACCGTAAATCTGAGAGCGGACCATATCTACTCCAAAGGCTTTTTTTTGGGCTAGAGCTATTTTTTTAGCTACTTCAAAATATTCACCTGCGTTTTGTACATCCCAGACCCATCGGAGGTGTTTTTTAGGGATTATTTGTGTGTGGCCGGGTGATTTTGGATTAATATCCAGAAAAGCCAAGAAATTTTCATCTTCATAGACTTTATAGCTAGGTATGTTTCCCGCTACGATTTTACAAAAGATACAGTCATTCATAAGAATATTGTAGCAGATTGTGATAAAATTGCATTTATGCAGAAATACCACGAATTACTACGAGCTCTACTTGAAAAGAGGGGAATTACTGATGAAGAAGGTGCAGATATTTTTTTGAATCCTAGTTATGAACGTGATTTTCACGATCCATTTAAAATGCGCGACATGGAGCGTGCGTGCGTGAGACTATATGAAGCCGTGGAGGCAGGAGAAAAAGTTGTTATTTATGCGGATTATGATTGCGACGGAATTCCCGGTGCGGTTATTTTGTCGGACTTGTTTAAGAATATAAACTATTCAAATTATGAAGTTTATATTCCCCAGAGAAATTCTGAAGGCTATGGGTTGAACCTAGAAGCTATAAAACAATTTAAAGAAAAAGAGGTAAGGCTTATCATCACTATAGATCTCGGTATCACTGCGGTAGACGAAGTTGCTCAGGCGGAAGTCGATGGTATGGATGTGATAATTACTGATCACCATTTACCTCAGGAAGTTTTACCTCGGGCTTATGCCATTTTAAATCCAAAGACAGACAATTACCCTGAAAAAATGTTGTGTGGAGCAGGAGTGATGTTTAAAT
>CXWK01001179.1_pt1 | contig 13141 bp, 12 predicted proteins | sample 590851 | NCBI WGS metagenome assembly CXWK01 (sample SAMEA3498364, study PRJEB10139) | wastewater metagenome | biome: wastewater treatment plant; material: activated sludge | place: Denmark | collected 2014-08-01
GATGGCGATGTCCTCGGGCGTCGCCAGATCCAGCACGTTGCAGGCGCCCGCGCCGGCCGCCGCCGCCATCAGGTCGAGCCCGTATTCGGCCGGCCCGAGCGTGTACACCGCCTTCAGCCCCGGCGTGCGCGAAAAAATCTCGCCGCCGCGCAGCACGAAATTGCCGGCATCGACCAGGAGCGCCGAGCATTCGCCGTCCAGCACCTGGTCGACCTGGTCGTCGAGCGAGCCCAGCGGATGCAGCCAGGTGATCGACATCGCGCAGGCCTGCGCCGCCGCCCCCGCGCACCAGGCTTCGGCGCGATTGGCGGTCAGAACCGCGATCCGGTCGCCGCGCCCGAGCCCCCTGCCCGCAAACACGGCCTGGAACCGCGCGATCATGTCGAGCGCGGCTCTGTACGTCAGCGCCCCGGACTCGCTGACGAAGGCGATCCTGTCGGGATAGCGCGCCAAGGCCCGCAGAACCTGCGCGCCCACGGTCGGGCCGTTGTGGATGAAGTCGGTCATGTGTCCTCCCGGGGCGGTCGCGTGCCGCTGTTGGACGGGAGGTTAGCGGGCGCAAGGGCGGATGGGTAGGGAGCCAGAGCGCCAACTGACGACCTAAAGCAGAAATTCAAAACGGCAGCTTTCCGGAAGCATCGGCGCTCAACGGAACTCTCGACTTTCTGCGCCGGGCTCCCCGATACCCGATGTTCGACGGGTAACGGTCATCTCGGCTGCCGTTGACCCGTAGCGCCTTCTCTATGTCGGTTCGTTTGAAAAGGCGTATTTCCGCCGCCATGCGCTCGGCGTCTCGCCGCACCATCGCTTGAACGACCGCGTGAAGACGCTCGGCTCGGCATAGCCGAGCACGGCTGCGATTTCGGCGAAACCGATGTCGGCTCGCAGCAAGCTGCGCGCGGTCTCGTAACGCACTTCGTCCACGAGCCCGGAAAAACTGAGTTCGGCGTGTTCGAGACGGCGCACAAATGTCCTTTCCGATAGGCCAAAAGCAGACGCCGCGCGTCGAATCGTCGGCGGTCCCGCAACCAGTTGCTGTCGCAGAACCGATTTCAGCTCCACCCGCAGGGAAATGGGCTGCTCGCTGACGCCATGATCCAGGACCGAGACGAGAACCTGAAACTGCCGCGGGTTTCGGCCGGCAATCGTCTTGTCGAGTTCCGGCGTCTCGATGACGAGGGCTGTTTCGATCGCGTTGTACTTGACGGGCGCTTTGTAGAAGTCGGCAAATACCCGTGCGTCCTTGGGGCGAGGTCGCGTCATGAGCACTTCGACCGGGCGCCAGTTCGCGTTGCATGTCTCGCGCAGGATATTGCAGAGATGGGCGAGCGCGGCGTCGAGGATGTGTTCTGCGCCGGGAACATCGGCATTCACCAACGTGGTCGAGGCGAACGCGACGGCGTTGCGTCGATCGACGGCGACGGTAACGCCGCTGGCAGTCGCCTTGAGGTATTTGTTCAGGACATGCAGCGCTTCGCCGAGGGTCGGAGCATGTGCCGCCGCCAAACCGACGAGCCCGAGCGCCGAAGCGTCGAGGCGCATGCCGACGCGAAACCCGAACTCGTCGCATTTCGTCACATGCGCGCATTCGCTCACGAGTTTGCCGACGGCTTCATAGCCGACGAAATAGGGTCAGACAGTGTCTCTATTTCGATCCCCGCGCGTCCGACAAGCTGCGCCTCGTCGACGCCGGACTCTCGCAAGAGATCGAACAGCGCCCCGAGATTACGCACTTTGATGAAGCCGGAGCTATTGGTTGCTCCTGCTTCGCCGCGGCTGATTGGATGTCTCCCCAAGACGTTCGCCCCATGTCTACGCAGCTAAGACGTAGCGTCACCGACGATGGTCAGCGTGGCGGAATTTGTCAAATCCACTGGACACTTGCCTTCAGTCGACCCGCGCCGCCGGCCGGCCCAGAGACCTGCGACTGCCGCGCTCGATTGCAGGCCATCCGAATTGTGCGGCGCCACAGCCAAGCGCCTGCGACATCAAGGCTTTTTCTTTGGCGGAATTGGTCAAGCCTGACGGAATGAAGTCAAGAGCGCCGCTTCGCATCCGGGAATAATGTAACCGCTGACAAGAAGGAGTCGGGGCATGCGTTCCATCGGTCCACTCATCGCTTGCTGCGCGGCGGGCGCGCTCGTATCGACGTCGGCGGTCGGTCAGGTCGAGTTGTCGAAATATGCGGACAAGGACGGCTACGTCGACGTGCAGGCGCTGACCTGCAAGCAACTGGTCGGCACGTTCCAGGAAGACGCCGACTATCTGACGGTCTGGTACAGCGGTTGGTACAACGGCCTTGCCAAGAAGCACATGATGCGCGTCGACCGCGCCAAGACGCTCGAACACGAACTGATCGTCTACTGCAAGGCGAACCAGGACAAGAAGGTCATCCAGGCCATCGATGTCGTGTTCAAGAAATATCGCGCCGAAAACGGCATAAAGGTGAAGTAGCCGATGCGGCAGTACGGCGACAGGGCGATGTGACTGCCGTGGCGCGGATCATTCTTGGCGCGGCATGGGGGCAGGCAACGATTGATCGCTTCCGAGACCGGTCCAACCAGGAGGTCGTGATGAAGACATTTCTTGCAACTTCTACGCTCGCCCTGCTCGTCGCAGCGAGCGGGTTTCTGCCTGCGAGCGTTGTGACCTCCAGCCCAGCCGAAGCGGTGGTCTGCGCCCGCGGCGTCGTCCGGGCGGGATGCGCCGGGCCGCGCGGCGCTGTCGTCGTGCGCAGGGCGCCGGTTGTCGTCGTGCGGCCGCCGGCCGCAGTCGCCGCGTGCCGTTGGGTCAACGGCCGCAAGGTCTGCGGCGTCGTGCGCTAGCAACGCCGGGTTCGCTCAGGGCCAACGCTCGTCGGCGTAGAACGCCGCAACATTGCGTACTCAAACAGGGAAGTTTTCGATGCGACTGTCAGTCATAAATTCAATCGCCGGCGCTGCGGCGCTGCTTGCGATTGCGCCGCTTCTGTCGACAAGCGCCGACGCCGCCAGCCCGGTCACGGAGCAGGAGGCCTACGAGATCGGCGTGGAGGCTTACACCTATCTCTATCCGCTGGTGCTGATGGATGCGACGCGGCGGCAGGCGGTCAACGTCGAGCCGGGCAAGACCTTCGGTCGCGGCCCGATGAACGCCTTCACGCACATACCGACATTTCCGCCGGCGGAATTCCGCGATGTCGTCCGGCCGAATTTCGACACGCTCTATTCGATCGCGTGGCTCGACATGAGCAAGGAACCGGCGATCGTCAGCGTGCCCGACACGGCCGGCCGCTTCTATCTTCTGCCGATGATCGACATGTGGACCGACGTGTTTGCGGTTCCCGGCAAGCGCACGACGGGCACAGGCGCAGGCAACTATGCGCTCGTGCCGCCGCGCTGGCAGGGCAAGCTGCCGGCCGGCGTCGAACGTATCGATGCGCCGACGCCTTACGTGTGGATCATCGGCCGCACGCAGACCAATGGTCCGAAAGACTACGACGCAGTGCATAAGGTGCAAGCTGGATACACCGTCACGCCGCTGTCGCAATGGGGCAAGAAGCCCGTCCCGACGAAAGTCGCGATCGATCCGACGGTCGACATGAAGACGCCGCCGATGACGCAGGTCGACACGATGCCGCCGGCGAAATACTTCGCCTATGGCGCCGAGCTGATGAAGGTGAACCCGCCGCACATCACCGACCAGCCCATCGTCGCACGGATGCGGCGGATCGGCATCGAGCCGGGCAAGTCGTTCGACATCTCGAAAGCCGACGCTGCGGTCAAGCGCGCGCTCGACCGCGCTGCGCCCGACGCGCTCAAGGGCATGCAGGCGAAAATTCCGACGCTCGCCCGCGTCGCGAACAACTGGCAGATGAACACGGACACGATGGGCGTCTACGGCAACTACTACCTCAAGCGCGCGATCGTCGCCCTGATCGGCCTAGGCGCCAATCTGCCCGAGGACGCCGTCTATCCGCTCAACATCGGCGATTCCGACGGCAAGCCGCTGACAGGCGCCAACAAGTACGTGCTGCATTTCGCCAAGAACGAAATTCCGCCCGTGGGCGCCTTCTGGTCCGTCACGCTGTATGACAAGGACGGCTTCCCCTCGCCGAACCAACTGAAACGAAACGCGATCGGGGATCGCGATCCGCTGAAATACAACGCAGACGGTTCGCTCGACCTGTACTTCCAGAACGAGTCGCCCGGCGCCGACAAGGAGTCGAACTGGCTTCCGGCCCCGACCGACGCGTTCAATCTGACGATGCGTCTGTATGCGCCCAAGCCCGAAGCGCTCGACGGACGATGGAACCCGCCGGCAGTGAAACGCGCGCAGTAGTTGGATCCGATATCAAGAGACTGCGCAGCAGTTCGCCCGGGCGACAAGCCCGGGCGAACGCTGTCGCCGACCGGCCCGTTCGCCGAACGCGACCCGCCCCTACCCCATCGGCACGGGCATGACCGGCATCACTTCGATACGCTCGCCGGGGAAGATCGCGAAATGCGGGTGGTTCTCGAACATCTTCGCCGCCGCTTCGTGCGAGGCGGCGCGTACGAGGGTGAAGCCGCCCATGTCGTTGGAAATGTCGGCGACGCCCGCGGCGGAAATCTTCTTCGTCTTGCCGAGCGGCCCGCCCATTTCGACGATCGAACCCGCGTGCTTCTGCGCCCAGGCGTGCCAGGCCGCGATGCCTTCCTTCGCCTTCGCCTGCTGGTCGGCCGGGCTCATCGCCTGCCAGTCCTTCCAGCGCGGGCTCGTCTGATTGCCGAGGAAGACGGCGAGATAGGTGTCGGTCATTTCTGTTCTCCTGCTGTGTTGGACCTGTTGACGACTGCGACGAAGCGAATTCCCTCCCCCCTTGTGGGGGAGGGCCAGGGTGGGGGGTCGGGTAACCCCGCGAGAGCGCCCGCCCCTCCCCTCAATGGGGACAGGTGAATCACGCCGCCGCCGGCGCCAACTCGCGCCGCACCGCCGGGCGGAACATCAGCGCGACGAACACCGCGCCCCAGCCGATGCCGAACGAGCCGATGTAGAGCCAGGCGTAGCTGCCGTAATGGTCGTAGGCCCAGCCGCCGGCGAGCGGTCCGATCGCCATGCCGAGCGTCGACACCATCGTCGCCGCGCCCATGATCCGGCCGATCATGGCGAGCGGAAAGCTCTCGCGGATCAGCACGGAATAGAGCGGCATGACGCCGCCGTAGGCCGCTCCGAACACGACGGCGACGGCGTAGAATTCCGGCAGGCGGCCGACGAAGAAATACGCGCCGGCCGCGATCGCCTGGATCATCAGGCCGACGACCAGCGCCGGCTTGGCGCCGAAGCGATCCCCGGCGAGGCCGAAGATCAGGCGCCCGCCGAGTCCGGCGAGCCCTTCGACGCTGTAGATCGTCACCGCCGCCATCGCCGGCACGCCGCAGGCGAGCGCATAGCTGACCGTGTGGAAGATCGGCCCGGAATGCGTCGCGCAGCAGCAGAAGAAGGTGAGCGCGATGACGATGAATTGCGGCGAGCGCAGCGCCGCGCCGACGGAAGGCGCTTCCGGCGCGTCCACGTGCGCCTGTGCGGCGGCGAGGGCCGGCGGCCGGCGCACCAGCAGCGCCGTCGGGATCATGATCGCCCAGGCGGCAAGCCCGATGACCAGTTGCGAGAACCGCCAGTCGTAGTTCGACACCAGCCAGCGCGCGAACGGGGAGACCGTCATCGGCGCGACGCCCATGCCGGCCGAGACGAGCGACACGGCGAGGCTGCGCTGCGTATCGAACCAGCTGGTGACGGTCGCCATCAGCGGCGCGAACACCGCGCCGGAGGCGACGCCGACCAGAATGCCGTAGACGAACTGGTATTCGACCAGGCTCGTCGCACGGCTCGACCAGACGAGTCCCAGCCCCAGCAACGCGCCGCCCGCAAGCAGCGCCGGGCGCGGACCGAAGCGGTCGGTGAGCCAGCCCCAGAAGAAACCGGCCGCGCCCATCGCCAGAAAATTGACGGTCATCGTCGCCGACAGGCCGGCGCGCGACCAGCCGGTCGCTTCCGACATCGGTTGCAGGAACACCGCGAGCGCGAACATGCATCCGGCGGCGACGCAGCCGAGCAGCGCGCCCGCGGCGACGATGACCCAGCGATAGGACGACGACATGAACGCTCCGTCTCTCGGCCCCGGCCCGCTGGACAGACGGACATCAGGTTGATATCAACATTCCACGATGTCAACCCGTGGCCACTTGCCGAGCCCGCGCGAAATCGCCGAGACCTGCCTCTGCTTCCGGACGCAGCGCGCGGCGCGCGCGCTGGCGCGCAGGTTCGACGCGGCGTTCCGGCCGCTCGGGCTCACCAACGGCCAGTTCTCGTTGCTCGCCATGCTCAGCGCGCGCGAAACGCGCCGCATGAAGGACATCGTCGCCTTTCTCGCGATGGACCGCACGACGCTCACCGCCGCGCTCAAGAAGCTCGAGCGCGACGGTCTGGTCGTCGTGACGGCCGACCCTGAAGACGGGCGCAGCAAGCTCGTCGGGCTGACGGCGAAAGGCCGCCGCAGGCTCGAGCGGGCGAAACCCGTGTGGCGCGACGAACATGCGCGGCTCGAACGCGAGAACGCCGCGCTCGACGCTTCGGCCCTGCGTCGACAGCTCGGCGCCCTGCGCTGAGGCGCGGCTCCCGCGAGGCAGCCTTTCGCTTCAATTTTCCGTTTATCCGTCGATCAAATGCCGGGGCCGTTCTTCGTTCTTCCGCAAATCTTTGCCGGAATAGTTAGCCCGCTCTTACCCCGATCTCCGACAGGCGGTGATGAAGGGAAACTAAAAAGAAGCGGAACCCAGTCCATGCGGTCCATTCGTTTTCTTTCGTTACTTCGGCGGTTCCGCCGCGATGCGCGCGGAACGACGGCGACCGTGTTCACGCTCTCGATCATCCCGGTCATGATGTCGGTCGGCGCCGCGATCGACTACACGCGCGTATCGGCTTCCGCCGTGCAGTTGCAGACCGCCGTCGACGCGGCCGCGCTCGCCGCTGTCCAGGGCGACTCGGGCAGCGCGAGCACGCGCGCCGCCAATCTGATCGCAGCCTCGATGGCGCCGACGGGCGCGACGGTGGACGCGCCGGTGCTCCGTTCGGGCGAGGACGGCCGGCTCACCGTCACGGCGTCGGCGACAGTGCCGACCGCCATCCTCTCCGCATGGATCTCCAACATGCGGATCACGAAGTCGGCCACTGCCGCGGCCGGCGGCATGGCGATTTCGACGACGACCGACACGTCCTGCATCCTGACGACCGGCGAGAACCTGTCGATCAGCACCGACGTCATGACCTTCGACGGCTCGCCGAACGTCAGGCTGGCCGGCTGCAGCCTGCGATCGAACAAGAGCATGGTCTGCAACGGCGGCTCGACCGGGGCGACCACCTATGCGGTCGGCGGCATCACCGGCTGTTCCAATCCCAATCCCGGCCAGCCGACGGTGCCGGACATCTATGCGAGCCTCGCCTCGAACATAACGACATACTGCGGATATGCGGCGAACGGCTTCCAGTGGAACGTCAATGGCGCCCTGCCGCCGGCGACGTACGGACGCGTCATCTACGTTTCGAGGCCGAGCTACACGGAAATCCACATCTGCGGCGACCTGACGCTCGGCGGCGTCGGCGCGCTCAGCGGCGCCGCGCCGACCGACGACACGGTCATCGTCGTCGAGAACGGCGGCGTCGTGATGGCCAACGACGCCAACGTCACGGCGGCGCGCACATCGATCGTCCTCGCCGGCGGTTCCGGATGGCCCGTCGTGTCCTGGCCGTCGGGCAACGGCAATTCGGCGACGCTGTCGGTCTCGGCGTCGACCGCGACCGGCAATCCGTGGAAGGGCGTGGCGGTCTACGAGAACCCGTCGCTCAACGTCGACATGACGTGGAGACCCGGCGCCAATTTCATTCTCGACGGCGTGTTCTATTTCCCGCGCGCGTCGTTCACGCTGAATGGCAACATGTCGGTCGGCCCTACGGGCTGTTCGAAGATCGTCGCCGGCGAATTCACGCTGAACGGCGCCGTCAATCTCGCGCAATCCGCGGCGGCGTGCGGCTATCTTCAGGTGGTGCAATACACCTGGATCAAGAACATGCCGAAGCTGACCCAGTAACAACGCATATCGTCGAAGGAGCGAAACATGCTGCAATCGATGGGACTGTCGGAACTCTCCAGCGCCGATCTGGTCGTGCTCGTCATGTTCACGGCCTTCCTCTCGTTGGCGGCAGGATTCATCTGCGACGTCATCATGCATCCGCACGGCTTCGGCGTCTTCGGCAATGCGGCGATCCTGACCGGCGGCGGAATGCTCGGGTTGTATTTCGAGGCGACGATCATGCGCCACGGAAACCAGCTCGATTTCCGCACCACCGTCATCGCTTGCGCCGTCGCGTCCACCTGCATGCTGCTCTTCTGCGCGCTCGCCAGGAACCAGGCGATCAAGACCAGCTGACCGGTCGCCGTATTTCCGCCTTGAGCGCAGCCGATACCCGAAGCTCGGCTTGGGGGCCGGGCGCATGAACCAGACGCAGACGACGGGTTGGGCGAGGCCGGATTTCGTGCGCCTGCGACAACGGTTCGCGCCGAGCGTGCTGGTCGGGCTTGCGGCGACCGGGCTCGTGCTCATCGACTATCGCAACGAAACCGGCTTTCACGTCCTGGCGGCGCTTGCCGCCGTGTGGCTTGCGACGTCCGCGGCGAGCCTGTGGGCGCAGGCGGCGGACTGGCGGCCGTCCGGCGGGATATTGCTGCAGATCGGCGCCGGCGCGCTCGTCTTCGCGCTCGTCTGGTTCGACAAGCAGACCGGTCTGTTCGCGCCCGCCTTCTATCCGGCGCTCGTCTTCGCCTGCTTTGCAGCGCCCTTGCGCGCCTTGCGCTGCGCCGACTCCTACTGGGCATGGTGCGAGGAGGTCCTGCTGGCGGCGGCGCTCGCCGGCGCCGTGGCCTCGATCGGATTCGTCGCGACGACCGCGACGGTGTGGAGCGCCGATCGGCTGTTCGGCGTCGGCGCGTGGACTCGCGAGCACATCGCGCCGTGGAGCGCCGCGATTTTCTTCGCCGCAATCGGCCCGACGGCGTTCCTCGCCATCCTGCCGCGCCTTTCGCCGTCTACGGCCGCAAGCGGCATCGGCGATTTCCTCAACCGCCCCCTCGCGATCCTCTCGTCCTGGGCGCTCACGCCGTTCGTCTGGATCTACTCGGCGCTGCTGTGGCTGTATGCGGGCAAGATCGCGCTCGCCCGCATCCTGCCGGACGGCCAGATCGGCTGGATGGTCGGCGCCTTCGGCGTCACCGCGCTCGGCACGATCCTGCTGATCTTCCCGCAACGCGCGAGCGGCCCGGCGCGCGTGCGCTGGTTGTGGCGGCTGTGGCCGTTCCTCACCGTCGCGCCGCTGGTCCTGCTCGCCTTCGCGCTGGGGGAGCGCCTGGGCGCCTATGGCCTGACGCCGGCGCGCTACATCGCTGTGGTGCTCACGTTGCTCTGCGCGCTGATCGCTGCGGTGGCGCTCACCGGCCGCGAGCGGATCGTGCGCTTTGCTCCCGCGGCGGCGGCGGGCGCCTTTCTCGTCGCCAGCTTCGGCCCGTGGGGCGCGCTCGGCGCTTCGGTGCGCGCGCAGGCGGCCTCCATGCGCGCGATCCTCGCACAGCACGGCCTGTTGCGCGACGGCGCGCTCGTTTCAGACGCCGCCCGCGTCGCGCTCGACGGCGCCGACAGCCGGCGCTGGAACGCGGCGATATCGTTTCTGGCGCAGCAGCACGCGTTCGATCGCGTCGTCGCCGACGCCGACGCGCGTTTCGAACAGAAGCTCGCCGCGCTGGTGCGCGCGGACCGGACGCCGGTTCGCCGCGGCTGGTATTACGCCGCAGCCTCCTCGTGGACGGCGCCGGCCGATTTCGCCGGGCTGCGCTTGCTCGGCTCGGCGACATTCTCCGAATCCGGTCCGCAGAAATGGATCCTCGGTCCGGCGACGCTGGAACTCGAACCGAAGGCTTTTTCCGTCCGTCTCGGCGACGCCCCGCCCGCGCTGTTCGATTTCGAGCGGATCGCCGCCGACTTCGCCGCGGGCGGCGGCAAGTGGGACGGCGCGCCGGTGCTGCGACCGACATCCGGCGACCGGCGCGTCGTGCTGGTCGCTGAAAACCTGTCGATGGGAACGAGCGCCGACGGCGCGGCGAAAGCGAGCTGGATGCGCGTCCACCTGTTCGTCGCGCCCTGAGCGTCAGCCGGCGACGATCCCCTCTTTCCGCCACGCATCGAAGATCGCCAGCGCCGCATCCGCGAAGGCTGAATCGTTGATATGCGCGTCGATTTCCACAAGCTTCGCATTGCCTGGCGCAGTAGCGCGCGCTTCTTCCAGAAACGCAGCAAGCGCATCGGGATCGTGCATCGGCTCGCCCGGCCGGTCCCACGCCTCGACGCCGCCGCGCGGCAGGATATAGGCGACCGGTCCTTTCGCTTTCGCCAGCTTGTCCAAAATCGCGCGCGCGACGCTGCGGCGCTCGTCGGCGGTCGCAGCGATGGAGGCGATCAGTCGGTTGTGTGCGTGAAATCCCCGCCCCTCGATCAACGTCTCGTCAGGCCGCCAGGCGGGAAAATCGATCATGTCGATCGCGCCGGGCGCGACGATCTGCGGCGTCCCGCGCGCGCCGGCCGCTTCGAGCCGCGTCGGTCCGGCCGTCACCACCGAGCCCGCCCGATGATTGGCGAGTTCCTGCAGGCTGAAATCCATCACCGCTGCAAACCGTCCTTCCGCCGCCAGCGCCTCGAAGGCGCGCCCGCCCATGCCCGTCGTATGGAAGACGGCGACCTCGTAGCCGCGCTGTTCGAGCGCGGGCAGCAACGTCGTCATGTAACCGAGGCAGCTCTTGCCGAGCGAGGTCATGCCGACGAGCGGGCGCTCGCCTTGCGGCGGACGCGCCGTGCGGCAGGCGCCGACGACCGCGCCGGCCGCTTGCGCCAGCGCCGAACGGCAGATGGCGTTGAGCCCATACAGCCCGCCCGCCCAAAGCACCGTGATGAGATCGGGCGTGACCCGCTCCGGCGGCACGAGATGCGAATGCGCGATGGTCGACACCACGCATTTGGGAACCCCGAGCGGCAGCGCCGCCGCGACGTCGAGCGCGAGATCCGTGCCCATCGTGCCGCCGAGCGCGAGCATGCCGTCGATGCGCCGCTCGCGGTGTAGCCGCGCCGCGACCGCCGCCGCGCCTTCCGCCATCTTCGCCATGGCGCTGTTCTCGTCGCCCGACGCCTTGATCGCGTCGAGCGTCGCGCCCGCGGCGCGTGCGACATCGGCATTGGTCACGTCTGCGGGATAGGCGCCGCCGGCGAGCACGCCGACATCCATGAAGACCGTCTCGCCGCCGGCCTCGCCGATGCAGTCGCGCAGAAAGGCGAGTTCCGGCGATTTCGTGTCGCCGGCGCCGATCAGAAGAATTTTCGGCCTGCCGGCCATGCCGCCCTCCCCTTTCGCCTCCGCCCCGGATCAAGTCTATAATCGGCGCACGAAAGCGCCAGAGAGCGCGCGCCGCATGGGACGAAACAGATGAACTATTCCTCGAATTTCCTTCGCGAGCACAACGCCCGCCAGGTCTGGCATCCGATGGCGCATCCCGCCGAGATGGAAGCCGTTCCGCCGCGCATCATCGTCTCGGCCGACGGCGTCTGCATCACCGATCTCGACGGCAAGCGCGTCATCGACGCCGTCGGCGGGTTGTGGAACGTCAACCTCGGCTATTCCTGCGAGCCGATCAAACAGGCGATCGCGCGCCAGCTCGCCGAACTGCCCTATTATTCGGCCTTTCGCGGCACGACCAATCCGCGCCTGATCGAACTCGGCCACAAGCTGATCGAGGCGCTGAAGCCCGAGGGCATGAAGCGCGCGCTGTTCACGTCGGGCGGCTCGGATTCGGTCGAGAGCGCGCTGCGCATCGCCCGCCAGTTCTGGAAGGTGCGCGGCAAGTCCGACAAGGTGAAATTCATGGCCCTGAAGAAGGGCTATCACGGCACGCATTTCGGCGGCGCCTCGGTCAACGGCAACCAGAACTTCCGCCGCGCCTACGAGCCGCTGCTGCCGGGCGTATTCCACGCCCCGGCGCCCTATCTCTATCGCAACCCGTTCGACGAAACGGATCCGGCCCGCCTCGTCGATCTCTGCATCGCCGCGATCGACGACGAGATCAGGTTCCAGGGCGCCGACACGATCGCAGCCTTCATCGCCGAGCCGGTGCTGGGCGCCGGCGGCGTCATCGTGCCGCCGGCAGGCTTTTTCACCAAGCTGCGCGCCCTGCTCGACAAGCACGACATCCTGATGATCGCCGACGAGGTCATCACCGGCTTCGGCCGCACCGGCGAATGGTTCGGCGTGCGCAACGACGGTATTGCGCCGGACATCATGTGCATCGCCAAGGCGATCACGTCCGGCTATTTCCCGCTCGGCGCCTGCGTCGTCAACGAGAAGATCGAGGACGCGTTCATGAATTCCGACGACGCGCTCGCCTCGATCTACCACGGCTACACCTATTCCGGTCATCCCGTCGGCTGCGCGGCCGCCATCGCCTGTCTCGACGAGACGTTCTCGCGCGATCTGCCGGGCAATGCGAAAGCGCAGGGCGATTTCCTGCTGTCGTCGTTCCAGGCGCTCGCGCAGAAGCACGAGACGATCGGCGACGTGCGCGGCAAGGGACTGATGACCGCGCTCGAATTCGTCGCGGACCGCAAGACCAGGACGCCGGCCGGCAAGAAATACATGGCCGCACTCGGCGACGCCGCCTACGACGCCGGCGCGCTGGTGCGCGTCTCCGGAAACAACATGATGATGTCGCCGCCGCTCATCCTCGATCGCAAGGAAGCGCAGGCGATCGTCGATGCGGTGACGGCGGCGGTGACGAGCGTGAAGCTCGACCCGGCGCAGTGAACGTCGACGTTCCGCAGTAGCGGGAATGCAATTCCCTCCCCCTTGAGGGGGAGGGCCAGGGTGGGGGGTCGGGCAACCTCGCGAGATCGAATTACGAGAAACACGGAAAGATCGCCCGACCCCCTCCCCTGCCCCTCCCCTCAAGGCCCCCGGGCGCGCGTAGCGCGACCCGGGTGGGGAGGGGTGGCGCCTCCCTTCAGAGATGAGAAACGAATGCCCCTCGCCGCCCTCG
>CXWK01084630.1_pt1 | contig 13139 bp, 15 predicted proteins | sample 590851 | NCBI WGS metagenome assembly CXWK01 (sample SAMEA3498364, study PRJEB10139) | wastewater metagenome | biome: wastewater treatment plant; material: activated sludge | place: Denmark | collected 2014-08-01
GCCGATGACCGAGACGCGCGGCCAGGCTCATCATGCGGTCGCTGATGTCGCCGTAGAGCGCGAAGTTGGCCGACAGCGCGACCAGGCCGGCTTCCTGCTCCAGATGGCGGATCTGGAACCAGGGCGCGCCCATCTTGATGCCCAGCGCCTTGGCTTCATCGCTGCGGGCGATCGCGCAGCCGTCGTTGTTTCTGAATGACCCTAACTGTTAGTAGGTATTTAGTCGTTGATTCTTCAACAAGAATCAAGACTAACAGTTTTGTACGTAATAAGGCTCAATTCGAGCACGCTCTGAGTCGTTGAAGTAGGAGGCCCAGCGCCACCCTGATCGACGCAGGACGACCCGTCGCAGTCCCTCGCGCGAGTGAATCAGTCGCCTTGAAGCCGTCGTTCACGGCCCCGATCCCCGGATGCATAACCAAGCCTTGTCCTGACTCGATGCACAGGATCCTGCGTCCGACTGCAATCGGGATTGCCGGCGGTCACCAGGGCGCGGCCGACACGGCCTTTGATGGGTGCCCGCACGACCGTGAAGTCACGCTCTAGCTGCGCCGTCTGCACCGCGGCTTCGGCCGCCGCTCGGCGGGCCTGGGCCTCGGCATGCGCGGCGGTGCGGCGCTCCAGTTCCTCGGCAGCGATGGCGCGGTCTGCGTGCAGTGCACGCGCGCGGTCAGCCTCGCCGCTGGTGAGCGACTCGCGTGCCTTCGCCAGCTGCAGCTCGGCGCGTGCTCGAGCCAGCGCCGCGTCGTACGGCCGTGGGTCGATCTTGAACAGCGGCTGGCCGGCGCGCACCACGTCGCCCTCGCGGAACAGCACGCTGTCGATCGGCCCGGCCACACGCGACCGCAGTTCGACCTGCTGGGCGGCCTCGACGCGGGCCACCTGCGTGGGGGCTGCGTCCATCGTCGCGGCGCGCACGGCCACGACCGGGACCGACGGCGCCGAAGGTGCGGCGACCGTGGCGGCCTGGGCATCGGGCACCGCGGGCTGGCACGCCGCGAGCACGGCAGCTGCCGCGGCGGCAATGGCGGCGACAGCCAGCGTGCCGGAGAGGCTGCGCTGGCGCGGGTCTGGGTTCGTCATGTCAGGCTCCTGAAGGTGGGATGCCGGGATGCTGCGGATTGACGCAGTGGCAAGGTCAAGACTCAGGGTTCCATCGACGAACCGGTCGCCGCCGCCTGTCGGCACCGGCCTGCCCTTGACGCCATGGCAGCGCGAAGACGCCCACCAGGTCTCCGAACTTCGCGGGATCCGCGAAGGCGGCGCACCGGCCGTCGAGTGCGAAGCATCCCTCGGGTACTCCTTGCGCCCGAGGGTCGGCCGCTTGGCGACGAGTCTGCGTCGACGGCACGGCGCGCACGCGACGATCCGGTCCCGGATCGGGCTGGTGGGCGACCCGCGGGCGTCCCCGCGTGACAGCCTGGAGGACGACCAAAAAGGACAGCGTGCCGACGCTTTCGGACAAAATGGTGGCGATGCGCAGGATCGTTCTCACCGGTGTGCCGCCGTTCGAGGTTCAAGACCTTGCGGGTCCACTGGAGGTGTTCGCCCAGTGCGACTACGAGATCGAACTGGTATCGCCTGAGCGCGATGGCTCAGCAGCCATCAATCGGGGGCTGCGAGTCACCGGCGGCACCGACTTCCGCAGATTCGACCGTCCCATCGACACGCTCTGGGTGGTGGGCGGGCCCGAGGCCCCCTCGGGCCGCTACGACCCGGCCTATCTGCGCTGGCTGAAGGAGATGTCGTCGCAAGCGCGTCGCGTCGGCGCCAGTTGCCTCGGCACGTTCGTCCTCGCCGCATCGGGTGCGCTGCAGGGCCGGCGTGTAGTCACGCACTGGCAGTGGTGCGATCACCTCGCCGAGCGCTACCCGCGCATTGAGCTCGTGCTGCGCTCATGGCTGGGACCGCAAACCAGCATTGCGGACGCAGCCATGCCTTGCACGGGCATGGCGATCACCATGACCCAGACAAGGAAGGCGCGGACGATTCGACGCATCATGAAAGTCTAGCGGAGCGGTTCGGATCCTGCACCCGTGTGCCGCGATCAGCCATGCGGAACGCTCGCCGGGCGCCCGGCCTCCAGCGTCTCGATGATCGGGCAGTCGGGTCGGTCGTCGCCATGACAGCAGTGCACCAGGTGCGCTAGCGTGGCCCGGATGCCCTGCAGCTCCGCAAGTTTCTGGTCGATCTGCTCAATGTGAGCCGCGGCCAGTGCCTTGACGTTGCGGCTCGATCGGCGCCGGTTCTGCCACAGATCCAGCAGCTCGCGGATCTGATCCAGCGAGAACCCCAGATCGCGGGCGTGGCGGATGAAGCGCAGCATGTTCACGTCGCGCTCGCCGTATTGGCGGTAGCCCGCGTCCGTGCGGGTGGACGCGGGCAGGAGCCCGATGCTCTCGTAGTGCCGGATCATCTTTGCCGACAGACCGGTGGCGCCGGCCGCTTGTCCGATGTTCATGCCCATGTCCGGTGTTCCTCGAGACGGTTCGATCATTCCGACGCTGCGCCGCGCCAGCGACGCAGGGTCAGCGCATTCGCGACCACGCTGACGCTGCTGAAGGCCATCGCCGCACCGGCGATCACCGGGCTCAGCAGGCCGAAGGCTGCCAGCGGAATGCCGAGCACGTTGTACGCGAAAGCCCAGAACAGCCCCTGCTTGATCTTCGAATAGGTGCGGCGCGAGACATCGAAAGCGTCGGCCACGAGGCGCGGGTCGCCGCGCATCAGCGTGATGCCGGCGGCTTCCATCGCGACGTCGGTGCCGGTGGACATCGACAGGCCCACGTCGGCGGCCACCAGCGACGGCGCGTCGTTCAGGCCGTCGCCGACCATCGCGACCACCTGGCCCTGGGCCCGCAGCTGCTGCACGATCTCGGCCTTGCCGCCCGGCAGCAGTTCGGCGCGCACCTCGTCGATGCCGAGTTCGCGCGCCACCGCCTGGGCGCTGCCGTGGTTGTCGCCGGTCAGCATCACGGTGCGGATGCCCAGCGACCGCAGCCGTTCGACGGCTGCGCGCGATGCGGGCTTGATCGTGTCGCCGAAGGCCAGCAAGCCGAGCACGCGAGCGCCCTGGCCTACGCCTTCACTCGGCGCCAGCAGCCATGAGATGCTGCGGCCCTCGCCTTCGAGACGCTGGGCCATCATCAGCAGCGCGCCCGGCTGCGCGCCCGACTCGTTCATGAGCCGCGTGCTGCCGAGCAGCAGGCGCTGGTCATCGACCAGCGCCTCCACGCCGCGGCCCGGCAACGCGCGGCCGTCGCGCGCCGCGGGCACGGCGATGCCGTCGGCCTTGGCCTTCTCCATGACCGCATGGGCCAGCGGGTGGTCGCTGCCCTGCTGCAGCGCGGCGGCCAGGGTCAGGACCTGGCCGACCTGTGCGTCCAGGCCCGCCTCGACTGCCACCAGTGAAGGCTTGCCTTCAGTGAGCGTGCCCGTCTTGTCGAAGGCCACCGTGGTGACCGAGTGCGCCACCTCCAGCGCCTCGGCGTCCTTGATCAGGATGCCGCGGCGCGCCGCCACGCCTGTGCCAGCCATGATCGCCGTCGGCGTGGCCAGGCCCAGCGCACAGGGACAGGCGATCACCAGCACCGCCACCGCACTGATCAGCGCCTGCTCCCAGTCGCCGCTCCAGGCCAGCCAGCCGGCGAAGGTCAGCACCGCTATGCCCAGCACCACGGGCACGAAGACCGCGCTGACGCGGTCGACGATGCGCTGGATCGGCGCCTTGGCCGCCTGGGCCGACTCAACCATGCGGATGATGCGGGCCAGCGTCGTCTCGGCACCGATCGCGCCGGTGCGCACCTGCAGGACACCCTCCTCGTTGACCGAACCGCCGGTGACCGTGTCGCCCCCGGCCTTGGCCACCGGCAGGCTCTCGCCGGTGATCAGCGACTCGTTGACGTGGCTGCGGCCGTCGATGATCTGGCCGTCGACGGGCACGCGCTCGCCGGGGCGGATCACGACGATGTCGCCCACCGCCACCTGCTCGACCGGCGTCGAGATCTCGGCACCCTCGACCAGCACGCGGGCGACCGTGGGCCGCAGTGCGTTCAGCGCACGGATCGCATCGGCCGTCTGCCGTTTGGCACGCGCCTCGAGCCACTTGCCCAGCAGCACCAGCGTGATGACGGCTGCCGAGGCCTCGAAGTACAGGTGCGGCATGCCGTGGTCGGCATGCTTGGCGAGCAGATAAACCGACAGCCCGTAGGCCGCGCTGGTGCCCAGCGCCACCAGCAGGTCCATGTTGCCGGCGCGAGCCTTCACCGCCTTCCACCCGGCACGGTAGAAGCGCGCACCGAGCCAGAATTGCACTGGCGTCGCCAGCGCCAGCTGCACCCAGCCCTCCGGCATCCATTCGATGCCGAACAGCTGCAGCAGCATCGGCAGCACCAGCGGCAGCGTGAGAGCCGAGGCCACAGCCACCGGCCACCATTCGGGCAGCCGACGCGCGGGCGCGGGCGCCGCGGCGTCGGCTACCGGCTTCGCTGCGTAGCCGGCCTTGTCGATCGCGGTGGCCAGCGCGGCGAAGGACACGTTGCCCAGCGCCTCGACGCTCGCCTTCTCGGTGGCGAGGTTGACCGACGCGGCCGACACGCCCGGCACCTTCAGCAGCGCCTTCTCGACCCGCGCGACGCAGGAGGCGCAGGTCATGCCCTCGACCTGCAGCTCGACGCGGCGCGTCGGCACGTCGTAGCCGGCCTTGCGCACGGCGGCCGCCAGGGCGTCGGCGGCCACCGCGGCGGTCGCCCGGACCGTGGCTTCCTCGGTGGCCAGGTTGACCGCAGCGCTCTCCACGCCGGGCAGCGCCTTCAGCGCCTTCTCGACGCGCTGCACGCAGGAGGCGCAGGTCATGCCTTCGATGGGCAACTTGAAGTCCTTGGGAACGCTCAGGGCAGCAGTGGCATTCATGGCGGGAATCTCCTGGAGGCTTGGGTTCGAGTGCCGTCAGCTTCAGCCTTGCCCTCGTCGGAAGGTCAAGGCCGTGTTCCTGATAGCCCGGACGCCGGCGCGGTCAGCGCAAGCCACCGCTTGACCTTCCCGCGATGACAAGGCCCAGAGTCAGTACCTGTCATCCACCCCTCCCAAGGAAAGCCCCATGATTGCCTTCGAAGTCAACGACATGACCTGCGGCCACTGCGTCAGCACGATCACGAAAGCCCTGAAGTCCGCCGACCAGGGCGCCAAGGTCACGATCGACCTCGCCCGCAACCTCGTGATGGTCGAACCCACCGAAGCCGACGCGCAGGAACTGCGCGATGCCATTGCCGAGGCCGGCTACACGCCAGTCCCGGTCGAGGCGGCCACGGTCGACGCCGCGGCCCAGGGCGGCACCTGCTGCGGAAGCTGCCACTGAAGTGATCGAGCGGGCGCGCTCATGCGGGTCCGCTTGGAGCCAACCTGGCGTCGCTGAGATCAACTCAGCCGTGCAGCCTCAGCGACGCGAAGCGCTGACAGGCTCCTGCCAGCGATACAGCACGTCGTCGAGCTGCCAGTGCGGCTCGAACGCTTGCCGCTCGAGAACGAAACCGTGACGTTCGTAGAACGCGCGCGCCACGCGGTTGCGCGCAAAGGTATAGAGCTGCAGGCTGCCCGAGGAGCGCTTCTTCGCCCAGTCGAGCAGCGCCGTGCCGACGCCCCGTCGATGCGAGCCGACACGCACGTACAGCTGGTCGATGTGCGTTGCCGTGGACGCGACGAACCCCACGAGGACCGGACCGTCGAGCGCGATGCGCACCTTGCAGGCCGAAAGGACTTGGTCTCGGAGTTAACCGACCTGCTCGTCGAACGGATGCGGGTCGTGGACACCGACGCCCCACTCGAAGCTCTCGCGCCACATCGCCACCAGTTCCGCCTCGCGGCCGAGGTCGTACGGCGCGAGGCGGACCGGTGGCTGCAAACCCATGGGCGCGGGTCTCAGTGCTGGTTCGCCAGGTGGGCGCTGCGTGTCCACGCCATCAGGTCGGCGTGGCTGGTCGATGCCACCGGCTTGGATCGCTCGTTCGCCACGGTGCGCGCCTTGGCCTTGCGAACCGGGTGCACGCTGACGGCGCGCGGCTCGGGCGCTTCGGGACTTGCGATGGCCAGCTGCCGCAGGATCGCGCAGTCAGGCTTGTCGCCGCCATGGCAGGCATGCACCAGCCCCTTGAGTGCCGCCTGCATCTCGGCAATTTCGCGCATCTTCTCCTCGAGCGCGTGGAGGTGCTCCTGCGCGAGCGCCTTGACTTCGCGTGCGGCGCGGCCCTGGTTGCTCCACAGCCGCAGCAGCCCGGCAATCTGTTCCATCGAGAAGCCCAGGCGCCTCGACTGCCGGATGAAGCGCAGCACCGACACGTCGCGCTCGCTGTACTGGCGGTAGCCCGACTCCGTGCGCGCGGCCTCGGGCAGCAGGCCGATCTGCTCGTAGTGGCGGATCATCTTGGCCGACACGCCGGCGGCATCTGCCGCCTCGCCGATGTTCATGCTGCGCGACATGGTGGTCTCCTGATCGATGCGACGATGCGCCATCTTGTACATTGACACGATGGCAAGGTCAAGCCCCTCTCGTTGCAAGGGTGACGCGGACGAGCGCAAGCCCAGCGTTTGACCTTGTCACCGCAGGAGGGTTGAGAGTCGCCCGGAGGTTGGCCCATGCCGGGCCCTCTCTGCCCATCGAGGACTCCCATGAAGTTCATACCACTCCGCGTGCGCGCCGCCACCATCGTGCACGGATATGACGATGCCCATCACGAGATCACCGAGAGCTGCGAGTGCGCCGAGTGGCAGGACAAGCTGCTCGCGATCGACCGGCTGCTTTCCGCCACGGAGCGGCGCCTCCTGGTTGCCGGTTCGCACGGACGCGTGATGTACTGGGAATACGAGGGCGGGCTGACGGCGCTGACGAAGCGGCTGGCCGACGCCGGGCTCGCACTGTCCGCACCGGAGACGACCTGATGACCGCTCCCGCTCTGCCGTTATGTCTGACCGCCTCGATCCGGGAGCAGAAGGCGCTGCGCTTCAACGAGCGTGCCGAAGTGCGGTGGTTCGGCTTTCAGGGTGCCTTCGTTGAACCGGGCGAATCGGTGATCCGCCTGCTGCATCGTGAAGCGGGCGCGCCTGGTGGCGGCGGCAGCGCGGCACTGACCGGCGGCCTGATTGCCGCCGGCTTCGATTCCGCAGCGGTGCTGGTGGGGCTGGGGCACTATGAGAGCGAGGTCGTGGTGACCCTGGACCTGTCGGTGCGCTTTCTTCGCCTGGCCCACGCCGATCGCGCCGACCAGTTCGCAGCCCGGTTGGTCAAGTCGACCCGGGGCGTGGCCTTCGTCGAGGGGGAACTGCGCCACGCGGCCCGTCCCGCCGATCCGCCGTTCGCGACGCTGACGACGATGGTGGCACCGGCCTGACCCGAGGTGCGCTTGCCCCATCCGCCACGAGGCAACGGCACTCCACAAGCGCGGCGGCGCAAGCTGCTCTGCATCGCATTCTCCGGGCAACCGCCGTCGCCCTGCCGGAAGCTGCCTGTCGAGAATGGCAGCTTATGGCCGAGTGCAGTCTCCCATCTCATAGGTCAAGACCAACTAACGTAAAAATTATTGCCACCAACCAGAGCGAACATGACTAAATGCCTGTGCCTTTGGGTTGAAGAATCGAGACCACCTTCCCCGTGGCCATGCCCTTGAGCAAGGCCACTTCATGGACAAGCACTTGATTGATCGACGCAAGCTTTGACAAGTCCGCACGCGTCTCAGCGAGTTCCTGCCTTAGAGCGCGGTTTACCTCGCGCTCATGAACCAGTGCGTCATGCTTGGCGTCGCGCTGGGCGCGCGTCGCCTTGCCCACCAGGCCTCGAATTTTCTCGGCGAGGTCAGGGTATGTGTTGTGAATCAGTCCAGGGGTGACTTCAGCCAACTTGGCAACCGCAGAGATGGACAGCTTGCCTTGGTCAGCCTGCAATTGCACAATGGCCCGTTGAATTTCATCAACAGTTTTCTTTCGACTACGAGCCTTGGGATCATTCATTTGAAGCTCCGCTCAAATTTGACGCACACGACGCTTGTGGGAGCACCCCGAGATCCACCATAACCTGGCGCGCCCATTGAACGTCACGCTCAGCGCGTTGCTTGACCGCTGGTCCCGCATCGTCAATGGCCAGCAATTCGTTTTGTTGGTCATAGATACCTCTCCAGACGTCCGCAAACGACTGATCAATCACACCGTTCTTACATCCCACACATCGGGTTGTTTCATACAATCCCGCGCCTCCGCATCCTTTTTCCTGGGCCAAGCACCACCCGTGGCCGGTAGCACGGATGTGAACTTGAGGCGCCGTCTCCGCCAACAATGCCGTGCGACTTTTCAAGGCAATCGCGCGCGCCTTTTTGATTTCGTGCCCGGCTCCGCCGCTCAAAGGCTGATCCCCAAGCCAAGACTCAATCAAGTCCACCTTGAAGTTGGTCATCTCCTCCAGAACTTCATCGAACAGCGATGCATCCTGCATTGGGTTGGACGCATACAACTGGGTCATGCTCATGCTGGAATGTTTGAACTGCCATTTGAGGAATACAAGCGAGGAGCGCCCCATGCGCGACTCCACAATGTTGCGCGCGTAAGTTCTACGGCATTGGTGCGGTGCCAACTGCCAGTCCGTTCCGGCAGCCATGGCCAATCGTCGGAATGAGACCTTTGATCCACCATTGGATAGCGCATCAACGTGGTATCCAGCCGATTCACTCTGACCAGACATGCTGGTGCATAGAAAAAGCTTTCTGACGTCTCGCTTTGCCTTTGCCAATCGCAGCATCCGATTCGTCAAATCCTGAGGTGTTGGATTGCACTCCAGTTCCGCAACTTCAAGAGCCATCTTTTCTTGAAGCGGCTTTGCATAGCGGTTCATCAGATCCAAGACTTTGACTGTGAGTTCGGGGATCAAGAATTCGACCTTGCCTTTTCCTGTCTTATGCTCGGTGGTAGCGACCCAGTGGAATTGAACGCCGTCTCGCACTTCGCTTCGCCATGACCCAGACTCGACCCCAATCGCCTCCTCATTGCGCATGCCACTGGTTATCGACAGGACGTAAAGTGCAGCATCCCGAATGCGGATCAACGCAGGATTTCTAAACCCCAACCTCCCGGCATCGCGCTCGTTCAGAATTTCCGGTGCCGCTGCAAGAACCTCTTCACAATAGTTGAACACCTTGGCCTGAACATCAGCAGGAATGATGGGCGTTTTCCCGGTTTCAGTTCGCCCAAATTGGTTTCCGGGTTGCTTTGCCAATCCGCTGACCCGCCACAGTGAGCTCTCGCCCCATGGACATGCAGCAAGCGGAGATGAAGTCTCGTTGCGAAACACCCATAAGAAGTCCAGGATGCGCAAGCTGTCGTAGACGCTATGCGCATTGCGGGTCAGGCGGGCTTTGGTGTGATGGACGTAGTTCGCGACGTGTATGGGTCTGACCTGGTCGAATCTCTTAATGTTCAACGCAGTCAGCCAACGCATCATCGGAATCGCGGATGCGATGGCAGTCTGGCAGATGCCCATTGCCACCGGAGGCTTGGAGCCTGGCAGGCCTCGCTTGAACCATACATACAGAACAACCTTGCAGTCGTCGACCAACTCTTGCGAGCAGTCCTCAGGCCAGGGAATGTATTTCTGACCATCGGCCACATTGGATTGCTCAAAGTAGGGCCTGAAGTCCCACACCGGATCACCAAATCGGGACAGAACGTGGTTGCTGCCGTCCATGTCAGCCACCGCACTGACCACGATATTGGATTTCTCGGATTCCGACAGCCCTTTGGATGAAGCGGGCTGGGCAGCCAAGAGGTCGTAGGCCTTTGGCGGCTGCAATGCAATCGCGTTACCGGCCATAGCGTGCCTCTCGACTCAGTTGCGACTGGCGCATGCGTATCGCCCAGAAGGAATGGGGATTTTTCTCGGCAAGCGCCTTGGCTTGCGCCACCATTTCCGGGATGAAGTTGTCGTATGCAATTTGGTCGATTCTTGCAATGAGGTCCTGATGGTGAAGGCGCCACTCACTCCACTCGTCCGTGGCGTAGTAGCCTACCTCCGACATCAGGAAGCGCTGAAAACTGAAGAGCCGGTGCAGATCCTTGACCGTCCCCACAATGGCATAGCTCGGACACCCTAGGCAATGCGTGAACTCCGCGCAATGTGTTGAGCCGTCCTTCGGAGCGAGCGCGCCTTGCAAGCTGTCCTTGCAACTACCCGTGGGGGTGGGCACGAGGTCGTGCCCCCTGAGTTTGCCTGGCAACGCCTCGCCAATGAATTTGGCACCCTCGGCCTTGGTGCGCTCATCAAGGTGCAAGTAGTGGTTGTCTGCGACCTGGGGGGAATGGCCCATCACTGCGGACACGGCAAGCAGGTCGCCATCGCTGAGCTTCCATAGACGGTTTTCCATGGTCTTTCGTAGGCGTCCAAGTGTGACTCGCAACACTGAGCCGTCATCGGCGAACAACCCGTGGCGGTGAACTATTGCTTTGGTATTTTCGTGAACGCGGCCCATATTCAGACAAAGTGTTTGCCCCTTGAGGTCACCGCGTTGTGATGAGCGGTAGAGCCAAACACGATCTTTGATGCCGTCTGGTGCCTCGGCGACGAGGTTCTGCGTCATTCCCAGCACCATTTTTAGCACCGCGACGCCATCCATGGGGATCGACGCTGCAAGGTCGTGGATATGAGTTTGCCGCAGTGACGTTAATTGCGCACCTTTTCCTCTGCGCTTGAAAGTTCTGACCAGCATCAAGTTGGGCATAAAGGGGTGTGGACCCAAGCAATCCCGCTTCATTTCAAGGAGCGGAGTGGTGTTGATGCCCGAACGCATGCCAACAATGAGCATCAGAACCACAAGCGCCTCTGAGTCCAAACCGCTGAACCCCCCGTGGTGAATGGCAATAAGATCTAGCTTGAGCGCCGCGGCCAAACGCTCCATTTCAGATTGACTTAGTGGAGTTTCACCTCGCGTCGTCGCCCCATTCATTGGGAACGGATTGGCAGGTAGCAAAACATCATGGGATTGGTCAATGAAGCCGTAGTCCATGAGTCCAACCAACACCGACTTGAAGGCAGAGTAATAGTTCTTGGCAGTGGAGCCGTTCGGGTATTTGAGCCTGAGCCAAGCGATATAGCGAACGACATCTGTCGCTGTCATATCTGATGGACGCGACGGCACGATGCCCCCTTGATTGCCTGTGAGGTAGGGCAGAAAGACTTTCATCCCGTTGGCCGCGAAGCTCACAATGCTGGCCACCGAATAGTTGCCGCTGTGGAGTCGCGCCTTCAAGACAGTCGCTGCCGCCCAAACCCAGTCGTCAAAGCCATGTCCCAACCATGGACGCAAGTCAATGATGTTGTGGTTTCGCGGATTGGGAGGCAGCGCGACGATCGCGCCGGATGCATCAGAATCCGCCGCAAGGTCGATTGTGATTGCAGGTGTCTTGGCCTTGTAGTCCTTGGCGCGGGCCATCAATGACTCCCCATCGCTATGGAATCCTCGCCACCGTTGGCGAACAGCATGTCCATTTCGTCTTCATGGGCCAAAACGATCTGTGCGTCCAACTGATTGATTAGATGCAGGTAGATCGCTGTGGTTTGCACGTCAGAGTGCCCCATGCGGTCGCGAACATACAGCAGCGGCTCACCCTGGAAGTCAGCGCTCTTGCGCAGTGCCGACAGCGTGTAGGTTCCATAGGTGTGCCGCAGCATGTGCGCCCGCACCGGAAAGCCAACTTCCTTTTCGATGGCTTTCATCGCATCCACAATGGCCCCTTTCGAGAACTCTGTTCCAAGCTCTGTCAGAACAAGTGCTGCAGGGGCGTTCCCGGCTCTTTGCTGCCGGACTTCTCGCTGGTGCAGCGAATAGGCCCACATGTCTTCCATGAGAGACCAAGGCACGTCCACGCTTCTGGGCTTGCCATACTTGATGTGCATGTCAGCGGGCTCCAGAGTGACGCGGATCATCTGCCCAGGTGTCAGCCCTTTTCGGGCTCTCGGATTGAAGACGTAGGCTAGAGGAAACGTGCGCGCTTCGCAGGATCGCATCCCGGTGCGAACCATCAGGTTGAACAACAGCGCATGGCTTGGGTCAAGCCTCGCGCCAAGGCATTGCCTAACCTGCTCTTTGGTCAGGAATTTGATCGTTGCCTTGCGCTCGCGCGCCATCACCGTCGGTTTTGAAACGACGCCGCCCGCGCGATCCACATGGGCAAGAAAGCCCTGATGCGATGGCGTGCGAACATCGCGCACGCCAAACGGTAGGTAAGTGATGTGCCCCTGGCGTTTGCACCAATCGTAAAACCGGACCACCAGATTCAACCGCTTGTTCACAGTGTTGGGATTCAAGCCCAGCTCTCCGAGCGACCAGTCGCGATACCTTGCCACAACGCTGAGTCCGTGCGGCTTTGGGTCTTCATCCCAGGCCAGGCCGTTGGCAGACAAGAACGCAAAGTAGTCATAAAGCCTGCGGCCATATGCTTCCCATGTGAGCTTGCTTTCAATGCTTCCTTGGGTGACCAAGGCGTGCCACAGGAACGATTGTGCTGGTTCCAAAGGCCAGCCGTCATCGGCCAGCAGCAATGGGAAGCCCTCAAACGATCGGCCTTCAACCATGAGATCAGCCGTGGCCAAGACAAGCCTCATAGACCCATGTCTTTCAGAAGCTTTGCGGCCGCCTTGAAGTTGAGGCCATAGATGTGCATGACCAAATCAACGGCACCGCCGCCGCCACAGTCCATACGCACATCCCAAAACTTTGGCCCAGTGCACAAGAACTCCCAATCATGTCCGGCAACATGGACGTGCCATCGAGTGGTCAGATGACTTGATCTTGGGTGGAACGAGAGATCTTCTTTGACGTGTTCCGCCAGCAGGCGAAGCACATGGATTGAATCCAGCTCCCGCCATCGTCCCAGCTCCGAGTTATCCACAGATCTCATTGCGCTCCATTTCCTCCCCCAAACCCCCACCTGCTACTCGTCTCAAAGAGACGATGAATCCAAATACCAGGGGTCCGGAAGACATGATGCATCCTACTAACAAACCTGATCCGTAAGATCGTTGTTCGACAGCACCACGACCGGTCGCCCGTGCAGCCTGGGGTCGAAGATGCGCTCGCACGAGACGTAGAAGTTGTTGCCGTCGAGCA
>CXWK01005487.1_pt1 | contig 13137 bp, 18 predicted proteins | sample 590851 | NCBI WGS metagenome assembly CXWK01 (sample SAMEA3498364, study PRJEB10139) | wastewater metagenome | biome: wastewater treatment plant; material: activated sludge | place: Denmark | collected 2014-08-01
AATTTGGCGCAAGCCATTGCGCCAAAAGCTTGAATCTGGCGCGAGATCGGTTCGGCGCGAACCTTGCGACGCCGCGCGCGACGGCCGCATCTCACACCGGCTGCAACGGCCGGTGCGGCGGTTCTGGAAGGCTGACGCCGATCGTCTCGCCCGCAAGCACGTCGCCGCCGCCAACGACAATCGCCATCACGCCGGCCTTGCGATCCAGTCCGCCGTCCGGCCGGCGACCGAGACAGGCGGCCATCAGCCCCGGCCTGAACCGGTCGATCTGGATGCACGGGTTGCGCAGGCCCGTCAGTTCGACCACCGCCCGCGCGCCGATGTGCAGTCGCGTCCCGGTCGGCAACGCCGGCAGGTCGACGCCGCGGGTCAGGATGTTTTCGCCCATGTCGCCGGGACCGAGCGGCCCGAAGCGCCCGGCCAGTTCGTCGAACAGTTCGCACTGGAGCAGGTGAACCTGCCGCAGGTTGGGCGCGTCCGGGAATTTCGCCGCGCGCGACCGGTGCTGGACGGTCGCGCCGAAATGCCCGTCGCCCTCGACGCCGAGGCCGGCGACGAGACGGATCGACAGAGCGGGCGTCTTCGAGAACCGATGACCGCGGCGGGCGGAGACCGCGACGACCTGCGCGTCGTCGCCGGCCATGCCGCTACTGGAACTTCAGCAGGTTGGTCAGCATGTTCTGGACGAAGCCGGTGTCGCCGCCGGCAGTCGGCGTCGTGCGGCTGAGGTAGTCGAACACCTGGCCGTCCTGAATGCCGTAATTGGCGACGCGTTCGAGCTTGCCGCCCTTGAAATAGACCGCGAGAACGCGCTGGTCCGTGATCTTCGGGTTCATGAAGGCGACCTTGCGGTTCACCGTCTGCGAAATGTAGTACCAGGCGTCGCCACCGACCGTCGATGTCGTCGAGGGCGTGCCGAGCGAGGCGAGGGTCTTTTCCTTGGTCGTGCCGGGCTTGAGTTCCGCGAGCGTCTTGTCGTCGGCCTGATAGCCGCGCTGCACGGTGCCGTCATAGCCGAGGCGGGGCATTTCAATGCTGCCGGCGGTACAGCCGCCGAGGACGGCCGCAAGGCCGAACGCAAGCGCGAACCGCGCCGGCGAGGTGAAGCGTCCGTTGTCCCCCGATGCCATCGATCTGCTCCGCCGCTCCTGACGCGCGCTCGTCCACGCGCGTTTACCCGGTCGCACGCGCCATTTCAGGCTTGCATCCGCGACCGGCGATGCCTAACCCCCGGGACGACCAATTGCAAGACGAGCGCCATCCCGCCGCATCGTCGCAGAACCGGGCTCGAGTCATGATTTTCAAACTCTTCGCCCGCAAGTCCAACGAGGCTGCGGTCGAGCGTCTCTATAGCCGGATCATGGCCGCGGCGCGGCGGCCCGAGCTGTTTCTCGGCCGTTACGGCGTCGCCGATACGATCGAGGGCCGGTTCGATCTCCTGGTGCTGCATCTTTTCCCGGTGGTGCGGCGGCTGGGCGCGATGCCCGCGCCCGCGCCGGAACTCGCGCAGGGTGTGTCGGACTACGCCTNNCGTGCCCAAGCGCATGCAGAAGCTCGGTTCGGACTACAACGGCCGCTGCCAGGCCTATGCCGCCGCGCTCGACGCCGGCGGCGAGGACGAACTGGCCGCCGCGCTGGCCCGCAACGTCTACGGTTCGGGCGACGCCGACCGCGCCCGACCGCTCGCGCGCTATATGCTTGCGGTCGTCGGCGTGCTGGAAAAAGCTTCCGTCGTCGACTTCGAACAGGCAAAGCTGACGTTTCCCGATCCTGCCGCGCTGCCGTGAGGTCCGCATGACCCAAGCCGATCCCGCAAAACCCTGGTCGTCGCCGCTGGCGGTCTCCGATGTTCCGGCGAACGGGCTCGACGTCAGGCTCGTCGCCGACGACGGCGTTCGCGCCCGCCTTGCGGCGGCGAACGGCCTCGCCGGCCTCGCCTCCGTCGAGGCCGCGCTGCATGTGGCGCGGCGCGGACGCGAAGGGCTTCAGGTGACCGGCGAGGTGCGTGCGCGGGCGACCCTGACCTGCGTCGTCACGCTCGAGCCGTTCGAGACGAAGATCGCGGAGCCGGTCGACGTCGAGTTCGAGCCGCAGGCGTCGCTGCCGGCGAAGGAGCCGAAGGCCGGCGAACGTCGGGGCCGCGCGGCGCGCGAGGTCGAGGACGAGGAGGGCATGGACGACCTGAACGCGCCCGATCCGATCGTCGACGGCAAGATCGATCTCGGCGCGCTGGCCGCCGAATTCCTGACGCTCGGAATCGATCCGTACCCGCGCAAGCCCGGCGTCGCCTTCGAGGACCAGGCGGAAGAGCCGGCCAGGGAGTCGCCGTTCGCGCGCCTTGCCGCCATCGCCGCCAAGGCCGGGGACAATAAGTAACGCCGACGCAAATCCGGCTTGCCATGTAACGCCGAGCGGCTATGGTCCGCCGCTCCTTGCCGCAAGCAGGGCCTGAGCGGAGTTTCGGCCGAGATGACCAAAAGCGTACGGATCGCGCTCGACGCCATGGGCGGCGATTTCGGTCCTTCGGTCGTCGTGCCCGGGGCAGCGCGTGCGCGCGACCGCCGCCCGGACACCAGCTATCTCCTGTTCGGCGACGAAAAGCTGATCCGGCCGCTGCTCGACCAATATCCCAAGCTCGCCGCAGTCGCCGAAGTGCGGCACACCGACGTCGTCGTGAAGAACGACGACAAGCCGAGCCAGGCGCTGCGCGCCGGCCGTCGCGGCTCGTCGATGTGGCTGGCGATCGAGTCGGTCAAGAAGGGCGAGGCCGACGCCGCGGTTTCGGCCGGCAATACCGGCGCCCTGATGGCGATGTCGAAGATCTGCCTGCACATGCTGCCGGGCATCGAGCGGCCGGCGCTGGCGGCGATCTGGCCGACGCTGCGCGGCGAGTCGATCGTGCTGGACGTGGGCGCTTCGATCGGCGCCGACGCCGAGCATCTGATCGACCTGGCGATCATGGGTTCGGCGATGGCCCGCATCTTCCTCGCCATCGACCGACCGACGGTCGGCCTGCTCAACGTCGGCACCGAGGACATCAAGGGGCTCGAAGAGGTCAAGGCCGCGTCCCGCCGCCTGCGCGAGACCAATTTGCCGACGCTGGACTACAGGGGATTCGTCGAGGGCGACGATCTCGGCAAGGGCACGGTCGACGTCGTCGTGACGGAAGGCTTCACCGGCAATATCGCGCTGAAGACCGCCGAAGGCACCGCCCGGCAGATCGCCCAGTACATGCGCGACGCATTCCGGTCGTCGCTGATCTCCAAGATCGGCGCGGCGCTCGCCGCCGGCGCGTTCAAGACGCTGAAGGAAAAGATCGATCCGCGCCGCGTCAACGGCGGGCTGTTCCTCGGGCTCGACGGCGTCATCATCAAGAGCCACGGCGGCATGGACGCCGTCGGCTTCGCCGGCGCGATCGAAATCGGTTACGAGATGGCCCGACACGGCCTGATCGAAAAGATCCGCGAAACCATCACCCTGTCGAGCGAAGGCGCGGCCGCGCCCCCGCCGGTGGACGAACCCGAAGACTGACCAACCGCTCATGGCCCAGACCGAAACCTACCGCCTTCGCTCCGTCGTGCTCGGCGTCGGCTCCTATCTGCCTGAAAAAACGCTCACCAACGCCGATCTCGAAAAGATGGTCGACACGACCTCGGAATGGATCGTCCAGCGCACGGGCATTCAGGAGCGGCATATCGCGGCGGACGGCGAAACGACGTCCATGCTCGGCATCCGCGCCGCGGAGAAGGCGATCGCTGCGGCGGGCGTCGATCCGCAATCGATCGATCTGGTGATCTGCGCCACCTCGACGCCCGACTACACGTTTCCGTCGACGGCGACGCAGATCCAGGCCGGTCTCGGCATCACCCGGGGCGTCGCCTTCGATCTGCAGGCGGTCTGTTCGGGCTTCGTGTTCGGCGTGACCACGGCCGACAAGTTCCTGCGCTCCGGCTCGCACAAGCGGGCGCTGGTGGTGGGCGCCGAAACGTTTTCGCGGCTGCTCGACTGGGAAGACCGCACGACCTGCGTGCTGTTCGGCGACGGCGCCGGAGCGATCGTGCTGGAAGCGCAGCCGGAGACCGCGGAGATCCGCGGAATTCTCTCCACGCACCTGCGCTCCGACGGGCGGCATCGCGAAAAGCTGTACGTCGACGGCGGTCCGTCCAGCACGAAGACGGTCGGCCACCTGCGGATGCTTGGCAAGGACGTGTTCCGCCATGCGGTCGGCGGCGTGGCCGACGTCATGCTCGATTCCTTCAAGGAATCCGGGATCGACGCCAAGGCGCTCGACTGGTTCGTGCCGCATCAGGCCAATCGCCGCATCATCGACGCCTCCGCCGAGAAGCTGGGGATCGCGCCGGAAAAGGTGGTCGTGACGGTCGAGCGCCACGGCAACACATCGGCCGCCTCGATACCGCTGGCGCTCGATACGGCGGTCCGCGACGGACGCATCAAGAAGGGCGATCTGGTCATGATCGAGGCCGTCGGCGGCGGATTCACCTGGGGCGCCGCCATCATCCGCTGGTAGAGCCGCCTGTAATCCCTTGGTGTGCCTAATAAATTATTGTTGACCGCAAAGCTTGCTCTAAGCTGTTGATTTTCTGCGAAAGTACTGCCTAATGCTTGCCACGCGCGGTCTTCTTCGGAAGGCTGCGCTACCGGCCATTTCAGTGTGAGTAACGCGCCTCTTCAAGCGATGCGGTTTCCCGAGCGCGCTTGAACCACGTCCACATTTTTCGAGACGCTGCGATGTCGAACCGTTCTAGCTCTGGTCCGAATCCGCCCAAGCCGGAGGGCGGACGAACCCTGACACGTGCAGACCTTGCAGACGCCGTCTATCGCGCCGTCGGCCTGTCGCGCACGGAATCCGCGGACATGGTCGAGACGGTGCTGGCCGAGATCGCCGATACGATCGCCGAGGGCAGCACGGTCAAGCTCTCCTCGTTCGGCTCCTTTCTCGTGCGCGCCAAGGGCGAGCGGGTCGGGCGCAATCCCAAGACCGGCGTCGAGGTTCCCATTGCGCCGCGGCGTGTGATCGTCTTCAAGGCGTCCAACGTGATGAAGGCCCGGATCAACGGCCAGAAGGTCGACGGCCTGGCCGACGACTGAACCCGGTCTGTCATCGGCCGTCGCGCGCGCTAGCATGGGCCGCCCGATTCGTTCGGGCGCGAGGCCGCCGTCATGGACAAGAACCCCGACGCATTCCGCACCATCAGCGAAGTCGCCGAAGATCTCGATCTGCCGCAGCACGTGCTGCGCTTCTGGGAGACGCGCTTTTCGCAGATCCGGCCGATGAAGCGGACCGGTGGACGCCGGTACTATCGTCCCGACGACGTCGAACTGGTGCGCGCCATCAAGAGCCTGCTCTACGGGCAGGGCTACACGATCAAGGGCGTCCAGAAGCTGTTCAAGGCCAACGGCGTTCGCGCCGTGGTCGCCGCCGCGGGAAGCGGACAGGCGATCGGACCCGTGCAGTCCGCGCTGGCGCTGGACCCGGACGAAGCGGACGAAGCCGCGCCGGTTCTCGCGGACGACGGCGGTCCCGGCGTCGTGCAGGGCTCGCGACCTTCCGGCGTTGCGGCGGAACGCTTCGCGGCGCTCGCCGAAGAACTCGCCGAATGCGCGCGAATCCTCCGCGCTGCGCGCGCGTGATCGGGTGGCCCGGACATGTCGGATTGCGCGTTGCGCGGGCCGGATCGCTTGTCTATAAGCGGCGCAGTCGGAGTGTAGCGCAGCCCGGTTAGCGCACTTGTCTGGGGGACAAGGGGTCGTGGGTTCGAATCCCGCCACTCCGACCATTTTCTTCTTCGCGAAGATGGCCAGGAAGACCGCGTTGGCGCACGTGCCGTGGCTCCGCACAGGTTTCGTCGGCGCGCCGGCGGCGCTTCCGGCATAACCTCGATCAATGCGCCGTTCCGCCGGTTGGATTACCGACCGGGCAAAGCTGGGCAGGAGTTCGGACTGGCATGATTGTCGATCGTCGTTGGGCGCTGGCGACGTGCGTCTCGCTCGCCTGGCTGACGCAGCCCGCCGTCGTCTCCGCCGTCGAACTCTACGGTCTCCGTCACGACGGCAAGACGATCGTCGATGCCGACACGCCCGGCTGGAAACTCGTCTATTTCGGCTACACGCATTGTCCGGACGTGTGCCCGATGGGGCTGCAGAGCATGACCATGGCGGTCGACGCGCTCGGGCCGCTCGGCGAACGCATGACGCCGGTGTTCGTCACCGTCGACCCGGAACGCGACACGCCGCAAGTGCTCGCGCAATACGTGACCTATTTCCATCCCCGGATGGTCGCCATCGCGCCGGCGCCGGACCAATTGTCGGCGCTGTGCGCCGCCTGGCGGGTCAAGTACGCGCGCGTCGAGGGCAAGGACGGGCGCGACTACACGGTGGATCACACGTCCACGATCTTCCTGGTCGATCCGTCCGGCGCGATCCTCGCGCGCCTGCCGCACGATCTCGACGGCCCCGCGCTGGCCAACCGCATCCGCAGCGTCATCCTGAAACGATGAGCCGGGGCGAAAATCTCGCGCGCAGTTTCGGCGCAGTCGAGGTGGCGACCGAGGAACGTCGCCGCCTGATCCGTCGTACGTTCCGGCAGGTCGCGCCGCGCTACGACCTGATGAACGATCTGATGAGCATGGGCGTCCATCGCCTGTGGAAGGCGGCGTTCGTCGACATGGCGGCGCCCGCGCCCGACGAGGTCGCCGTCGATCTCGCCGGCGGCACCGGCGACATCGGCCTTGCGCTGGCCGCGCGCGGCGCGCGCGTCGTCGTCGTCGATCCGTCGCCGGAGATGATGCGCGCGGGTCAGGCGCGCGCAGGCGCGTCCGACGTGCGCTGGGTCGCAGCCGAGGCCGAGCGCCTGCCTTTCCCGGACAATTCGGTCGACCTGCTGACGATCTCCTTCGGCATCCGCAACGCGACCGACGTGCAGGCGGCGCTCGATGAAATCTTCCGGGTGCTGAAGCCCGGCGGCCGCTTCCTCTGCCTCGAATTCTCGACGCCGCAGGCCTGGCTGCGGCCGTTCTACGGGCTGTGGTCGCGCACGGCCATTCCCGCGCTCGGCGCGCTCGTGTCCGGCAAGCGCGACGCCTATCGCTATCTCGTCGAATCCATTCGCCGGTTTCCCGACCAGCGCGAATTCGCCGCCATGATCGCGGCGGCCGGTTTCGTCGATACGCGCTGGCGCGATTTTTCCTTCGGCATCGCCGCCGCGCATTGGGCGCGCAAGCGCGCGAACTGATCGATCAGCGCGCGAGGGAAAGTATGTCGCGCCGCAGGCCGGCGTCGTCCCAGTCGCCCTGTGCGGGCAGGCGCGCGATTTCGCGACCGCGGGCGTCGACCAGAATTGTCGTCGGTAATCCCCGGACGTTCAGCGTCGTCGCCGCCTCGCGGTTGAGGTCGTGGAACAGCGCCAGCCCGCTCACGCCGAGCTTTTCGACCGTGCGGTCGATCGCGTCCCAGCCGAGCCGGTCGAGCGAGATCGCCACGACCTGAACGCCGTCCTTGCGCAGGTCCGCCTGCAAGCGGGCGAGCGCCGGCAATTCCTCGCGGCACGGCAGGCACCAGCTCGCCCAGAAATGCACGAGCGTTGCGCGCGACAGGAATTCACGCGCCTCGTGCGCGCCGCCGGCGCGGTCTCGAACGCTGAATGCGATCTCGCGCGGCGTCGAGGCCTCGAACTTTCCAGCGGCGGCGCACGGCGTCGCGAGGACGGCGCAACACAGGAAGAGCAGGGCGCGGATCATCGCGCCGACAGCGCCAGCACCAGGACGATGCCGGCGGCCAGCGCGATCTGGAACCGCATCGTCGCGACGAGATAGGCGTTGAGCGCGCGCGTGACCGGCGCGCGCGACAGCGTATGCCCGAGCCGCAGCGCCGCGACGAGCGCCAGCGCGGCGACGACCAGTCCGAGCCGGCTGATCGGCCACAGCGCGAGGCCGGCAACGACGGCTGCGGCGACGAGTTGGACGACGTACAGGTACGGCGTCGCCGTCGGTCCGAGCAGGATGGCGAGCGTGCGGCGCCCGGAAATCTTGTCCTGAACGCGGTCGCGATGATTGTTGACGGTCAGAACGGCGGCCGCCGGCAGGCCGATGGCGATGCCGAGCAGGATCGCCGTCGCATCGATCCGATGGACGCCGAGCCAGACGATGCCCGTGGTGGCGGCGACGCCGAAGAAGGCGATCACGAAGACTTCGCCGAGCGGGCTCGCGGAGATCGGAGCGGGGCCGTAGGAATAGCCCCAGGCGGCAAGCAGCGAAGCGATGCCGATGGCGAGGATCGGCCAGCCGCCGTGCACCACGGCGACCAGCCCGAAGAGCGCGGCGGCGATACTGGCGACGATGGCGCCGCGCCGCACCTGCGTCGCCGACATCAGGCCGGCGCCGACCAGCCGCATCGGCCCGAGCCGGTCGGGACCGTCGGCGCCCTTGCCGCCGTCGGCGGAATCGTTGGCGAGATTGGTGGCGATCTGGATCGAGACGGCCGAGGCGAGCGCCGCCAGGATCGGCGCCGGCGCCACCGAACCGTAGGCGGCGATGGCATAGGCCAGACCGACGGCGACCGGCGTGACCGACAGGGCGAGCGTCCGCGGCCGGGCGCCTTGCACCCAGACGCCGAACGACCGGTTCGATACCGAACTCGTCACAAAAGGTCTCCGCGCCGGAAAACGACATAACCGGCATAGGCCGAGCCGAACCCGAGCGCCAGAGGATAGAACAGCGACCAGATCATGAAGCCGGTCCGGCCGAACACGTCGAACACCGCATAGGCCGCCGAACCGAGCAGCACGAGTTGCGGGTCGAACAGCACCATCGAGCCGATGCGGAACACCTGGAGCGGGTTGAGCATGGCGATGGCGACGACGCCTTCGATCGGCATCCGGTCGCGGATGAGCATGCCGAGCAGCACGAGGTCGAGGCCGAGGATCAGGACCAGCCACAGCAGGAAGGCGGCGGTCTGCGCCGTGTCGACCGAGCGCGTCACCGAGGCGATGAAGAAGCCGAGCCCGACGAAGGCGAAGATCATCGCCAGCAGCAGGCCGATGTCGAAGCCGAGCTCGGCCCACGGAATGGAGACGCCGCGCGCGAGCCCGTAGACCAGCGCCGAACCGAGCGCGGCCAGCACCGGCGCGGCGGCGAGCGCATAGCGGGCGCAGAAGCGGCCGGCGTAGAAGCCGCCGACGCCTGCCGGCAGGCCGAGCACGTATTCGTAGACGCCCGCCTCGCGGTCGCCGGCGAGCGAGCGCACCGTCGTCACGAGCACGAAGATCGGCAGGATCGCCATCGTCAGCTGGATGTAGGTGACGAGCGTGCGCGACAGCCCGGTGAAGCCGAGCACGCGGCTCTCGGTCAGGCCGAAGACGAGCAGCAGGCCGACCAGTCCGAAGAACACGGCCGCATAGGCGACGAACCATTTCGCGCGCACCGCCTGCGTGATTTCCAGGCGGAACGTCGCGCCGAAGCCGGAGCCGGCGACCGGGGCGCCTTCCTCGAGCAATTCCTGCGCTTGCGCGGTCATGAGCGCGCTCTCGGCTCGCGCGCGCACATCGCCTTGTCGCAGATCGCCGTCACGGCTTTCTCGTAGTCGAGCGGATGGTTCGCCTCGGGGCCTGCCGCATGGCCGTATCCCATCGGGGTCGCGGCATTGTCGCGGAAATGCGCGGCGCGGGCGTCGAGCCATTTCGCAGGGTCGGTTTCGTCCGCGACCCAGAACGCCACGTCGGCGCGGTCGAGTTCCTTGCGCTGGAACGCGGCGACGACGGCGCAGCCGAAATCGTCGTAGACGCGCACGCGGCCGTATTCGGAATCCCAGATCAGGGCGGCGTAGCGGGCGTCGGAGACGGTCATGCCGCAGTTCTGGCACGTCTCGCGGCCGAGCCGGACCGCGCGCGGCGCGGGCTTGGCGTCGCTGCAACCGCCGAGCGCGCCGACGCCGGCGGCGAGGCCCATGCAGACGAAGGCGCGTCGCGTCGCGCCGCTGCGAACGTCAGTGCGGCTGCGCATCGCGTCCTCCTTCCGGCCGGGTCTCGCGCAGGGATACGCCGGCGAGCAGTCCGGCATGGCGGGCGACGAAACCGAGGAAGCGCAGCCGGTCCGGACCGGCGATCGCGCCGCTCCACCGGCCTTGCGAACTCTCCTGCAGGCCCCAGTCGCGCGCCGCCCGCGCGAAGCTGTCTTCGCGACGACTTGTCTCGACTTCAGCCATGAACATCGAGCCGAGCGCGCCGGCGTCGGCCACCGTGTCGTCGAGCACGATGCGCCCGCGGTCGAGTTCGACCACGCGGTCGACCAGCGGCGCGATCTCGTCGATGCGATGGCTGGACACGATCATCGCGGTATCCCGACCGCGCGCGGAAAGCAGGTCGTAGAAGGCGGTCCGCGCCGCCGGGTCGAGATTGGCGGTCGGCTCGTCCAAGATCAGCAGGCGCGTCGGCCGGCCGAGCGCCAGCGCGATCATCAGCTTCTGCTTCATGCCGCCCGACAGCCGCACGAAGGCGCGCTTGCGGATGGAGGCGACGTCGAGGCCGAGTTCGCCGGCGACCTTCTCGATGCTGGCGACGGCGGCGCCCGACACTTCCGCGACGTAGCGCACGAAGGCGCCGACCGGCATTTCCAGGCGCGGCGCGATCTGCGGCACGAAGCCGACGCGGCGCAGGATGCGCGCCCGGTCTCGGCGCGGGTCGAGGCCATCGAACGCAATCGAGCCGGCGTAGACGTATTCGCCGAGCAGGCAACGAAACAGGCTGGTCTTGCCGGCGCCGTTGGAGCCGACGAGCGCGATCCGCTGTCCCGACGGCGCCTTCAGCGAAAGGCCGTCCAGAACGCGCGTGGCGCCGAAATTCTTGGTCAGGCCGTCGACGACGATCATGCCGGCGCGTCCTCCTCGGCCTCTTCCGGCGCCTTGGTGCGGGTGATGCCGAGCACGTCGAAGGTCAGCGCGCCGGTCGGGCAGACGTCGATGCACATGGCGCAGCGCGTGCAGTCGGCGCCGATCGGGGTCGTCACGTCGCGGGCGAAACCGAGCTTGGTCATGTCCAGCACATGAGGCACGAGGCAAACCTGCCGGCACTTGCCTTCGTGCAGGCACTGGTTGGCATCGTACATGATGCGGACGGGCGCGGCGACGCCCGCGAGCCCGTAGCCGAGCCCGACCGGACAGAGATAGCGACACCAGAACCGGCGCGACCAGAAAATCTCGACCAGCAGCAGCAGCGCCACCCAGATCAGGCCGATGATCGTGCCGTAGGTGAACGCCCGCGACAGGATGCCGACCGGCGAGATCGCCTCGAACAGCGGATAGCCAGACAGGAACGCCATGACCGCGAACACGCCGAACATGACGATCCGCAGCCGCCGGTCAAGTTCGTGATCGCGCACGATCTTCATGGCGACGAGTTTCAGATGAACGAACTCGGCCAGTTCCGACAGGAAGTGATAGGGGCAGACCCAGGAGCAGAAATTGCGCCCGCCGATGACGGCATAGATCAGCAGGACGGTCGTGACGCCGATGACGAGATTGAGAACGACATGCTTGTGCGCCAGCATCAGTTGCAGCGACGAACTCAGGTCGGCGAAATGGAAGCCGAGCACGCGCGAGGCGGTGAGCGCGCCTTCGACGAGTTGCAGGTCGATCCAGTAGGACGCGACGAACACGCCGTTGACGACGAAGATCGAGGCCCAGCGGATCCAGCGCCACTTGTTCGACGCCGTCATCGTGGCGCGTTCTTCGGCGATGGCCGCCTTGCGGCGCTTGCGTTCGTCCGGCGTCTTCTTGAAGACGAGCAGCTCGCGCGCTTCCTCGCTCATCTCCTCCGGCGCAGGCTTGCGCGGCGCGGCGCCGAACATCATCGCCAGATCGCGCAGCTTGCGGGCGAGCAGCCTGTAGCTCATGACTTCGCTCCCGCGGGATCGCGGCCGGTCACCCGAACCTCCATCGTGATCGCCGCCGGCTCGGCCGGGCAGATCATCTCGCAGACGCCGCAGCCGACGCAGGACTCCTTGACCACCGGCGTCCGCCGCTTGTCGTTCGGGTCGTTCGACATCGGCGCAAGTTCGATTGCGCCCTTGATCGGGCACTGGCGCACGCACAGGTCGCAGACTTCGATCTCGTAGGGATGAGAGGCGACCGGCTTCGGCTTCCAGCGGTCGATGTCCTGGTAGCGCAGACGACCCTTGAACTCGGCGCCGCGGGCGAGGCCCTTGAAGCCGCTTCCCTTGCGCGCCAGACAGGCGTCGGGCCGCGAGAGCCGCGCCACGCCCATGCGCGACTGCTCCTTGCGGTCGATCAGATGGCTGAGCGAACCGGTCGGGCAGGCGAGCACGCATTGCGTCGCGTCGCAGGAAAAGTCGCAGGCCTGGTCGCGGGCGACGATGAAGGGCACGCCGTTGCCGAGGCCCTGGTCGAGGTCGCCGAGGCGGATCGCGGTGACCGGGCACACCTGCACGCACTGGCCGCACTTGATGCAGGCGGCCAGAAAATCTTCCTCGTCGAGCGCGCCGGGCGGACGCAGCAGCGGGCCCGCCTTGCTCGCCTTGTGTTCGATCAGGCCGAGCAGCGCGGCGCAGGCGACGGCGCCGCCGACGGCTGCCGAGCGCAGCAGCCTCCGACGCTCCTCGTCGACGCGACCGCTGCGCCTCGGGGCGGGGGCGGCGGCGCCGGAATCGTGTTCGTCGGTCATCGCGAAATCTCCCGCGCTTGCGGCGCGCGCACGCCCGCGTCGGCGATCGGCTCGATCCGCGGCGTCGCATCCGCCAGCACCATGCGCGGCTCGGTCAGCGACCCCAGCCGCTCGATGAGGTCGATCATTTCGAGCGACGGCGCGGTGCGGAAGAACTGCGCGTCCGGCACGTCCATCCACAGGCGGTCCGCCCAGGTCCAGACCCGGAACGGCGTGTCGCCGAAACCGTCGCGGTTGCGGTCGAATCCTTCGTAGGCGTCCCAGTAATTGCGGGACCAGCGGTTGCGGTCGGCGGTGCCGCCGCCGCCGACCATCGCCTGGGCGTGGTTGCCGACGAACGAATTGCCGTCGAATTCGTTGCCTTCCCAGCGCGAATGGAAGGCGACGGCGACGCCGTTGTAGGCGAAGCGGTTGGCGCGGAAGACGTTGGTGGAATCGGGATCGTA
>CXWK01021888.1_pt1 | contig 13126 bp, 9 predicted proteins | sample 590851 | NCBI WGS metagenome assembly CXWK01 (sample SAMEA3498364, study PRJEB10139) | wastewater metagenome | biome: wastewater treatment plant; material: activated sludge | place: Denmark | collected 2014-08-01
CCACCGCACGCCCATGCCCCTGCTGGGCGGTGCGGCCATCTTCCTGGGGGCCATCGCCGCCGTCCTTCTTATCTATCGCGGCGACCCGCAGCCGACGGTCATCGGGGTGCTGCTGGCAACCAGTGTCGTGGCCCTGACCGGGCTGATCGACGACTACCGGCCGCTGCCGGCGTGGGCCAAGCTGGTCGGGCAGGTCGCTGGGTGCGCCATCCTCATCGCCTTCGGCATCCGCGTGCGCCTGCCGCTGCCGGAGCCGGTCGATTACGCCATCACCGTGCTGTGGCTGCTGGGCATCACCAACGCCATCAACTTCCTCGACAACATGGACGGCCTCAGCGCGGGCATCTCAGCCGTGACGTCATCGTTTATCCTGCTGCTGGCCATGACCCACGACCAGTACCTCGTGGCCGCCCTGTCGGCGGCGCTGCTGGGGGCGTGCCTGGGCTTTCTGCGCCATAACTTCCCCCCGGCGCGCATCTTCATGGGCGACGTCGGCTCGCAGTTTCTAGGCTTTCTGCTGGCCATCATGGGCCTGCAACTGCGCTTTCCAGACAACTCCAACTTCGTGACCTGGATGGTGCCCGTCTTTCTGCTGGGCCTGCCCATCTTCGACATGACCCTGGTCGTCTTCTCGCGGCTGCTGCGCGGCATCAGCCCCCTGACGGCCGGCCGCGACCACACCAGCCATCGCCTCGTGCGTCTGGGCTTCTCGCTGCGCGAGACGGTGCTGATTCTCTACCTGTTTAGCGGCATCTTGGGTATGATGGCGCTCTACATCACCCAAGCCACCCTGGCCGAGGGCTATGCAGTGGGCGGCGTTGCCGTCGCCCTGGCACTGGTAGCCATCGGCCTGCTGGAGAGCAAGTGGAGGGAGAACCACTATGAGCCGACACCATCGCCTCACGAATGAGTCTCGCGGCGACCTGACCGGCCGCTCGCGGGTCGCCCTGGTCGCGGCCGTCGCCGTGGCCCTGCTGCTGATGATCACCGGCTTCGGCCGCGTCATTGCCGACGATGACCGGCAATCCGATAGTCCGACCGGGGCCGGCGCGACGGCCGCCCTGCCTCTACCCACCACGCGCGAGGACTTCCGGCTGCCGGGCACGCAACCGACGTCCGACGCCCACCCGCTGGCACCCATCCCCGATCCGTCTACCTGCGATACCTGTCACACCGACCCGATCTACACCGCCTGGCGCGGCAGCATGATGGGCCAGGCTGGGCGCGACCCGCTGTTTTGGGCCGCCTTCGCCGTGGCCGGCGACGACGCCACCGACGCCGGCGAGTTCTGCCTGCGCTGCCACGCGCCGACCGGCTGGTTCGCCGGCCGCAGCACTCCGGCCGACGGCAGCGCCCTCACAAATCTCGACATCGACGCCGGACTGGCCTGCGAGGTCTGCCACCGCATGGTCGATCCCCTTCCCGGCGCGACCGACCAGGCGTCGACTATCGACGCCCAGATCCGCGCCAACCTGGACACCGCGCCGCCCACCAACCACGTCGCCAGCGCCATGATCATCCTCGACCCGGAGGATCGACGCCGCGGCCCGTTCGCACGGCCAATCAATTCCCACCCCGTCTATCAGACCGACTTTCTGGGCCAGGGCCAGAACGCTGTGACCGAGTCGCGCATGTGCGGCAGTTGCCACAACGTCGACAACCCGCTGTTGAGTTGGAAGACCAACCCGCCCGGCGGCGGCCCGGCCCAGTACTGGCCCAACGACACCGGCGAGCCGGCTCCGTCCTTCGACAACGGCGACCTCTTCCCGTTGGAACGCACGTTTGACGAGTGGCTCAACAGCAGCTATGCCAAAGGTGGCGTGTTCGCGCCGCAGTTCGCCGGGGCCATGCCCAGCGCCGTGGTCGAGTCGTGCCAGGATTGCCACATGGTGCGCCAGACCGGCAGCGCGGCCGAGTCCTTCGTCAGTCCCACTTATCGCAACTGCTACACCACCGGCTGCCTGCCGGCCCACGTCTTCGTCGGCGGCAACGCCTGGGTTCCGCGCATTCTCCAGGACAGTCGCTGGCGGCTGCATGACCCGCTGGATGCTCCGGCGCTGAACGCCACGGCGGCCGAGGCCGAGAGCATGTTACGCCGCGCGGCCACTGTGCGCATCAGCCTGGCCCAGAATGGCGCGCAGAAGGTCGCCACCGTGCGCGTCATCAATGAGACGGGCCACAAGCTGCCCACCGGCTACCCCGAAGGGCGACGCATGTGGCTCAATCTGCGCGCCTACAACGCCGCCGGGCAGATCATCTACGAATCGGGCATCTATAACGGCGCGACGGGCCACCTGACCGAAGACGCGGCGATCAAGGTCTATGAGGCCGAACAGGGCCTGACGCCGCAACTGGCGACCCTGGTCGGGCTGGACGCCGGGCCGACGTTCCACTTCGCGCTCAACAACACGACCTATAAGGACAACCGCATCCCACCGCGTGGTTATACCGTGGCCGCCTTCAACAAGCCGGGGCTGCGGCCGGTTGGCGCGACCTACGCTGACGGCCAGTACTGGGACGATACAGCCTACAACGTCCCGGCGGCCACCGTGCGCGTCGTGGCCACGCTCTACTACCAGACAGCCAGTAGCGAGTACATCGACTTCCTGCGCGAGCAGGGCGGCGCGGACGGGGCGACGCTGGGCATCCTGTGGGAAGACAACAAAAGCACGCCGGTCATTGTCGGCCGGGCCAGCTTCCCCGCGCCGAATGTGAGCTTTGTGCCTATGAGCCGGAAGTAAGACGAAGGACAACAGACGACGGACGGCCGCAAGCAGCGACATCAGCCGTCCGTGGTCTGTCGTCTGTCAGCGGTTAGCACGACCAGGAATCGTAATCAAGAGGAGAAGAACCCAGAACCATGTCCAAGACACCCACCCGCACCCCTTCCGTATCTGATCGACGCCGGGAGGCTGAGCGGCGGCGGCAAGAAGTTCGCCGCCGCCTGTTCATCGCCCTCGGTGTGGCGTTGGCGCTCATTGCCCTCGCCGTGATTGCCTTTGTGTTGAATCAGGACGAAGAGCCGGCGGCGACGACCGAAGTTACCGGCGAGCGCCCGCTGGCCACCATCGAGCCACAGGTGCGTGATGCCTACTACGCCGCCGCCCCGGAGATGACCATCGACACCGCCAAGACCTACGAAGCGGTCATTCGCATGGCCGACGGCGGCGAGATGCGCCTGACTCTTTTCGATGATGACGCGCCCATCGCCGTCAACAACTTCGTCTACCTGGCCAACCAGGGATTCTATGACGGCACGACCTTCCATCGCGTCCTGGCCGACTTCATGGCCCAGGGCGGCGACCCGACGGGCACAGGCAGCGGCGGCCCCGGCTACTCCTTCGAGGACGAGACCGAGAACGGCCTGACCTTCGACCGCCGCGGCCTTCTGGCGATGGCCAACGCCGGACCGGACACGAACGGCAGCCAGTTCTTCATCACTTTTGCGCCCACGCCCCACCTGGACGGGCTGCATACCATCTTCGGCGAGCTGACCGAGGGCGACGACGTGCTGAGCGGCCTGACCCTGCGCGACCCGGGCACGGCCACCGAGCCGGGCGACGTCATCGAAGAGATCGTCATCTTCGAGAGCTAAGAAGAGTCCACAGATTACACAGATCCTCCCCATGCGCGGTAGTCACGCCAACTGGCTCGTGGCCCTGGGGCTGCTGTGGGCGTTTGGCGTCACGCTACTGCGCGGCCTGCGGCGGCCGAATGACTGGGCCGAAGCCCACTGGCTGATCACCTACCAGTTCGGCCTGCTTAAGCGCGCCCTGCCGGGCACGCTCATCCGGCCGCTCCTGGCCGTCGCCCCGGCCGAAACGACTATCACTGTCGTCTCGTCGGTCATCACGGCCCTGTTATGCATCGCCCTGCTGGGCCTGTGCTGGGCGATCCTGCGCCGCGCCGGCTTCACGCCCAACGCCGTCATCGTCGTCGCCGCCTTCCTGACCTCACCCTTCGTCGTTATGAGCGCCCACCTGAACGGCTACTTCGACGGGGCGATCATCCTGCTGACCATCGCGGGTGCGGCCCTGGCCCTGCGCGGGCGGCTGTGGCCGGCGGCGCTGCTCATGACCATCGGCCTGCTCGTCCATGAGACCATCGCCGTCATCGGCCTCCCAACGGTCATCTGGGCTGCCCTGCTGCGGCCGGGCAACGACCGCCGCTGGTCGCGCCTCGTGCCGTTCCTGCTGCCCCTGGCCGCCTTCCTGCTGCTCTTCGCCTATCAGTCGTTCGGCGTCGACGCCGCCCGGCTGGAGACAGACCTCATCGCCTATCTGAAGACGTTCCCGTTCATCAAGTACGATCAGGAAGTGATCGTCCCTCGCGCCTTTGCCAAGTCTTTTGTAGCCCACTTCCAGGCGCAGAGTCCGCGCGTTGGGGGTCGGCTATTCGCGCCGGGGCTGATGGCAACCATCCTGCCTAACGTATTGCTGCTGTTGCTCTATGGCCGGGCTGTGCTGCGGGTGGCGGGCAGCCGTCGCGCCCTTGTCGTCGCGGCCCTGGTGTTGCCCTTCCTGCCGCTCAGCCTGCACCTCATCGCCTGGGACACGGCGCGCATCTGGACCTATCCTGTGGTCGTGGCCCTGCTGGTGGTCTGGGTCGCTGCCCAGGTCACGGCCCCAGCCCGGTTGCGGGCCATCGACGCCCCGGCGCTCAGCGCACTGGGCTTGCTGGTGTTGCCGCTCAACGCCTTCGGGCACATTCCCCTGATGGATTGGCGCGTCGAGCGCTTCTCGACGGCGGCGCGGCTGGCGCTCTATCTGCCGCTGCCGGCGGCGATCTTTGTGGCAGTTGCGCGCCGCCGCCGGGCCGATTATACTAGCGGCAGCAATCGAAATAGTATCGACGTTGAGTGGGAGGAGTAGGCCGCCCCACCGCCCGCCAGAGAGCGAAGGCCACGGTTGAGAGCCTTTGCCGGAGCGCAGCGGCCGAAGTCACCCAGGAGTCCCGGCGCTGAACCCCAGTAAGCGCCGGCGGGTAAGCCCGTTACAGCGAAACGAGCGCCGGTTCCGATGAGCCGGAAGCAAGGTGGTACCACGCGAGCGTTGCGCTCTCGTCCTTGAGTTGGACGAGAGCGTTTTAGTTTTCTAGACCTGACAGGTCTGAGCCGAGGGATCACTATGACCGAAATGCCCAAAGCCTATGACTTCCACAGCACGGAAGAGCGGCTCTACCAGTGGTGGGAAGCCAACGGCTGGTTCAAGCCCGAAGCCCGGCCGCCAGACGCCGAGCCGTTCGTCATCGCCATTCCGCCGCCCAACGTCACCGGCGAACTGCACATGGGCCACGCCATGTTCGTGGCCCTCGAAGACCTGATGATCCGCCGCGCGCGGATGCAGGGCCGGGCGGCGCTATGGGTTCCCGGCGCCGACCACGCCGGCATCGCCACACAGCTTCAGGTGGAGCGGATGCTGCGCGACGAGGGCACGTCGCGTCAGGAAGTCGGCCGCGACGAGTTTCTGCGCCGTACCTGGGCCTGGAAGGAGAAGTACGGCGGCGCTATCACGCGCCAGTTGCGCCGCCTGGGTGCGTCGTGCGACTGGGAGCGCGAGCGTTTCACGCTGGACGAGGGCCTGTCGGCCGCCGTGCGCGAGGCGTTCGTCCGCCTCCATCGCCTGGGTCTCATCTATCAGGACGAGTACCTGGTCAACTGGTCGCCCGGCCTCCAGACGGCCGTCTCTGACCTGGAAGTGGAGTACAGCGAGGAGCAAGGCAGCCTCTACTTCTTCAAGTACCCGGTGGCCGGCGGCGGCTTTCTGCCCGTGGCCACGACGCGGCCGGAGAGCATCCTCGGCGACTCGGCCGTGGCCGTCCACCCCGACGACGAACGCTACGCCGCGTACGTCGGCCGCATGGCTCTCGTGCCCATGCTCAATCGCGAGATCCCAATCATCGCCGATTCCTACGTGGACATGGCCTTCGGCACCGGCGCGCTCAAGGTGACGCCGGGCCACGACCCCAACGACTTCGAGATCGGTAAGCGGGCCGGGCTGGCCGTCATCAACGTCCTGAACAAGGACGCGACGATGAGCGCCGCCGCCGGGCCATACGCTGGGCTAGACCGCTTCGAGTGCCGCCAGCGCCTGTGGGCCGACATGGAAACGGCCGGATTGACGATCCGCGTCGAGCCGTACACCCTCAACGTGCCCCGCAGCCAGCGTGGTGGCGAGATCATCGAGCCAATGGTCAGCCGCCAGTGGTTTGTGAACGCCAAGCCGATGGCCGACATGGCCCTGGCCGCCGTCCACAGCGGGCGCATCACGATTGTGCCCGACCACTTCGGCCGCACGTGGGACAACTGGCTGGTCAACATCCGGCCGTGGTGCATTAGCCGCCAGCTCTGGTGGGGCCACCGCATCCCCGTCTGGACGTGCGACGCCTGCGGCCACCAGATCGTGGCCACCACCGACCCGACGGCCTGCGAGCGCTGCGGCGGCGCGACCTTGACGCAAGACCCCGATGTGCTCGATACGTGGTTCAGCAGCGCCCTGTGGCCGTTCTCCACCCTCGGCTGGCCGGAATCGACGGCCGATCTGGCCCGCTTCTATCCGACCGACGTCATGGAAACAGGTTATGACATCCTCTTCTTCNNACGAAGAACAACGTCACCGACCCGCTCGATGTCATCCGCGACTTTGGCACGGACGCGCTGCGTTTCACATTGCTGACGGCCGGCGCGCCCGGCAACGACCTCAACCTGGCCCTGGAGCGGGTTGAGAGCAACCGCAACTTCGCCAACAAGATCTGGAACACAGCGCGGTTCATCACGCGGGCCATCGCCACCTTCCGCGAGAGCACCTCTGCCGCCGTCCGGCCGGCCGACCTGGCCGCCGCCTATAGCCCGGCCGACCGCTGGGTACTGGCCCGCCTGAACGAGACCATCGCCACTGTCGACCGGCTGATGGACGGCTATCTGTTCGGCGAGGCGGGGCGACAGGTCTACGACTACCTCTGGGGCGACTTCGCCGACTGGTATGTGGAGATCGCCAAGGTGCAACTCACTGCCGGCGGCGCGACCGCCTGGGCGACGCTGGCCACGCTGGGCACTGCGCTCGACTACGCCTTGCGCCTGTTGCATCCGTTCATCCCGTTCGTCACCGAGGAAACGTGGCAACAACTCCGGCGGGCAATGGTCGACTCCGGTCTGGGGCTGGCCCCGCCGGAGGGCTGGGCCGAAGCGCTGATCATCGCCGACTGGCCTAAATCGGTGCCGCTCGGAGACGAGGCGAGCGCGGCCGACTTCGAACTGGTGCGCGAGCTTATCCGGCGCATCCGCAACGCCCGGGCTGAGCAAGGCGTGGAACCGGCGCGTTTCATCCCGGCGGTCATTGCCGCCGGCGAGCAGGCCGCATTCATCGCCTCGCAACGACCGATCCTGACCGCCCTGGCCCGGCTGGATGAGGCCAACCTGACCATCTCTGCCGCGGCCGAACCACCCGGCCAAGCACTGACGCTGGCCCTCGGCGCGATCACCTGCTACCTGCCCCTGGCGGGCATGGTCGACCTGGCCGCCGAACACGCCCGGCTGGAAAAAGAAACCGGCGATATGGACAAGCAGATCGCGCGTCTGACGGGCTTGCTCAACAGTCCCTTCGCCGAGAAAGCGCCGCCCGCCGTCGTCCAGAAGGAGCGCGAGAAGCTGGCCGGGCTGAAGGCGAGTCGTCGGGAGTTGGGTGAGAGATTAGCGGGGCTGAGCGAATAAGGCGCAGGGAAGCAGAGGGGCAAAGGTGAGGAATTCACCCCTGATCCCCTGCTTCCCTGCCTGAAATCCCAGCACCCTCAACAAGGACAAACATATGCCCACCCGCAACCGCCCCACCAATGTCGTCGCCGACCGGCGCAACCGCGTGCTCGTGATTCGCTGGAGCGACGGCCGAGAGTGCCGCTACCCCTTCGCCGGGCTGCGCGCCGTGTGCCCATGCGTCCTCTGCCAGGGCGGCCACGCCAACATGGGTCGCCCTGCCGACAAGCTGCTGCTGCAACGGGCGCAAGACGACGCCCTCAATCTGGAAAGCGTCACCCAGGTTGGCAGCTACGCCGTCCAGTTGCGATGGAACGACGGGCACGACACCGGCATCTACACCTGGGAATACCTCTATGAAGCCTGTCTGGAATGAGCGCCGCGGTTCGTAGAGGTTCGTAGTTCAGCGCTTTAGCGCGTTCCACGGCCCACACTGGTATAGGCCGTCCCGTAAGGCTCGTTCACGGATTGTTGTTGACTAGCCCCGCGGCTTCAGCCCTAGCCCTTTGGCTTCAGCCATGGGGCGGCTTCAGAAAGACGCCTCGTCTGCCGCTACAGAGCAATGCCCGTCCCGACCTGATAAAATGGGTTATCCGTCAACGGAGGATTATTGTTGGCTATGCGAAGGAACGTCTCGTTATTGCTCTTCGTCTTTGCCGCTCTGCTCGCTCTCGCCGCCTGCCGGCCCGGCCAAGCCACCCTGCCAACCCCGCCGGCTGCCGATCGCGCCGCAGCCTCTGTGGCTCTCATGACCTTCTTTGACCTGCTCCAGGCCGGCGACTACGCGGAGGCGGCCGGCTACTATGGCGGCTCCTACGAACTGCTGACCGGCTACAATCCCAACGTCGATCCGTCTGACCTGGCTACGCTCTGGCGCAACGGCTGCTCCGCCAACGGTCTCAACTGCCTCACCGTGCGCGCCCTCACCCCGGCCGCCAGCGAAGAGCCAGGCGTCATCGCTTTTGATGTGCAGTTCTCGACCCGGGAAGGGGAGTTATTCGTCATCGGCCCGTGTTGCGGCGCGGACGAGACGGAGCAACCACCCGTGTCACTCTTCACCGTGCGCGTGGCTCGCGGCGACGACGGCCGCTACCGCGTTATCGACCTGCCGCCCTACCGGCCGTAAGTGGGTCACGTCCCCGCGATCAAATCCTCGTATCCCTGCCGCCGCCGGATCACGCGGAAGGTGTCGCCCTCCACCAGTACCTCGGCCGGGCGCAAGTGACCGTTGTAGTTGGAACTCATGGCAAAGCCGTAGGCCCCGGCGTGGAGCACGGCCAGCAGGTCGCCGGACGCTACCGGGGGCATTGGCCGCTCGCGGGCCAGAAAGTCGCTCGTCTCGCAAATCGGCCCGACGATGTCCACCGGGCCGGCGGTCTCTTGCGTTTCGCGCAACGGCATGATGGGGTGGTACGCCTGGTAGAGTGTCGGCCGGATCAGGTCGGTCATGCCCGCGTCGACGATGACAAATTGCTTGTCGCCCTGGGCTTTGGTGTAGACAACGCGCGTCAGCAGCGCTCCGGCGCGGCCGACAATCGACCGCCCAGGTTCGATAACCAGCCCATAGCCGGCGGCAGCCACCAGCGGGCCGACGGCGCTCACCCAGTCAGCCGCGCCTGGTGCCGCGCCCTGATAATCGATGCCCAGCCCGCCGCCGGCGTCGATGTAGTCCAAATCGATCCCTTCGCGCCCCATCTCGCCGGCCAGTTTCACCAGGAAGCGTACCGCCTGAGTGAACGGGTCGAGGTCAGTGATCTGTGAGCCGATGTGGGCTGCCAATCCGACCGGTCGCAGCCAGGAATGGGCCGCCGCGTCGCGCAGTATGGCCACAGCCCGCTCGCGCGGCACGCCGAACTTGTGCCCGTGCAGGCCGGTGCTGATGTAGGGGTGGGTGGCGGCGCTGATGTTGGGGTTGACGCGCACGCCGACCGGCGCCACCCGGCCCAACCGCTCGGCCACGGCGGCCACGGCGGCCAACTCCATCTCCGACTCGACGTGCAGGGCGCGGATGCCCGCCGTCAGCGCTTCGGCGATCTCATCGGCCTTCTTGCCGACGCCGGAGAAGATGATGCGCGACGGTTCCACGCCCGCGTGCCGGGCCAGGAATAACTCCCCGCCACTGGTCACGTCCGCGCCCAGACCAACATCGCGCAGCAAACGAAGTAACGCCGGGTTGCCGTTGGCCTTCACGGCGTAGCAGACCAGCGCGCCCGGCCCGGCCGCGGCCCGCGCCGCCGCCAGGAACGTCCCGGCCCGCTGCCGTAGGTCAGCCGCGCTGTAGACATAGACCGGCGTGCCCACGGCCGCGGCGACGGCCGACAGCGACACGTCCTCGCATAGCAGTTCACCGGCCCGATAATAAAACGGGCTGTCAGTGGGGTATGGACTCATCTCCGGCGACGATAATGGGTTCAAGTTCCTCCTCGTCGTCGCCCAGCGCCGCGCGCTCCATGGTGGCAATTGTCCGGGCGACATTTTCGATAGCGACGCGCTGCTTGCGATAGAGGTCGGATTCGCTCATCGCCAGCCGCCGGGCCACGTCGCGCACGCGGCGGCCCTGGACGAACTTGAGATCGAGGATGTTGTAGAGAATCCACTCCGTCGTCGTCAGGCTGCGTTGGCCGTCGGGACGCTGCTGTTCGATGGCCGTGGCCAGGATGGCCCGCAGGGCGCTCACCGGGTTGTTGTCGTGCTCTTCCAACTCGCGCTGCACCACCTGGAGTTGCAACAGTGGGCTTTCGGTCAGCTTCGGCCCGCCCCAGTAATGAGTCAGCGCGTCGCGCACCATGTTGCCGAATTCGGGGTCGTGAAGCAACTCATTATCCGCAGCGGTAGACGCGGCAGTCAGCACCGGCAAACCGCCGAACGTGGCCGCGCTGCGGCGCTCTTGCAGGGCGGTGATCTCCGGCAAGATACCCTCGACGGCGGCAAAGACCTCTTGCTGCAAGATGCGGTCTTCCAACGCCGCGGCGGCCTGCACCCGCAGCCGGGCGAGAATCGCCAATTCCGCCGGCGTCAGGTCGGGTTGCGGCGAGCGGGCGCGCATGCCCAGAATGCCCAGCATAAGATCGTTGCGCTGGTTATAGAGCGGCTGAATCCAGTAATCGCCCCAGATGAAGAAGCTGTCGTCCGGCCCCGGGTCGCCGTCTAGCCCATGCCCGTTCGCGCCGGAGAGCGACAGGCGCTGTAACGCCGCGTTGGGCAGGTCATTGAGCGGCGCGGGCGGGCCAACCACGGCCTCCAGTTGCGGCCCGTTGGGCGTCAGGCCGGCCACAAACGCCGTCGGCGTGCGCACCGCTTCGCACGTCGCCGCCAGGACACTCTCCAGGAACTGCTTCAGGTCGCTTGTCGTCAGCAGCCGCTCACTCAACGCCTGGATGCGGCGCACGTCGGGGTCGTCGTTCAACTGGAAAGCGCGCTCGAAGGTCTGCTTGTAACGGTGAATGATCCACTCGACGATCATGACCGTGAAGACGACGGCGAAACCCAGTTCTACATCCTTCGGCAGGCCCATGAACGACGGCGTGCGGTTCACCAGGACGAAGACCATCAAGACAATCGTCGCCGCCAGCGGCACGCGAGCCATGTACTTGTACAGCCGCACGCGCACCACGCGGTCGGGCATGGCCGAACCGAAGTAGACCAGTTGCGAGGTCAGCACGGCGAACAGGATGCTGACGATCAGGTTGCCGAGGATGAGCACGGGCCAGAGCCAGAGCGGGAACTCGGCCTCCGGGTGGCCGGCCAGCAACATGTAGGGGAAGACGCCCAGCGGCGCGGCCAGGATGGCGAAGAGGGTGGTCGTCATGCGCTGGCGCGTCGTCGTCGTCAGGCAACGCTGCCGGGCGCGCCAGACGTTGTAAACGCTGCCCGCGGCCACGACCCAGAAGTAGGCTGCAAACACCGGAAAGACCGGTCCGGCGGTTAGCCGCGGCGCCGGCGCGGTGGGCCACGGTGAGCCGACGACCCAGTTCGTGGCCAGCCCCAGCAGGGCGAAGGCCAGGCCGCTCAGGTAGCACAGGAAGACCAGCACCCGCCGCCGCCGCGAGACCTTGCCGGTCGTCGTCAGCAGTGCGTCGGACAGTTGGAACTGTGCCGCCGGCACGAGAGCCACGCCGACGTAGCCAGCGCGCAGCAGAATCTCGGCCGCCGTCGGCACAACGGCGCGACTCACGAGCAACTCGGTCAGATAGACCAGGACGACGAAGCCGATCAGCGCCGAGAAGGAGCGCGGCACCGCGTCGCGTGGCAAACGGGGGACGTTGTAGAGGACGACCGCCGCCCCGAAGATGACAATGATGGATTGCAGCACATCATTGACATAGCCAAGCAGATAGGCGATGCCGCTACTGTCGGACATAGGCCCCCACATTCAGACTAACCCGCGGTGGCTAATCAGGCAGGCGACGGCGATGGCGGGCGGTCGAGTGTCGGTCGTGGGCGATCGGCCCCTTCGGTTGGCTTGGGCAGATTGATGCGCGGGCTGCCCGGCGGCGAGGACGGGGCCGGCGTCCCCACGCCCTTCCCCTCCAGCAAGGCCACAAAATCGGCCGCCTCCAGTGTCTCCACGTCCAGGAGCTGCTGGGAGACAAGGTCGAGCTTGTCCCGATTCTGGGTCAGGATGTCGTGGGCCAGTTGGTGGGCGGCGTCGATGATGCGCCGCACTTCGACATCGATTTGCTCGGCGACAGCGTCGGAGTAGTCGCGCTGCTCGCTGATCTCGCGCCCCAGGAAGACAAGCTCCTGCTTTTCGCCGTAGACGCGCAGGCCCATCTCGTTGCTCATGCCGTACTGCGTCACCATGGCCCGCGCCAGGCGCGTAACCTGCTGCAGATCGTTGCTGGCTCCAGTGGTGATCTCACCGAAGACGATCTCTTCGGCCACGCGGCCGCCCAGCGCCGTGGCGATCATCGCTTCGAACTTCGAACGGGTGTGGAAGCTGGCGTCCTCGTCCATGTACCAGGTGACGCCGCCGGCCATGCCGCGCGGGATGATGGTGATCTTGCGCAAGGTCTGGGCGTGGGGCAGAAAGTGGCTGACCAGGGCGTGGCCCGCCTCGTGAAAGGCGGTCAGCTCCTTCTCTTCCGGCGACATGATGCGGCTCTTGCGCTCCGGGCCAAGCTGTACCCGTTCGATAGCCTCCTGAAACTCGCTCATGCCGATATTCTTCTTGTTGCGGCGGGCGGCCAGCAGCGCCGCTTCGTTGACCGTGTTCTCGATGTCAGCGCCGACAAAGCCGGGCGTCGCCTTGGCCAATACAGTCACGTCAACGAGATTGGCAATGGGCTTGCCGCGCAAGTGGACGCGGAAGATGGCTTCGCGGCCACGGATGTCCGGCCGGTCGATGACAACCCGCCGGTCGAAGCGGCCCGGCCGCAA
>CXWK01019857.1_pt1 | contig 13123 bp, 13 predicted proteins | sample 590851 | NCBI WGS metagenome assembly CXWK01 (sample SAMEA3498364, study PRJEB10139) | wastewater metagenome | biome: wastewater treatment plant; material: activated sludge | place: Denmark | collected 2014-08-01
TGATTTAGTTTTATTTCATCAATATCATTTTCTTTGTTTCAACAAATCCGCTGGTTTCTAACTTGTATAGATAAATTCCAGAACTAAATTCTTCATTCTTAATTCTAAACTCTACATTGTATGATCCTGCTTCTTTATTTTCATTAACTAATGTTGCAACTTCATTTCCAATAACATCAAATACTTTTAAAGAGACATTACCAGCAACAGCCACATTGTATTTAATGGTTGTAGTTGGATTAAAAGGATTTGGATAGTTCTGTTTAAGAGAAAAACTATTTGGCGCATTAATTACAACCTCTGAACCTAATTCATAATATTCAAAACTTCCATTAAAATCTATCTGCTTTATTCTGTATAAATATTTTCCTTCTGTAAGATTGTTATCAGAATATGAATAAGAATGCTGCTCAGTTGTAGTTCCGTGTCCGTTAACAAATCCTATAATTTTCCAATTAAAATTTTCTAAAGTCCCTTCCTTTAGGGAAGGGGTTGGGGATGGGCTTCTTTCAATTTCAAAACCACTATTATTTGTTTCAGTTGCTGTGCTCCAATTTAAACTAACGTTACTTCCATTTACGTTTGCACTGAAGGAGCTTAACTCAACTGGCAAAGAATTATCAGTAAACATTGCAATTGTTCCATTGTCACCAACAGTCCAGCCTTTGCCCTGATGTATAAAATATGCTTCTCTTAAAGTGAATGCAGAACCGCAAGGTTGTGATGTCCACGAATTTCCGCCATCAGTTGTAAAATATATTGTTCCTGCAAAACTTACACCCCAACCAATATTAGCATCCTGAAAATAAATGCCATAAAGATCTGACCAGATACCAGAATTATTTGGCGTCCATGTTTGTCCGTGATCAGTTGTATAAATAAAATTTGCACCACTGCCCGCAGCATATCCTACATTATTAACAAATTGGATATCATTAACTGCATTGCTAGAAAATCCACTTGTTTGTGTTACCCAGTTATCACCAAGATCCGAAGAATATCTTATCAATCCATTATCTCCACCAATCCAAATTTCGGAAGTTCCAAAAGCACCAGCACTTTTTAAGCTTGTTGTTGTACCGGAAGTTTTTGATGTCCAGTTCAATCCATTATCCAATGAAACTAAAACTGTTCCATTGTCTCCAACAGCAATCAATAAACCGGATCCTTTTGAAACTTTTCTTAATGCTTGAGTTGTTCCGCTTGTAATTGTTGACCAATTAGCGCCGCCATCTGATGTTCTAATTATCGACCCACTTCCACCAACAGCAACACCAATGTTAGATGTTATAAATAAAACTGAATTAAGATTATTAGAAGTAACATTAACCTGTGTCCAGTTTTGTCCAGTATTAGTTGTCTTTAAAAGTGCTCCAGCATTTCCACAAATCCAACCGGACTGTGTATCGTGCATATAAACACTATTAAGATTTTGTGAAGTCCCTGCAACCTGGTATTCCCAGAATTGAGCATAACCAAAGTTCTGAAATAGCAGAAGTGAAATTAAAAGCAGTAAATAAATAAATTTTAGCATTTTGCCTCCTAAAAATATTTTATTAGTGTGAATGATGGGAGTTAGTGCCTGGTGATCTAGAAAAGTGACACTGTTTAAAATTGTTTAAAAATAAAAAGACTGGCTAAATTCCAGTCTTTTTAAAAACTAACTTCTATCGTCTCGTTTTTTACATCCAGCCCCAGGTGTATTAAGCAGCTGGCCATAACCAACCGAAAACACCTCCGGTAACTAAACCATAAATTAAACCATCAAAAATATATTTTAATGTAGTTGACCATTTTCTTCTGAACCAGATACTATCGTGAAGCAAGGCAAGTGAATATCCAACAAATGCTGTTGCACCAGCAAATCTAAAGACAGCGAGATAATGAGCGCCTGGCGCTAAAGCATGTCCCGCAATGTAAGCAGCAAAGACACCAACAACTAATGAATAAATAAACCAACCGATTAAATTTGACGTCATACTCATTGGGCCGGTTGGATAAACTGTAATTATTGCCACAGGACCTTTTTCAAATTTTTCTTTAAACTCTTTTGAGTTTCTTTCTTTATCATCATTACAAAAAGGAAAGACATAATCTCCGGCAGGTATGTTAGATTTTTTTATCTCATCCATTAACCTTACTTCATCAGGTATCTTACTAAAATCATTTTTATGATGTTTAATTACCATATGCATAAGAAAGCTCACGAAAAATACCACAACAGAAGAAACGAGAATTGGAAGCCACAATTGAATTATTGGATCCATAGTAACTCCTAAATTATTTTAGATTAGTTATTAATTAGCCCACATTAGAAGATAGGAAAATTATTCTAAGAGTTGCAAAATATTTTTTTAAAATCTTTTATTTTAATGTTTGCTTGACGGCACAATATTTTTCTGCTTATATTCAATGAGAGCCTATTGCAATTCTAATCATTTCGATTTTTTCCAGGATTAGATTTTTATCCAGAAACGAAAAATATTTAATGTTTTTTATAAGGCATAAGATCGTATATGAGGATGAAATTTATAAATTTGTTTACAAAAAAAGTTTCTACACTTAGTTGTTATTATGTTTACCTTTTGTTATTCATATTGTTTTCAATTCAGCCTCTCAACGCTCAGCAAAAAGATATTTCATTCGAGAGAATATCAATTGAACAAGGTCTTTCACAGTCAACGGTTCATTCAATCATCCAGGATAAAACAGGATTTATCTGGATTGCTACAGAAGATGGTTTGAATAGATATGACGGACACGGTTTTATTATTTATAGAAATGAAAGAGATAATAAAACTTCTATTTCAAATAACCAGGTTAGAACTTTACTGCAAGATAAAAATGGTACAATCTGGGCAGGTACTGGTAACGGACTTAGTGCATTGAATTTGATATATGATTACAAGAATAAAATTTACAAAGAAGGTTTCTATAATTTCTTTAACATTCCCAACGATACTTCAAGTCTCTGTGATAATAATATCAGATGTTTATATGAGGATAAATATGGAGTTGTCTGGATTGGCACAACATCAGGTTTGAATAAAATTGTAACCAATTCAAAAAACAATAATGATGAAAACTATCTTACTAAAATAAAATTCACTCAAAGTTTCTTTAACAATAATTTTAATGAGTTAATATCTAAAGAATTTATTTCATCAATTACAGAAGATGGCAATGGTAATCTTTGGTTTGGAACAATGGGTAAAGGTGTTATTGTATATAATAGAAAAACAGGAACCGTTAAAAATTATAAAAGGGAAGAAGACAATACAGGTACGATAGGCAGCAATTACATTATCAAACTGTTTACTGATTTTGCCGGAAGAGTTTGGATTGGAACTTATGGCGGCGGATTAAACAGGTTTGATCACACCACAAAAAATTTTATCAGGTATGTAAATGATCCTGAAAATCCAAACTCTATAAGTGAAAATAAAATATATGATATTGTTGATGATAACGAGGGGAATTTGTGGATTGGTACTTTTAGCGGCGGATTAAATAAGTTGAATTCAAAAACAAATGTTTTTACCAGGTATATAAATCACAATCAAAATCCGTTTAGCTTATCTAATGATTTTATAAGATGTTTACTAATTGATCGATCAAAAAATCTTTGGGCAGGAACAAACGGTGGTATAAACAAAACTGACTTAAAGCCGCCTAAGTTTATTTCATTTAAAAATAATCTTTGGGATAGAAATTCTTTATCAGACAATTTTGTGCTTTCGATCTTTGAAGACAAAAACAAAAAACTTTGGATCGGCAGCAATAATGGTTTGCATAAGTATGATCCAAACATAAATGGATTTGTTTATCAAAAAATTCCTCACAATAATCCCAGAAGCAATGAAGGATTTGTTTATTCTATTATTCAGGATGAACAGGGCTACATTTGGCTTGGCACTTTTGGTGGCGGGATTATAAAATGTGACATCAATGGGAAAATAATTAAGCAATATTTACAGGATAATAAAAACAAAAACTCCATTGTAGATAATAGAGTTAATGATCTATTTCTAAAAGATAACGGTGACATTATTGTTGGAACTGTTGCCGGTATTTGTGTTCTACAAAAAAGAGATGATAAGTTTATCCGCTATTTAGTTTCTGCAAATGATTCTTCTTTACTTGCAGATAAATCCATAGAAAAAATTATTACTGATAAAAATGATATTTATTGGCTGGCGACTGATAACGGATTAATTAGTGTTGATCCATCTGACGGAAATGTTACGATATATTTAAGTGACGAAGAAAAATCTGAATCAATTAGCAGTAACACAATAAATACTATTTGTGAAGATCAAAAAGGTAATCTTTGGGTGGGAACTGAAAATGGCTTGAATAAATTTGATAGAAAGACAAACACTTTTAAAGTTTTTACAACTAAAAACGGACTGCCAAATAATTATATAAACAGCGTAATTGATGATGAAGCAGGAAATTTGTGGATTTCTACAAATCGTGGAATTTCAAAATTGGATGTTGATTTGCAAGAGGGTAAACAATTTAGAAATTATGATACCGATGATGGTTTGCAAGGTTACGAGTTTAATATAAACTCTGTTTTAAGAACAAATGTTGGTGAAATTTATTTTGGCGGAACAAATGGATTAACTAAAGTTAACCCATCACAAATCAAAGACAATTCCGCTAATCCTGATATTGCAATAACATCTTTTCAGGTTGCCAATAAGGAGCTTCTATCGTTTTTACAAATTATTAAAACTGATAAAATAATTCTGTCTTATGATGAAAATATTTTTTCAATTGAGTTTACTGCTTTTGATTATACAAATCCCAAAAAAAATCAATACTCCTACAAACTGGAAGGATTTGATATAGACTGGATACAAAACGGTAACAATAGATTTGCTAACTACACTAATATAGATCCTGGCGAATATACTTTTCTTGTAAAAGCTTCAAACAGTGATGGTGTGTGGAATCAAAATGCTGCTTTTATAAAAGTATTAATCAAACCTCCGTTTTATAAAACCTGGTACGCTTATCTGGGCTATATTATTATTGGACTAACCTTCTTTTACTACTTAAGAAAATATGAGCTAAATAAAAGAAAAGTTAAAAATGAATTCTTACTAAAAGAAGAAAAAGAAAAAGCCAAACTGATTGAAATACAATTAAGAGCAGAGAAAGCAGAACTGCAAACAAAAGCTTTGGAATCCGAAAAGGAATTAGATAAACAAATTATGCGCTCAAGAATTGCTTCTGATCTTCACGATGAAATTGGCGGTAATTTAAGCAGCATTACTTTGCTTAGTTCTATGATAAATAATGACATTCAAGTTAACTCAGAATTAAAAATGAAAATTCAAAATATAAATCTTGCAGCAAAATCTTCAACAGAATCTATAAGGGATATTATCTGGTTTATTAATCCAACTTCAGACAAGATTAATAGCTTGTTCTCCAGAATAAAAGAAACAACCAATCTTATGCTTACTGGTATTGATTATAAAATTAAAATGAACGAAGTAAACAATGAAGAGAAAATTAATCCTGAATTAAAACGAAATATCTATTTAATCTATAAAGAAGTGCTTAACAATATAATCAAACATTCAAATGCTAAAAGTGTAAGTATTGATTTTCAAAAAAATGATAGCAAGCTAAGAATAGTTATTGAAGATGATGGAAAAGGATTTGACCAGGCCAACGTAAAGGAAGGTAACGGTTTAAGAAATATTAAAAACAGAAGTGAACAAATCTCTGCTCTGCTGGAAATCGTTTCAAAACCTGGCGAAGGAACAAAAACAATTGTTGAGGCCAGCATAACGTAATTGCGTTATTGAATTGTCAAATATTTGTCTTTATCCTTAAATAGAAGTAATGAAGAATTTAAACGATATAAAAAGAACCGAAGTAGTGGTAATTGAGGACAACAAACTTTTCAGAAAAACTCTTGTTGATTTTATTAATCAAAGTTCTGAAATGTCTTGTATAAATGATTTCATTTCCTGTGAAGATGCAATAGAAAAAATGAAATCAAATGAACTTGATCCTTCAATAATTCTACTGGATATTGGTTTGCCGGGAATGAACGGAATTGAAGCGATTCCGATTTTGAAAAGTATTTCGCCTTCAGCTAAAATAATTATGCTTACAATTCAGGATGATAATGAGAGCATATTTAATGCGATTTGTAATGGCGCTTCCGGGTATTTGCTAAAAGATTCCAGCTCTGATAAAATAATTAATGCGGTTAAAGAAGTGTTAGATGGCGGCGCCCCAATGAACTCTTCCATTGCATTTAAAGTTCTAGAAATGTTTAAGAATTTTGTACCTGAGAAAAAAGATTACAATCTAAGTTCAAGAGAAATTGAAATTCTTCAACTTCTCGTTGAAGGACTTCCCAAAAAACTAATTGCTGATAAACTCTCAATTAGTTATCACACAGTGGATTCTCATCTGCGTAAAATATATGAAAAACTTAAAGTGCATAGTGCAAGCAGTGCGGTTGCAAAAGCACTTAAAGAAAACCTGATCTAACACTCGCCACTCTTTTTATTTTATTTGATTGATCTGTTCAAACTGAATTAAAACCACGTGAATACGTTATTGAAGTGCGCACCTACAAGTATTAAAATTGAACCAGCCGATTACAACTCAATATCATTAAGTGCAGATAAGTAAATCAATAATTTATTTTTAGGAGGCTGGTATGATAAAATCATTTGTTACTTTATTTGTAGTATCTCTTTTGTTTACTCGTTTAACCTTTGCTCAGGCTGGTGTTGGATTAACAGCTCTGCCGCCTGATGAAGCTAAAGAGTATGCAAAACCATTGGCTACTTTTCTGGGTTCATATTTTAATTCCGGCGGTTATTACTCTGCAAATCTGCCAAAGGAATATCAATTTAAATTCAGCATTATTGGTTCGTATATTACCATTCCGCAAAGCCAGCAAACATTTAAACCAAATCCAGCTATTGCAGGTTATGAAAACCTTGAAGAGACTGCAACAATAACCGGATCAACCGGAAATGTTTATTTAGGACCGCAAGGTTTTATTTCCTATCCGCATGGTTTTGATGTTGCAAGTCTTCCTTCTGGAATTTATCAGGCTGCCGGAAGTTACTACGGAACAGAACTTCTTCTACGTTTCTTTCCTAAAATAAAAGTAAGTGATAGCGAAACAGGATTTTGGGGCATTGGATTAAAACACAGTATTAGCCAGTGGATAAAAGATCCACCGCTTGATTTTTCTATACAGTTAATGCTTAACAATTTTAATTTTGAATATGTTGGCGATAATCCCAAAGACTATGTGAAGACTGATTCTAAGAATTTTGCTGTTAATGTTCATGCAAGCAAAACTTTTAATAACTGGTTTATTGCCTATGGCGGCGTTCAGTATGAAACTTCTTCAATGGATTTGAATTATTACTTCAGAGATCCAAATGAACTTTATCCTCAGTTAGCTGATCAGGTTTTAAGTACAAACATAAAGGGAAGTAATAATTATAGAATTACTGTCGGCGGCGCAGTTAAGTTTTCTGTTCTTGTACTTAATGTCGATCTAAATCTCACATCTCAATTTACAATCACAAGCGGACTATCATTACAGTTTTAAAGGAGAAGAAAATGAAAATTAGTTCTAAATATTTTTTTGTTGTTATGATAACATTAGTTGGATTTATCTACACAGGTTGTGATCAGTTTGAAAATGTTTTTCTTAATCTTCCGATCAATAAAGAAATTACAGCAACGGGTAATGAACCGGATATTTTTGAAAGAGAAACAATTTGTTTTACTGATTACGATTCATTTAATGACAACATTGATGATGTTGAAGCAATCAAATACGTTACTTCAGCATTCTTTACTATTACTGCTACTCCTGGTTTGCAAGGCACAGGAATAATTGCAACTCTTTATCGTGGTGATGGAATTACTCCGCTTTTTACTTTTACTATGCCCTCAGCAGTTGCGGATGATTATAAAAATAAGCCGTTAAAGTTAGTTCTAAATCAACAGCAAATTGATTTACTTAACAATTACCTGGCTGATTATAAAACAAACAACTGTTTTGTTGCAGAACTTCGTGTTGCAAATGTAACAGGAGTTTCCGGTCCACCATACTCAATAACAGGACAGTTTGAAATGGTAGTTGAACTTAAACTAAAATTGTAATCTCAACTTATCATAAAAGAAAAAAATGAAATTAAAATCGAACTAAATCTTTACGAGGTGCTAAATGAAAACAAAATTTAATTTAATATTTATAACCTTTGTTGCAATTACAACTTTTGGTTTAAGTGGATGTGATTTTATTAATACGTTACTAAGAATATATTTATATAGTGTAACCGGCGTGAGGCAATGGACTTTGACAGAATCAAATGAAGAATATCGTAAAATCGCTGTTGGAAAAGATGGAGTCATTTATACGAGTATAGGCCGCGAATCAAATACCTGGATAGAATCACAAAGCGGAACAACAAAAAATTTATACTTTGTAAAAACATTTAATGATTTTGGTTTTCTAAATTCAGTCGCAGTGGGAGACTCGGGAACAGTGTTGGTTTCTTCCGATAATGGAATTACCTGGACGGATAGAAGCATTCCAAATCTAAGTAAGAATTTATATTCGTTTGATTTTCTTTACACACAAGACCCTGAATTAAATTATGTCGTTTGCGGTGATAGCGGCATAATTTATAAATCATCAAACATTGGCGGAGTTTTTACCTGGCAGCAAATAAATCCAAATAGAAATAAAAGATTAAATACAGTTGCAGATGTTTACTATGATAATATTATTGCTGCCGGAGAAAAAGGAACAATTCTCAAAACAATTGATGGTGGTGCTAACTGGATTAATTTATCTGTGTTTGATACTACTATAAATTTTAATAAAATATTATTGGGTTTAACAGTTCAAGCCTGGAACTATGTTTGGCTTGTGGGAGACAATGGAAAAATATTTGTAAGTACAGATTATGGATATGAATGGAGTGAAAAAATAAGCGGCACAACAGAAAATCTATACGATATTGTTTTCAAAAATCCCAATGAAGGTGTTGTTGCCGGAGCTAATGGCGTTGTTAGATATACTTCAGATGGTGGGATGACCTGGTATGAAGATACCTATTTAAGCAGCCTAACAGATAAAGATATTATATCTCTTACGCTTGTTGATTCAAACACTGTTAGCTCATTAACAGTAAATAATTATAATAAATACTCAGATCAAGTTGGTGGTGATACAACGTATTTTCTTACGGTTTCCTCAGAACCACTTGTTGATGTTGAAAATGAAGATAATATAACTCCAGCCGAATTTAGAATGGAACAAAACTACCCAAATCCATTCAACCCTTCAACAATAATAAAGTATTCAATTCCAACTTCAGAATTTGTAACACTTAAAGTTTATGATGTGTTAGGAAATGAAGTTGCAACTCTGGTTAATGAAGAAAAGCCAGCTGGTAATTATCAGGTGGATTACAAATCATCGAATCTTTCATCCGGGACTTATTTCTATAAAATTACTATGGGGAAATTTTCGGAAACCAAAAAAATGATAGTGTTAAAATAAATTTTAAGAATAGGGATGCGAATAATAGTTCGCATTCCGTTTCTTATATCTCACTTTTATTCTATTTAACGTCTTCGCGAGATATTTGTGGCTATTTACAACCAACACAAATACCTTCATTATCAACCAAATAGAAACAAAATCAATTAATAATCAATTAATAATTAGTTAATGGTTGATTATTTCCATAGGTTAAACCCCTCCGGTAATATTCCGGAATTTTATTTACTATTTATTAGAGGTCCTTTGTGAGCACTAAATTATTTGTTGGTTCGCTGCCATGGTCGGTTAACGATCAAAAATTAAAAGAAACATTTGAACAACACGGTACCGTGGTATCTGCAAAGATTATTATGGATCGTGACACAAATAAATCCAGAGGTTTTGGATTTGTTGAGATGGAAAACTCTTCAGATGCAAGCAAAGCTATAAAAGCTTTGAATGAAACAGAAATTGATGGAAGAAGTATCGTAGTTAACGAAGCTAAAGCACGCAGCTAATGGCATTGCCATCTGCAGAGTAGATATTCTGTTCTGATTTCAAAAGGCGCCTTAATGGCGCCTTTATTTTTTTCTACTATTCTAATTTCTCACATCTTAAACTAAAATCTTAACTAATATTCTTGTGTCTCAAATCAATTTTCTAAATATCCAAAAACTTTCCATTGACACCATACTATTAATAGTATAGCTTCCATTTAAATTATTCTACTCTCCGAAAAATTCTTCTGCCGGACAAATCAAAAAGCAAATTATTATTTATAGGAGACGCTATGTTACTTATACGTGATGTGTTTAAAGCAAAACCAGGTAAAGCTAAAGACCTCGTTAAAAAATTTACCCAGGTTGTTCCGTTTATGAAGGAGCAGGGATTCCTAAATACTAAAATCATGACAGACGTTGTTGCAGGTTACTGGACTGTTGTTCTGCAGGGAGAACTTGAAAGCCTGGCTGCATTTGAAAAACACGAAGGATTTACTTCTAAACCCGGCGTTAGAGAAATTATGCAGGGATATATGGATCTTGTTGATTCCGGTTACCGTGAAATTTATAAAATAGAAAATTAGCCGTAGTATTTATTCTAAATTTAAAAGAGACTTCCGATTGCTTAACAATGATAAAGATGTTTTAATGATGAACAAGTAACGTAACGATAATTCACCGAAGTCTCTTTTGCTTCTTTCTTCCTTTCAACATTGAGCATTAAAAATTCAACATTATCCATAAACCATTTTCCATCAAACATCTTTCGTCTTTCATTTTCTTCTTTCATTGAACATCGAACATTGAGCATTTAACATTTTACAAAACTTCTTTCCTCTTTTTACTTTACTCTTTTATCTTCTTGACATCATCCATTTTCCATTTTACTTTTTCCGACTTGTATTTATTTCATAAGAATCATCTTTTTTGTTTGTGCTTTATTACCGGTAATTAATTTATAAAAATATATTCCGCTTGAAACATTGCTTGCATTGAACATTACTTCATAATTGCCTGCACTTTTATACTCATTTACAAGTGTTGCAGCCTCATTACCAATTATGTCATAAACTTTTAATGTAACAAATTGCCCGCTGCTTATTGCATAGTGAATACTTGTAAATGGGTTAAAAGGATTTGGATAGTTTTGAAATAATATAAAATCTTCAGGAAAATTATTTTCTTTTTCTACNNGTTCCATTTGTTGCATTAACTCTAAGCGTACCATAACTATTCCAGGGGAAACCTATTGTCCCGAATGCATCAACAGTTTGTGAGGAACTATTAATAATATATGTACCGCCTCCCAAATCAGTGGAATCTCTTGTAACTCCAAAAGTTGCTCCATAAGTAAGTGGCAGTTGAAGTATATATTCTTCTTCTGTTGAAATAATTGTTGTATCATACTGCGATGTTTGATAATGACTAACACTGCCTACAGAATAAAGTGCATTACTTGTAATCTTATAAAACCTATAAGATGTGCTTATATCACCTTCGTCAGTCTGCGTTGAGTATTGCGCATTAGTTGCTGTGGGAAAAGTTGAGGCATATGGTGTGTTTACAGGTAAAAGATTTGTGATGATAACCGTGTCTGTCCAGCTGAAAGCGGGCACAATCCAGTTTTGTGATGTGCTGCCTTCAGTGCCTACGTTCATTGTCGTTGATGAATTTTCAGTTAAAAATCTTTTCCACGATTTATCAACAGTAAAAAAATTAGAAACATCAGTTTGAGTAATTTGAACCTGCGCATCAAGTACACCTGCTAATAAAATAAAATTAAAAAGCATTAGCACTCTTTTCATATAGCTATCCGCCCTTCTTTTAAAATATATTTTTATTGACTGTAATATGTCGGGATGATGACTTTAAATTAGAGGTGGTTTACAATCAAGTCAATAGTAATTTAAAATAAAACTTAAAGTTTACTTTAGCATAACAACTAATTTTAATAAAAGTATAGCATCAAAAACTTGCCAGGAGTATTTCCTTAACCTTTTGAGATTGACAGTTAATAGCTTTATAAATTTATTTTTCTTTTTACTTTTATTTTTTTCCTTAGCTTTTTTATCATCTTACATCTCTCGTCTTACTTCTTTCGTTTTTCTACTTTCATCTTTCCTCTTTTTTAATTTTTAATTTCCTATTTGCCAACTGGAGACTGCTGACTGAAGACTTTTCCATCAACCATCTTTCGTCTTTCATTTTCTTCTTTCATTGAACATCGAACATTGATCATTTAACATTTTATAAAACTTCTTTCGTTTTTCTACTTTCATCTTTTTACTTTACTCTTTTATCTTGATTAACCATCTTTCTTTCCAAATCACTTTGATCTTTTTACACGTTTTCTAATTTTACCATCGAATTAAGAATAAATAAAAAACATAACAAACGGGCATGTGCCGATGATAGGCTTAGAACCAGAAGAAAAAAAAGAATTTCAGTTAGAAAGAATTATTCTTTTTAGTGATGCGGTATTCGCAATTGCTATCACACTACTAGTGCTGGAAATTAAAGTTCCTGAAATCGAAGGGCACACCGATATTGACTTGCTCAATACTCTGCTGCATCTTACTCCAAAGTTTATTGGGTTCTTTGTTAGTTTTTTTGTTATCGGGCAAAACTGGGTTGTTCATCATAAGTTGTTTGGTTTTGTTAAAGGATACAACGGTACACTTTTATGGCTCAATCTTTTTTTCTTACTAAGCATAGTGCTTATGCCGTTTAGCACTGCGCTTTATAGTGAAAATGTAAGAATAAACCTGAGCTTTATTATTTATTGCGTTAACGTTGCTGCTTCCGGAGTTTTCAATTTTATGCTCTGGAAATATATTGGCAGTAAAAAACACAATTTGTCTAACTTAGCAGAACACAAAGATTTGCTTAACTTTTTTACTGCAAGATCATTAGCAGTGCCCCTTTCATTTGGAATTGGATTATTGCTGTCGTTTGTAAGTCCGTTTATTGCAAAGTTTTCTCCAATACTTATCTTCCCGGCATTAAAAATCATAAACAGTAAATACAAGCCTGTTATTGAAAAGTACAGACAAAAGAAAAAATAGCA
>CXWK01025851.1_pt1 | contig 13123 bp, 15 predicted proteins | sample 590851 | NCBI WGS metagenome assembly CXWK01 (sample SAMEA3498364, study PRJEB10139) | wastewater metagenome | biome: wastewater treatment plant; material: activated sludge | place: Denmark | collected 2014-08-01
CAGATGGGCTGAGCATTCCCGCACACCGCGACTCACAACACCCTCCAAGCTGCCAGTATCGAAGACCCTACAATAGTCGGCCTAGGCAACCTCAGCCGGTCGTGAGACGGTAGGCCGGTTACCCCCTGATGTGTAAGACCTGCTTTCTCTCAAACCGGGAGAGGAACGACCATGAAATTCTCAAATGAGACCGCCAAACTACTCACAGGAACCGCCTTTCAGATTGCCATGCAACTCTTGACGGACACCGGCAACAAACCTCATGAGAACCAACGCAAGGCCTTACACGCAATCTTGGAGGCTATGACCTCCATGGCCCAAGGAAGTCTTACCGGTCGATGGGCCTTTGGTCTTCAAACAGGCTTAGGGAAAACGACCTGTGCCATGTCCTGGGTCACGGCTCTACATCGACTCGGGTTAACGAGTGAAGTATCCACCGTGATTGCCGCTCAAGATGTAGAGTCGCTTTGCGAGACGCTGGACACTCTCGATCAACTTGGAGTCTCAAAAGACCAAGTAGGCCTACTCCATCGCAAAGCTTCAGCACGATATCAACCCACACCCAACGCCACAGACAAGCCGATCTTGCTCCTGTGCCACGCGCGGGTGAAAGAGAAGTTCCTTGACCAGTTCAAGTATGGGGGAGAAATCCGAGACCTCCTGATCTACGACGAAAGCTTGGTAACGACGACCTCCAGCACCTGTGCGGCCACGGTGCTACATAACATCGCTGGTGGGTTTGCCAATCGATGCAGGCATGATGACGACGAGCGGGAAAAGTACGGTGAGTTGAGTACATGGCTCACCGAAGTTTCCGACTCAGTGGCAAACGAACTAAGGCGGATGAAAGGCATCGACGTGACGCAATCCGTGATGCAGCTCCCTCAACGATCACCGGATTCCCTAGAGCAGTTTGCTGAACTGATAATAGGACGACAGGCCAACGAAACGATCTTGAACCTCATCCAGCTCTGTCCTTCCCCGGTGAAGGTGTCCAACTTCCAGAACAAGGGGGTGGTGGGGTTTCAGATCACCGTTCCGTCTGCACTAAAGAACATGATCATCCTAGATGCCAGCCACCCCATCAGGGACCTGGTACGGGATGACACCAGCGTCCTTGATGCCGAAGAACACCTACCTTCTCTGAAATCACTTCCAGTCAAGCTGGCCAGTCTGAAGCAGTACACCGGCACCACGATCTACCAGATGTCAGCTGGTGGTGGAAAAGTCTCCATGGTGAAGAGCTTCAAGCAGAAGACCATCAAGCAACGGCAGATCTGCCAGGAAGTGGTCGAGGTTCTGCGACACATTCCCTACGAAGAATCCACCCTGATCATCGTCTTCAAACCAGCCCACGAAGCAACCGGAGCCGTAAACTTCGTGAAGACCCTGGAAGAAGACATCATGGCGGCGGGTGTTGCCCAGATGAGACACCAAGACTCTCTTGAACTCGTCAAGGAGACAGGTAAACCCAGGGTATCAATTACGACCTGGGGACTGCATAAGGGCACCAACCGGTACAAGCACTGCAAGAACCTGATCATGGTGGGTATCCTCCATCGAGACCCTCTAGACCTATTAGGGGTAACGGTTGGACACAAGAAGGACATCAGCCAAGAACCCACTTGGCAACGACTCAAAGACCTTCAACTGTCCGAAGTGGCCCACGACGCCTTCCAAGCTATTGGCCGTATCCAGTGCCGGACGGTGGTCAACGGGGTAGCCCTCCCAGTTAATGTCTGGCTGATTTACTACGGCAACGGCCTACGGGAGAAGCTTCAGCCAGTGATGCAGGGAGCTGTCTGGACCAAGTGGAAGACTAGGTACGAGGTCATTCCGGAAGATAAGGAGCGGGGGAAGATCCACCTAGCAGCCCAGGCCATCGACAAATACCTGACCACCTGTAACCTTACACAGGTGTCGGTCAAGTCCCTTCGGCAGGCCGTGCCCCAGTGTTCGAAACTTCCTACCCCAACATTCACTCTCGCCGTTGCTAAGGCTTTGGAGTTAAACGGTCGTTGGCTAAGGCATGGTCATAGTCTTCATGCCGTTTCGGCGGTCTTTGGCAAGTCATAAGACTTCTCTATAAGAGACATCCTTAAAGAAACTTATTATGACTTAGGCTAGCTCCCCCTCAATCCAGCCAGACACCTCGGCCTACCGGCCTCCATGTGGCAAAACCCAGTACGGTCTCCTATGGGCAACTTCCCCTTCGGGGCCAACGTCATAGGGACTATCCGGGCAATCCTCGCAGACCACCTTCGACAATTACAACCATAACTATCCCCCTCCAAGGGACTTCTTGCGACGTGAATAGGTGCCCTCCTACAATACGCCCCATCCCTCTTTCTAGACTGTCAATTATGCCCTTTGTCCTTCGCCTCTATCGTCGGATTCCTGTCAACATCCCGGCGACCTATGAACATTGGTTTCGAGAGGGACAGCGTACTGTGTGGAATCTCTCGCCCACGGGATGGCTGCTCTCGGGGAAACTTCCCCTCCAACCCGGTGATGTCTGCTCGCTGCACTTGACCCTGCCGACGAACAAGAAACTCTCGGTCACAGCTGGCATTGTTCGATTAGTGCGAGGTGGTGACTAGGCGTCGAAACGCCGGTCCTAGACCGAAGGGCACAAGCTTGCCTCGGGAAATAAATCAAAGAGCGAATGTAGGACCGATCACTCTAAATTTACTACACAACTTCCTATGTGGCGGCATGAGATGCACACATGCAATTACGGCCCATCCTTGAGTTTCGCCAGTTCGTGCGAAGCCTTTCCCGCCTCATCGGTCTTCGGGTAGAGCGTGACGACCTGCTTGAAGGCAGACGACGCTCGCCTTTTATCTTTTAATTCCAAATACGCATATCCCATTTTCAAGATGGCAGCGGGGGCTTTTTCGCTACCAGGATAGCCGATAACTACTTTATCGTACGCAACAATCGCTTCCTGAAAATCTTTCTTGCGGAAATATGCCTGCCCTAACCAAAATTGTGCGTTTGGCACGAGGTTCGAGTTGGGGAACTCAACAAGAAATCGGGAGAGTCCTTGGATAGCTGCTTCGAAGTCCAAGTCCCATGCCCCAAACAAGCGCAACAGCTGATCATAGCGAACCTGATCAGGGGGATCAGCACCCATTTTTGTCGATTCCGGCGCGAGACTTTCCTGCGGAGATACACTGGTCGCCACACGGGCCGAAAGTTCTGAGCTTGTAGACGTACCAGTCGAGGACAATTGTCCAGACTTCGGTGTGGTTTCATTCTGACTAAGTGGTGGCCATTGATCTGGATTCGCGCTCTGTTGAAGGCTCAGGAATACCACCACAATTCCGATGAGGGCAATCAACCCCAATCCACCTAGAATGTAGGATCGAGACCGATCCGTTGTCGCCCGCGACGGTGGGGTTAAAGCGGCTCCTTCATCCTTAACCTGCACTCCCTGTCGTTGTTGGGAATCAAGTTCTGATGGACGAACTGCTATCTCGACACTTTCCTGTTCCATTCGCTCGACTTCAGAAGGAGGTCTCTCACCTATCGCGCTTTCATGCCTCACAGCGCTGTGCGTATCCAAGAACGCAACTGGTGCTCCCTCTTGGGATGGTGTGTTTACTGGTTGGGATTCAACCTCGGGGGACTGACGCGCTGCCTCGACACTCTCTTGTCCTGGAGGCTTGATCTTCGAACTGGTTACCTTCGTTATCGAACTCACGTTGCTTGCAGTGTGCGGCACTTCCAAGGGCGGAAGATTTTCCTGTTTTCTCTCGATTTGTTCCCGTAAATGCTCAATGAGCCGATCCATGTCCCGATGAAAGTCGGGGTCAGGGCGGACAACAATGCCGTTCCGATAGGACAGTCCTTGCAAGCTGGTCGGCAGCCGATCGACTGCCGGGATTGAGGCTCCTTCGACCAATACGGGAATTACTGGAATCTGGCGTTTCAACGCAGCCTCAATTTCGAGACGGACGAAATCTGCTGGGTCGGCCAAGCGGGATCGACCTTTCTGTCCCTGCGGCTTCATCCAGTGTCGCCCAATGATGGCGAGAAACACATCGCACTTCGCTATCTGTTGATCTAAGTAAGTACGAAAATCGATGCCCAAAGGAATGTTATCAACATCCTTGAACACCGCTGTGCGTCCAAATTGCTGGGAGAGCCGATCGTAGATACGCCCCGTGACATGGGCACTATCCTCGCGGCGATAGGAGATCAGAATCTTACTCATGGCTGGACCAGGCTATCTCCGAACACAACTTTTTCGACGCGCAGTCTATCCTTACGGAACTATTGGGTCAATCCGTTGGAGCGGTAGCCTAACACTCACGCGAGGGACGATACTGAGCAGAACGGCAAATAGTGCGTGTTTTATTTCTTGAAAGGCCCATAAATAGAGCCTTTTCAGAGTTGCATTGCGCATTTGTTCATGACCGGCTCAGTAAGTGGTCGTCGTTACATCGCTCAACGATCTCATATCTGGACGAGTTGATTCTGCTGCGAGGTCAGGGTGCCTCTGCTTCAGATGCCCTGGGGAAGAACAAAGGGCTAGGAAAGGTCCTGGGCGAGACGGAAACCAAGGTCATGATTTCGAAACTCAGCAACGCCCCAGATTCGTGTCGAAGCGTGCATATTCACCGGCAGGTAACTCCAAGAACCTCCTCGGATTATGCGACGGCTACAATCACCACCGCCGTCTTCGAGCCAAGACTGCCCACCTGCGGGGGCACCTTTGTAATTCTCGTGCGAGCAATCCTCCAACCATTCCGACACATTCCCACTCATGTCATACAGACCAAGAGGGTTGGGCTTCTTGCTGCCAACCGATTCCGTGCGGTTCGTGCCAAACACCGCATAATCCTTCAATTGACTTTCATCAGAAGTCCCAGGCCACACTTGATCCTGCCCAGCGCTTCGCGCCGCATATTCCCACTCAGCTTCCGTGGGCAGTCGATAGTGCTTGCCGGTTTGTTGGGATAGCCACTCAGCATAGGCTTTAGCATCGTCCCAGGACACATTGATGACTGGTCTCAGACCACGCCCCCAACCGGCGTCATTTGGCAATTGGCGACCAGTCGCCTGAGCAAAGCCGTCATACTCGTCAAAGGTTGTTTCATGCCGTGCAATGGCAAAAGGTTTGGTGAATTGGACTTTGTGAATAGGAGCTGCGCCCTCATTGGATGCCCCCATCATGAACGACCCTGGCGAAATCTGTATCATTTCTGGGATACGCATCGACTGTGGCCCAGCGGACGATGGTGGGGTGGTGATAGGAGAGGCCGACTCAAACGGGCGAACTGTTGATGTTTCAGGACTCCAATTATGTTGCTGGAATACGTACACGGCTCCAACTATTGCCACGAGGCTGAGCGCAGCGATAAACCCAGGTTGGAACAAACTTCTCTGATTCCTCGGATAAGGTCCATGAGGAGGAGGAGCAGCAGAGCTGGGAGCCACCGTTTCGGTTGCTTTTTCAATGGCAGCCTGCATATCGTGCTGTAACATCTTGGCTTCCACCGACGATGGGTTCTTGATCAGATGATTTTCCAATACGTGCAGTCCTTCTTGGAGTTCCCGTACGGTGCGAACANNAGTCCTTCTTGGAGTTCCCGTACGGTGCGAGACGAAAGCATCAACATACGCAGCTCGATAAGAATCTTCTCCTCACTCTTCGTGGATGGTATCGCAGCAACGGCAACTTGTTCTATGAGGTGGCTGATCAAACGATCCATGTCGCGATGAAAGTCGGGGTCGGGACGAATAACGATTCCATGTCGGTCTGACAACTCTTGCATACTGCCTGACAACTGTTCAGGATTTGGAAATGTGGCACCACGGACCAGCACTGGAATCACGGGGATTTGCCGCTTCAACGCAGACTCGACTTCAATCCGCACGAAATCGCGAGAGTCTTCCAGTCTGGATTTGTCCGTTCCATCCTGCGCTCCCTTCCAATCTGGGCCAATGACCGCCAGAAACACGTCACACTTGGCCACCTTTTCATCCAAATGCTTACGAAAGTTGATCCCCAATGGAATGGAATCCACATCCTTGAACACAGCCTCTCGCCCAAACTGCTGGACAAGCCGATCATAGATCCGACCCGTCACATCAGCAGTATCCGTACGACGATAGGAAAGGAAGATCTTACTCATAATCGGAACAGACTTCCCCTTCTTGCGACGCGAGTCTATACGTAAGAAACACTTCGGTCAATCCGTTCGGATGACAAACTGGTGCTCACACGAGGGGACGGGTGTCTTTACGAGGGAGGGAACGAACCGATGGCCTCAGCCGTTGGTACTCATCAGTGAACTCACGCGCCTACCACCAGCACCAAGGAATTGGGAAAGGTGATCGAGGAGAACGAAGAAAGCGAGGGATCAAGCTGGCCAGTGGCACGATCAATACAGATATCAGGGACTAAGTCATCCCATAGGGCTTCGCGGGGGCTTGTCTCTATCGAGGCAGGTTCTTTGCCGAGTTCTGATCTAATCGGGCAGATCTCGACCCAAAACAGGCCGTCACTTATTGCACCAATGCCGATGATGGGATATTGTTTTTGAGTACTGAAGGTGTGTGGGCAGGTAGAGGATGGAAGCGGGGTTTTGTATGGGCCTATCTTAACATTGTTATATTGCTTTCGTGGACACTGCGAGCATCAAGGGCCAATGAGTATCACAGATCCAGACATTCCGAATTTCACGCTGTACGGCAAGAACATACCGGCGTTTGATGACTCGATTCAGCCGGTCTTAGAGCTGCGTAGTTGGAGTGATGTCCCGAAGGAAGAGCGGTCTACGGCTCTGTGTAAAATTGCCAATGATGGGTGGCTGAAAAGAGACGGAGAGGAACATATTCTAAACGCAATCGCCCACCTCAACCACACATACCTCCGCTGTTGTCCCGGAAGGAATCTCCATGTGGTTCCACGGGACAATGCTGGAAGTGACCAGGCCATGAGGCGGGCGGCAGGAGAAGATTTCGTTCGAATCTTCTTGGAAGAGGAAGAAGCGCTTGTCATGAGAATGCTGAGCAAGTTTGCAGAAAGACTTATTGAGAAGTATTCGTTGGAGCGAGCTAGGAAAACACGCGAGTCAGATGGACGCGCTAAGTACGTCAGCGAGGCGTTCGATAAGTTTGACCGCTTCGCTAACTGCCTTAACCACATATTCGAACAGTTTGCCGTCAATCAACTGATGACTCGGACTGGGTTCATGCCGAGACAAGATGAGACTATTGAACGGGAGTTATACAAGCCAACACTTCTAGCCCTATCCGATCCGAAGTGGAAGGCCGTAAACAATATTCTCGCCCCGATGTTCGAGGATTTTCGGGAAAAGAGGTATTCTGAAACGATAACGAAGGCTCACAGCGCTATTCATTGCTTTCTGCAAATCCTTGTGGGAGAACCAGGAAAGAATGGAAAGGGCGAACTTGGAAGATTAATCGAGCATGCTAAAAAAACTGGTTTGATTCCGACAAATCAATTCACTAAGCCATTCTTGGCGAATATTCAGAGCTTCATAACCTCCGAGAGGGCTACGAACAGTACGGCGAAGCCAGCGCTGATCCAAGCCTCAAGCTCCGATGCCCTGTTGATGATGAATATGACGCTCTTATTCCTGCAACATTGTCTTCAGGGTAGGTAGGAAATGGTGTGTGGAGACATTCCACGAGAATGTAAGCAGTGCTGGGGCAGCGGCGGAGCTCAAATGGCGGGCGGCGGCGAAGAGTAGAGCTACACCGGTAGCTTCAACTTCTCCAGGTGTTCTTTCAACAGCGCTAACGATATCTCCTCACGGTGGGTGTACGCTTGCCCCTCCACATTCTTTGACGCATGACCGAACAGAATATTTCTCATGTCCTCAGGGACTCCTGCTGAGACTAACCTTGTGATAGCGGTATGTCGGAAGCTGTGAAGCGGTTTCCGCCCTGTAACTCCGACCTCACGCTTCAATCGGTTGAACCACTTCAAGGTTGCATCGCCAACCGTCGGCCTGCCCTTACCCTTCCCCGCTGTGGGCTTCGCCTTGGAAAATAAGGCTCCAGTCTTCCTGGATACATACTCCAGGAATCCCAGCTCCAGTAGTCGCGAATGCATCGGCACTTTCCTGCGGCTGTGAGCATTCTTGACCCGTTTACCGTTCTCGGGGTCGTCTGTGATGTTAATGTAGTAGACACCCTCTTCGGTCTGTTTGATATCCTCCGCAAGCAACTGGGCGATCTCTTCACGACGCGCGCCAGTCAACGCAAGCAGCAGAAGAATCCAATACCGTCCAGGGTACTTCCCGGTTCGATGCTTGATAAACTGAGGGGCCTGAAAGAGCGCCTTTAGGTCTGCATCGGTGAACATGTCGTAGTGCGCTTGCTTCGTGCCTTCGTAGGCTATCCCATCAACCGGGTTCTTACCGATGTAGTAGTCTTGATTGATGGCCCACTGGAAGAAATGGCGCACGTCATCGAGAGCAAGGTTGACCGTGGTCTTTGTGACACTCTGGTAGGTCGTGCCCTCAAGAGCAGCAATGACATGGGCCATAGGCTTGCCTCTCAGGTCGTTCGCGACCCGTTTGGGTAGACGGCTGTACTGATCCCGAAACCGGATACAGTCTGCCTTGACTACGTCCTGAAGTGGCCGATCACCGCCGATGCTATCGATGAATCTGGTAAAGGTCCCTTGCTTTTCGTAATTGGTCCTCGTGTTTCGATGCTCATAGTGTTTGAAGTAGTCCTTCAGAGCCTCGGAGATCAGACGCACGGTTTCAGGTTGTGGGAGGGGTTCACGGTTGGTCGTCCCGTGGTCGAATTCTTGCCAGTAGTGGCCATCCTGCCGATCGAGTTCACGCTTCAAGATGTACTGCTCAGCTTTCAGCAGTTCACGACAGAGCCGATGGTAAGCCTCTGAAGTCTTGGGGACCGTCCGCTTGTGTCGCTGTAGCAGATCATCCACTTTCCTGGAGACCATTCGGTAGTCGTTCCGTTGCAGTTGTTCAGCACTCTCCGCTAGGCGATCCGTCAGGACCATGGACATAGTGTCGTTCTGGTCATTGTCCAGGCCGTTCTTGAGCGACATTCGCCAAGCCTCTTGACCCTCAAGCTCCTCGGAGATGTAGGTCTGTACGAGCTTCTTAATCTGCTCCAACGTCATAGAAAGCCCCTTCGTCCGTAGCGTGGTGAAGAGGTGTGATAACCGCCCTTCCCACTGGTACGACAGAAGCTTAGCATCACGGTACACGACCGTGCTAAGGCTTCGGCGAATCTCCACACGGCCTATGAGGCCTTGGAGATCAGCCGGGACAAAGACCCGTGAATAGTAACGACCGCGCAGGAATACCGTACCCATAGAAAGCCAAATACCGTACCGGTATCGGCCCCAAGGCGTGTCTTGAACGCTAACTAGCTGAAATTACAGCGGGTAGGGGTTATGTGGTGCCGAGGGACAGAATCGAACTGTCGACACCAGCCTTTTCAGGATTGGAAGAAAGTGAGCAAGATCAAACAGATAAGGCGAAATCGCAGTGCAAAAAGTGACATTTCATGTCATGAAAAATCAATAAGTTACAGGAGCAAGTGCCAGTGGTGGCACCTGTATTTGGTGCGTTTCCAATCCAGTCTTTTCTCAGTAGGGCATAAGCCCGCCCCCTTCTTCTTCAAGTCCCAACGGCACGGGATGTCCAGCGAAGAGGTCTTCGCTGGGCGGGGAGGTTCGGCAGCCTGGCCTCTGGGGCACCGTGTCCGGAGACGCCGTGCCAGTCTGGCCGCACCGTCGTGTCGCTCAACGCGACTCGACTGTGCCAAGAGAACAGCCGTTGCCTATTAGGGGATGTGGCAGCGCCAACTGAATCGATTGATGACGTGGGCAAGCCGCTCACGCATCACCGTGCAGTCTTGATCATCAAACACCATGGCCTGTAGGAGATTGCCGCGACTGGGTAGGTAGCAGGCAGCACATTTACAAGGAGAGTCGCAGTGTTGTATGGTCCCATACAATTATATGGTAATATGAAATGCCAACACCAAGCTTTGAATGGGATGAGGAAAAGAACCTCCTCAATCAGAAAAAGCATGGCGTGTCGTTTGAAGACGCGCAAACCGCCTTTGACGACCCCAAACGCATCATTATTCGAGATCTCGATCATGAAAAAGGGGAGAAGCGGTTCTTCTGTCTTGGAATGGTCGAGGGCAACGTATTGACGGTACGATTTTCGTATAGGAGAAAGCGCATACGCATGTATGGAGCAGGCTACTGGAGGCAAGGGAGGAAACGCTATGAGCAAGAAAATCAGATACACCGATGAGCGTTTGGCCATGGGGGAACGTGTCACGGATTTTCTACCGCCACCGTCGGCCTTAGTCAAACGTGAGCCGACCACAAAAGTCACACTGGAGTTGACGCAGAGCAGTCTTGCGTTTTTCAAGAAGCAAGCCAAACGTGCACGTGTCCCCTATCAACGCATGTTACGCGGTCTCATCGATGCGTATGCCAAACAATACGACGTGGCGGTGTAAAAGACCCGCAGTAGGCGCGAGAGGATGCCCACTATCCCCAACCGTCTGAGGTCTTTCTTTCAGACCTTTCCTGGTCTGCCTGCTTGAGACCTCGACTCACCGTCCCTTACCACACAGAGCTCGCCATCTGCGTGCTCTGCTTTCAGATCATCACCACCGCAAAGAACAATTCCCGATAATCATTTCGAAGGACCCTCCTATGTAGTAATGAGGCCGACTAAGTCTACCGACATGTCAACCCAACTCTCGCGAGTGGTACTCATGAGTTGGTCGAGAATGTTTGACCAAATCGAGAAAATAGGTGGGGTGCACAAAGGCGAAGTGTCGAAGGAGTGTGTCCTGAGAGGGCACTGGCCAAGCTGCTGTGACAGGCAGGCCTCTGAGGCACCGCGTCGGGAGACGCCGTGCCAGGTGGAGTCCGGCACCGTCGTGTCGCGCGATGCAACTCGACCGTGCCAAGAGAACAGCCGTCGCCCATTGAGGGGTGTGGCACGCCCGTGGCAACCGCGCCACCGCGGACAGTGTCACGGGTACAGTCGGGCGTGGCCACAGACTGGGAGATTCTGTTGCGCCTCGATGTAGGTGAGGGGCGCAACATGGTGTTGAGAAGAGGTTGTTGTGCGAGTCTGGTGTCCGAGTCCGTTCATGCTCGGCTCGGCTCTTCGAGGGTGGTCGAGGACCCGAGTGAGGGACTCCATTACAGGGGCGAAGAACGGCGAGTGACGCGTCGTGCTGCAACTCCGTGCCACGTGAGAAAGAGGGCGGTGCTATATGCTTACGGCGACGTCCTTGTGAGAAGTGGTGAATGGCCAATTCTCGTCCCATTAATCCTTTCCGAAAATGAGTTCGCACATCGACCTTTGCGCAGTGGAGAGGATGCATGGCACAATTGAGAAAACGAGGTGTGGCAACAAAGAGGGGCACTCCGATGTACTTCCCCAGTTGGCCGAGTTCACATGATCGCATGACTCTTCGCAGGTTGAAAAAGGCTTGTCATGTAGCAGTATCAGGTATGTACAGTAGATTGGTTGGATGAGAAATGCATCGAAATCATTCCGAATCATGAAGGAGGTTTCGTATGATTCGTATTCTATGGGCGCTGCCCTTTGCCCTTCTGGCGGGTGCCATGATCGCTGGCTGTGCCGATGATTCTTTTTCGGGTCGGCAACGCCCCGCTCCTGGCTATGACAACGTGAATATGGGAGCGTCGCAGCCCGGCCAACAGCATCGTTACGACGAACCTCCGCCGGCTTCACAACGTGATCCGTATAACCGGAGCCAGCCGGGATACTATTAGCAGGACGCCCTGCCCCCTGGGGATGTGATGCGCTGAATTGTCAGTATCCGTCAAGAAACGAGAGGAGGGGCGGGTTCTGAGAAATGACAGGAACAGTCAGGTTCATCTCTTAGGGAACCTCTGATTAATTCCCTGTTTTGCGTGACATCCCCTCAATTCCCCAATGTTTCGGGAGATGGCTGGGTGAAAAATCGAATTAATCAGACCTTCCTTAGGAGAGAGAGCACCTTCGCAAGAGAACGCTCCGTGCTTACGGTAGCGCCAGCATCAGATGCCCGATGTGAGTGGAGGGTGGCTGAACTTTGTTTTAATATCTTAGCCGAGCCGATTCAGGCACTCCATCAGTTTGTCTTCGGACACATTAAAGAAATCCCCCCGAATCATGCTGAAGACCTTCGGTTGGGTGAGTCCCATCCGTGTGGCTGCGGCTTGCTGGGTGAGCCCTAGTTGGCGAATGGCTCTCCGGATCTCGATTACCAACCCGGCCTTGATCTGGAGCGTATCGGCATCTGGCAGATCCAAGTCTGCGAAGACATTGCCAGACCAGCGAGAGACCTCGATCCCTTGAATGACTCGTTGTTTCATGTCGTCGCTCTTTCGTTACGCCGCATGGGGGCGCCGACGTGATCGTGCACGACTCTTCGGCAAATGTGCTTGGCGCGGAGCCTGGTGCTCCATGGCTGCGCGCAAAATGCGGTTCAGCCGTGTTTGATAGCCCTTCCCATACAGTTTGAGCCAGTTGAGCACATCGACATCGAGACGCACCGTGACTTGTTGCTTCACCGGTGGCCAGGCCTCGGTCGCCTTCTTGAAAAACGAAGGATCGAGCGGTGGGATCTCCGAATAGTCGATGTCCCGATCCTTCAGTCGGTCAAGTCTCGCCAAGTCGCTTTTGATAGATTTTCTGCTCACGTCGGTTCGCCTTTCTCATGGAGATGATGCGCGTCATCTCGTGCCCGCGCGGAGCGTGAGCCATCACCACGACCCGCCCCGCGAGCATTCCGAGAGTAACCAGCCGTTTCTCCCCATAGTCGAAACGGTCATCGATGAAGCTGACGCAGTGGCCGGCGAAGACTTGTTCGGCATCGGCAAAGTCCAAGCCGTGCTTGTCACGATTGCTGCGGTTCTTGGCCTCGTCCCATTCATAACGCACGAGAGAGTGTAACTACTTTTGTCGTGCTACGCAAGTCAACCATGTGAGCGGTTCCGGAGACTTCGGTAGGGGCCGAGTACCGGTCATGCTAGGTCGAGAGGGATTGCGTGCGATGACATGTGCTAGTCGCCTCCAGCGTTCCCACTTGATCACGAAACATTTTGCCTACTCGAGCC
>CXWK01001145.1_pt1 | contig 13115 bp, 11 predicted proteins | sample 590851 | NCBI WGS metagenome assembly CXWK01 (sample SAMEA3498364, study PRJEB10139) | wastewater metagenome | biome: wastewater treatment plant; material: activated sludge | place: Denmark | collected 2014-08-01
CCGCCTGCAACCGCTCCGGCAACTATGCCAGAGCCGGCCGCAAAAGACTTACAAGGATGAGGATTCGAATTATGGGCCAGACTCTCAGCATGAGGGCGCCCCCGCCTTGCAAACGACACGCCCCGCCGCCAGAGTGCGCCCGCCATGAACGACCTGCCGCCCCTCACCCCGCCCCACACGCGTCCGCGCGGCCCGGCTGCGCGCATTCGCGCCTATTTCCTCACGGGCGTCGTCATCGCCGGCCCGGTCGCGGTCACGGCGTGGATCGTGTTCTGGTTCGTCGACACGGTCGACCGCTGGATCAAGCCGCTGATCCCCGCCTATCTGTGGCCGGACGAATATCTGCCGCGCAACGCGCCGGGCGTCGGCGTTGTGCTCGCCTTCTGCGGCCTCACCCTGCTCGGCTTTCTCGCCGCCAACCTGCTCGGCCGCTCGCTGATCCGTCTCAGCGAAAACATTCTCGACCGGATGCCGGTCGTGCGCGGCATCTACAAGAGCCTGAAGCAATTGTTCGAGACCGTGTTCTCGCAGCAGGGCACGTCGTTCCGCCGCGTCGGCCTCGTGCAATATCCGCGCGAAGGACAATGGTCGCTCGTCTTCATCTCGACGCCGCCGGGCGAGCGCGTGAAGACCGCCATCGGCGCCGGCGAGACGCCCTACGTCTCCGTCTTCCTGCCGTGTACGCCGAACCCGACGACCGGTTTTTATTTCTACCTGCCGGCAGCCGACGTGATCGAGATCGACATGACGCCGGACGAGGCCGCCAAGCTCATCATGTCCGCCGGCCTGATCCAGCCGGACGAAGCCGCGGCGCTGGCGAAAAACGGCAAGAACGGCAAGAACGGCGCGAAGAAGACCGAGGCGCCGGCGCTCGCGCAATGACGCCGCCGCGCTGGCGGCCGATGCGCGCCGACGATCTGCCTGCGGTGAAGATCGTCTCGGACGCCGTGCATCGCGACCTGCCGGAACGCATCGAAATTCTCGACGACAAGCGCGCGCTGTTTCCCGACGGCGCATTCGTGCTCGAACAGGACGGCGCGCTCGTCGGCTATGCGCTGGCGCATCCTTTTCCGCTCGGCGCCTTGCCTGCGCTCGACACGACGATCGGGGCGCCGCCCGCCGGATCGGATTGTCTCTACCTGCACGACATCGCGCTGCTGCCGATTTCGCGCGGACATGGCGCTGCGCGACGCATGGTGGACATGCTGGATGAAGTCGCCGCAACGCACGGCTTGCGCGCGCTGGCGCTGACGTCGGTGTATGGGACGGAGCCGTTCTGGCGGTCTTGCGGATTTGCGCCGGTGGATGCGCCGGATATGGCGGACAAGCTCGCGAGCTACGGCGGGCCGGCGGTGTATATGGCGCGGCGTGTTTGAACGCGTGGTTGTTTGTGAGGGTAATCGCCGTCATTGCGAGGAGCGCAGCGACGAAGCAATCCATCCACCGGCGCCAATCCAGCGGCCCACGCTCCGCCGATGCTGCACCTCTCGCGCGCAGCACGGGCTCGATGATGTGGACTCACGCCAGCTCGAGATATAGGTCCCGTCACTCGGGGTTCATCGCCACGATCAAGGCGATCTTGTCGGCGCGCGACCCGGCCTTGATCTGCTTTTCTCTGGCGATCGCCTCGTCCATGCGTTCGTACTCTTCGTGCCAGACGAGCAGCCTGCACCCGTAACGCTTCGTGAACCCAACAATGAGTCCCTCGCGGTGTTCGAAAGCGCGTCGCGACAGGTCGGATGTCACGCCGACGTAGAGCGTCCCATTCTTTCTACTGGCCATGATGTATACGGCGGGCTGTCTCATCAATGCGAGCCTTATCCTTGCGTCAGGCAAGGGAAGGAAGCGTCCCAAGCCTCGCCAATCCTGCATTTCCCGGTGGATGGATTGCTTCGTCGCGACGCTCCTCGCAATGACGGCTAAGCGCTGCCCAACAATCCCCGCCACACCTGCGGCAATGCCTCCGGAATATCCTCCGCGATCAGCCCCGGCCCAAAATTCCTCGCCGCCTCGCCGTGCATCCAGACGGCCGCGCACGCCGCCTCGAAGGCCGGCATGGCTTGCGCCAGCAGGCCGCAGATCATGCCGGCGAGTACGTCGCCGGAGCCCGCCGTCGCCAGCCACGGCGGCGCATTCGAGGCGATCGACGCGCGCCCGTCCGGCGCCGCCACGACCGTGTCCGGCCCCTTGAACGCGACGACGGCGCCCGATCTTCGCGCAGCATCTCTGGCGCGCGAAAGCTTGTCGCCCTCGCCGCGTCCGAACAGCCGCGAAAATTCGCCGGCGTGCGGCGTCAGCACGACCGGGCCTTTCGCATGCGAAATCGCCGCGAACAATCGGTCCGGGGCGCCGGCGAACGACGTCAGCGCGTCGGCGTCGAGCACGCAGGCGCGCATGTCCTCGCCCGGCGCGAGCGCTGTCTCGACCAGCGCGCAGGTCGCCTCGCCGACGCCGAGCCCCGGCCCGAGCGCGACCGCGTTTTTCCGCGCGTCGCTCAGGATCGCGGCGAGCCCCGCCGGTCCGTCGCTGCGGCGGACCATGATCGCGGTCAGCGCCGACGCATTGACCATCAGCGCGTCGGACGGCGACGCCAACGTGACAAGACCCGCGCCCGCCCGCAGCGCGCCGCGCGCGGCGAGCCGCGCCGCGCCGGTGAACGACAGGCCGCCCGACACGACCAGCGCATGGCCGCGCGCATATTTGTGTGCGCTCGCCTTCGGCGTGGGCAGCCGCGCACGCCAGAGCGAGGGGACGTTGCAGGTGGACTGCGGGCGAATCTGCGCCAGTGCATCCGATTTGATGCCGATCTCCGCCCGCACGATCGCGCCGCATTTTTCGCGCGCGGGCATGAGCAGGTGGCCGGGCTTCAGGCGGAAGAAGGTCACCGTGTCGTCAGCCTCGATCGCGACGCCGCGGATCGCGCCGGTCGTGCCGTCGACGCCGGAAGGCACGTCGACCGCAAGCACGCACCTTTGCGTGCGAAAACGCCAGGCGTTGATGCGCTCGACCAGTGCGCGTGGCGGCCCGTCGAGATCGCGCGCCAGCCCCGCGCCGAACAGCGCGTCGATGACGAGATCGGCGGATTCGAGGTCGAACGTGTCGATCGGCAGCGCATCGCGCGCCCACAGGCCATAGGCCCAGGCAGCGTCGCCCTTCAGCGCGGCGGGATCGCCGAGCGCGAAGGCCTCGACGTCGAAACCCATTTCGAGCAGCGCATGCGCGGCCACGTAGCCGTCGCCGCCGTTATTGCCCGGGCCGCAGAACACCGCGACCTTGGTGCCGCCGCGCTTGCGCAGGATGTGCGCGGCGCGATCTGCGACGGCGCGGCCGGCGGCTTCCATCAGCACGATTCCGGGCGTTCCGCCTTCGATGGTCAGGCGGTCCGCTTCGGCCATTTCGGCCGTCGTCAGCAGTTCGAAGCTCATCCCCAGACTTTGCGGGCAGTTTCGACGATCAGATCGATCTTGCGCCATTGCGCATCCATGCTCAACGCGTTTCCGCCGATGCCCGAAGCGAAGCCGCATTGCGGCGACAGCGCCAGCTGTTCGAGCGGACAGAATTTCGCCGCCGCGTCGATCCGCCGGCGCAGGCCGTCGACCGTCTCCATCTCGCCGCTCTTGGTGGTGACGAGGCCGAGCACGACGATCGTTCCCTTGCGCACGAAGCGCAGCGGATCGAACGAGCCGGCGCGCTCGCTGTCGTATTCGAGCAGCAGGCGGTCGTAGGTCAGGCCGCCGAACACGGCTTCGGCGATGGCGTCGTAATGGCCTTCGCGATGCCACATGCTCGCGCGATTGCCGCGGCAGATGTGCAGGCCGAACACCGCCCTGCCCTGCAGGCCCGAAATCACGGCATTGTCGGCGTCGATGGCGGCCTTGAGATTCTTCAGCGGGTCCTCGCCGCGCGCGGCCATGCGGTCGAGCGTGGCGGGATCGACGTAGCCGGTGAAGCTCGGCTCGTCGATCTGGACGTAGTCGCAGCCGGCGCCGACCAGGCCGCCGACGATCTCGCGCTGGATGGCGACGACGTCGGCGAGGAAAGCTTCGCCGTTCGGGTAGATCGGCGCCGACTTGTCGATGTCGCACATCTGGCGGACGCGATCCGGCCCCATCAGCGTGACTTTGGCCGGGCGGGTCGCGACGCCCTTCAGGAACTTCAGTTCGCGCGCCGGAAAGCTTTCCGCCAGGCGCAGCTTGCCGCTGGCGGGGATCTTGAAGGATTCGACCGCGTCGCGGCCGCGCTGCAGCGGCTTTTCGCCCTCGCCGAGATTGTCGGGCTGTTGCAGAAAGTTGCGCCACGCGCCTTCCCAGAGGTCCCAGCCCTCGACACGCGAAAAACTCACCTGCCAGTTGAGGCGGCGGAACTCGCCGTCGGTGACGACCGGCAGGCCGTGCGCCTCCTGCTCGGCGACGATGGCGCGGATCGCCTCGTCCTGCGCGGCTGCGAGCGCGGCATCGTCGAGCTGGCCACGGGCGCGGCGCAGGAACGCGGCCTTGAGGTCCTCCGGCCGCAGCAGGCTGCCGACATGATCGACGCGCGCATCGCGCAAAACGTTGTTCATCGTTCTCTCCCCGCGCCGTTCCGGCTCGCTTCTCGCACGGCATTATCCGGCCGGCCACGGCTCCGATCAATCCGTGCTTCCCGCGCATGGCGCGCGTGAGAATTCGGCAGTTTTGACCCGCCGCGCCCGGCCTGTAGGATCGGTCCCAACCAAAGACACCAGACAGGAAACGCCCGATGACCAATGCACCGGCCTCTGCGGCCGCGCTCGGATTCGACCCGGAAGTCCTTCGCAGGCGGTATCGCGAAGAGCGCGACAAGCGCGTGCGCGCCGACGGCAACGACCAGTACGTCCAGCCGGTCGGAGATTTCGCGCACTATCTCGACGATCCCTACATCGAGCAGCCGATCGTCCGCGATCCCGTGTCGATGGAGACGACCGTCCTCGTCATCGGCGGCGGCTTTTCCGGCCTGCTCGCCGGCGCCCGCCTGAAGGAGCAGGGCGTCACGGATTTCCACATTCTCGAGAAGGCCGGCGATTTCGGCGGCACCTGGTACTGGAACCGCTATCCGGGCGCGGCCTGCGACACGGAAAGCTACATCTACATGCCGCTGCTGGAAGAGACCGGCTACATGCCGCTCGCCAAATATGCGCGCGCGCCGGAACTGCTCGAACATTCCCGCCGCATCGCCCGCCACTTCGGCCTCTACGAAAAGGTGAGCTTCCAGACCGAGGTGAAGAGCGCCCGCTGGCTCGAGGACGAATCGCGCTGGCTGATCGAGACCAATCGCGGCGACGCTTTTCGCGCACGGTTCGTCGTGCTCGGCGGCGGGCTGCTGCATCGGGCCAAACTGCCGGGCATTCCCGGCATCGAGAGCTACAAGGGCCACAGTTTTCATACGAGCCGCTGGGACTATGCCTACACGGGCGGCAATTCGCTGGGTGGGCTCGACAGGCTCGGCGACAAGACGGTCGGCATCATCGGCACCGGCGCGACCGCCGTGCAATGCGTGCCGCATCTCGGCGCCGGCGCGAAGCAATTGTTCGTCTTCCAGCGCACGCCGTCCTCGGTCGACTTCCGCAACGACCATCCGACCGACCAGACCTGGGCGCAATCATTGAAGCCCGGCTGGCAGAAGGAACGGATGGACAATTTCTCCGCCGTCGTCTCGGGCGAGCCGTTCGACGAGGACATGGTCAACGACGGCTGGACCGATCTGATCGGCAACATCCTGCTGCCGGCCCGGCGCGCCATGCTGCGCGGCGAGACGGTCGAGGATCCGATGAAGCTGATGCAGCTCGCCGACTACCAGAAGATGGAGCGGGTGCGCGCGCGTGTGGATTCGGTGGTCAAGGACAAGGCGACGGCCGACGCGCTGAAGCCGTGGTACGACCAGTTCTGCAAGCGGCCGTGCTTCCACGACCAGTATCTCGACACGTTCAACCGGCCGAACGTCACGCTGGTCGACACCGCCGGCAAGGGCGTCGAGCGCATCACCGAGCGCGGCGTCGTCGCCAACGGCAAGGAGTATCCGCTCGATTGCCTGATCTATTCGACGGGATTCGAGGTCGGCACCGACTACACGCGCCGCGTCGGCTTCGAGATTTTCGGCCGCGGCGGCCAGACGCTCACGGAAAAGTTCAGGAACGGCGCGGAGACGCTGCACGGCCTTTTTTCACGCGGTTTTCCCAATCTGTTCATCGTCGCGACGATGCAGTCGGGCCAGAGCGCCAACTTCCAGCACATGCTGGCCGAACAGGCCCGCCACATCGCCTGGGTGGTGAAGGAAGCGGTGTCGCGCGACATCCGCACGATGGAGCCGTCGCAGGAAGCCGAGAGCGAATGGATCGACACGATCGTCAAGCTGTCGAAGATGCGCGCGCCGTTCCTGCTCGAATGCACGCCCGGCTATTACAACAACGAAGGCCGGCTGACCGAACGCACCGCCAAGAACGGCGGCTATATCAAGGGTCCCAACGCCTTCATCAAGGTGCTGGAAGACTGGCGCGCCGACGGCACGTTCCCCGGACTGGAGATCGCGCGGTAACCCCTCGCCGTCATCGCGAGGAGGCCCGATGCGAAGCATCGGGTCGACGTGGCGATCCATCCCCCAAGCTCGCGATCGGCGGGGATGGATCGCTTCGTCGCTGCGGCAGAAATCGTCTTCGCGATTTTGCCTCCGCTCCTCGCAATGACGATTCCAATTCTTGCGCTAAATCGTGAAATCCATCGGAGACTTCCATGACCGACGCGACCGAATACACGCCGCCGAAAATCTGGACCTGGAACAAGGGCAGCGGCGGGCGTTTCGCCAACATCAACCGGCCGATCGCCGGCCCGACCCACGACAAGGAACTGCCGGTCGGCAAGCATCCGCTGCAGCTCTACTCGCTCGGCACGCCGAACGGGCAGAAGGTGACGATCATGCTGGAAGAGCTGCTGGCGGCCGGCCACAGCGGCGCCGAATACGACGCCTGGCTGATCAAGATCGGCGACGGCGAGCAGTTCGGCTCGGGCTTCGTCGCGATCAACCCCAACTCGAAGATTCCCGCCCTGCTCGACCGCAGCGAGCCGAAGCCGGTGCGCGTGTTCGAATCGGCGTCGATCCTGATGTATCTCGCCGAAAAGTTCGGCGCCTTCCTGCCGACCGAACGGGCGGCGCGCGCAGAATGCATTTCGTGGCTGATGTGGCAGATGGGGTCGGCGCCCTATCTCGGCGGCGGCTTCGGCCATTTCTACGCCTATGCGCCGACCAAGATCGAATACGCCATCGACCGTTTCGCGATGGAAGTGAAGCGCCAGATGGACGTGCTCGACCGGCGCCTCGCCGAAAGCGAATATCTCGGCGGCGACGCCTATACGATCGCCGACATCGCGGTCTGGCCGTGGTACGGCGGCCTGGTGAAATCGAACCAGTACGGCGCGGCGGAATTCCTCGCCGTGCACGAGTACAAGCACCTCAACCGCTGGGCCGAGCAGCTCGCGTTGCGCCCGGCCGTCAAGCGCGGCCGCATCGTCAACCGCGTGCTCGGCGAACCTTCGGCGCAATTGCACGAGCGCCACGACGCCGGCGATTTCGACACGAAGACGCAGGACAAGATTCTGGCGCAGCAGGCGAAGGCGTAAGGACGGGCTTTCCCTCCCCGCTCGCGGGGCGGGTGGCGCGTACCGAAGTCGGCTGGCGCCGACTTCGGCAACTATGCGCAAGTCGGGCAAGCCCGACTTGCAAGCGAGCCGGGTGGGGTCCGACGCCGAAAGAACGGAGACGCCGGGGACAGCGCCCGGCGAGCCCCACCCGCCAGCCGCTGCGCGGCTGTCGACCTCCCCGCAAGCGAGGAGGTAGTCGGCCCTCAATCCCAATCCATAAAATTGTCCGCATTTCCCAAACTGCGCGAAAACCGCAATCGGTCGCAGTTTCGCGATCCGCGCCGCGATTAACGCAGCCGCCATCCGCGCGACCTAGCTTGAGGCGAGCCAATCGAGGCCGCGTCAGCTTGCAAACGTCGAACGATCCCCGCTTCCTGCCGTCGCTGACGGGCCTGCGCGCCTTCGCCGCGCTCGCCGTGCTCGTGCATCACGCGCGCACCGCGTTTCCGCAGTTCGAGCCGGTGCATCGCCTCGGCGAGATCGGCTGGCTCGGCGTGCCGCTGTTCTTCATCCTGTCCGGCTTCGTGCTGATGCACAATTTCGACCGGGCCGGCGGCTGGGGCGATTTCGTCGTCCGCCGCCTGTGCCGGATCTATCCGCTGCATCAGGCGACGCTCGTCGTCGCGCTGGCGCTGGCCGCGATCTTCGCCCGGCCGATCGGCGGCTATCTCGGCACGGGGTTCGGCACGTTGCTCAACGCGCTGCTGCTGCACGACCTGACGGTCGGACAACCCGAGGTGCGGCAGGCGTGGAACGGCGTCTCGTGGTCGCTGTCCTGCGAATTCTGCTTCTATCTCGCCGCGCCGTTCCTGTTCCGTCGCCTGCACGACCGCCCGGTCCAGACGATCGCGCTCACGTTCGCGGCCTTCCTCGTCGTTCTCGCCGCAGCAGCAGTTGCGGCCGAGCCGGACCGCGGCGGGCTCGACGACTTCCTGAAATTCCATCCGCTGCCGCATTTCGCCGAATTCGCGCTCGGCGCGGCCGGCGCGCTGCTGGTGCGGCGCGGCTGGACGTTCGGCCATCCGGCGCTCGGCCTCGCCCTGATGGCCGTGCCGGCCGCGCCGGCGCTGCTGTTCGGCCAATCGGGCGAGGTCGCCGCCTCGCTCACCAATTATCTGTTCGTGCCCGGCGCCTTCCTGCTGATCGTGTCGCTCGGCGCGCGCGACGTCGCCGGCAAGGTCGGGCTGCTGCATCGTCCGGCGCTGGTGCGGGCGGGCGAAGCCTCGTTCGCGCTGTACATGACGCACGCCATGTTGCTGTGGCTCTACAAGGTCGCCGTGCTGCTGTTTGCGCCGTGGCTGCTGGACGGGCCGGTCCTCGGCTCGCTGGCCATGCTCGGCTACGTCGCCTGCGCGCTGTTCGTCGCGTCGCAGGCGCATGTGCGGTTCGAACTGCCGGCCAACCGGCGGTTGCTCGCGGCCTGGCGCGCGTCTCGCGCGCAACGCGTTCTCGCCTGACGGATCAGCGCGTCAGCGTACGCCTCAGGAACGCGTCGAGTTCGGCGAAATGCTCGTCGGATTCCGGCAGGCCGAACGCGCGCAGATAATCCGAATGCGCCATGCCCTCGTAGACGTGCAGGTCGGCGGCGACGCCGGCGCGCCGGAGCTTGCGATGCATGACGATCGTGTCGCTGAGCAGCAGGTCGCGGGAGCCGGAAATCAGATAGGTCGGCGGAAAGCCCGCCACGTCGGCGTAGACCGGCGACAACGCCGGGTCGGTCAGGCTGCGGCCGCCGGCATAGAGCGCCGCCGCGCCGGCGACGACGCCCGGCCACGCCAGCACGCTGTCGACGCCGTCGTTGACGAAGCGGCTGTCGCCCGCAACCGCCAGGTCGATCACCGGCGTGCCGATCATCAGCGCGCCGGGCTTTTTCGCACCGGCGTCGATCAGCCGCCGCGTCGCGGCGAGCGTCAGATTGCCGCCGGCCGACGTGCCGCCGAGCGCCATCGCCGCAGCGGGCCGTTCGTCGGCAAGCGCGCGCCAGACGGCGACGACATCGTCCACCGCGGCCGGAAACGGATGGTCGGGCGGCCGGCGATAGTCGATGGCCAGCGTCTCGACGCCGATCTTGCCGGCGATCATGATCGCCTCGATCGTCGCCGCGAAGCCGCCGCCGAACGCCCAGGCGCCGCCGTGAACGCTGACGAACAGGCGGCCCGCGTGTTCCGGCGCAGGCTGCGCCGGCCTGACGCGATAGACCGGCACGCCGGCGATCCTGTCCTCGACGATGCCGACGCCCGTCTGTTTGGCGATCGCAGCGGCATAGCGGCCGGAGCCCTCGTCGCTGCGGCCGATCAGCGCTTTCCACTTTTCGGTCGTATCGGGGGCGGGATCGGCAGGCGCCGGCAGGCGGGTGGCGGCGATCCGCTCGCGCAGGGCCGGGCTGACATGCGCGGGCGGCGGCAGCTTTCGCGACGGAACGAGCCAGTCGACCCCGGCCGCGCCGCCGGCGCCGACCGACAGCGCCAGCAGAAGGATGACAGAGGCTCTCGCGTTCATTCCCATATCCGGGCGGCCGGCGCGCACGACGATGCCGCGAGATTCGCCGAAAATGCTGAACAAAGGGCTGCGTCCCTTTTCGCGCGCGGGGAGGGCGGCGCGGCCCCGGGGACCCTCATGCTGAGGAGGCGCTGAAAGCGCCGTCTCGAAGCATGGTCCAGGATTCTGCGCTGCCCCCGCCCTTCGAGACGCCGCTTCGCGGCTCCTCAGGACGAGGATTCGAGAAGGCGCGTCTCGAAGGATGGCCGCAAATTCACGGCGGCCCCAACACCCTCATGCTGAGGAGGCGCTGAAGGCGCCGTCTCGAAGCATGGTCCAGGATTCTGCACTGCCCCCGCCCTTCGAGACGCCGCTTCGCGGCTCCTCAGGACGAGGATTCGAGAAGGCGCGGCCCGAAGGATGGCCGCAAATTCACGGCGACCCCAACACCCTCATGCTGAGGAGGCGCTGAAAGCGCCGTCTCGAAGCATGGTCCAGGATTCTGCGCTGCCCCCGCCCTTCGAGACGCCGCTTCGCGGCTCCTCAGGACGAGGACTCGAGAAGGCGCGTCTCGAAGGATGGCCGCAAATTCACGGCGACCCCAACACCCTCATGCTGAGGAGGCGCTGAAAGCGCCGTCTCGAAGCATGGTCCAGGATTCTACGCCGCGGCCGCCCTTCGAGACGCCGCTTCGCGGCTCCTCAGGACGAGGATTCGAGAAGGCGCGGCCCGAAGGATGGCCGCAAATTCACGGCGGCCCCGGGACTCTCATGCTGAGGAGGCGCTGAAGGCGCCGTCTCGAAGCATGGTCCAGGATTCTGCGCCGCGGCCGCCCTTCGAGACGCCCGCTGCGGCGGCTCCTCAGGACGAGGATTCGAGAAGGCGCGGCCCGAAGGATGGCCGCAAATTCACGGCGACCCCGGGGCCCTCATGCTGAGGAGGCGCTGAAGGCGCCGTCTCGAAGCATGGTCCAGGATTCTACGCCGCGGCCGCCCTTCGAGACGCCGCTTCGCGGCTCCTCAGGACGAGGACTCGAGAAGGCGCGGCCCGAAGGATGGCTGCAATCCCCGTGCTTCGAGACGCCCGCTGCGCGGGCTCCTCAGCATGAGGGATGCGGGTAATAGGATTATATTGACATGCTCGGCATAATATGCCTAGATGCCACCGGTTCCGCCGCACCGGGGTTTTCGCGCATCGTCTCTGGCGGCGTGTGAAAACCCGAGAGCCGATGTCCAAAATCGGCTCGCGGAGTTCGCGTCTCATCAACGCGGGCGCGGCGGGAGCGGAGGCCGTGTCTGCGGGCGTGATGAGCCGGGATGCGGCGGCCCAAGCCATGTCATCCCGGCGCTTATAGCCGGGCGCCACGGGCGACGAGAGGTGGGATGCAATCCTGTGGAGGCGGCCACAACCGGCCGTCGGCCTTGACGGACTCCCAGCGCGGATTCGCCAATAGCGGAGGATAGCAACGGTCAGTCCTCCGGGGGTGCGCATGGAGCAAGCCTCAAACTCCGCGCGAAGGGCCTTTCTCGCGAAAGGCCCGGGGACGCCGTCCGAATAGGCGGCGGACTGGAACATGAGCTCGTTTCCTTCCGCCTGAGGCTTCCGGCCTCTGTCGAAAGGACGGCGTCCCGCGCCCTCCGGGGCGGCTTCTCCCGAACCTCGCGCCGAAAAACGGCGGCGGGGATTTCGGCGCGGGATCATTGCCTCGGTTTCGATTTCGCCCTATTGCGCATCGCAGCATCTTCTCGGGAGACCGCGCATGAAATCGCCCCGCAAGTTCTACGAACCGCTGGCCATCGGCGCCCCGCAGCCGCCGCGCGACCTGCCGGTGCGGGTCGAGCGCATGATCCATTTCGTGCCGGCGCATCTGGAGAAGGTGCGCGCCAAGGTCGGCGACATGGCCAGGACCGTCGACGTGATCCTCGGCAATCTCGAGGACGCCATTCCCGCCGATGCGAAGGAAGCGGCGCGCGCCGGCTTCATCGAAATGGGCCAGAAGTTCGACTTCGGCTCGACCGGGCTGTGGACGCGCATCAACTGCCTGAATTCGCCGTGGGCGCTCGACGACATTTCGCAGATCGTCGCGGCGATCGGCGACAAGCTCGACGTGATGATGCTGCCGAAGGTCGAGGGACCGTGGGACATCCACTATCTCGACCAGCTGCTGGCGCAGCTCGAGGCGCGGCACAACGTCAAGAAGCCGATCCTGATCCACGCCATTCTCGAAACGGCGGAAGGCGTGAAGAACGTCGAGCAGATCGCGCTCGCCTCGCCGCGCATGCACGGCATGAGCCTCGGCCCGGCCGATCTCGCCGCATCGCGCGCGATGAAGACGACGCGCGTCGGCGGCGGCCATCCCGAATACAAGGTGATCTCCGATCCGACCGCCGACGGCGCCGCGCGCACCAGCGTGCAGCAGGACCTGTGGCACTACACGGTCGCCAAGATGGTCGACGCCTGCCAGTCGGCGGGCATCAAGAGTTTTTATGGCCCGTTCGGCGACATCGCCGACGAGGCGGCCTGCGAAGTGCAGTTCCGCAACGCCTTCCTGATGGGCTGCGCCGGCGCCTGGTCGCTGCACCCCTCGCAGGTGGCGATCGCCAAGCGCGTGTTCTCGCCCGATCCGAAGGAAGTGGCGTTCGCGCGCCGCATCCTCGAAGCCATGCCGGACGGTTCGGGCGTCGTGATGATCGACGGCAAGATGCAGGACGACGCGACCTGGAAACAGGCCAAGGTGATCGTCGACCTGGCCAAGCAGGTCGCCGGCAAGGACGCCGAATACAAGGCGCTGTACGGGTTCTGAAGGCGCGGCGTCGCACGCCTGAGAGCCGCACGAAACGCACGAATCCTCATCCTGAGGAGCGCCGAAGGCGCGTCTCGAAGGATGGCCGGATCCAACGTTGCCGGGTCGGCCCACCACTCGACTCCTCATCCTTGTAAGTCTTTTGCGGCCGGCTCTGGCATAGTTGCCGGAGCGGTTGCAGGCGG
>CXWK01006843.1_pt2 | contig 13114 bp, 16 predicted proteins | sample 590851 | NCBI WGS metagenome assembly CXWK01 (sample SAMEA3498364, study PRJEB10139) | wastewater metagenome | biome: wastewater treatment plant; material: activated sludge | place: Denmark | collected 2014-08-01
GACCCTTGTCTGCATCGTCGATAAATGAACGCACATCTTCGCTGGTCAGAGTGCGGGCAGTGTCTGCGTCAATCTTGGTGGAAGCCTCGCTGATCGCCTCGATGGCAGCAGCCTCAACCAGCTTTGGCCACATCTTGCGAAACAATCCGTTCGATGGATAAACTTCGCCACTCACGACACGGCCATTTATTGCGAAGACTGCGCCGATAATATCCGAGGCGATCGCCTTTGGTTCGATTGCAGCCTTGAACGCTTGGCGTCTGCCGACGAGCTGCTCATTTTCAAGAGAAAGCTGCAAGCTCGATCGCGATTCACGCGCTGCAACCTGCTCGCCAATCCTTGCTGAGAGCTTGGATTGCGCCTCAGCCACGCTCGCCCAAACCTCGCCCTGTCCCGAGCGCGAAATGGGCTCGCCGCGGTTCAAGCGTTGCTGTGTAGCGTCGGATGGCCCTGTCCCGGTATGACGACTACTTGGGCGGGATTGTGTATCATCGGGCCGTGCCGCTGGCGCAAGTGCGCCCGCCGCCAGAGCCAGTTTTGCTCGTTTGGACGGCAGGTAATTATTCGAGGACGTGAAGCGGTCGACGCGTTCGACGCCGCGCGCCTGCCAGCGGCCTTGCTCAACACAGTAGGCTCCAATAGGCACTGGGCCGGATTTTGGCGGAACAAGCAGACTGATCGTCAGAACGCGATCCTGTTTACCGCCCTTGACGATGTCGCCAGCTTGCACAAAAACGGCTTCCTGCCCCTGGTTGTCGATTTCGAGACGTTCGACATTGCCTGTCTCACGAACAACAACCATTCCTTTTGAAAGAGCCTCCATCAGCGTAAGTGGCACGGGCCCTGGCGCCGAGGGGCCTTTCAGAAAATATACTGAAAGGTTCTCGTGCTGCACTGGCGGCGCAATGGTCGGCTCAGCTGCCGGCAAGAGCTTGGGCGTAAGCGCGAGCGAGATGCCACCTGCAAACCCTATTGCCGCGAAGAACATCCTCATCTTCACACTCCATGCGCAACTGATGATAATCATCGGCACTATGAGCATTGATTGAGGCCATCACTCGGACGAGTGATGGCCGTTGAGCGGCCCTTCCATGGCGCACGTGCAAACTTGCATGTTGTGGCGAGCAGGTTACATGAAGGGGAAGTTCAATATTGAACTCCGCCCTGACTAAACCCTGTGCCCATTCCTGATTGATCCTGCTGGAGCCCCTGCGTGACTATTCCGACCGACCTCGCCTCGTTTCTCGAACTCATTCGCCAGCACGGCCCCGCAGTATATACGATCGTTTTCTCGTTCGCGTTCTCGCACAGCATGCTGTTCACGCTGTTTGCCGGCTATGCTGCCTCCACGGGCGCACTGTCGCCGGCACCACTCATCACGTCCGCCTTTCTCGGGAGCTTCCTTGGTGATGTCGTTCGCTTCTGGATCGGGCGACGCTACGGCAATGCACTGCTTCGCCGTTTTCCAAGACTTCAACGCGGCATAGATACGGTCGTCCGGCTCACCGCGCAGAATTCCGCCTGGATGATCCTCACGCATCGATACCCGCACGGCCTGCGCGGGATCGCCGCCATTGCCTATGGCATGACCGAGATGAGCTGGCTGCGGTTTATGATCTTGAATGCAGTTGCAGCAGGCATCTGGGCACTGCTTGTCGTGGCCGTCGGCTATAGCTTCGGCGCGTTGTCCGAAGCGACGATGAATGGCGTCTCCAACGGTATCGGCCTCGCAGCCCTCGTGCTCTTCGCCGGCTTGTCATGGGTCATGAGCCGGCGCCTTGAAAGTGCCGTCGCCAAGGCAGCCGAGAAAACATAAGGGTGATAATGGCCGACGATCAGGCTGCTGCTTCCGCATTCACTCGGCGCATGGTGCCGGCGATGGCCGCCAGCGCTCCAGTACCGGAAGCACCAGCCTTCATGGCCACGAACCGCGCGTGCAATTCGCGCACGCGAACCATCTGCGCCAAACCAAGCCGCAAGCGCACGACGATTTGGCCACGATCCGAGTCATAGCTATCGACGGTGCGAAACGTCTGCAGCATATTGAGCGACATCGTGATCTCGCCCAGCTGAATGTTGTAGCGGCTCTCAATATCCTTGAGATGTAGTGGCGCGGTCGATCCTTCCGCGGCAAGCCGCGATATGAACGCACCGATCTTCATCGCTTCCTTCGACGCCCACGGCGATCGGCACAGATCGTCAAGCCAGATCTCGGACGCTAGCCCGCGCTCGTCGGCATCGAGAAAATCGACCGCAGCAAAACAAACGGTCGGTTTTGCAGCCGGAGTAACGACAGCGGACATGCGGTACACCTCTCAGGACACGATCCGTGTGGCATGGGCACAACCCACACCCCGGATTCTTATCTACCCTTTGCGCGGTTAACTTGAGCTTAATTACCTGTTTGGAAATGGCTATGATTTGACGCCAGTCCGCTCTGACCAGAAGCCCGCAGGAATGTGCCGGGCACCGGCAAGCGCGCCGACATAGATGTAGACCCAGGCAGTCAGCGCCTGCTCGCCATCTGCCACCTGAAGCACGACGGTGCGCTCAACTCTGCGGTATTCGGCTTCCTGTGGGTGCACCGGGTCAATCCCTTCGTATCGGTCAAGCCACCGAAGCGATCCCGCTGGATCATGCAGTTGCCAGACCTCTCCACGCACGAGCACACCGGGGTTACCAACTGTCACGCGCTCAATGAGGCCAGGGTAGTGCCCAAGATCATAAAGCTCCCCGTGCAGGTGTGCGCTGCCGACAAGATGGGCTTCTCTCTGGAGACACAACCTTTGCTGTTGTCCAAGCGCATTATCCGCCGCCGAAGCCATCAGCGTGCCATATGCGAACAGATAGCTGGGTGTTGCCATTGGCTTCGCTCACACCAAGATCATCAGCTACACTTCTGGCGCGTTGAGCCGTTGCTTATGCTCCGCAACGAACTGGGCAAAGCGTCCCTGTTCGATCGCTTCGCGCATCGCTGCCATCAGCTCCTGATAGAACCAGGTGTTGGCCCAGCTGAGCAACATGGAACCGAGATATTCGCCCGACTTGATGAGATGGTGCAGATAAGCCCGTGAATAGTCGCGGCACGCCGGGCATTGACTGTTTTCATCGAGTGGCCGGTTGTCCTCGGCATGGCGAGCATTCCTGAGATTGACGCGACCGGACCATGTGAAGGCCTGTCCATGGCGCCCCGATCGGGTCGGCATCACGCAATCGAACATGTCGATGCCACGCGCCACCGCTCCAATGAGATCAGCCGGAGAGCCGACACCCATGAGGTAACGCGGCTTCAAGCGCGGCAGATGCGGTATGGTTGCTTCGATCGTGGCGAGCATGGCCTCGTGTCCTTCACCGACCGCAAGCCCACCGATCGCATAGCCTGGCAAGTCGAGTGCAACGAGCGCATCCGCCGAACGGTGTCTAAGTTCAACGTCCGTGCCTCCCTGCTCGATTGCAAACAACACCTGCCCCTCGCCCGCCCGGCCAGCCTCGCGCTGACGGCGCATCTCATCCCGACAGCGAATGGCCCAGCGCACCGATAACTCCATCGCGGCCTCAGCCCGCGCACGATCGGCCGGCAGCTCAATACACTCATCAAGCTGCATCTGGATGTCAGAGCCGAGCAGGCACTGGATCTCGATCGCGCGCTCTGGCGTAAGCAGGTGCCGCGAACCATCGATATGCGACTGGAACGTGACGCCTTGTTCAGTGAGTTTGCGCAGTCCGGAAAGTGACATCACCTGAAAGCCGCCCGAGTCCGTCAGAATTGGCCGCTCCCATCGCATGAAACGATGCAGACCGCCGAGCCGCGCGACGCGCTCAGCCCCAGGCCGCAGCATCAGATGATATGTATTGGCAAGCACGATATCGGCACCGGCATCGCGCACTTGCTGAGGATATAGCGCCTTGATCGTACCTACGGTGCCAACCGGCATGAAGGCCGGCGTCTCGATCGTTCCACGCGGCGTCGCGATGCGGCCCCGGCGTGCTGCGCCGTCCTCGGCGAATAGTGAGAAATTGAAAACGGTTGTCATCATCACCCACGTGTCAGCGCTGTTCTGGCCGCGACGAATATCCGAGTGCAGCCAGCGAGGCCAGTCCGGACCACTCACCGAGCGTTCCGCGCTCGCCTCCGGTCGCAACAGCGCTCATCGGAAAAATTTCAACCTGTAACCGGCGAAACAGCGCCGCGATCGTGATGAGGGCAAATTGAACTCATCGGCGGACGGCAACAGCCGCAAGTCGAGACCGGGAATAAACCCGATTGAAACGAGCACTTCAACTGTCANNTCAACTGTGTCGAAACGCCAGAACTCCAAGGAGAAACGAAAAATGTTCCGCAAAATGACGATCGCAATCGCATCGACAGCGCTGCTCTCGCTGGCAAGCTACACCAGCGCCAATGCAGCCCCAATCAACCTCGCCGGGATGGCTAAAGCGAAATCCGATACTGAATTGGTGCAAGTACGCGGCGGTCGCGGCGGCGGAGGTGGTTTCCGTGGTGGTGGCAGGAGCTTCGGCGGTGGACATAAATTTGGTGGCGCACGTCACTTCGGAGGCGGTCACCGCTTCCACGGTCGCCACCACGGCCACCGCCACCATAAGTGGAAGAAGCGCCACTACATCTACTACGGAGTTGGCGGTGGGTACGTCAGCAATTGCGGCTGCTACTGGCGCCGCTGGCAGGCAACCGGCTCCTATCACTGGAGATCAAAATACTACGCCTGCATCGGCTACTGAGTGACAGGCGCATCATGAGCAAGCCCTCCCGGTCGGCACCGGGAGGGTCAAATTTCCGGAAAATTAACCAATTTCTCAAGGGCCAGAAAATACTTCAGTGACGTTCGAACCGAACCGGCAGTGGTCGCGACAGATGAGCAAGAGGGCAGGAAAGAAGATCAAATGCCCAGGATTGAAGCTCAAACATCCAAACCAAGCCCAACTGAGGAAGGAACGCATCATGTTTAAGTCCCTCGCCATCGCTGCCGCCGCTGCTACCACTCTTGCACTTGCCGCTGCCGGCCCTGTAAACGCCGCCCCGATCAACGTCTCAGCGATTGCCGACGCCAAGCCAGCAAATGAACTCGTGCAGGTCGGTTTCAAGAAAAAGCACTTCGGATTGCACATCTCGATCGGCGGCGGGCACCGCCACGGCGGATACTACGGTCACTACCGCCCTTACTACGCTTATGATTATGGCCACAGCTGCCGCAGGCTCTATTGGCGGTGGAAGCACACAGGTTCCTTCCACTGGCGCAAGCGCTACTTGCTGTGCATCGGCGCCTGGTAATGACAGCAGATTTTTACGAATTGAGCTGAAAGTGCACCCCACACCCTCCCCGACCCCCGCAGTGTGGTGCGTTCTTCAGCTCAAGTCGGCCCCGGCCCGAGCCCTCGGGTCGGGGTTTATTGCATCACCCCGATGTCGCGCGAAACAGAAGTGATGCATCTCCAAATGAATAGAAGCGATATTCACGCGCAATTGCATGAGCATACGCGCGTCGCATTGTATCGAGCCCTGCAAACGCAGAGACAAGCATGAACAGTGTCGATCGCGGCAGATGAAAATTGGTCATCAGTGCATCGATGGAGCGAAACTGATAACCGGGCGTGATAAAAATTGATGTCTCGCCAGAAAACGGGTGGATCATACGATCATTTGTTGCCGCTGTTTCGAGAAGCCTCAGCGCGGTTGTGCCAACAGCAATAATGCGCCCACCATTTTTTCTGACGGAATTCAGCGCCTCAGCCGTGTCAGCATCTATCTCACCCCACTCCGCATGCATGCGATGATCAGCCGTATTCTCAGCCTTCACAGGGAGAAATGTACCCGCACCTACATGGAGCGTCAGTTGATGACGCGTTACGCCGCGTCTCGCGAGCGCTTCTGTCAGACGATCGGTGAAATGCAATCCCGCTGTCGGCGCGGCAACGGCACCTTCGCGTCTGGCAAACATTGTCTGATAGGCGCTCGAGTCAGCGTCATCAGTGGCCCGCTTTGCCGCGATGTAGGGGGGCAATGGCATGGTGCCAACGAGATTGATAGCGGAATCAAGGGCGGGACCTGACTTATCGAATACAAGTTCAACCTCGCCGGCTTCACCTTTCAATGACACGGTCGCCCAAAGTTTTGCGGCGCAACAGGTCAAACCCTCATCGTCGAACAAGACCCGGTCGCCTGGCTCGAGCCGCTTGGCCGGCCGGGCGAACGCACGCCAACGATCGGCTGCCACACGACGATGTAGGTTAAACGTCACGTTCGCCGAGATCTCACCCCGAATGCGCCGGCCTGCAAGTGCCGCTGGAATGACGCGCGTATCATTCACAACCAGGGCGTCACCTGGCTGCAATAAATCCGGCAAATCCAGAACGACGCGATCGTTGAGTTCAGGGTTGCCACCTGGGCGCACCACAAGCATGCGCGCGCCATCGCGCGGGGAGGCGGGCCGAAGAGCAATCCGCTCGTCGGGCAAGTCAAAATCAAAATTTGTAGTGCGCATGAGTACCGTCAAGGCTTGATCTTTGCCGAATCCGGCGAACATCGCGCCGTTGGCGGCGTCCCGCAAACACTTTGCAGTTTCGCCACACCAACACAGCGTCCATTTGCTCGTCGATATCCGGATTTGCACGGCTTGCGGCGCTGATTACGTTCCTCCCGAGCTTGCGTTGCTTCAGCTTCCGTCGGTCGCGTGCAATCGCTGGTAACGGGATGGCATTCACGCACGCATTTCGCATGCGGCGGTGGTCCGCAAACCCTGTTGAGGTTCTTATAACCGACACACTTGCCATCCGGCCCACGATATCCTGGCCCACCCTTGCACCCACAGCCGCGGCATGAGGTCTTGCATACCGATGATTTCTTACGTGCTTCGGCAAAATCGCGCGCCCGCGCCCGGTCGCCCTCGAAACACGAGGACACTTGAGCCCACACACCACTTGATCCGATCACAAAAAAAATCGCGGCCACTATGACCACAGCCGCGCAATGTTGTGCCACCCGGAAGTCCATCACGCCAAATGCCATCAGAACGCGGAACAATAGCCCACATTAGTTGGCGCATCGATGAAATCAGGTCAATCGCGTATCGCTACCAGAGCTATACCAATCCACGCGCAGATCATGATCATGCCGCCGGCGGGTGCGGCGCGCGGAATTGCCGGCATCACGCCGAGCGCAGGCAACGCAACTGCCGCCGCAAAAATGCTGGCTCCGAGCAGCAGACCGGTCCCAACGATGCACGCAATTGTCGGGCGCTGTCTGGTCCGCGCCCAAGCCGCAATTGCGACCGCCGCAGCAGCATGGATCAGAAGAATATTGGCCGCCGCCACCATTCCGGAATTCTGCGTGTGATGAGCGGCGAGCGCCGCCAACACCACGCCGGCAGCGCCCGCAATTCCTGCAAACGCAACCAGCGCGGCCGACCAATGCGAGTGAATGCGGGTCACTTCACGTCTGCGGCGACCTTGACGCTGGTCATCTTATCGGGATTCTTGACCGGCTCGCCGCGCTTAATCTTGTCGACGTTCTCCATGCCCTCAACGACCTTGCCCCACACAGTGTATTGGCGGTCGAGGAAGCTTGCGTCATCGAAGCAGATGAAGAACTGGCTATTGGCCGAATTCGGGCTGGATGCGCGGGCCATGGAGCACGTACCGCGGACGTGGGGTTCAGCATTGAACTCGGCAACGAGGTTGCCAAGCTTGGAACCACCGGTGCCGGTGCCGTTCGGGCATCCCGTCTGCGCCATGAAACCGTCAATCACGCGGTGGAAGGCGATGCCGTCGTAAAATCCCTCGCGCGCCAACTGCTTGATGCGCTGGACGTGACCTGGCGCCAAGTCTGGCCGAAGCTGAATGACGACACGGCCCTGCGTCGTCTCAATGATCAATGTGTTTTCCGGGTCTGTTGCGTTTGACATATTCAATCCTCTCTATTCCGAAGTCAGCTATTTCAATGTGCCGTGCCGAAAGTCGACACGGTGGTTCGCGTCACTTTTTCTCGTTGGCCATGTAGACTTTGAGCATCCGGTCCGGGTCGGTCACGGTGCCAGAACCAGGCGCACCGGCCTTGATGCGATCCACGTGTTCCATGCCAGAGATCACTTGCCCGAACACAGTGTACTGTTTCGTCAGGCCCCGGCAGCCCTCGTCATTGAAGCAAATGAAAAACTGGCTATTGGCCGAGTTCGGACTGTTCGAGCGCGCCGCCCCGAGCGTTCCCCGCTTATACACATAGCTGCTAAACTCGGCCGGCAGATCAGGGAGTTCCGAACCACCGCTGCCGGTGCCAGTGCGGTCGCCCGTCTGGGCCATGAATCCAGACATAACCCGGTGGAAGACGACGTCGTTATAGAATCCGTCGCGAATGAGCCGCTTTACTCGCGCAACATGTTGCGGCGCCAGCTTCGGCAGTAATTCGATCTCGACCTTACCGCTCTTGAGCTCGATAATCATCGTGTTGGCAGGTTCAGCCGCCTGCGCCATTCCGATGCCCGATATAACTGCCAGTGATGCTGCAAGACCAAGGAATGAAGTTCTGAAGTGCCCAGCTTTCACGTTTTTTGTCTCCAGTCAGATGCGCATTGAGGTCTTGAAGCGCCGCCTTATGGCGGCAATCAGGCGGAAGAGCAACCGACGTTGACATTTTGCTCAGATAAGACGATATTTCGTCTCACTAGAGACATCACTTCAAAGCAGGCGAATTGGCAATGCCCCTCGACATTGAAAGAGTTCCGGAGGCGGTCGCCATAGCCGCTCTTCTTGGCCTTAAGGCCGCGGAGGGCTTCAGCGCACTGCGTCTTGCGGATGCAGTTGTAAGTGGTGTTCCGGCGTCTTCTTTGCAACGCGCACTGAAACGCATAGATCCTGAAAACCGCATCGTCGTGCCGACTGACATTGTCTCACGCGCCACGCTCGCGCGCCTCAAGTCCCGCCAGGCGTGCCTATCACCGGAGGCCGGAGAGCGTGTTGTGAGCGTGCTCAAGGTATATCTTGCCGCTCTCAAGGCCTACGGCCGCGACAGTGCTGCTGCACTCGACTTTCTCGGACGGCGCCATGCACTTCTGGATGGCAAGCGTCCAATCGACGTAGCGACTGCCTCGACAGTCGGTGCTGACGCAGTCCTCGACCTCATCGCTGCGGCGGATGCGGGCCTCGCCGCCTGATGGCAACGACGCACCGTATTCTTCCGGCCGCCCGCACCGTATTCCGCATAGGTGATCTACGCGGCAATTACCCGATCTATTCCGCGGAAGGCGCGCGGCGCATCGCCGGCCGCTGGCACGAGAAAGGTGATGCCGTCATTTACACGGCGGAACACCTTTCGCTGGCGATGCTGGAGAAGTTGGTGCACTTCTCGGGAAGCCTGCCGGCCGGTCAACACTTCATTGCCATCACGTTGCCCACCGGCACACCCTATGAGGTCGTCACCGCGGCAAGCTTGCCCGGGTGGGATGCCGCAAGCCATGTTACGTCGCGGCCCTTTGGGCATGACTGGGTCATGTCCGCACGCAGCGCGGTGCTGCTGGTACCAAGTGTTGTGGTGCCGGACGAAATGAACGTAATCATCAACCCGCAGCATCCTGCGGCGTCGAACATCACCGTCAGTCTTGAGCAGCCGATCCGTTGGGACGATCGCCTGTTCGCATAGGTTCTTACAGTAACGTGCTTATGCGCAGTCAGCTGCTCTTCTTGCTGGCAATTTTCTGGACAAGCTGCTGAGCAACTTCTGGCGCCACGAAGTGCGTCACGTCTCCGCCCATAGCCGCGATCTGGCGGACGAGATTTGCCGCAATATGACGGACTGCCGGTGAGGCAGCCAGAAACACCGTCTGCAACTGCGGCGCCATTTCACCATTCATGCCGGCCATTTGCATTTCGTAATCGAAATCAGTGCCGTCCCGAAGCCCGCGCACGATCACGCTAGCGCCTTCCGCGCGGGCGGCATCAACCACAAGGCCGGAGAATGTAACAACGCGGATTTCGACCTCGTATTTCTCCGCGAGTGGACGCACCTGCTCTTCAAGCATTGCAATGCGTTCATCGGGGGTGAAAAGTCCGGCCTTGCCGTGATGAATGCCAATGCCCACAACCAATTCATCAACCAGCGTCAGTGCGCGAGCGATGATGTCCATATGCCCATGCGTGACAGGGTCGAAGGAGCCAGAATAGAATCCGATGTGTGGCATTGACCGCTCGCGTCGTTGATTTAGCTACCGACGTCTCACGTTTCAGCCTATGCTGCAAGACCGACGCACGACACCGCCCATCGCATTGCGGCGAAGCACTGGGGCCGGATATTCACTTTGTTCGCAGATTGTAGACCGCCCTCGAAACACCGTGCGACATGTTGAGGCGTGCGATCCTCTGCCCGCGAACGGTGCCAACTTACCCTCAAACAAAATTATATTATTTGATTTTCATTACATATCAGATGTTTAATTAAAAATTCTGATTTTAATATCTGATTGGAACGCACATTCGCAAGCGCTTTACGCGACGTGCAAGCGGTAGCGAAGTTCCCATCGCGAACTGCCGAACCAAGGCGGGCTTGCGCTACATCAAGGCCACACGCCCTTCTGGCATTAAAAATCAACAGCGAACAGACATTGCCCCCGTTTGGCCCAGCAAAGGGTAGTTGACGCACTCAATGCTTGAGCAGGACATTATGCAGCGCCTCATGGTAGGCAGTTCGCTGACAACCGTCAGGCGAGGCGAGAGGATAGTTGCGTCTCGCACGGGTAATGACTTTGCCATTATCGTGATTGCGGGCTTGGCGGCCATCGAAAGCCGCATCGACAATATGCGGCGGCAGATCCACGCCTTCGCGTTTCCTCGGGAACTTGCTTGCCTGAAGCCTTTTGAGGCCATGCCCGAGCTTGCCATCACCGCTGTTACCGAGATGCGCTTTTGCAAGGTGCGACCATCGCGGTTTGAGCCAACGGCGCCCTCGGTCGTTTCCGACAGCGATCAGGCCCGCACGGCAGACGCACTTGCAAACGAACAGTTTGCATTCCTCCAACGCCAGGTGGTGCACGCTGCAACGCTTGGTCGTCTGACCGGTGAAGAGCGGGTCGCCACACTTCTGCTCGAACTGGCGCACGTTAACGGCCGGGCACGCGGTGGCGAAATCGTCTTTGATCTCTCCATGACGCGATCTGATATGGCGGACTATCTGGACCTGAACGCAGATACCTTGAGCCGCGTGCTCTCACGCCTCAAGACGGCGAGCATCCTCGCGCTGGATGGACGCAGTACTGCACGCATTGCCAACCTTGCCTCCCTCGAAGGGCTGACGCCGCTTGCTGGCGCGGTCGGCCATATGCGCAAGCGCCAGTTCTGAATCCCCGAGTTAGCTGTGGCTGGCGTCACGGCCGCCGGGTAAGCATCAAAACGGCGCCACCGGCCAGCAACATTGCGCCGGACGCAATGTCGAGTTTACGGAAATGGCGCACGTTGAGGCGTGCTCTCATCACCGATAAGGCGATTGTGTAGGCGACATCGACAGCCACCAGAACCACCACAAAAATACTGGCCAGTAGCGCCAGCTGCGGTCCTGGCGGGGACTTCTCACTAATGAACTGCGGCAGAAGCGCGCCGAGAAACAACAACACTTTAGGATTGGAAAGCCCGACCAGAACGCCCTGTAGATACCAGCGCCCGCCGCGGATGGACACAACAGAAGCAGACGAGCCCCCCCCACGCCAAGCCTTGTAAAGCTGAGAGGCTCCAAGCCAAGCGAGATAAGCAGCACCAACCCACCGGATGATATCGAACCACTCCGACATCAGTCGCATGACGGACGTCATGCCTAGAGCGGCGATGCCAACCAGAACAGCCATCGCTGTGCCAGTCCCGGCAAGAGAAATCAGCCCCGCCTTGAGCCCGTGTGATGTCGTATTCGCAATGATGACGCTCATGTTCGGGCCCGGCGTCACCGCCAGCAGCACACACGTGGCCAGAAATGCGAGCAGCACCGAAATCGGCACGCCCTGCACGGTGGTCATGGCTTCACTCACCTTCGCGTTCCTTATTCTGATTGCCGTGGTATCGCGCTGGTCTGGGCCCAACCACCTGCGCGGTCAATAGCCCTCACTCTATAGGACACTGCAAATTCATCTGATGATCGACTACATCAGTATGCGCGACATTGCTCTTCAATCCTTCCGGCACCTTGGGGCGCAAGCGATGAAATGCCCGCATGGCAGGGATCGGTCTGAGCCGCGCAACTGGCCCTTCCCAAGCGCCGCACCGCCGATTAGCTTGCCGCTATGACCGAAGCAGCATCACCCTCCCCTACTATTCCTGTCACTGTCCTCACCGGGTTTCTCGGTGCCGGCAAGACAACGCTTCTGAAACGTATTCTCGAAGCGCCCCACGGCATCCGCTTCGGCGTACTCGTCAACGATTTCGGTGCGATCAACGTGGATGCACAATTGATCTCGGAGACTCGCACCGATGGCATTGCGTTATCGAACGGATGCATCTGTTGCTCTCTGCGCGAAGATCTGGTCGAAAGCCTGCGCGGGCTCATGGAGTCTGAGCCTGCCCCTCAGCGCATCATCATCGAGGCAAGCGGCCTGTCGCGACCGCTCTCTATCCTCTCCGCGTTGGACGAGCCCTCACTCGCGCCGCAGCTATCCGCGGATGCAACCATCTGCCTGGTTGATAGCGACCAATTTCCCTCTTTCGATTATGCGGCAACCGAACTCGCGATCGATCAGGCGTTATCGTCCGATCTGCTCATTCTCAACAAGTGCGATATCGCTGATCCAGCTGACGTTCTCGCCACCGAGGATACACTCACCGGCCCGATGCCGGAGGTGAGGCGCATTCGCGCCGCTCACGCTGATGTACCCTTTGAAGTTCTATTCGGCGAAATGAGCGGACTGAAACTCCCCGCTCGCAACGGTGTCCATGTTTGTGATGAGACCTGCCGGCACGACACTGAAACCGCTGCTCATGACCACGACCACACGCATTGCCATGAGCATGAGCATGACCACCACCACACGGATGCATTCGAGTCTTGGGCGTGGTCCAGCAATGTCCCAATGGATGAAAACCGGCTTCGCACCGCACTCAGAGGACTTCCCAGAAGTGTCATTCGCGCCAA